>Ga0154020_10001691_pt1 | contig 27161 bp, 21 predicted proteins | sample Klosneuvirus_201_FD_109709 | JGI IMG/M metagenome (GOLD analysis project Ga0154020, IMG submission 109709) | Active sludge microbial communities from wastewater, Klosterneuburg, Austria - Klosneuvirus_20160825_MG | ecosystem: Engineered > WWTP > Aerobic digester > Activated sludge | place...
ATGCGCGCTTACCACGACTTCCGACTTTTTTACAACCAGAGTATTCACCCGGAATTACTGAATCTGGAACAACGCCGCCGGCGCCTCATACGCTTGCTCGGCTTGTCGGTGTTTCTGCTGTTGGGCGTGCTCTTTTTGCAGGTGTATGTCCGGATATTCGTCGTGACGCTGTTTCTGCTGGTGCCCGTCGGGCTTTGGATCACCTACTTGGCATTTCGGGTACAGGTGTACTACCAGGAGTTCAAACCCCGTGTGGTGGGACTGGTACTTGATTTCATGGACAACGATATCAACTACGGCGCCTTCCGGTACAGCGCCAAGGGCGGCATTTCGAAAGAAAAATTCCTGTCCGGCAAAATTTTCACCCGTGCCGACGAGTACCATGCCGAAGACCTGATCACCGGACGCGTGCGCGAACTGCCCTTCGAACTTTGTGAAGTGCGTGCGCGGGAATTTTCCGACGTGCGCAGCCGGCTCGACTATGTGTTTCGGGGCGTTTTCCTCTGGGGCGATTTCCGGCGCACCGATATGCAGGGCGGCATCCTGCTCCTGCCCGACGAATACCGCAAGTACCTCAGCCGCAGCGAGCGGGCGTTTCACCTGTTCGGCGGGCGTCGCGTGCGCAAGCACCTGTCGGAACCATTCGAAGAAGTTTTCGATACCTACGCCACACCCAACGTGCGCCTGCGCGATGTGCTTTCCGACGACCTTCAACGTGCTATCCTCGGATTTCGCACGCGCTTCCAGGAAGCGAACCGCGAGAAGGAAATGTACCTGTCCATCATCAACGACAAGGTGTACATCGCCCTCACCAGCGACAAAGACCTGCTGGAGCCGTCGCTGTTTCGCAACACCGTCAGTTACGAGGTGGTCCGCGAATTTTACGAGGACATCAACCTGCTGCTGGAGGTACTGCGGGAGGTGGATGTGCTGAATTGAGCCTACATTCGCGCCATGAAAATCAAAGCCTTCGCCGTCCTGCTTTTCATCGCTCAGATCTACCTCACGTTCTTCGGGGTGGATTATTTCACCAAATACTGGAGTCCGCTGGCGCTGTTTCTCGTGTCGCTGGGCATTGCAGTGCTGTTTTTTTGGCAACGTCTGCGGCAAACGCCCGCGGCGCTACAACCCCTGCGCACGATGAAACCGGTGGTGGCGGCACTTTGGGTACTGGGCGGCATGTTCAGCATTTTCCTTGGCTATGAGGAATTGCGAAAACTGTTTGTGCAGTACGCCGACCCCGGGCAGTACTCCGATGTGCTGCCCCAACTGGAAGCGCAGTACCAGCGCTTTACCCGCGGCGAAATGCCCTACGCCCCCGTTGACCTCGGCTACAATGCCCCCTACCCGGTGTACATGCCGATGCACTGGCTGCCCATCGGTATTTCCGAAGCACTGGGTATAGACGCCCGCTGGTCGGGCTACATCCTGCTGGTACTGGCGGCCGGTGTGTATGGCTACCAGGTGGGGCGGCAAAATGCACCGGTCGCGGCGCGTTTGGCAGCGCTCGTGCTACCCTCGCTGGGGCTGTGGGGGTTCATCCTGTGGGGAAAACTGGAAGTGCCGGTCAGCTTCGAACTAGTGGTGGCGGCGTATTACCTAGTGCTGGCCGCCGGACTGCTGGGCCGCAGCCTCCGATGGATCGCCGTCGGTGTTTCGTTGTGCCTGCTTTCGCGCTACACCCTGGTGTTTTGGCTGCCCCTGCTGGCGTATGTACTGTGGCAGGAGTTCCCGCGGGCTGAAAATTTCCGCTTGTGGGGCGCCGTTTTGGCAAGTGTGCTGCTGCTTTACATCGTACCGTTTTACCTGCGCGACCCCGGTATTTTTGCCGCAGGCATCAAATACCACAACGACGGCGCAGTGGCCCAATGGATCGGGCAGGGCGACCCACCCGTGTCGTGGAGCATGGAAAAAGGCGTGTATTTCGGCATCAACATGAAGGCGCATTTTCCCGGCGACGCGGTGCAGCAGGTGTTTCTTGCCCGCGCGCTGCAAGCCGTCCTGATGCTGGCACTTCTCGGCTTCGGGCTGTGGGCCTACCGCCGCCATCGGGATCGGATGGACGGGTTTTCGCTTTGCATTGTCCTGTTGTACGCCGTGCTGGGCTGCTTCTATTTTTTCAGCCCCATGACGTTCCAGTACTACCTGCTGGTGTTGTTCGGGCTGTCGGCGGTCGTGGTGGGAAAGGTGGTGCTCTTTGAAAAAAATGCAGGCTAAGAGCCTTTCCGAAAACCTCCTTTTCAGCCTCAAAGGAGGTTTTCGGAAAGGCTCTAAAACCGCAGTGCCACCTCTGTTTTTTTCTCATAGCCCGTCCCATAGTACAACACCAACCGGCCATCTTTCCAGGATTTCGGCACTTCAAAACTGATGGTGCCTTCCCCGGTTGTTTTGGCTTCCACAAATGGGAAATCCACCTGATATGGTGCAATTTCCGTTTCGCCGTGCAGCAGGTGCAGCGTATGGCTGGAAATATTCTCGCCGTAGGGTGGCCGGATGCAACGCATACGCACCGCCAACCGGTAATTTTCGGGGTTTTTGTTCATCAATACCGCCTCCACCAACTGGAAACCCGTGGTGCCCACGTAGTCGGCACTCAGGTCAAACGGTTCAGTCGGGATGGCCAGTTTTTTGGAAAACGGCCCTGTTTGTTGGGTAGATTCGGTGGCGGGTAAGTTCCCGGAATCGGTTTCCGTCTTGGACGAAAACAAGGGTTTCAGCAGAATTACTCCTATCAAAACGCCTCCCAGCACCCCAAGCCCGAGCAATACCCATCGCCCGGTTATGCCCCGTGCAGGCGACTGTTCGGCTCGTCCAACTGGGGATTTTCCGCCGGATTCGATAAACTCGAACAGCCGTTGACGAATGCGTGCTTCCTCCACGTTGGTTTGCTCCTGTGTAAGTACGCCTGCGCGGGCATCGGCCTTCAGGTCGTGCCATTGGCTTTCGAGCAGTACGAGTTCCGACTGTGCGGATTCGCGTAACCGGCGAAACAATTCGTCCAGTTCATTTTGGGCAAGCAGGCGGAGCAGTTGTTCTTTTGTCATATGCCGGATGGGTGTTTGGTGGGCAAACCCGTGCAAAAGTAGAAAACAACTCGAAAGGCGGCGCACGCCAAATATGCGCTATTTTGCGAGCCGAAAACACGTTTATTTCGGGGAGTTTTTGCAAGACCTACAAGCTGTATGCAAAAAAGTCAATCCCTGCCTGTTGACACTTTTGAAAATGCGGTATTCATGTTTGGCAACATAAAAAAAAGCGACTGTGCGGATGAGGCTGTGATAGCAGGCCTGCAAAATGGACCCGGGCGCGACTTCGACCACGCAGTGGCTTGTCTCGACCGGCATTGCAAACCGCCCGTCTCGGCCTGGCTGCGGCAGCACGGCGCATCGGCGGAAGATGCCGACGACATCTTTCAGGATGCCCTTATCGAGTTCCTGATGGCCCTGGATCGTGGAGCGGCGATCACGACCACGCCCGGCGGGTTCCTTTTCGGTATTGCCCGCAACCTGTGGCTCAAAAAATTGCGGGCGCACAAGCGCGAAGACCTGCTCCAAAAGGCGTTGATCGCAGATGCCAAAGAAGAAAAACTCGACACGCACATTCCGGCGCTGATCCAACAGGACGCTATTGTGCAAACCTGCTGGGCACAACTCGCCGAGCGATGCCGGGATATTCTGACCGATTACTACCTCGGCGACCTGTCGTTCGAGCAGATTGCCGCCAAGTACGATTACGCCACGGCGCATGCCGCCCGGCAAACCAAAATGCGATGCCTCAAATACCTGCGCGACTGCGTCGGCCCGCAAAACGATCTTGAAGTTTTGAGTTTTGAGTTTTGAGTTTTTGTTATCCGGTCAACCCACTACGATGGAAGATAACCTGGACATATTTGCTGAAAATACCGCCCAATTCGATGCCTACCTTCGGGGAGATATGCCTCCCGAAGCGCGCGTCGCCTTTGAGGCTCGTCTGGCTGCCGATGCGCCGTTTCGCGACGAGTTTGACCTGCACCGGGCCTTACTGGGCAGCCTGAAGCGGAATCAGGCGCGCGAACACTGGCGGGAGCGCCTGCGCGCATCGCAAACCACTGCACAGCCGACAAACAAACCGGCCATTTCGCGGTGGTGGTTGCTCGCCCTCCTGCTCGTGTTGGCAGGAGGGCTGTACTGGTTTCTCAACCATGACGACATCGGGAAACACGCCGAGCCAGTCGTGCCGATTGCCGGCCAACCCGGCACCGATCCCCAACCGCCACCCTACGGCGCCGACGGCATCGAACGCATCGCTTTGGAACTAACCGTGCTGCGTATCATCGTCCGGGATGGCAAAAAAACTGCCGCGCCCGGCGACTTCAAAGCCACCTTGGAAATTTTCAAAACCGAAGAAACCCAGGCCGCAGGCAACATTCGGGGCGACCGCGTACAACTGTACTTGCCGGAAAAACAATACAAAACCGCCGCCTCGTACCAGTTGATTCGGCTCCTGAAAGACGGTGTGGAAAAGCCCATCCTGCAAATCGGAACGGACTTTTACACGCTCCCGGCAGCAGACGGCTACCTCGAAAAAATTGTGGATGCGGAAGTGTTCAGATGGCTACAGTAAACTCGAAATTGTCCATAAAATTCGATTACATGTATTCTGCAATCATGTAATCAAAAAAACAAAGCCATGAAACTCCTCCTGCTCGGCCTGCTCGTCCCGCTGCTCTCCCAGGCCCAATCAGACACGCTGCTGCCACCTGCTTCCGGCTTGTTGTGGAACGATTCGTTGTACCTGCAACTCCCGCTCTATCCCGCCGGAGCGCGCGGTGGTGCGATCCCGGCACGCGTGGATTTATCGCGTTGGTGCCCGACGCCGGGTGACCAGGAGGGGCAGCATTCCTGCGTCGGGTTCGCCCTCGCCAATGCCATGACCATCCTGTGGGCGCAAAAAGCCCGCACGTCCGATCCCCATCGAATTACAGCACTCTGTTTCTCTCCGGCGTTTCTGTACAACCAGGCCAAACAAAACGCCGATTGCCGGTCGGGCGCCTACCTGGACAGAGCTTTGAAAATTGCACAGGAACAGGGCGTGTGCCTGCTGAAAACCTTTCCGTACACACCCGACGACTGTTCCCGGCAGCCCGATACCCGGCAGCGCAAGGAAGCCCTCCGGTACCGGGTGGACTCCCTCCTGCGCTTCCCGCTCGGCGCCTCGCCCGACAGTATGTTGCGCTGGACGCTGCACGCACTTTCTTTCGAAAACCCTGTGGTGGTGGGCATGCAGATCACGCCCAATTTTTACGGAGTCGTCAAGGGGCAGGAGCATTGGAAGCCGTTTCCCGTCGGCGGCGGCAGCGAAGGGCACGCGCTGGTGGCCGTGGGCTACGACGAGGCGTCAAAAACCATTACCCTGTTCAACAGCCACGGCTCCGACTGGGGCTTGGGAGGATTTATTAAAATGGCATATAGCGACTATGCGCGGCAGGTGCGGTACGGGGTGGTGTTGTTCAACGGGTGACGCTGTGCTGCCGAACTCTACAGGCGAGCGTTAATTGCTTATAGAACCAAACCCCGAAGGGGTTATATGTTTATAGAAGAGGAATGATTCGAGTATCAACCCTGAAGGGGTTGTATGTCAGAACGTTATCCTAACATAAAACCCCTTTACCGCCGCGCCTCGGTCGTGCATAATCCTGCCGCCCAACTCGCAAGCGGAATTTTATGCGTAGCCGAGGCGCGGCGGTATCGGGGTTCACGAACGTACCACATTTCAATGCTATAAACATATAGCCCTTTCAGGGCTTGGCTTGTGAATTATGAGTAATCAACGCTCGCCTGTACCGTTCGGCATAACTGAAAAACAGACGCAAGCGGCATGCCGAACGGGGTTCGGCAGTACAAAAAACACCATGAATACACACTCTAATTTTCGACAAACCCTCCCGGCGTTGTGCTTCGTACTGCTGTTCCCCTGCATGCTCGTCGCACAGGGGCGTTGTCGCGCGTTGCGGGATTCGGTGGAGATGTACATCAACAACGGGCTGCACTACAAAGCCGAACAACTTGCCAAGTCGGTTCGGATTCTGGACATCTGCCGGGAGGAGTTTGGTGAGATGGACACGGTTTTTGCCAATGTGCTCGGCAACCTCGGCACGATCCTTTACTACAAATCGGACTACCGCGGCGCACTTGAGTTTACCCAACGCGCCGACAGTATTTACCTGAAACTTGGTTTCACGCAGGTGCAGGACTACGGGTCTATTTGCCACAATTACAGCGTAGCGTACCAGCGTCTTGGCGAAATGCCCAAGGCGGAACAATATGCCCGGCAAGCCATCGAAATTTCCCGCCTGAACGGCGACACGTCCTCTTCCCGCTACCTGAACCGGCTGAACAGCCTCTCCACCATCCTGACCGAACAAGGCAAGGTTAGGGAGGGCCTTCCTATCATGCGCAACGCGTTGCACGTGTCGGAACAGATTGGTGACACGGTTTCCCAAGTGTACATCACCCTGGGGTTGGGGCTGTCGAGGACGTACGATGCCGTGGGGCTATACGATTCCAGTCTGTGGGTGATCGAAAAGATACTCCCTGTTTCGGAAAAAGTCTGGAAAGAGCACCCTTTTCGCCCGGTCGCCTTGATCACACGGGGCAGTGCCCAATACAGGCTCAGCCGATACTTGCCGGCCCTGCAGGATTACAAGCAGGCGCAGGCTCTTTGCAAGGACAAAAACTACTTTTATGCAGAGGCATTGAACGGTATGGCGCTATGCAACATGGCATTGGGACGGAACGACGAAGCCCTTGCCTTACAAACTGAAGCCATTGAACTCATGCAACGGCACATGGGAAAGGACTATGTGAACCTGAGCGCACTTTGGAACAACCTGGGCGCCATGTACATTACCAATGGTGATGCCGAAAAAGCCCTTCCCGCCCTGCTCGAAGGCCGGCGTGTCCTGGAAAAAAAGGTAACCAAGACACAGCGCAACGCCCTGGACCTGCAAAACAACATTGGGGCTTTTTACATCCAGAACGGCTTTTATGAACAGGCCCTGACCATTTTGCTGGAATGCGAGCGCAACTGCCGGGAGGCTTACGGTACCGAAACAAGCATGTATGCGTTGACCCTAAGCAACCTTGCTTCAGCGTATGCCTATCTCGGATTGTGGGATTCTTCTTTCGTCAAGAGCCTGGAGTCGCTTCAAATAAACCAACGACTTGTCCAAGGAAATACGTTCGAGATTGCGATGGGGCTGTACAATGTGGCCGCGAATTACCACGAACGAAACCAATTGGACTCGGCCCAAGCCGTGACCCATCGGGCTTTGCAAACCTTTCAGGCCCTGGGCGACACGACCGGGGTTACCTATGTTCGAGTACTGAATGCCCTGACGGCTATGTACTACGAGGCTGGGAAACGCAGTCAGGCTCGTACGCTCAACAAGCGCATCGTCGCCCACCTTGCGGCGCATCCGCATCCGGACAACCCCATGTACATCGTGCATGTTAAATCTACAGCCCTGTATTGCGACTGGCTCGACGACACCCCGCAAGCGCTGCGGCTTTTCCTGCAAACGGACTCCCTGCTCGACGCTGCCACTGAGCGCCTCACCGGCCTGTACGGATACGGCGCCGACGAGGCTTTCGCCCGAAACTATGCCCCCATCTACGAGGCTATTGCTGATGTCATGTTCCGCCACCGCAAAGAATTTCCCCAAGGTGCCGCCCTCCTCTACGACAACACCCTTTCCCTCAACCACCTGCTCCTGCACCAGACCCGATCCGCTCTTGAGTCGGCCCGAAACAGCCCCGACTCTGCTACCGCAATACTCGCCAAGCAGTGGAACGACCTGCGCCAACTCGTCGTCAAACAGAACGAAAAAACAACACCCGATTTCCCACTCGACAGCCTCGAACGCGAGCTGACCGACACCGAAAACCGCCTGACCGCCGCGTACCTGCCGCTGTACCAGGCCCGGAAAAAAATTGACTGGCGTGCCGTACAATCGGCGCTCGCACCGGGCGATGCCGCCATAGAATTTGTCCGCCTGCTTTCCGTACGGGACAGCAGCGTGCGGTACATTGCCTTGCTGCTGCGCCCGGGCAGGGCGCTGCCCGAAATCGTGGATTTGTGCGATGAAACTGCCCTGACCCACCTGCTCAACCGCCGCATCCGATCGCTGCCCCACACCATCACCTCGCAGTACCAGGCACGAAAAAACAAAGCCTCCGAAGCCCACGACCTGCTTTGGCGACCCCTCGAAAAACAGCTCAAGAACGTACATCGCGTTTATTTCGCCCCCGCCGGGCTGCTGCATCAGGTCGCCTTTGCCGCCATCGAAGATGCTCAGGGGCGACCGCTGGCCGAGCGTTTCCACCTCGAACAACTCAGCGGCACCCGCGAGCTGGCCTTCCTGCGACAGCCGCTGCCCGGCAGCGCCGTGCAGTCGGCGGTGCTTATCGGCGGCGTCTCGTACCGGTGTGACAGCGCCTCGTTGGCCGAAGCCGGTCGGCGCGTGGCCTGCACAGCGCCGGAGCAGCCGCCCCTACTGCCCGTTGGGGCGGCAGCAGCAAAAACCATGTTTGGGCCGGGCTTCCTGCCGCCGGGCACCCGCGGTGGCGCCGTCTGCTCCGACACGCTTCCCGGCACGGCGCGGGAACAGCGCACGCTGGCCGGAATCCTCGCCGGAAACGGCACGCCCGTACAGGTACATACGGGCAGCGACGCGCTTGAACAGCACATCAAGTGCTTCCGGCCGCACGGGCAATCGCCGCCGGGTCTGCTGCACATCGGCACCCACGGCATCTACCTGCCGGCAGCCGAGAAAAAAAAGAAGCGCCTGGACGGCGATACCTTCCGCTGGGCCGAAAACCCCATGTTCCGGTCTTACCTCGTCATGGCCGGCGGAGGCGGCGCTTGCGGCAGTGGGCAAATCCCCGTCGGTACCCGCGACGAAGGCTTGCTCACTGCGTACGAAATTGCCACATTGAACTTCTCGGGCACCCAACTTGTCACGCTTTCCGCCTGCGTCAGCGCTCTTGGCGATGTGCGCGATGCCGAAGGCGTGTACGGCCTGCAACGCGCGTTCAAGATTGCCGGCGCCCGGCACCTGCTGCTCACCCTCTGGCCCGTGGACGATACCGCCACCGAGGCGTTCATGGAAAAATTTTACCGCTACTGGCTGACGGACAACCTTGACATCCACACGGCGTTCCGCCAAACGCAGGCGGATTTTCGGGCCGATGCGCGGTATGCGCACCCGTATTACTGGGCGGGGTTTGTGCTGATTTGAAAAAAAGTCAGGTTGGGGGTGTTGACGTTTTTCGACAGTCGAGCATTGTACGGTATATTTTCAAACAATCTAAACCATTCCGCAACATGAAACGCACACACTTCTTGTCCATCCTGTTCGTCGCGCTCTTCGCCACACTCTGCCACGCTCAATCCAGCCAGCCGCCCGCCTCGGTACCCAAAGGTTTGTTGACTACCGCCGACGGCAAAAAAATCGAGTTTCAAAACCTGACTACCAGCCCCGAGCAGCACGCGTTCAAAAATATGGCGGCAGGCAAGTACCAGACTCTGCCCGCTGATCAGGTGCTGCGTATCGAACAGCAAACCGGCACTGAAGCGGGAATGTGGGCCTTGTACCTCGGCGGCGCCGGATTGGTCGGCAGCCTTCTTGGCGTATTGAGCGCCCAAAATGATTTCGGAGAAACAAACAACTCCGCAGATGTACCCATCGTGTTGGGCCTGACTGCCGCCTCTGCACTCATCGGTCTGGCTATCGGCTCGGGTCATAAAAAATACCAGACCGTGTACGACGCCCCCTCGAAAGACAGCACCTCGTCGCTGTTCGCCCCGTTCCGGATCAAGATCGCCTCGCCCGCCCCACGCAGCATCGGCATCGGCATAAGTTACAACCTCAGCCACACAACCCGCTGACCTAAAACACTAAAACACTAAAACACGAGCACACTAAAACACTTCTCTACCATGACATTCCGACAGATTTTCCGCAACACTTTTCTGGGCGCCATGCTTGCCCTCACCGCTTGCTCTACTGCCAAAATAGAAGATCCCGTTGAGGATCAACGTCTGCGCACCCAGGCGCCTCCCGAGGGCATGGCTCTTGTCTATTTCGTGCGTCCGAGCAGCCTCGGCGCCGCCATCAAAATGGGGGTAACCTGCGACGGCACCGCCATTGGCTCCACCCACGGAAAGCGCTACATTTTTTCTTCGGTAAAACCCGGCAAACGGGTGTTCGTGTCCTCTGCTGAAAACAAGGATGAACTCGTGCTCGTCGTAGAAGCCGGCAAGACCTACTTCATCGAGCAACAAGTGAAAATGGGCATCATCGCGGCTCGCAACCGCCTTGAACGGCTCGAAGAAGCCGCCGGTCGGCAAAAACTGGCCAAGTGCAAACTTTCGGGCGACTGCCCGGCATACCTGCCTGCAAATGCAGTGAAAAAATAAGACAAAAGATCATCTATCCGCGCCCCAAGCACTTCATCGTTTTTCGGGCTGGTCGCCGCTGTGTGATCAGCCCGAAATGTTATTACCAAAAATACCGACATTTGCGGGCGTTTGCCGGTTACCGTTCGATTGGCCGCTAAACACGTTGCCATGCATTACAAACTCCTGCTCGCCCTGTTGGCCGTCATGGCTATGTCGTTTTCCTCCGACCCGCGCCCCGCTGTGGTCAAATGGATCACCGAAACCGACCACGACTTCGGCACGCTCCGTGCGGGCCGCCCGGCCACGTTCACGTTTTCGTTCCAAAATGCGCTCACGGAGCCGATTGTTCTCGAAACTGTGCGTACCACTTGCGGCTGCACTGCTGCCGAGTGGACGGAAACCCCTGTGGAAGCCGGCCAGTCGGGCGAAGTCGTCATTGAGTACAGCGCCGACCGCCGGGGCGACTTCAAAAAAAAGATCACTGTGTTTTTCGACAAGCAACGCAAAGCCGAAACCCTCTGGATTCGGGGAACGGTTGAGTAGAATTATCAATTCCGATCCTCCCTTTTCGCAACTCAAAACTCGCAACTTGCAACTCAAAACTACAACATGTCCTTGTCCTTGCGCGGGGCTTGTTTGGTTTCCCACAAGCGTTTCACTTTGAAATCGTAGCCGAAGGTGATGAAAAAGATGTTGGCCGAGTAGTTGGCGTAGGGTCGGGAGGTTTGGCCCTGAGCATCGGTTGCGACGTAGTCCTGATTGAAGAAGTTGTTGAAGAAATACTGAATTTTCAGGCTGACGTTTTTGCGGAAGTGAATGCCTGCAAACGCCGCCAGTGTGAGTGGGGTAGTCTGGTCGCTGAACCACTCTTCGGTTTTCACCTTGCGGTTGCGGTCGCCATCGGGGAAATACTTTTGCTTGTAGTGCAGCGCGTAGCCCACTTCACCGCCGAGGTAGAAAAACCGTTCTTTGGACATGTCGCCGAATTTGACGGCTACCGGCAGGCCGATCATATAGATTCGGCGTTTGAAGTAGTCTTCCTTGCCCACCGAGTCTTCAGTGATGAGGCCGATGTTGCGAATATTCCAGCCCACGAACATACCCGCGTTGGGCGCGTAGTTCCAGTGGAGGTTGGTGCCGAAGTTGAACACCGGCGACCAGCGCAGGCAGGGGCTGACGCTGCGCCCGTCCATACTCACGGAGCCGAGCGAGAAAATGCTGCCGTCGCTGGCGCTGGTGGTGTACCATACTTTCTGGAATTGCGCCGAGGCGGTAGTCAGGCTGAAAAACAGGGCGGCAAGGAGCGTGATTTTGCGCATACGTACGGGAAGGATTGTGTGGATGAATGAGAATCAGAGAAAACAAAGGTAGGGCGTGATTCTGGAAAAATGGGTGGGATTTTCGACTGGAAAGTTGACCTCTGCAGGCACCCACACCTCGGCAAATTGGTCGGATGAATTTGCCATATTGAATTTTAAAAAATCTGTTCTCGCCCGCGCTTTACCGCAGACTAGAATCCCTGCTGTGCTATTTTTGTCTGACAAATTTAGCCTGCAAACATGGAAGAACCTAACGATCTCAACTACCATCGTCCGCATGACACCTACTTCGAGCAGGTATTCAAAGTACTGCCTGTAGCGCTGGAATTAGTGAACAAATTTCTGCCACCTGACCAACTGGCAGCCCTGAACCTGCAAACCTTGCAACTCTCGTCGGAGAGTTTTCTTTCGGACGACCTGAAGGAGTTTTTCTCAGACCTGATTTATACCTGTGAAACAACGGGTGTCGATCCGGTGCGCATCTGCCTTCTTTTGGAACACAAAAGCAGCAGCACCGGTCGCCGGATTTATGTGCAACTGGGCAATTACCTGCGTGGCGTGCAGGAAGAGGATATTCGGCAACAGCGAAACTGCTTCACGCTCACCATCCCCATCCTGTTTTACCACGGTAAAGCGCCGTGGAATCCTGCTCCATTGCGCGAACAGTACGGAGCAGTACCCGGGGCCTTGGCAGATTACATCCCGCATTTCGACTTCGTCAAGGTAAATGTGCAGGCTATGCCGGATGATGAAATCCAGGGTATGCAGGATGCCGTACTGCTTCGAAACATCCTCCTTGCGTTCAAACACGCACGGGAGAATGAATACATCCGGCAGCATTTCCGGAAAGTGCTTATTTTTGTTCACGAAAACATGGCGGAAGAGGTATTGCTGGGGCTGTTCCAGTCCACTTTCCTCTACCTGCAAATTGTCTCATCTCTTAATAAACTTGAAATTATGGAACTGGTAGAAACACTGCCGCCACAATATGAGAAAAAGGCCAAGTCGGCCTACGAGCAAATATTAGAGGAGGGTATCGAAAAGGGTATCGAAAAGGGTATCGAAAAGGGTATCGAAAAGGGTATTGAAAAGGGTATCGAAAAGGGTATCGAAAAACTGCTCCTTGCCTTTTTGAAAAAGAATTCCGACTGGACCGACCAGCAGGTGGCGGACTGCTTTGACGTCCCGATGAGTACCGTGAAAAAAGTGCGGCTTGTACTGGCCGCGAATGCCTGATGCCAGCCTGCCGGAGGGGATTGTAACGAAGTCCGGCTTCGCACTACGCTGCCATTTTTGTCCAAGTTTTTGCCCCCCGTTTGTCATCTCGGAGAGATCCGTTCGCTCTACAGGGAACACGCGTATCGCGGACAGTTCTCTACGAGATGACAAAGCCCTCTACTTCGATGGGGTTGCTGCTTAGCCCTTCCCGGGGCAGCCGTAATTCTCCTTGGTTCCCTTTTCATTGGGGCAGCGGTCGTCCTTGTCGGGGATGCCATCGCCATCAGTGTCGGGGCAGCCAGTGGTGCTTCTTGGCCCCGGCTGGTTTGGGCAATCATCTTCTTTGTCGGGCACCCCGTCGCCGTCACGATCGCTCTCTATGAAATCATCTTTAGTCTTTTCCGGACAACCTTTGTTGCTTAACGGCCCGGGCTCTTGTGGACACCTATCATCCTTGTCCGGTACACCGTCACCGTCGCTGTCTGTTTCAATTGGACGCTGTTGCCGTGTTGCCCTTTGCATTTCCATTTTTTTAATCAATATCTCTAATTTTGGGCACTTCTTACTATCTGGACAATTGCTGGCTAGTTTCAAATATTTAAGCGCAAGATCAAAATCTCCCTTTTTCCCAAATATTTCCCCATCCCGCATGTAGCGTTCACAACAAGAAGGCTTTTCCGGTACAACAGCCGGTTTAGCCTTCGAAAGCCGAAAATCCAGTAATGCAATATCTGGCTCCGCCCGAACTGTTGCCGGTTTGTATCCAGCAGCAGAAACGCGCACGCGCATCTGGAATTGGACAATTTTCTCTTCCGCAGGCAAACGAACCGTATATCGCCCATCGGAACCCGTTGTGTCGGCATATACACCCATCTTTTTCCAAAGTCCCGGCTTCATTTCTTCTAATTCACTAAACGAGATGCTGTTAGCAGCCAAAATGAGGGCGCCCCGAACCGGACGGTTGGTAACCGAATCCAGCACTTTTCCACTCAAAGCAAGCGTCGGCGGCTCGGTAGTTGTCGGCATATTTCCCAACAACGTCCGCAAATTCACCGCCATCCCCAAGGTGTCAAAATACCTCGGCTGCGCCGCCACAATGCGGTCAAGCACCGCCCGCGCCGTCGCCGTATCCTCTTGGTAAAAGTTGCACAGGCCCTGTCCGTGCAGAGCGTTCAAGCGCCGGGCTCCGACCACCCGCCGGATGCTGTCGCCGGCCAGACCGGCAAATGCTGCGCCGAGGCCTGGCAGCAGGGAGCGCATGGGTGCAACGGGCGTTTCGTTGGTATCGCGGCTGCTCTGTTGGGTTTGTTGTGAAATATATTCCCCGCCAATCGTGATACCGCCTGCCGAGCCGTCGAGAAAATAATTGAAGCCGCGCACAGCCTGGCTGTACCGCAGCGCAAACAAATTGCTGTCGGCCAAGGGGTACCCATCGGGTTGGCGCTTGGTAATCGCCTGCAACAGCAGGCTGTCGGCTACATTGGCAGAATCGCGCAAATTGCTCCACGACAACCAATTCCGCTGCCTCGCTACCTTCCAGTATATTCGCACTGCGCGGTTGTTCAAATCCACTGCATGATCGTAAGGAGTCTCGGCGCGGTACAACGGCGACGAACCGAGCGGCGGCGCCTGAACGACACGGAACGCCATGGCCCAGACACCGAGCAGCAGACCGAAAACCAACAGGCTGAGCGCAAGCAGCAAATCACGGGTGAAAAATCGCCGGGGCACGGGCACGGACAACACGCCCGCGAGGTCGTGCGAAGTGCCGGACGGCAGTTCGTTTTCGGGAATCGACTGTTGCACCACGAGGTCGAGTTCCGCCTGATGGCTGCCGCCGAGCAGGCCCACCGCACGCAGTTCGCGCAGGGTTTGCCGGGAGGTTTCGTTGCGCGGGTCCAGGGCAAACTCCTGTACGGCAAGGTTGACGCGGCGTTCGGTGTTGGCGAAGCCTTTTTCCACCCAGTCGGGCAGGTCGCGCAGCGTTTCGGCCACGGCTTCGCGGGCGGCTACGGCATCGCGGGCAGTCTGTTCGTCGGTGGTGTCGAGTTCGCGCAGGAATGCGAGGCGCAGGTTGTCGTCCACCGAGTTGGCACTGAGCCAGGGAATGCGGGTGAGCCGGAGCAGCCGGTCGTGCGTCACCTCCACCCCGATGGCGCGCCCCACAGCGAGGGTGAGCGCCCAATCGGGCTGGGCGCACACCGCGAGTGCACGCAGCCAGCGGTAGGCATCGTCGTCGTCGTACAGGTACAGCCGGTGGTCTTGCGGCGTTTGCCAGGTGTTGAACCGGTGGTTGGCTTCGGTGCGGCGCATGCGCAGGCCGGCGCGCCACTTGTCGAAGGGGGCTGGTGCGTATTCGTCCGTGCGGTCGAGCAGTTGCAGGCCGTCGAGTATGCCGTCGGTGTCGGCGGGAAAGAGTAAAAACGCCTGATTCAGCAGTTTTTCCTGAAATGCCCACGCGGCGGGCGGCTCGGGGGTGAGCAGCAGGCGGCGGGGCCAGCGGTTGAGGTCGGTCAGCAATCGGCCATGCAGAACAGGTGGTGTGTCGCCGGGTGTTTGCACGAGGTGGTGGGCATTGCCGGTGAGCACGAGGCGGCAACCCGGGTAGCGGCGCTGCAGGTCGGTCAGGCTGAGGCCCTCGGGGTTGTCGGCGTTGCGAAAGCGGTCGAAATAGCCGTCGTGTTCGAAGAAGGTGGCGGGCACGTCGCGGCGGCGCAAAAACTCGGCGAGGCGGGCAAAAAGTCGGCCTTGCTGGTCGCGGGGATCGCGGCGTTCGTTCAGGAACAGGTAAGCCGCCGGCAATGTGTCGGCGCGTTCGCGCAGCACCGGGAACCCGGCGTTTTCAATGGTAGCCCGCACGCTGGCGGGCACATCGAGGCTGCGGCGCAGGCTTTCCTCGCGGCGGTGCAGCACCTCGGCAATGCGGAAAAAGTCGCGCGGCACGCTGATCTTGTGCTCCTGCGGGCGGTAGGGAATGTGGTACGGGCCTTCGTCGAGCGGGTCGTATTCGCGCGCCAACTCAGCCTTCGTTTTTTCCACTGGCTTTTCGTGCCGCTTGCGCCACCAGCGCCGGAAAAGCCAGCCGCCGAAAAAAAGTGGTACCAAAACCGCCAACCATACCCACGTGCGCAGGTAGTACAACGTGCGGGGGGTATCGGTGAACAAGGGCAGGAGCGCGAGGAACGGTTTGTCGGATCCGACGGTGACGGACACTGCGCGGTCGGTGTAGCAGTACGCTTCCAGCCCGGGCCGGTACACGTGGGCCTGCACCGTTTGTGGGCCGGTGTTTTTGAACCGGATTGTTACCTGCTCGCCCGTCAGCGTGTCGCCATTGGGCGAAAACCACTTGACGAGACAGCCAGGTTCAGGAGCACTCAGGCGAAAGGTGTACGGTTTTTCGGTCAGCAAAGCCCCCTCGGGCGCTACAATTTGGCCCACATCGGGCGGGTCGGAGCAATACATCAGCAATCGAACCGAGGCGGATAAAAAACCGGCCTCGGGGTGCCGGGCACTGAGTTCAACTATCTTTTCCCGACCCGCACCGGTTATGGGCCAGGCGAGGTGGTAGGCGGTGGTGTCCACGAATTCTTCGACGCCAGTTTCGGCATCCAGCACACGCCAGCGGAACAGGCTTGAATCAATACCGTGGCTCTCGTTCCGGATATGCAGGGTATCGTCCCCAGGCTGGCGCACATCATCTACCACCCGTACGTAAACCTCGGTATCTGGTGAGTCGGGAATCAAAATCAGCAAAACGGCGACCACAGCGAGCAAAGGCAACACTACCCACCAGTAGCGTTTCCACAGCGGTTTTGGCGGCGGGGGTGGGGGAGTAGTTGGCGTGTTTGGTGCGTCGGTTTTTGCGTCCTCGTAGCGTTTTTCCCAGTTTTCCTTTTCGTCCGCACATTCTTTCCAAAACGTCTCGAACACCGCGTAAAACTTCGACTGCTCGCGGTCGGAGCGCGCCACAAACGGAGCGATGAGGTACTTCAGGTTTTGGAACTCGGCAGGATCGAGGAACCGGTGGCCGTGTTTTTCCAACGCCCCCAACAGCCGTACCCGGCGCTTGGTGTCCAGCGCGAAACCCTCTTTTTCCAGCAGCAGAAGTAGCTCGTCTAAGGGCAAACCAATATGGAATGATGAATGATGAATGATGAATGATGAATTTAGAGCGAGAGCATGATAGTGCTAAAGAGTAAGAGCAGGATGGAGGCTGTGGCCGCCAACTTCTTTTTCTTGGTTAATATGGAGCTTCGCAAGATTTTCATAACCTCTTCTGTATCTGAGTATATGGAGTCAAATTCTTGCTCAGAGAGGTAGTCCGCAGCGAATAACAGTTCCAGCCAGTATTGCGTCTCCCCGGTTTCTTTCTGAGCAATCCCCAATTTGTGAATAAAATCGAGAGAACTCTCGGCATTTGCGGCTTCTCGTACCATTGCGCCCGGGTTTGTGCCAGATCGCAATAGTTGCTTGCTTAGTGTATATTCTTTCTTCTCTTCCTTCAGGTACCGGCAAAGTCGAACAATTCTGAGAGCCAGGTTGAAACTCTTCTCCCGTAAAGGATCACTCTTTTTCGAAGCATTGGATAAATCACTTGTCGGTTTCATAGCAAGTTATATTTAGTGATTCATCATTCATCATTCATCATTCATCATTCATCATTCATCATTCATCATTCATCATTCATCATTCATCATTCATCATTCATCATTCATCATTCAAATCAACTTCCGCACGGCCTCCAGGTCTTCCTGGGTTTTCACCAGAAAAGACAAATTGTGCAGGAGCAGTTCGCGTTGTTTGGTATCGTTTTGTTCAAAATAGTTCTTCAGACCGAGCAGGCGCAGCCAGGCGATGAGTTCGGCGGTGGCTGGTTTTTTGCGCACGGACTTGTCGCGGGCATCGAGGAAAAACCGGATCAGTTCGTCGTAGGCTTTTTCGGTGTCCGGGGTGATGACGCCGAGGCGTTTTTGCACGATTTTGCGCAAGTCGTCGCCCGTCGGGAATTCGATGTGGAAAAACGCACAGCGACGGAGGAATGGTTCGGGCAGGTTTTTTTCAGAGTTGGACGTCAGGACGACCAGGATTTTGGCGTCCGGGGCTTTTTCAAAAGCGTTGTTTTCCGCCAGTTCGCGGATGCGGAAGCGGTATTTTTCGATCTCGTCGAGGATGTCGTTGGTGAAATCGCGCGGGGCTTTGTCCACCTCGTCCACGAGCACCACCGACCGGCGGGGCGTCTCCGGCAATTCGGCCAGGAACGGCGGTGCGGGCGACGGGCGGCCCTTGCTCATGGCAATGGCGAGTCCGAACGCCTGCAGGGTGATGTAGTCGGCGGGGTCGGCGGTTCTGCCGTCGCGCAGGTTGGCAGCCTGGAAGTGCGACAAGGCATCGTAGGTGTAAAACAGGTCGCTGGCCCGCGAGGTGGTTTTGGTATGGAAAAGCAGGGGCAGCGGATGGAAATCCGGATTGTCCTGGCCGAGGTGCCGGGCAGCCCAGTCGGCGAGGGTGGTTTTGCCGGTGCCGGGTTCGCCGGTGAGCAGCAGGGGCTGTTCGAGGTCGTACGCGCCCTCTACTGCGTATTGCAGGCCGGGCGGCATGATGTAGCCTTCGGCGATTTCCCGTGAGCGTTCGATTGCTATTTGTTCGGCGGTTGACTGTGTATTTTTTGCCATGATGTTGTATCGGCAGGGCTGTCGCCCCTGGTGGTGTAAGACGCAGGGCTGTCGCCCCTGGTGGTGTAAGACGCAGGGCTGCCACCCTGCGTTGATGAATGACGCCCTTTCAGGGCTATTTGCGTTTGGTCACGCGCTGTTGTATTGCTCGATGAGTTGTTTCAGGATCATTTCTATTTCCAGCATATCCTTTTTTTCAAAAGCGCCGAAGTGTTTTTCGGTCATTTCCTCTTCGTCTTTGCCCGCTTCCAGCAGCGGCTCGTGCTCGGGCAGGGAAAACCACTCGGCCACGTCGCGGCGGAGTACGGGTTGCAGTTCGGGAAGTGAAGTGCCGTGCTGGCCTTCCTCGATTGCTTTTTTTACCTCCTTCTGAACCGACTCGCGCACGGCATCCTTTGTGTATTCGATACCGAAAAAGAAAATGAATCGGGGTGCCTGATCCGGAAGTTGAGCCGCGCAGAAGTGTTCGATAAAATGAATCACAGCGGCGGGCGTGTGCTCGGCGTGCCAGTTGAAGTCGTCGAGTGTAAGCAGGAGGATGACCGTGTCGTTGGGGCCGAAGTCTTTCAGGCTGGTGCTTTTGAGCAGGTCGGCGAGGGAACACTGCGCACTTGGGGCGCTCATATCGAGGCTGAACGCGGTGAATATTTCGCGGATCAGGTTGATGCGGTTCATGGCCGCCGACTCCGAAAACCGGGGTTTGATCTTGCGGTACTTCCACTTTTTGCCCGCCGCTTCCCCCTCGGCGGTCGGCGCATCCCAGGCGAATTGTTTCCCCGCGATCTCGTGCCCGTAACGCAACGACAGGCTGGTGTGTGCCTGCCGGGCATCGCCGTACAGGTAGAAATAGAGCACTTTGGGAGGGGGCGGGCCCTCGAGAAAGACGGGCAAAAACACGGCGTCCTGCGAACTGCGGTTGCAAAAAAATGCGCGGTGCTCGGGGATGGATTTGTTGGGTGTGCTGTACGGGATTTTCCGTGGGGTAGCGACGCCTTTATTTTCGAGGCGGTGCAGGTCGGAAGCCACTTTGGCCGCCAGGTTGTCGGGGCTCGTGAACGTACTGTACACGAGTTGCCCGATCTTTTTTTTGAACGTGTCCAGTTTGGGTTTGGCCTCGTATTCCACGAATTTGGGCGGCCAGGGCGCATTGTCGTCCAGAATATAGCACAGGCAGGGTTTGCCGAGTGCGCGGGCGTGGTCGAACTCTATTTCGGTGATGGACCGCGTTTCGTCCGTTGGTACCCAGCCGTAGCGCATCGCATAAATGCCCACCAGGACGTCGGCTTCCTCGATGGCTTCGAGACACACGTCCACGGGATCGTCGGGCCGGCTGCCGAAGTATTTCATGTCAATGCCCAGTTCGCCCGCTTGCATGATCGCGTCGAATACTGCCTTGCGGTGCTCCTGCAAGTCAATGGACGTGGAACTGATGAAAACCTGTAGGCGTGCCATTTGGCGGATTAGTTGTGGTGAACGAACGCGGAATGTTCCGTTTCGAGGGGCTAATGTATTGACAAATAGGCCGGTTGTGGCTCAATTGAAGGACATTTTTACCAAGGCTTACTTTGTGCCAGATTTTCATTTTTCCTGAACGGCCTGCCGGACGCCAAAAAAAGGCATGCAATTTCAAGATTCAATCTATGTAATTTCAAAGTTTATTTCATGCAATTTCAAGATATGGTTCACGCCAAAACCCTGATCTACGGCGGGGACGAAAGCCAGCAGCGCACCCATTACCAGGTCAGGGCGTGGCACGATGTCTGAGATGCCGATTACATTTCAGTGCTCATGCCCGTGTTCCGCCCGGTGCTCCAGTTCGGCCATGGGGAAGGTTTCCACAAGGCGGAAGGCGAAGCGGATTTGCCTTTCCTGACCGAACGTTTTTCGAAAATACACCAGTCCCAATCCCTTGGCGTACCATTCCTCGCCGTGGCCCTCTATTTCGGCGGATCCGTCCTTGCTGTGGCCCACGGCCTCGTGCAGACCAAAACGCACGGTAGGGTATTTTTTGCCGGCAAACTCGAACTCGGGGCCGTCGCCAAGATAGCGGCGGTTGCGGATGAGGTACACCGTGGCTGTAGTGTCGGATACCGGGTGGAACTGGAGTTTGTACAGAAAAACGCCCAGCGAGTCGCGCACCAAGAACGGAAACAGATCGGGCGATTCGATGACAGTCGGCACCGCTACCAGTTTGCCCGAAGTGGTATCCGGTTCGTACAGGAAAGCCTCCCGCGCCATGGAGCCGCTTTTCCCAATCTTTTCGCGCACGATCTGATTGACCTCGTAGTGCCGGTCGTACTGCGTACCGACAAGAAAGACGCCGCTGTCGCGTACAAACGTGCGGTAGAACCAGTAGCGCATGTCGGAAGAATCGCCTTCTTCGGATGCGTAGGCGTACACGAGGCCTTTGGTCAGGTTTTCGACCGGGAAGTAGTAGTCGGAGATGTCGCGGCGGTTTTCGGTGCACGTAACGAAATGCGAAATGCCGAGAGTGACGAGAAGAATTTTGCCCAAGGGGAACATGGAATAGTGCATGGTGAAGTTTTTTTGGCAAAAGTCGCTACCTGTTTGCCAAAAACACTGCGATCGCCTGCAATATCATCAACCCGTCAATAATCGGCCTTCGCCAAATTCCCCAACGGGTTTGGGTGGGCACAACCCGTACCGCCCACGCAGCTATGCCGAGTGTGAGCCAAATCGCTGCGAGCGTGCCGGCATGGAAAAATCCGAACAAGCAGTTGACCCCCGCACACCCTGCTGCCAGGATCAATGCGGCGTTCATCAACCGGTGTGTGTTGCGCGGACCGAGGTGCTGGACAAGTGTCGTGAAACCGTGCCGACGATCGTGCCACTGGTCGCACAAATCATACGCAAGGGCAAGGGCGAATACGAAGCATGCCCGTCCAATGAATAGGAAACCTCCGGGAAGCCATTTTTCAGCAGGCAAGGGCAGCAAAACGGTCGTGATGGCCCACACCAACGCAATTGAAAGCGGTTTTGTAACCGCATAACGGCGCAGTCCCAGGCCCGGGCCAAACATACCGTGGTAAGATAACCACAGCAGCGCAGTCAACAATGCAACGGCTTGTTGCGCATGGCTCATGCAAAAAAAGAAAAAACCGCTACCGGCGCCGATCGCCCAGGCAAACCGGTTCCGGATGCCTTTGGCCGAAAACCCGTAGGCAAATGCCGTGGCGCAAAAAACAAATCCAACTGACGCCGCTCCCGGCAATGCGTCGCCGACAAGTAAGGCTGTCGCATATAACATGCTCAGCGCACAGGCGCCAATCCAGCAGATTTGAAAAAACCAGGTCGCGAAAGGCATCTCACAAAGGTGCTCAAACTGCCCCGATTTGTCCACACAAGACGATTTCTCCGCATTTAACGCAGCCCTAACATCTGCGACAACAGATTTTCGCGTCTAATCTTGTTGTAATGACTTGCCGAACCCTTGCCGGGCTACGTTGTTCCATCTACGGTGTCCCCCCAAGAATACGAACCCTCAAACCGGCATGTTCACCGACACACGGCAATCGAATCAATCGAGACAATCGAATCAATCGAAACATTCCACTATGAGACGCATCGCTTTTTTCGCCATCCCGCTCCTCTTTCTGCTTGCAAGCCCCTTGCACGCGCAGTATTTCGGTCGCAACAAGCCGCGTTACCAATCGCACGACTTCCAGGTGACCGAAACGGAACATTTCACCATCTACGACTACCTGAACAACCCCGAAAAACTCAAGGAACTGGCCACAGCCGCCGAGCTCTGGTACCGGATGCACCAGGCGGTGTTGCTGGACACGTTTACCGAAAAAAATCCGCTCGTCATCTACAACGACCACGCGGGTTTCCAGCAAACGAACACCATCATGGGCAGTATCGGCGTAGGTACTGGCGGCGTGACGGAAGGCCTGCGCAACCGCGTGGTGTTCCCGGTAGCCATGACCAACCAGCAGACGCACCACGTACTCGGCCACGAACTGGTGCACGCGTTCCAATACCACATGATCCTCAACGGCGACTCCACCAGCATGCGCAACCTCGCCAACCTGCCCCTCTGGATGGTGGAAGGGCTGGCCGAGTACCTGTCTATCGGACGCATTGACCCCCACACCTCCATGTGGATGCGCGATGCCGTGAAACACGACGCCCTGCCCAAAAAACTACGCGAGCTCGACACCGGCAAATACTTCCCATACCGCTGGGGGCAGGCGTTTTGGGCATTCGTGGCCGGTGTATACGGCGACGAGATCATCCGGCCGCTGTTTTTCAATACCGCCCAATACGGCCTCGATCCGGCCATTCAACTTACGCTCGGTACCACGCCCGACTCCTTAGCCTCGGCCTGGAACCTGGCGCTCCGCAACCACTACGGCCAATGGGTCATCAAGGGCAAAAAAGAAAAATTGCCCGGGAAAAGTATCCTGTCCGACGACAATTTCGGGGCCATGAACATCAGTCCGGCCATTAGCCAAAACGGCAAGTACCTGATTTTTCTGTCCGAAAAAAACCTGTTTTCCCTTGACCTGTACTTAGCCGATGCCCGCACGGGCAAGATTATCAAAAAAGTGGCCAGCGCAGCGCAGGACGGCCACATTGACCAATTCGACTTCATCGAAAGCGCGGGCACCTGGGCGCCCGACGAGAAACGGTTCGCCTTCGATGTGTACGAACAGGGCCAGAGTACACTCATCGTGAAAGACGTGTTCAAAGGCAAAACCCTGGAGCGCATCGTGCTGCCCGGTGTGCCGGAGTTCAACAACCCCGCGTGGAGCCCCGACGGCAAAACCATCGTGGTCAGCGGTCTCGTCAACGGCCAAACCGACCTGTATGCCTACGACCTGAAATCAAAAAAAGTGCGCCAACTGACCAACGACCGCTATTCGGAAATCCTGCCCGCCTGGAGCGCCGACGGGAAGTTGCTCGTGTTTTCTACCGACCAACTCAGCATCCAGCGCGGACGCAACGACGGCTCCTGGAAAACCAACCTCGCCGTGCTTGACATCGCCGGCGGTGCCGTGGAAATGCTCGACCTGTTTCCCACTGCCGACAACATGAACCCCCAGTTCGACGCGGCGGGCAACATCTATTTCCTGAGCAACCGCGACGGCATGCGCAACCTGTACTACTACGACCGCAGCGCCAAAAAGGTGTTTCAGGCTACCGATCTCGAGACCGGCATCAGCGGCATCACGCCCTACGCGCCGGCTATCGCCGTATCGGGCGACCGCGACCGCATCCTGTACACCCACTATGCCGACGGCAAGTATGCGATCTTTCAGGCCAAAGCCGCCGATTTCGAGATGAAAGAGGTAGACCCGTCGGCAGTGAATATGGCGCCCGCGGCCTTGCCGCCGTTCAACCCCGGCAAACGCGATGTGGTGAACACCAACCTACGGCTGCTGGACCACAACCTGCGCGACCTGGAAGTAGCCACCACGCTGACGCACACGAAGTACAAACCCAAATTCGATCTGGCGTACATCGGCGGCAGCGCCGGGGTGGGGGTGGCTACCGGCAACACCAGTTTCGGCGCCGCTACCGGTATGGCAGGCGGGGTGGATATGTTGTTCGACGACATCCTGGGCAACAACCAGTTGTACGCAGGTCTGGCTCTGAATGGCGAGATACAGGATGCGGCGGGCCAGTTTTCGTACATCAACAACAAAAAGCGCATCGCCTGGGGCGGTTCGTTTTCGCACATTCCATACCGTTCGCTGGCCTATTACGATCTACGAGAAACGCCGCTTCAGGTGGCGCCGGGTGTGGTGGACACTTTCCTCGAAGAGGTGCTCGGGGTGGAACGATTGTTTCAGGAGCGGATTGGGGCGTTTGCTTTTTACCCGCTTTCCGTGACCAAACGCCTCGAAGTGGGTGCGGCTTTTGAATATTACCACAGCAACATTACCGAATACTCCACCTTCTACGACGACTTCGGCCGCCCCGTGCTGTCCGACCGGAAGGGCGTGCCCGGTGGCCAGACCCTGACTTTGGCCAATGTGAACGCGGCCTACGTAGGCGACAACTCCTATTTCGGGTTTACGGCGCCCCTGCAGGGCTGGCGTTACCGCATCGGAGTAGAGCAATATTTCGGCGATTTCAGTTTTACCAGTCTGCTGCTCGACGGGCGGAGGTACTTCCGACTGAGCCCGTTCACGTTTGCCGTGCGGGCGCTCGGTTACGGGCGTTTTGGCGGAAACTCCGACCAGGTGTTTCCGTTTTTCCTGAGCAATTCCTGGTTTGTACGGGGCTATTCCTCGAATGATTTGTACGCTGCAGATCCGGAACTGTTCAACCGCATGGTGGGCAGCAAAATCGCCGTGGGCAACGCCGAAATCCGGATTCCGCTGTTCGGCCCCAAGCCGCTCGGTTTGATCAATTTCCTGCTGCCGACGGATGTGAATCTGTTTTTCGACAGCGGTGTGGCGTTTTATGAAACCGGCGACTTTGACGAGGATCCGTTGCAGCCGAGCAAAATCGTGCACAAACCGGTATTCAGTGTGGGCGTGTCGTTCCGGGTGAACCTGTTTGGCGCACTGGTGCTTGAGCCGTTTTACGCCCTGCCGTTGTCGGCGAAAGAGGGGGCGCGGCAGTGGAATTGGGGGCTGAACATTATTCCGGGCTGGTAGGGGGTAACAACGTTTTCATGTAATGTATCTGTTAAAAGTTTGCGGAGGTATGGCAGCCCGAAACGGCCTGTTTATCTTCGCGCCCTCCTTTTTCACTTAAACATTTTTATGAAGACGTTAGCAAAAATTTTCAGCCTCACACTGCTTGTCGCCTTTGCTTCCTGCAAAAAAGACGAAGCCCCGAATGTCAATCAGGACGATGCCCTTGGTGTCTGGAACCTGACCGGAGTATCCTGTACCGACGGTACCACGTCCACGACAGTCCCCGGAATTCCCGCGATCACCGGCACCTTTACGGTTACCGGCAAAAACTACAACTCGACCGTCACGTTTGATGCGGACGGCACCTACGAAAGCCAGGGCTCGTACACGGCAGTGGTGACCACGAACGTACAAGGCACTACCGACACGCAAGAAGAAGACAGTGGCTTTTTCGAAGGCATGGGCACATGGTCCATTTCTGGCAACACGATGACCGTGAACGACGGAGCCGAGACGTCCACGGCCACAGTCGAGGAACTGACGAGCACGAAGATGGTACTGGCTGTGAAAATTGATGTTACCCAGTCGGACCCGGTTCTGGGCTTCACCTCGACCACGAAGGGTACGTATAAATTCACGTTGACGAAGTAATTTTGGTATGGAGTATTGAAAAAGCCACCGCTCGGACTTGATGCCGGACGGTGGCTTTTTTTGTTGAATGGGAATCTTGACCCACTACGGCAGTTTTTTCGCCGCTACCGCATCGCTGTATGCTTTTGCGGCGGTGGTAAATTCCGACGGGATCAGGATAACGGTAGTCGTGTTGTTGTCAATTCCGATTTCCGACAGCATTTGCATGCGCCGGAGTTCGAGTGCGATCGGGTTTTTGGCAATTTGCTCGGCGCCCTCCGAGAGTTTCTGCGATGACTCCAGTTCGGCTTCCGCCTTGATGATCCGGGCACGTTTTTCGCGGATGGCTTCGGCTTCGCGAGCCATGGCCCGCTGCATGGATTCGGGGATTTCCACATCCTTCATTTCCACCATTTCAATTTTTATTCCCCAGGGGTCGGTGGCGCTGTCCACCATCTTTTGCAGCGTGGCATTGATTTGTTCCCGTTCTTTCAAGACCTCATCCAGCAGGTGCTGGCCGATGATATTGCGCAGCGCTGTGACCGAAAACTGGTACACCGCCTGATTGAAGTTGGCTACCTGGAGAATGGCTTTTTCCGGATCACTGATCTTGAACCAAAGCACGGCATTGACCTTGATGGTCACGCTGTCTTTGGTGATTGTTTCCTGCCGTTCCAGGTCAACCGTTCGGGTTCGGATGTCCACTTTTTGCTGGCGTTCGATGAGTGGAATCAGCCAATAAATTCCCGGTCCGCGAAGACCGGTAAACCTGCCGAGGCGAAAAACAACGGCCCGTTCGTATTCCTGAGCAATGCGGATACCGGAAATCAGGACAAGGGCAATCACCAAAAAATAGATATACATGGCGCTTGGTTTTACAAAGATGAAAAGACAGGCGAAGGTATGGTTCCTCCTGCAGGATTGTTGTGTACGTTGCGAACAGGTGTGGATATCACTCCACCAGCACAAAGCCCGCCCACTGATACGGATTGATGAACCGCTCCCGCATTTCCTTTTGCGTGGTGCGGAAGGCATCGGGGATGCTCATTTTGCCTTCCAGCCAATGCTTGTAAAATGTGGTCATAAACACTGACGTCTCCTGGTCGGGCACCTGCCAGAGGCTCATCACGAGGTACTTCGCTCCGGCAATTTTGAAGGCGCGTTGCAGGCCGTACACGCCCTCGTTGCCCTGAATGTCGCCGAGGCCCGTTTCGCAGGCGGAGAGCACCACGAGTTCGGTATTGGACAGGTTCATCTGACTGATCTCA
>Ga0154020_10001692_pt1 | contig 27153 bp, 33 predicted proteins | sample Klosneuvirus_201_FD_109709 | JGI IMG/M metagenome (GOLD analysis project Ga0154020, IMG submission 109709) | Active sludge microbial communities from wastewater, Klosterneuburg, Austria - Klosneuvirus_20160825_MG | ecosystem: Engineered > WWTP > Aerobic digester > Activated sludge | place...
ACACCAGGTCCAAGGTATCAGGAGGTGCTCCCCTTCGTCACTACTGGGCTCCGACGACCGCTACGAACAGCAAGAAGTTGTTCGAGTTCACAGCCGTCAGCACAGTGGCTGGAGCCGATGGGTCGTAGATCTCCACGCCGAACTGCGTGGTGGACGTTCTTGAGACACGAGCGGTGCGAGCGTTCGAGATGTTCGAGTCAACGTCTCGCAGGACACCGTAGTTCGTGTTCGCCATCGCCTGCGCCATCGTGAAGTTCACCACGCCGTTGCCTGCGGTCACCTGCGAGACAGACGCGATGTTCATCGAGTCGAGGATCGTCGGTGCGGCGCTGTTGTTCAGCTGCACGAGCGCCCAGGCGCGAATGAGCAGCTTTCGGTGAAGCTGGTTCTGGATCGCGACGGCGCCGGCGACGTCGGTCGCGCCGAGGAGAGCGATGGCTCCGACGCAGTTGATCGCAGGCTTCGTCGAGTCGCTATCGCCTCGTCCGAACTCGCCACCAACGCCGGTCGTGCCGGTGCCACCAACCGAAACGAGCCCCTGACCGTCGCCGGTCCCGCTCAGCCGAGCACCGACGCCGTTGGGAGCTCCACCAACGCCTCGGAGGCCGTCGCCTGAGGTTCCACCTCCAACGCCGTGCACGCCTGGACCAGTCGTCTGGCCGTCTCCCTTGACGCCGGTGCCAACGACGCCGGCCTTGGGTCGACCGTAGACGCCAGTGAGGCCTCCGAGCGTCCGAAGGCCTGCACTGCCAACAGCGCCGGAACTCGAGACGATGTCGACGCCGAGGGTGTTCGCGCCCAGGACTTCGATTCCATAGAAGCCACCACCGGCGACTTGGAGACCGGTTCCTGGACTCGTTCCAGACGTTTGCGCTCGAAGTCCGATACCTCCGTCGATCGCCTCGAAGAGACCACCATACGCCAACGGATCGGTCGATCTGCTTTGGCCGCTCACTCCTGCTGCACTGGCGCCAGCCAGCACTCCGATGCTCCCTGCAACCCCTGCGATCAGACCGTTGCCGGACACGCCGATGCCATTGGTTGACTCTCCAAGTACGCCAGGGAACCCACCGACACCGGCGCTCGTGTTGTTCCCGTGAATCGCAGGGACGGCCGAGCCACCACCACTCCAAGTAGAGACGATCTTCGCGTTGAAGGTCTGCAACGCGGACCACGTGTGCGGATCTGATTCGAACGCGTCGAGCCAGACGATCCAGAGGTGAACGAGCTTCATCCACCAGTTGAACCACTGCGCCGGTGGCTTGTAGTCGACCGGCCAGCCTGCCTGCTTCTGTGGAAGTGAAGGCTCGACGATCGGCGCTGCGCCGGTGCCCCATTCAGCGATGTTGGTGGGCTTGGTAGCCATCGGTGCTCCTAGAAGATGGTGACGCCTCGAAAGGAGCCACCAGTGAGAGGATTGGTGCTGTCCCCGAAACCCTTCAGGGTGTCGAGTTGGAGGGTCGCGTCGCTGCTGAACTGAAAGATCTTCGTCGAATCTTGCAGCTGGTAGAGCATTTGACCACCGACGCCAGCAGATCGCGTGTCCCGAAGGAGCTTCACGAGTCGCGCCAGTGCATCAAGTTGGACGTCTGGGCTGTTGAGATCAACCAGAAGGTTCGCTCGACCTGGCTCTGTGAGAATGAGCGACGGGAACGCAGCGCCGTACCATGCGGTGATGACCGCTATGACGTCCTCCAGCGTTCCCTCGCTCGTGTTGGCCTGGATGCGCGCCTGGATGTATCGCCGGAAGAGGGCGTCGGCGACGCCTCCGCGCTCCTCTCCGACGATGGAGCCGAGACGATCGAGCCATGTTCCAGCGGCTGTGCCGATCGCCGTCTGCTCGGTGACGTCGAAGAGTGCGGCCTCGACCTCTTGAACGAGCGTCGCGAGCTCGGCGATGAGCGCGACGAACAACGGCTTCGTCTTGTACTGCGCGAGGATTCGAGCCTTCGCGCGCTCTGCGTAGGTGACGATCTCGGCGAGCATCAGATGGTCCCGTTCACGGAAGCGACGTTGATGCGAGTGGTGTCGTAGTCAGCGCGCTGGCGAATCGACAGCACGATCGTCGCGCTCGAGACTGGCGCCGGCGCCGTTCCGATGAGCACGCTGGTGACGTCGAGCACGCCGGGAATCGCCTTGAAGATCGCTCCGCTCAACGCGCTTGCCACAACGTCCTTGCCCAGCACCTGGCTGTCGCCGAACTCGACGAGCGCCTGCTTCACCAGATCGTCGCCGTTGAGAGGGTACTTCGACGGGTCCTTCGACAGCGCGACCGTCACCCAGATGCTCTGCAGCACTGGCCTGGTGTACCGAATGTCGATCGGATCGCCGTTCGAGGTGGTTCGGTTCTCGAGCGACGTTCCGAAGGTGGCGATGCCGGCAGCCTTGGCGTTGAGAATCGCGTCAGCGATCTCGATGCTGTCGCCGCCTTCGACGATGACTTCGATTCCGTGAGGCCCGATCGTGCCAACGGTGGCGTCGGTCGCGTTCTCGAATGCGACGGCCGTCGACACGCCTTTCACGTTCGACACCTTGGCGATCAGCGCGTTCAAGGGGCTGCTGCCGACGTTGGCGATCTGCTGCTGCCGACGAAGCCGGAGCTCGGTGTCGGTCTCGAGGTCGCGTCCAGGAACGGCATCGAGCGGGTTGGTGACGGCAGCCCAACCAGCGACTGGGGTGACGATCGAGTCGACGCTTCCGGCGAAGCCCTGAAGCCGACCGGTCGCGGTTGCCTCGGCGTCGATGAGCGCGAACGCAGAGCCTGCGCCTTGGTAGGCCCAGACAACCGAGCCGTCGTTGTGGGTCGGGCCGATCCCGGTCGGCGCCGATGCTCCCGACGTGCCGGCTGCCGTGGCCCTCCAGAGCGCTCCTGCAGCGACGACGATGGCTCCCTCGGCGTACGGCGTGGCGGTCACCCATGCCGGAGCAGCTGCGATGGTACCGGGCGCTGTCGTCTCGAAGACCGTCGAGGAACCGGTCACGCCTGCCTGTCGGCCGATCGGCAGCACCGTTCCAGCCGTCCCGATCGCGAGGATCGCGACCTTGCTCTTCGCCGGCGCAGCGCGCGTCAGGCCAGTGAGCGCGCAGAGATTGTCGAGCAGCACGCCGGTCGCGCTCGATGGGTCAAGCGCTCCAGAGACCGCTTCGGCGAGATCCCAAGCGTCCGAGAGAGCATCGGCGAAGATGTCGATCTCCTGGCCAACGCGCGAGCGCGAGTCGACGTTGACGTTCTTGCCGAAGACGCGCCGGAACGCGGCCTGGAGCGACTCCTGGAGCTCGCTGACCGTCTTGGTGACGAACCCGTTGATGGTGACTCCAGCCATGGCTCAGTTCTCCAAGTTCAGCGTTGCGTCGATGATCTCCGAGAAGTCGGTGGAGACGCGGAAGTCGATCTGAAGCGTTCGACCGTTTTTCTGTACGCGGAACGAGAGCAGGTCCGCAACCCCTGGCGTGCCGAGAATCTCCTCGCGGTAGATCGCCTCGACTCGAGCCAGCGGCGTCTTGCCGAAGATCTCCTCGAAGTACGGAAGGCCAAGCCCAGCGTTCAGAAAGCACTCGCCTCGGAACGTCTGCAGGCGCGCAGCGAGGTCCGACGCAACGCCTTCGGCTCCGCTCACCACCTGGAAGTCTCCATCAGCGAGCGCGAGGTCGCCTGTGGCTGGATCAAGACGGAGATCGCGAACGGCCTCGGACCCAGCGACGGCGCCGAACGGAGCAGCTGCTGGAATCGCCGTTCCAGATGCCGTCGACGTCAGGGTGAACGCGAAAGAAGCAGGCATGGGTCACTCCGTGGTTCCGCTGGAGTCGACAGCGTAGGCGTCGATCGTTGGAGAAGAAGGCCAGCCTGCCGACCGCTTGACCGTGAACCGAAACCCGCCAGCAATGGCGACCTGGCTGCTCTGGGCGGCATAGGGAGCGGTGAATCGGTTCCCAGCGTAGATGAGCTCTTCGAGATTCGACCCAGGCATGCGCGCGACGAGGAAGGTTCGCCCGAGGCCGACGTTGTCGGTGACGTCAATGACCACAGCCTCGAAGGACTCGAGTCTGCCGGTCAGCGGCGAGACGAGCGTGACGACCGGCGCAGCGCCGTCCCCTGTCGACGCGACTTGCACCTGCCCTCCGAACTCGAAGCGCGACTCGTCGATCGCCGGCCAGAAGTCGTCGAAGACCGGTGCGTCGATGTATTCGAATGCGCTCTCTGCGATGTCGGGCATCGGGTCCTCAGAGGATGGGAACGACGCCGGGGAATGGAATGATGAAGTCGCCGGCGACCAGCCTCGTCTGAGCAGCTGCCGATGGGATGGAGCTGCCAACCGTGACTGACGGGACTGCGTAGAGGTCCGGGAGGATCCCTCGGTAGGCCGCTTGGCCAGCCGTCGTGCTCCACACGGAGCAGGCCACCACGTTGTACTTGCCTGAGACTGCATCGGTCAGGATGCCGGTCCCGTAGTACTCGGAAGCTCCAGCGTAGACGCGGTCGACGCCTCCAGCCGTCGAAACAGCCACGCCGTTCGGATTGCGCCCCACACACCCAAGAACAGATGCTCCAACGGTCGAAATCGCTGGCGCGCCACGACTCGACGTCTGCGAATGCCCGAGGAGAAAAACGTTCCGAGTGTCCGAGGTGCCCGTCGTCTTTTGCAGCGCGACGAAGGTCGTGAACACGCCGAAGCCAGAGCGCGAAACGAGGAAGAAGAACTGCCCGTCTTCCGCGCACGCGAAGTGCGTGTAGTTCGAGTTCCCTGTGACAACGTCTGCGAGAAACTGAACCGAGGAGTCTCCTGTCGACGTCGTGTTCCACAGGAACTCGGCAGCTGTGTTTGTCGGCCGGGCCGTCGTAGTTCCTCCGGTGAAGGGAGCAGCAATCGGCGCGACAGCGATCACGATGTTCTGCGCGCCGTTCAAGCAGTCGATGACGATCTGGTAGCCAAGCGTCGTGTTCTCGGCCCACCACCACGATCGCGCTGCGCCAGCGTTGCCCCAGAGCAGGTTGGTGTGCGCGGCGATCAGATCGCTCCCAGAAGTGTTGGCGGTGGTTCCGTCGCAGCTGCCCTTCACGGTCCACACACTGTTCGCGTTTCGAGTCCCGCTTGTGGTTCCTCCAGATGCGGTGTTCTTGAGGAACTGAATGAGGGCGAAAACAGCGCTCTGCATCAGCTGCAGCGTCGACCCGTTCGCAGCGAATGGGACGTTGCCCCTTGAGGAGTAGGTCTTCGAGACAGCTGGGAGGGAGGCCATGGCGCGCAGCGTACACGAAGCGCCGTCACTTCACCTTCACGACCGGCGAGAGGAAGGCTGGAGGAGCAACCCCAGCCGCGTTGAACGCGGTGATGGCTGATGCCAGCGCAGACTCGGCGGCGATCGCGGTGGCTGACGTCGTACCCACTGCGGCAACGGCTGTGGCCACGGCAGCGATCTGTGGCGGCGTCGCGGTGAGAGCAAGCGGTCCAGTGACGGTTGGCAACAGCGCAGCCAGCGCGGCGTTCGCGGCGTGCGCCGCAGCCGATGCTGTCGCGGCTGCCGAAGCTGCCGCGTGCAGAGTCTGAAGCTGCGCCAGGAAGTAGGTCCCGTGGATGGCTGCTTCGGTCGCCGGCGAGCCCTCTCGAGCACCAAGCTGAACGTCAGTCGGCGACAGCACGATGCCAGGGCCACTGTCCGAGCCGATGCTCATTCCAGACGCAGGCAGCCCTGCCCAGACGTCGTGCCGCAGCCCAGGAAGCGCGATGGCATCGGCAAGGTGGAAGCGCCGAACGCCCCCAGGCTGCTCGCCTCCAAGCGCCTGCCATTGATCGATCGACGACTCAGCGAAGACGACGAGCACGCCGTCGCCAGCGTTGAGCGGGAAGATGAGCCGGAACCCGCCAGCACCAGGGAACACGACTGGAACGTTCACCGCGACGCCGGTCGAGACGTCTTCGACGTCGCCGTTCTCGCGCGTCAGTCGGCGCTTCAACAGCAGCTTGACGTTCGCAGTTTGCCGAACCGAATCGAAGCTCTCAACGCTTCCGGGCATGGCTGTGTGGACGTCGGCGAGCCGGTCAGCCATCACCGACTCGAGAACCTGAGGCATCGTTGGGGATCGGCTCATGTCGAGATCGCCTCAATGTCGGTGAACCAATCATTGCCGAAGGTGTCGCCGGCGTGGGTCACCTTCTGCGCAACAAAGACGCCCGACCGCGACTGGCTCTGAAGCTGGAAGCGCTGCCCTGGCCTAATGCGAGGCTGAAGCAGCGTTCGAACCTTGAGCACTCCGCGCGCGCCAGGCTTCGCCGGCGTACCCATCTCCGGCGATCCGATCAGTCCGGTCGTCGGCGAGATGAGCGGGGCTTCTTCCGGCAGCGACTCGTTCGGCCGAAGGATCTCGATGCGGCCGTCCTGAATGCTCCACGTCATACCGTGGGGCTCGAGCAGCGTCGTGAGTTCGGTCGACGCCTTGGCGTTCTGGACGTAGCCGCTTGTGAACTGCGCCGAGATCTCCTTCGCGCGCGCAAACGCGTTCCCAGGATCAAGCATCATCGCACCCACGGCCTTGTTGATGACGGCCGACACCGGCGTGCCTGGCGCCCACGAGTCTTGGACGCGCGCGAAGCGAAAGGCACGGTCGCCGTCGCCGGCCTCGATCTTCGTCACCCAGTCCACGCCGAGCTTCACTGACTGCGCAATGCGTACGTCTGCACTCGCAATCTGGCTCACCTGCTCGGCGTACCCAGCGACGAGAATGATCCGGGCACCCTTCTCCTCGAGCGCGGCCTGGCTTTCCTTCGACAGGTTGTAGATCGAGATCTCGACGCTGTTCGGCTGTGGCTGGGTGTCCTTGATGATCTTGAAGCCGATTCGAAGGCCGGAGATCTCAAGCCGTCGCAGTGTCTGAAGCGTGTACACGTCGGGCTTGGGTGGTTGCCCGACGAGCAGCTTGCAGCGGCGGTCGAAGAGGGTGGTCACGCGAGCTCGTTGGCGGAAACGTAGAAGAGCGCGACTCGTCGACCGAGCGCTTCGAGATCGCTCTCCTTGGAAGTGCCTCCGGTGTCGATCGCCATCATCTCGCCTGGCGGAACGGATGCGCGTCCCTGGTACCGGCGCAGCAGCGGCGTGTCGATGACGACTCTGATGCCGGCGACGATCAACGTCCCTTCTCCGTCTTCGATGTCGAGGCACCACTGCTCGACGCGGTCGTTCCAGCGGAACGTCAGCCCATAGGTGACGCCGTCGAGCTCGGTGGAGAAGCCGAAGAGCGGACCCTCTTGTCTGATTGGAAGCTCGATCACTGGCCAAGTCCTTTGACGAAGTCGGAGAACGATCGGCCCGTCCAGTCGTCACCTTTTGCCAGCACCGATCGGCGGTCGGCCTCGGATGCCTCGGTCCCGGGCTGCTTCGTCTGGTCGACCTTCTTGGTGGGCTTCTTCTTCGGGCGGTTCAGCACGTCGACGCGAGCGATCTCTGATCGAACAATGCGGATCTCTTCGAGGGTGATGGTGAACCGGATCGCCTCGCCAGTCTTCGCGTCGCGTGGAACCTCGATCGAGGTGATGAGCATTCCGTCGTACGAGCGGAAGTCGCTGACGACCGAGACCACCTTCTTGTCGACCCGCATCTTCTCGAGAGCGGCCATGGCCTGCTGCGCTGGTCCGGCTGCTCCGCGCGCGCCCGTACTGGTGCCTGGGTCGTTGGTCACGCCTCGGAAGGCACGCTCCACCGCGCCAAGCGGCGTGTTGGTGAGGAAGCCTTCGACCATGATCGCCAACGGCAGCAGCCTCGCGTGGTCGGTCGGGTTGGCGCCTTCCTCGATCGGGTGCTTGGTGATCTCCACCTTCGCCGAGTGCTTTTCGGTGATGGCTGCGTCGAGCTCAATCGTGTCGATTCGAACCATGGATCAGAACCCCATCGCTGAGCGCATCTTGCCGTCCCACCAGTCTTCGAGCACTTCGCGCGTCGCGCCGGCGACCTCCTGTGCGGACTGTCCGGGCTGCGCGTTCACCACGAAGCTCCCCTGGAAGCTCGGCGCCACGATCGGCTGCCCTGCGGACGTCTGCGCAGCGACGCCGGCGCCGATGGAGGCCGCGCCACCGGAGATGAGAGGCGCCTGTCCTTGCGACTGCTGGAAGGTCTCCACGGCCGACCCGACGCCGGGGATCGTCTTCAGAAAGTCGGCGAACTCGGCTGTGCCTCGGAAGAGCTTGAACAGAAGCTCGATGCTCGCCGAGATCGGCTGAAGGAAGCTCGACCACCAACCGCTCTTGATGGCAGGGAGCAGGCGCCCCTCGAGATCGGTCAGGTAGAAGACGATCATCTTCAGGCCGGCGAGCAGCCCGCTGTCGTTCGGATCGACGCTGACCCAGTCGTCCAGGAACTTCGACCAGGCCGGGCCGATGCGCCCGATCAACGAGTCGCCGCCTTCGAGGAAGACGAGCACGTCTTCGGCGCCGAGCAGCATGGCAGCGACGAGCGCGATGGAAAGCAGCAGCGGAGCGTTTGCTGCCGTCCACGCCGCAGCCGCAGCCAAGCCAGCAGCGACCTGCGTGGCTCCGTACGCAACAGCTGCTGCCGTGTTGAGCGCGAATGCAACCAGCTGCTCGAGCAGCACGGCCTTGATGGAGAAAAGCACCGGCAGGAGAACGCTCGTCGCGACGATGGCGAGGAGCTTCCAGTTCGAGATGAGCCAACCGACCGCCTTCGCGATGCCGGTGAAGACGGTGGTGAGGCCCTTCACGAAGTTCTGGATGCCGGACCGGATGAGCGATCGGTTCGCCTTCACCCACTCGGTGATGCCCTTCACCACCGGGAGCAGGGCCTCGATGATGGGCCCAGCGAGATCGCGCTTCAGTGATTCGTATCCGTCCTTCAGTGCATCGAGCGAGTCGTTGAGCTCGGCGCCGGCATCAACGGCGTCCTTCCCCATGACGAGACCGAGATCCCTTGCTTCCTGCCGAAGCCTCGCGAGCCCCTCTTCGCCTTCGGCGAGCAGCGGCAGCAGCTGGATTCCGGCGCGTCCGAAGACGTCGAGCGCCTTCGCCGACCGCTCGCTTGGGTTCTTGATCTTCGCGACCGCCGTCGCCAAGTCGGTGAACACCTCGTCCGATCGACGCAGCTTCCCTTCGCCGTCCGTCACCTTCACGCCGAGGGCTGCGAACGCCTTCCCAGCCTCGCCTCCACCCTTCGCGGCGTCACCCATCGTCATCGTGAGCTTCGTGAGCGCGTGGTTGATGGTCTCGGCCGATGCGCCGGACTGGGAAGCGGCGAAGCCGAGTTCCTGAAGGGCCTCAACCGATGCGCCCGTCCGAATCGACGCATCAGCCAGGTCGTCGGCGTAGGCAGCGGTGTGAAGCGTCGCGTCACGGAGGCCGGTGACGACGTCGCTCATGACGCCGACGATGCCCTTCAGCGCCCCTTCCAGGCCGTCAGCAGCCAGTTGGGCAGCCGCGAAGCCGCTCGAGTCCCAGTCAAGTCCAAGACGAACGAAGAGTTCTCGGAGGGCTTCCATGTGCGCAGTCTCTCACTTCTTGGGTTGGGCTGCTGCTGCTCGAGCCTTCAGCACGGCGTCGAGCGTCTCGTTCGCCATCATCAAGTCGGTGAAGGTCCAGGTCGTCTTGAGCTCGGAGAGGGACGCCCAGCCGGCGTCGACGAGGCGGAACGCCGGCCAGAGCGCGTTCAGGTGGTCGGGGAGATGGAGGCGGCGACCTTCGCCTTCATCTTTTCGCCGAGGGCCCCGAGCGCTCCCTTGGCGGCTGCGAAAAAATCGCCGTAGTTCACCTCCACGGCGAAGGCAGCGATCTTGAACACGGTCAGCAACTTGCCCTGGAACTCGGTGTCGAAGATCGGGAGGATCGGCACAGTCGAGCCGTTCACCGTCACCTGGCACGTCACGAGAAGCGCTCGGATGATGGACACGACGTCCGAGCCCTTCACGTTGCGCACAGAGGCAGCCAGCGCGGCGGCAAGGGCCTCGTCCTTGCCGAGTAGCGACAGCGCGGCAGGGCCAAGAAGGCCGGTCAGCGCGGTGAATTGCTCGAGCGCTGCGAACGCCGGCAGCGGAGAGAGGCTGACTTGGTAGCCATCGATGAGCTTCTGGTGGACCTGCGCCATTGGGGTTCCCTTCCTGTTGGAGACGGGGACACCCTACAGCGCAGGCCTGGCGCCGACTACAGCGAGCCACCCACGAAGACGTTCATGTTCGGAACGACGAGGGTCCACTGCCGTCCGGTGACGCCCTTGTCGAACTCGATCTCGGCAGGCTTCAGGAGAAAGCATTCGTCGCCGGACACCAGCGTGTTGCCCAACTGGTCGACGATCTGTGAGGCGCCAGGCGGCGTTCCGGTGAGCTCGTCGAGGTTGTGCATGGCGCTGCACACGTCGTTCGATGGAGCGGTCTGGAGAAGGGTGAACTGGATGATCCCCTTCTTGTTCGCGTTGCGAGCGCGCGCGACTCTTCCGTCCGAACCAACGACGGCGAGCCAGGTGTCCTCGTCTCGAGATGTGGTGATGAAGCTGCCTTCACCCCAGCCGGAGATGATGTTGCCACCGATGATGAGGCTGACTTTCTGCGGGTCGTACGTGTCCATGTGTCCTCAGAGCAAACGGTGAAGGTGGTTCAGACCGAGACGGTGCCGTTGATCGTCACGGCGTGAATGGCGCCGGCGTAGACCGCGCTGAACTCGACGTTGCGGAGCGTCCGCGTGCTCTTGTCGATGAGCGGGACCGTCGAGGCCTTCGGCGCGGTGACCGTCCAGCCGGCGTTGAGCGCCTCGCGATCCTCGTCGCTTTGCAGCTGGCCTCGAACCTCGCTGGTGACGATGGCGATGCCGTCGTCGTTGAACGGGACCTTCTTCGAGACCGAGAGCTTGCCGAAGACGCGCTCCTGGATGCGCGCCTCCAGGAAGTCGAGGTAGCGCACGAAGTCGATATATTCGCCGCTGCTCGAGTAGCCCTCCTCGAACATGTTCACGCCAGCGGTCGCCTCGTAGAAGTTGACGTTCTTCGCGCGCAGGTTCGAGCGCTGCGTCGCGGTGTACGAAGCCACCGGAGCACCGGCGAGCGTCTTGAACTTCCAGGTCTCCTCGCCAGGGGTGTACGTGAAGCAGAGCCCCATGATGGCGGCGTCGGCGAAGTCTTCGCTGCCCATCGCATCGACGAGAGCGGTCTTCTTGTAGGCGAGGGCCTTCAGCGACTCGCCGACGTCATCGGTGCCCGACGAGACGGAATTGCGCATCGCGCTGTCGCACGAGCTCGCGAGGTAGAGGCGCTTGTTCGCCTCGATCCAGGCCGCTGCCGCTTCGACGAAGGCCTTCGAGTTGAAGTGCGTGAGCAGGCCGTACCAGTCGCTGCGCTCGAGCGCGATGGCCGCCAAGTCGGTCGCGACACCAGGATCGGCGTGGTCTTGAAGGAGCGCGAGGTTCGAGTCGCTCGACGACAGCGAGAAGAACGCGCCAGGCGTGTTGGCGATGACCCGCATGAACGTCGTCTGATCGGTGACGGTGATCGGCAGCGCCAGCGCGTCGATCGCGGCCTTCAGCCCAACGATGATCTCGGTCAGCGTCGCGGTCCCGTCCGAGGTGAAGGAGACCTCGGTGCCGTTCACCTTCATCCGGTAGGTGTAGCTGTTCAAGACGGTCGGCGTGACGGCAAAGCGAAGGGTCGGCTTCAAGGCGCAGCGCCCGATGAGCAGCTTGGGCGGTCGCGGCGACTGCCCGAAGACCTTCGAGGCCTGCTTGTACTCGGCAGTCGTGGTCGCGAAGTCGGCCTGCACCGCCGTCAAGCTCGTGTACTCGCGCACGCGCTCGACCCAGGCAGCCGTGTAGCTGAGGATCATCGGAACGCCGAAGCCTGCTTGCGTCACCTTCGACGCGACGCTGGTGATGAGGACCGAAACGATGTCGCTGAGCATGGCCATTGAGTCTCCAGAAGGGGTCGGACAGGGGCCACCTTACATGAGGGGACCCTCAGGGCACCACCTGGACGTCGTAGTCCTCCACCGTGGCGATGTACCCAAGGCGCTCGGCGACCGACTGGGAGACCGCAAAGATGACCGAGAAGGTCGCACGATCCTCCTGCGTTGCCTGGCGCGGCTGCGGAATGCGCTGGATCGTCCCCTGCGCGATCAGCCCGAGCCCGGCGTCGTTGAGCGCCGTTCGAACCGAAGGGAGCGACAGGACGGCCTGCGCCGTCGCCAGGATCGACCGCGCGGTGATGCCGGCGCCCACCGTTTCCGGTGCAAACGCTTGCAGGTCGACGGCGAGCGTTCGCATGCCCTTCGCCTCGATCTCGATCTCCTCGCCTGCTGGCCTACCGGCGTCGAAGGTGTGGTCGACCGAGTCCTGGCCGATTGGAATCAGGTCGCCAAGTCGGATGACGAGGCGCGGCGAGACTTCGGCGATGGGGAGATCCTGATCTGCGAAGAACACGCGATCGGCCGTCAGCGGCGACGACTTCAGCGTCCACGTTCGAATCGCATCTTCGATGGTTGCCCAGGCGATCATCAGATCCTCGCAACGACGCAGCGAAAGTAGTTTCCGAGAGCAGCCCAGCGCTCGACGATCTGCACCTCGAACGAGGCCCCGTCGATGGCGACGCGATCGGCCTCCTGCGCTGCCTCCGGCCTTGCCTGGAAGAGTTCGGTTCGCGTGAAGACGGCCATCGTCTCGCGCGTCCTGATGCCTTCTGGGAGGCGCCGGAGGTCGCGTCCTGAGGCCGGCTGAGCCGAAGCGACGATCTCGAATGTCGACGTCGAAGGCGCCACGCGACGACCGTTCAGCATGCTGGTGGGGCTCGAGCGCGTGACGATGTAGCAGCCGCTGCGCAGCATCTCGATCGCGTCCGAGAGATCGTTCGTTGCGGCGCAGTCGCTGATTGGAGTCGGCGACGCCGGCGACGTCACGACAGGCGCTGGCGTGAGGGCGAACTCGTCGTGGACGAACTGCGGATCGGCGCCTGGTGGCGACGCCGCGATGAACGAAATGTCCTGCTGATGGAGTGCTGGGTTTGGCGCGACGACCATCAGGTACGTCCGGCGAGCCTGCACGCCGACTGCCGGCGTCGGTCCCAGGAAGCTCGAGATGGTTGCCGGCGCGCCGGTCCAGAGCACGCCGTCTTGATCGAAGAGCGCCCAGACCGACATGGGCTTCGCCGGCGTGGTGACAGGTCCCGAGACGTACGAAGGGAAGCCCGTGCCGTTCTTCACGAGGTACGCAGTGCCGGCGTCGCGATCCGCCTGCGACGGCTGGAACCCGTACTGTCCTCCTCCTCGGTTGACGATGGTTGGCTGCGATCGAGCGCCGGTGCTGTCGCGGTAGTCGACGAGCTCGACGCCTCCTGGGCCAATGGGAAGCGACGCCAGCGGCAGGCCGTTCTCGTCGTAGACCGCCCAGGAGATCCAGCTGCTCACGCCTTCACCCAGTCCCTCTCGTACTCGTCGACGGCGCGCTGAATGCCGCGCTTCTCCCAGGTGAGGTGCTTGGTGTCCTGGCGATCGGCGCCGCCCTCGATGAACTCGCAGGCGTGGGCAATCTCATGGCACAGCGCCGCGAGGTTCACCCCGACGCCGATGGTGGTGCCGCTGGTGACGCCGGCGACGTTGCCTCCGTGGAGCGGCGACTCCCACACGTTCGTCTTCTGCACCAGCACGTGAAGCGCGATGCGCGTGGCGTCGATGGTGGAAGGCGCGAGGTCGGTGTACTCGCGGAGCAGCTGGAATGCGACTCGAGCGTTGACGTCGATGCGGTGAGGGTCGACGGCGCCGAGCGCGTGGTATCTGAAGCCGCTCGGCGTTCGCTTCCAGGGAATACGCTGGCGCAGGTACGCGGGCACCATCACAGCAACAGCGCCACCGAGAACGGCGACGAGGAGAACGATGGCGGCGATCATTCGAGTCCCTTCAGTATGGACGCCGCGTCCGCACCTTGCGCTGTGAGATACCTGCGCAGCCGACTGAACAAAGCAACGCGGGTCGGAAGCTCCGCCTTCCACGGCAGCGTGGCAGTGAGCACGGCGACGCAAAGTTCGGTTTCGTGAGGACACCCGACGTATCCGCTCACGCACGAGTCCATCAGTACGAACTGACCGCGTTGAGCCATCGAGTCCACCTCCGAGTAGATGGCTCGCATGTGCGCGTCGATCATCATCGCTGAACGCTCGCTCCCTGGCACTCGACGTACTTGTCCCCATCCGCCTGTACCGCAGCCTCGGTGAACGCTGTGGTGAGGTCCGGGCAGACGTAGTCGCGCGCGCCGTTCGCCACCGTCGTCAGCGTCACGGTTCCGCCCTTCAGGTTCACCGGGGTTGACCCGCCGAGCATGATTCCGGCGCCCGTTGTCGGTGAACTCTGTCCGATGTTCACGAGGTCGATTCGAGCAGTCGTTCCGCTGAACGCGAAGACGGACCCTGTCGACTGAGGGGTCTGTGTCGTTCCGCCGAAGTTGCCCAGGTCGACGCCAATCTGACACCCCTTCACCTGAAGCGAGAAGACGCTCGCGCGGCCACCGCCCGTCATCGCGACTCCGCTTTGTGTGGACTGCGAGCTGCCCTCACCTGAGTAGCAGTTCACCCAGCCATTCACGAAGCTCGTGATCTCGACCTTGTTCAGCGAGACGACAACGTTCGACGCGATGTTCTCGCTGTCGACGGTGAGCCCATTCACCACCACCAATGAGTGCGCCGCCGCAAGAGCAGTGCGCATTCCTCGCACGTACACGTCCGTGAAGGTGAATCGGGCTGCACCGAGCGCGCCCTGGTTGGAGCCAGCCGTGATTGCGGTGCTGTCGTTCCCACCTTCATTGGCGGTCGTCGCGATGATGGCCGAGTCCGTCACCGTGACGCCGTAGTTGCCGTTCGTCGTCAACGTGATGCCGGTCCCTCCACCAGTCGGGAAGGTCCGGGCGCGTATGCGATTGAGGGCGACCAAGAAGCCCCCCTGTCGCCCACCAGTCGCGCCCATCGAGAGGGCTGAAATGTTCGGCGCACTTGGCTCAAAGGAGAGGTTGTTGAGGTTGACGGTGCCCGTCCCTGTTCCGATCTTGATGAGCCCGGAGACTGCGCCCGTGAGAATCGTCGAAGGCGTGCAGATCTCGTAGGTGTTGCCCGTCGCAGGGTTGCCTCCGGTGAAGCTCGTTCTCGAAACTTCGAGCGTCGTCGGTGACGCAGCCGAGATCGGGAACTTGTTCCCTGATTGGATACCCGAGGTCATGCACACGAAGCGCCCTCGAATACCGAGGCCAGCAGCGGCCCACGTCGAGGCAGCGGGCCATGTCTGCGTCGAGTCGGTGAAGATGGCGCGCGTCGGGAACGCCAGCGCGGTGAATCCGGTGAGCGCGCCAGTCGCAGTCCCGGACGCGGGGGTCCACTGGGTCCAAGTGGTCGACCCCTGGATCGTGAGCGAGACCCCGTCAGTCATCGTCAGCCCGTCGATCAGCTGCGAGCTGGTCAGCGTGTAGGTGCCTGCCGCCAGCGTGATGGTCGCGTTGTGCCGCAGATGGTTTGGGAGCTTCGCGCGAGCGCCGTTGATCGTGGCGCACGGCGTTGAAACGTCGGTGCAGTTGGCCGTGTCGCTCCCGGTCGGGTTTACGAAGAGGCTCACGACAGCCGTCGTCTCGACCGGGACGCCGTTGATCTTCGGCGTGTAGATTCCTCCGTCGAAGTGCTTGTGACCAGAGAACGCTTGGTCCTTCGTGTTCACCAACCCACGGACGGTGGTGGTTGCGTCAGGAGGTGGCGAGGGCGTTGCTGCGAGAAGGAGGGGCAGGAGGATCCGGATCATGCCCGGCATACTGACACGAAAACGCCCCGACGATGAGCCGAGGCGTGTCGTGGTGAGCCTTTGCCCCGCGCTATTTGCTCGGGGTTGAGTCGGCCGCGCGCGCTCACCCGCACCGGTGCGAGCCGCTACTCGACCTGTTCGAAGTGGATGAGGAACGTCTTCCCGTTGACGAGCTCGGGGAAGATCTTCGGGTTGGTGATGACGAGCCGAATCTCGCCGCTGGGGGTGTACTTCGACCACTCCCTGTTCGCCTCGTCATCGGCGCCACCGAAGACTGGCTGCATCGTGACCTGCACCGAGTCGAACAGACCCACCTCATTCGCCTGGAGACTGCTCATCTTGTGTACGCCGGTGATGCGACACTTCGCATTGAAAGCCATGGTTGTTTTCTCTGGGTAAGCGGGGCTGAACCTCTCCCGCGAATTGAACCGCTGACTGAATCCTCTTCGCTCATCACTTCTTCGTCAACGACCAGGCGAAGCTCTGGAGGTACCTACCGGTATCGATGAGCGGAGTACTCGATCCCTTCCGCCGAATCGTCTCGGGCTTCAACGGAGGAGGAACGCCGGCGCGAACGAAGGCGCGCATGTCCGCAACGGCCTGCTCGCCGAGAATCCCGAGCGCCTGCTCGCCGTCAAACCGTCCCTCGATGACGCCCTTGAGCAGCTTCGATGCGAGCGCCTGCCAGGCCTGCTGCTGCGCGTCGAAGGTGCCTCGAATGTGCGAGCGCTCTGGAATGTTCGCGCGAGGCGCGCCGAACTCGTGGATGGCTGCGAGCTCAGCGTTGGTAAGGCTGGAGCCTTCGTGCTCGCTGTCGCCGAGTACTCCGACGCGAAGCTCCAAGTCGTCGAGCTTCCTCAGTCGCTCGCGGAGGCCGGCGATGCCTGGCCCTTTCGCTGTGAAGGACGACTTCACTCCGGCTCTTCCTCAACAGGCTTCGCATCGAGCAGCGCTCCACATCGGAAGCAGATGGGAGGGTGAGCCATGTACATGCACTGCTTCCCGTTCGGCCGAAGGTGCGGATCGTGCGGTCCGACCAGCTGCGGCTTCGTGGTGATGGAGCCCACGGTCTTCTCGACTGGCTTCACGTCACGCCTCCTCGGATGACCCACAGGCGCACCAGGCGCGCGTACTCCACGCCGTACTGCGTCGACGACAGCGCCTTGCCAGCCTCGCTGAGGCCGTCCGACACGGAGGCGAACGACTTGGAGACGCCTCCAACGCGGACGCTGGTGAGGGGACCGACTGCTGGACTTGCTGCGGAGGCGCCCCCTCCTTCCTTTCGGCGCCTCCACAGCGTGAGCTCGTGCGCCACCAGCAGCACGCCGAGCCGGTCAGCCCTGGACTGCGAGGAGACGGCGCTGGCGTTCACCTGGAGTGCGGCGTCAGCGATCTTCCGATCGAAGACGTCTGGGTCGATGACGTTGCAGTCGAGCTCCGGCGCCTCGAGCAGCACGTCTCGTCTGGTGATCGTGAGCGCCATCGGACTTACGCCTCCTCTTCGCCTTCGTCCGCTTCAGGGTCCGTCTCGTCCTTCGGCGCGAGCTTCAGCGCGTCCATCTGCTTCTCCAGCGCGTCGAGCACGCCCTTTCGCGACTCGGCTTCGGCCCAGCGCTCGAGCAGCGCCTTGTCGAACGTGGACTTCACGAGGCCCATCGCGTCCTTCTGGTTCAGCGCGGTCAAGTCGAACGGCGCGCTGCCGGCGACGTCGTCCTTCCCGGCGACGAGCTCCATCTCCTCGATCTCGCCTTCGGCGATGTAGTGCTTGATCGCCGGCGACCTCTTGAACTCCTCCCAGACCTTCCCGTCGACCTCGTTCACGCCTGGAATCAGCGTCATGAGGTGGTTCCCGAAGATCTGAGCGCGCTTGTTGTGAACGATGGGCATGAATTGGCTCCGTGCTGCGTGGTGGAGCCCCAAGAAACACGAAAGGCCGACCGGAAACAACCCGATCGGCCTCACGCGTGACTGCCTCGCCTGTTCTTAGATGCCGTCGCCGTAGGCCACGGACAGCGGGTAGTAGCACTGCACGCCGCCGACTCGCGCGTGGCATGGCACCACGAACTCGAGGTTCCGCTCCTGGACGGGCAGCTGCTCGAACTCTTGCGGAACGGCGCCCTGCAGGTGATCGGGCGTCATCGAGTACGCCATCATCCGGTTCAGGCCACCAGCGCCGGCGCCAGCCATCCGGTACCAGGGCTCGACCGCGACGCCGGGATACTGCGCCCGGAACCAGTCGAGGATCGTCTTGTCGCTGTTCGAGTCGAACCGCGTGGTGCGGATGAGCGTGAACTGCGCGCGCGGCAGCAACAGCATGTTCGGCGACTCGATCTCCGAGGTCTGGTTGATGATGTACTCGCAGATCCCGACCATGTCGCGAACGATGAGGACCGGGGTCTTGTTGATCCAGAGCGCGCTGGCGCCAGTTCCGTCAGCGGGAACCGTGTAGGTGAGCGCGTTGGGGACGTTGAGCAGGCCGGTGAGACCGGTCGCTGCGTCGCCGGTCGCCAGGACGCGGTCGATGATGACCTCGGTGGCGCGACGAGCAGCGGCTGCCTTCTTCTGGTCGATCGCGACGCCAGCACGCTGGGCTGCGCGGATCTCCTGAAGGTTGTAGCCGTACGACACGCCGATCGACTTCACGCCGAACGTCGCCTCGTTGGCCTGCACGTCGGCTCGCGGCAGATCGTCGGCGTAGCTCGCGATGAGCTTGGCGACGCCTACCTGCGTGTACGACCGCAGGCGGATCGTCTCGACCGCGTTGTCGAGCTCGGGATCGAGCGGGACGAACTCTCTCGCGCGCAGGTTCGGATACTTCCTGTCGTACGTGCGGGCCTTGGTCATCTCCAGCTGCCTGCTGAAGAACGCGTTCTCCGAGGCGTCGAGGTTCTCCATCCTGCGGCTCTTCAGCTTCGTGAAACGCGTTCGCATTGCTTGCTCCTGGGAAACGGCGAGAGGGTGAGGCCCTCGAGCATCAGCTGCCCGAGGGGAAGGGGTTCAGGTGTTCGTTACGGCAGGTCGACGTTGACGAGCACCAGGCCGTCGCCGAGGGAGGCCTTCGTCTCTGCGAAGGTGAGCGCGGCGGTCGAGACGGCGGTCGCGGTGTCGGCGTCAGCGCGAACGACGCCCTTCTGCGAGCCACCACCACCAGCGGTGTGACGCACGAAGCACGGCTGGCCCTTGGTGACGGCGCCTTCGTGGACCATCATCACCTGGCCCTTGCGCATGACGCTGATGAGGTTCTGCGGCTTCACGCCGCTCGTCCCCAACTGCGTCTCGCGATCGAAGTTGTGCGAGTGGAGGTGAACGCCGACGACGACGGACGAGCCGTTCACCATCAGGATCGCCTTGTCGGGAGTTCCCGACTGAGCGGAAGCCGTGCCCTGCGCGACGGCGACGCCGAAGGGAATCTCTGCCGAGACCTCTCCCTGGACGTAGGACTCCACGGTGTCGTCCCGCGCGTCCGACTTCATGCCGGCGAAACCACGGGCCTGTTCAGCGTACGAAAGGGTGTCGAGAGGCATCGGTGCTTCCTTGTTGGACAGCGGGTGAAGGGGTCCTCTTTGCGACCGGCGCCTTCACGAGCACGCCGGTCGGGTCTTTCCGGGAGGGGGAATCAGGGAACTTCGATGTTGTGCTTCTTGAGCGTCTTCTGCCAGGCGGCGGCGTTCGACTTGCGCATGGCGTTGTAGCTGGCCTCTGCGTCGACGCGCACCTCGTCCTCTTCGCCGTCGACGTTCTCGACGTCTTCGCGAGCCTCATCGTTGGCGTCGGTCTCGCGCTCTTCGGCGTCTTCGTGCTCCGAGCTCTCGAAGGACTCCATCGCGGCGTCGAAGCGAGCCTCGACGTACGCCGGCGACTTCCCCTCCAGCTTCGCGTCCGGGCTGACCTTCGCGATGACTTGCGCGCGCAGCTTCGTGTCGTCGGCGTCCAGCTTCGCCTTCGCGCCGAGCACCTTGCGGGCCTGGGTCTCGAGTTCGGCGCGAGCCTTCATCGACGCGGCGAGCTTCTTGGGGAGCTCGGCGATCTCGGCGTCCTTCTTCTTCACGGTCTCGAGCGCCTCGTCCAGCTTCGCCTGGAGCTTCTCGTTGGCCTCGAGCGCGACGGTGACCTTCTTGTCGCTCTCAGCGATGGCGGCGTCCGTCTTGGCCTGCCACTTCGAGAGGGCCTGGGCAGCGGCGTCCGTGCCCACTTCGTAGTCGATGCCGTCGATTCGGATGATCTTCACGTGCGCTCCTGGCCTTTGGCCGGTGGGTACAGCCCGATCAGTATCACGGCCACTGCCGGCCTGAACAGTCTCGCTGTCGATCGCCTCCAGCGCGCCGTCCATTCGCACCCTCGCCTCAGGCCCAGCGCGTCCCTTCGCGACGATGGCAACATGGTTGCCTCGGATATTCCGCTGCACGGCGTCGTAGCGAAGGCCGTCAGCCGTCACACCTGGCGCGTCTTCGAGATCGCAGTGGTAGCCGCAGGAGATCTCGCGAGCGTCCCCGCGCTCGAGCTTCTCGACGAGTTCTGCGTCGGTGATGAGCAGTTCGCCGGCAATGAACTCTCCGTCTCGACGGAGCGTGCCGGCGACGCTCCCGCGCGCGAAGTCCTTCGTGTTCTTCGAGTCGAGGAACTTCGGTGGGTGTTCGTCGGTGACCGGCGCCAGTGCAAACGACTGCACGGAATCAGCCTTGAACACCTCGTCTGGGAGACGAAGCTCTCGACGCAGCGAGCCGTCGTCGTTGCGGTACGTGAAGACGCCGGTTCGCGTCAGGCGTCCTTCGATTCGAAGCCAGCCGTTTTCGAGCTTCGTCGGCTTCTTGAGGGTCCCGCGATCGATTCGGTAGGCCATGCCCGTCACCCTACACGACGACCGAGCCAGTCGTCGATCATCACCGGCCACGTCGATGGGTCGGTCGACGGGATCGTCTTGTGGTCGACGCTGAGCAACCACTCAACAAAGTGGTCGGCGCACAGCTGGTCTTGGCCGAACGTCTGCGAACGTCGGCCGCAGATTCGGCACTTGTGCTTGGGCAGCAGCGGATCCACCAGGCATTCGTAGCAGCGCGTCAGAAGCGCTGAACAGCCCCGTCTTCGAGGCGTCTGGTTGGCTCGGCCGAAGAGGCCCTACACGCTCAATGGTTGGTTCGATTCCAACTTTCCCCGCTGCGGGGAAAACGCCCAAGGTGGGCACCTGTCTACGGAACAGGCCACATCCACGGCTTCCTCACTCGAGCCAACCAGACTTCAGAGATCCTCGAGCAGTGCAGTGAGATCCGGCTCAGCCGTGCATCGGCAGTTGTGTACAGTCAGGCCATGCACCGCAAACCAGCCGCTCCGAGTCTCGAAGTTGTAGACCCACCCATCGTGCGGCACAGCCGGCACAACCGACACGACCTGAACGCGAAGAAGATCGTTCGGCTCTACCTGAAGGGCATCAGCGAGTTGGAGATCGCTCGGCGATTTGGGGTGAGCCGCCAAGTGATTCGCCGTCGCCTGGAGGAAGCGAAGACTCCGATCCGTGGACGCGGCGCTGCGATGCTCGTTCGGATGAGCCGCGCCAGTCCTGCTGACCGCAAGCGATGGTCCGCTGCTGCCCACGAGGCCGCTCGCGGGCGGAAGATGAGCGTCGAGACGAAACGCCTGATCGCCAGAAGCAAGACCCGCCGAAAAGGTCCAGGCGAGGCGCTGCTGCTCTTGGCTCTCGGCCGCATGGGCTGGAAGATCGAGGAGCAGGCTCCAATCGACATCTACAACGTCGATCTGCTCGTTGAGGGACGCGTCGCCGTGGAACCAACCATGAAGCCTGGGACCATTCTTCGAACCCGGCAGGGCAACCATCTGGAGCGCAGCAAACACCTCCTCAGCCGAGGCGTGAGCACCCTCTGGGTGACCTACGGAGACCTGCTGGCCTTGGGTGGGTGCCTGAACGAGGTGATCGCCCACGCCGACGAACTTCGCAGCCTTCCAGCCGGCCGCAGTGAGTACCGGGTGATTCGGTGTACAGCGTACCGTTCGACCATCGGCCGTAACCAGATGGGTCAGCTGGCCTCGGTACCAACGCCGATACGCTTTGAGTGCCGGCGCGTGCAGTGAAACCAGCGCGTCGCCTGGCACGCAGTTGATCGGCTGGCCTGGGTGCCCGTCTTCCGGCGCATCAGTCCACGAGAAGAGCTTCCCTTCTCGCTCGACGTGTAGAGGACGCACGCGCTCGTCACGCTCGGTTCGCCACCGGTACGAGGTGATGCCGAGTTCGCCTTGCCTCGCGCGATTCACGGCGCCGTAGAACTTCCCGACCTGATCGCGCGCGATGAGCACCGCGCGACTGCGCGCGACGTCGAAGCGCTTCTCGATCTCGTCGGCCATCTCCTCCCAGCGGCGACCATCGTTGATGCCTCCAAGGACGATGCGCTCGATCTTGTCGAACGTCTCGGACGGCAGCGACTTGATGAGCGCGACGTTCTCCGTCGTCCAGTCGGTGAGCTTCTTTCCAACGCCGGCGTCGCGAATCGGCACCTCCACCGAGAGCGTCGACCGGATCTGCTTCTGAAGCTGGCTCTTCTGGTACTCGGAGGTGCGCCTGCCGAAGTCGCGAATGCGTTCCTCGAGCAGCACGTCGTTGCCTGCAGCGCGCCGGCGAAGGCTGTCGACGATCGTCTTCGCCTGGCCTGGCGAGTCGAAGCGAACGGAGTCTGCGCGCTGAATGGAGAGCCGAGGCAGTTGCGGAAGAAGCACCTCCCGTACGAGGCGAGACGCGACGGCGATGAAGTCGAAGGCGAAGCGCGCGTAGCTGCGCTCGATGGCCTTCGGGAAGACCTGCGGCGCAACGTGCCGGCGCAGGCGAACTCGCCTGCCGATGGTGCGCATCTGCATCTGCCGGCGACGAATCGCCAGCACCACGACGTCGTTCATTCGTCCTCAGGGGTCTCGTCATCTTCGGCAGGCCCACCACCAGGCTGCCCTGGCGCCTTCAACTGCGAGGAGAGCTTCGCGGCTGCGGCTGGGCTGTTCGGGCCTTCCTCGTTCTCGACGGCCGTCTTCGTCTGGTCGGCTTGCATGCGCCGCATGTTGACGTCGATGCGCGTTTCCATCGACCACTTGTCGCCACCGAACCGGCTGATGGCCACCTCCTCCGGCGTCAGCACGCCGGCGTCGACGTAGGCCTTGTCTGCGTTCGCCACCTTCCCGCGAATGTCGGCGAGCTCAGCTTCGGTTGGCGTCCAGAGGTTCGCGAACTCGACCGACCACTTCTCCGGCTCCTTGCCTCCGGTTGGGCCTTCGCTCGAGAGCAGGATGAGGCGCACCAGGCGGTTGATGGCCGGCTTCACCTTCAACTCGCGGTCGGCCGACTGCTCGTCGTACCACCACCGGGTGTTCTGCTCGCCGGTGGCGTTGAGGCCTGCCGGCGCATCGCCCATCAGCAGCGAGACGGGCATTCCAGCTGCAGCTGCGAAGCGCTTCGCGCAGCGGTCGAGCAGATCGGGAAGGCCTGCCACCGGCGTCTGGTGGCGCTGGAAGTCGTCTTCGCTGTCGATGACGAGCGACCGAAGGACGCTTCGCATCATGTCCAGCATCTCGAGCCGCTTGGTGACGGCCTCCTCCTCGTTCGCCATCAGGAGTTCGGCGAGGCCTTTGATCTTGTGAACGCCCTGCGCGAAGTCGGCGATGAGGTTTGGCACCGTCTTGAAGCTCTGCTGGAAGTCGGCGAGCGGCTCGAAGAGCCGATTCAGGACCGAATCACCCCAGCCTCGGTTCGCGCGCGTATGCCGGCGAGAGACACGAATGCCGTCGAGCCTGATGAGGCGCGAGTGGTGAACGTTGAACGTCTTGGCGGCGACGGCGCCGTTCGTCTCGCGCTGAACCGCGTACTCGACAGGTTTGCCATACATCGCCGAGCGCGGGTTGGAGCTCCACTTCACCGGCCAGCACTCGCGCGGCCTCAGTGTCACCAGGAAGCGAACCGCCTTGATCGTCTTCTCGTTGACGGGCTGGGTGAGGTCCTTCGCGCCGTCGTCGATGCCAAGGAGGATCGCCGCGCCTCCGTACGCTCGGCTCCACTGCCGCGCTTCGATGAACGTTGAGACCGTCTCCAAGTCGTCGAGGATCGCCTGCGTCTTCTCTTCGGCTTCCTTCTCCTCGGCGCGCTCGGCTTCGTCGGCCACGCCTGGCTCTTCGGATTCAGCATCAGACTCGGTGTCGTCCTCTGGCTCGACCGGCTCTTCCTCGTCGTCTCCCAGGAGATCGCCGCGCTCCACGTAGGGCTTCGTCGTTTCGCCCTTCGGCTCGAGCTCGCTGATGCTCACCGAGAAGCCGTTCTGCAGCTGCACCTTCGGCGCCGTCTCGATGACGCGGGCTGCCATGTCGTCGCCGAGCCAAATCTCCTCGGCTGTGATCTCGTCGATGACGTCGCGCGAGTACGTGATGCCGGCGCGCGTCTTGTCGCGGTACCGATCGCCCACCTTCGTCAGGGCGTTCGCGAATCCGTCCATGCGCTTCTGGAGCTTCGTCTTGGCCATAGGTCCACCGTACACGATCAGGACAGCGCCTGCGCTCTCGCCAAAGCATCGCCGCCTTCGGTGAGGTACGCGAACCCTTGCGAGATGGCGTCAGCGCGATCGTCGTGGCCAACCGGCACCGAGACGAGCTCGTCGACGCAGCCCTTCACCCAAAGCCCTCGGACGACGAGCATCGGCTCGACGGCGACAAAGCGAGCCAGCGCTCCCCAGTACTCCGTCTTTGGCCCCGTCTTCCGCATACCCGAGAGGCGGTAGCCCACCAGCGACTGCGTTTGCCAGTTGTGGATGACCGTCTTGCCCGCGCTTCCAGGCTCCTGCTCCATCAAGATTCGAACGCGCCTGCCGTCCTCCTTCGCCGTGCGCACGACTTCCGTCTGCGTCTGGCCTGGGTTCCATCGGCCGTGCTTCATGTCGCCGAGCACGAACTTTGGTTTGTTGATGCGCTTCCCCTCGATCATCGGGAACCAGAACCCGACTCGAGCGCCAGCGGTGAAGTCTGGGTTGTTCGAGCCCTTCTGCTCGGTGGCAGCGAAGTCCCAGGATCGGAGCCACGTCACGCCGGCAGGCTCGACGTCGACGAACTCGAAGCACTCAGCCGTGAAGTACTGCCCGGAAGCGACGGCGTCCCAGTCGCCGCGCTCGAGCCAGGCGCGCGTTGTCGGATCGAGCTTCGCCAACTGGCCACGGTAGGCCACGACGTCGAGGCCTGGGTTGTCGGCAGCGAAGGCCGGAACGAAGTGGGCGCCCTCTGGGCGAATGCCCATCTCCTCAGCCGCTCGAGCCGCTTCCTCGGTTGGCGGCGATCGGTAGACGCGAGGCTGCGGCATCGGGCGTCCAGCTGCTCGCGATCGCAGATCGGCTCGAACATCGCCGCCTGTGTCGACGTGCCGAGCGTGCTCGACGAATCGCTCCTTCACCCAGGAGTGCCCAACGCCGCCTGGGTTTGCAGACGCGCGCATGCGCAAGGGCACGTTCCCGACCGCGTCGTTCTTCGATCGCCGGATGCGCGAGAACAGGAACCGGTAGTGCCGCTCGATCCACTGCCCAAGCTCGTCGACGAAGACGAAGTGAAAGCGCGATCCCTGGTACCGGTTCATGTCCCGATCGTGCTGGACGTAGCCGAAGTGGATCGACGACTCGGCCTTCCCCACCTCGGTGAAGAAGAAGTAGCTGTTCGACTCCTCGTCCCACCGCGCAAAGCCAGCAGCGACAGCAGGAGCGAACCACTGGTGCGCGCGCGCGAGGATCGCGTCGGGCATCAGCATGTCCACCTTCGTTCGCCGGAAGATGCCTGCCGAGTACCCAGGCACGTGGATGAACTGCAGCGCTGCCATCAGGCCAGCGTCAGACTTGCCACCACCAGCAGCGCCTCCGAAGAGGGCCTCCTCACACGTCAGCGCCAGGAACTCGAGTTGAAGGTTCGACGGCCGATGCGGAATCAGGCTCTTCGCTGAGTCCAGAGAACGAGACGCTCGGGCGCGCCTCAGAATCCGAAGCTCCTCCATGGCGAACTTCGCCAGCGATGGCGGCGAGCGCCCGCTCAAGAATCGCGTCTTCGCTACTCGCATGGAACTCCTTCTTCAGACGCTCGATGGCTGCGCGCAGCTGGTCCTCGATGATGACGTGGACGCGCGGGCCGAACTCGTCCTTCTCGACGACGGTGGCGATGAAGGCAGTCGCTCGCCAGTCGCCGGCGACGTGCTTGTCCCCCACCTTGCGGTCGAGCGCGGCTCGCTGGATCTGGACCTTGTAGCTCTTCCGACGCTCTGCTCGGGCCCCCTCCAGCAGATTCAGGAATTTCCGGTACTTCCCTTTTTTCTGGGCTTCGCCCTTGCGGACCCACGCCATGAAGGCCTCGGGCGACACGCCGACGAGCAGGCAGGCGTCTTTGTTGCTCGCACCCAGCTTGATCTCGTCGAGAAGCGCCTTGACCAGCGCCGGATCGTCGACGCCAGGTCGACGCCCTGTGTGTTTGCTACCCACGATTCATCCTCGCTTCGCGCTGCGTCAACGCCTCCAAGATGCGCTCCATCGAGAGCTCCCTGGTGAGCCTGCCACCATGGAGGGCGAAGACGGTAGGGACGCTAGACGATCGGTCCTGGCAGGCGAGGGAGGTGCAGAGGAACGCTTCCCTTCCGGCGATCGAGTCCCGACGAAGGATCGACCGACAGAAGGGGCAGCTGAGGTGCGACAGAGCCATTGGACGACCATACACGTCGGATGTGGCCTGGGAACCTTGGTCAGTCGATCTCGCTCGAGACCGGCAGCGATCGGTGGCCCCATTGCGGCGAGCCGCGTCCCTCCGTCACCTTGAGCCAGCCGGAGCCGTCTTCGTCGTCGAGGTAGAAGACGCCTTTGCCTGGCGTGCCCACACGCACAGCGTTGCGCGTCGTGTTCTCGAGACCGTGGCACCACCAACCGGGCTCGCACGATCCGACGATGACCTTCACTCGCTTGGCTTCGCGAGGCTCCCCGTTCCAGAACGTCTTGGGGCCTTCGCGGTACACGGGCCGCTTCATCGGCTTCCATCGGCTCATGTCGACCTCCCAGTCAGAATGGCTGCTGCGATCTGCTTCGACCTCTCGTCCAGCCGCTTGGCGTTCTCGCCGAAGAGGCGCAAGTCTTCGTCGAACCAGGCCCGAGCCTCCGGAGGAAGCTCCTCGGCGATGCGATGGTCCGCCTCTCGCGCCTCGTACGCGTCGAGCATGGCGCGGAGGTCGGCGCGCTGGATTTCTTCGACACGACGAACGGCGCGCAGCCTCGCAAACGCATCGGCGCTCATCGCGGAAACTCCCGGACCCGCAGGTCCGCAGGCCACTCGTTCGGGTCGCCGCCAGCTGGCGCGTAGAGCAGCATTCCTCGCGCCGTTGGGTCTCGATGAGATGCCACGACGTTGTCTCCCATCTG
>Ga0154020_10001693_pt1 | contig 27133 bp, 27 predicted proteins | sample Klosneuvirus_201_FD_109709 | JGI IMG/M metagenome (GOLD analysis project Ga0154020, IMG submission 109709) | Active sludge microbial communities from wastewater, Klosterneuburg, Austria - Klosneuvirus_20160825_MG | ecosystem: Engineered > WWTP > Aerobic digester > Activated sludge | place...
GGCATTGCACTTTCAACCGATAATGAATTGAATGGTTTAACAATGGGAAGTGTGGGTAGCGCAACACAGATACACCACATTCAGGTTTCGTATTCTGGTGATGATTCGTATGAGTGGTTTGGCGGTACTGTGAATACACAATACTTAGTTGCCTACAGAGGTTGGGATGATGAGTTTGATACAGACTTTGGTTACCGGGGGAACAATCAGTTCTTAGCTTCTTTCCGCGATCCTAACATTGCTGATAAGTCAGGTTCAAATGGGTTTGAATCAGATAACGATGGTAGTGGCTCAAACAAAACTCCATTGACTGCACCAAAGTTTTCAAACGTTACTATTTATGGCCCGTATGTTTTTGCAAACTTGAGTGGTGGAAACTTAAGTACAAATAACGCAAGTGCTAATTACCAAAACGGAAGTCATCTTAGAAGAAGAACAGCAATTCAAATTTATAACTCGGCCATTGTAGGTTGGGGAAGAAACAACGGTGTGTTCTTTGATAAAACGGATGCTTCGGCAATTTTCAAAGGAAATTATTTTGGTCGCACAGTTGGTGCCTTAAAAACGCTGGATAATGCAAATGGATATAGCGATGCAAACTTTGCAACGGATAACGCAGCAATAGAAGCAACGCAATCAACCGTTGATCTTTCAACAACATTTGCTGGAATGATCGGAGCGATGAACATCGCAACACCAAACGGTTTGCTAACAGCGGCTTCACCTTTATTAACAGGTGCTGCTACTGTGCCAACAGGCCTTACTCAAACCCAATACATTGGTGCATTTGATGCAACAACAAACTGGATGGCGGGTTGGACAAACTTTGATCCAATAAACACGGAATATTAATATTAGAATGGAATTTAATTCTGAAGCCTCTCGCTATTTGCGCGAGAGGCTTTTTATATTTTGATATATCTAGTTTTTATTTTCGACACGGCTGACGCGATGACACAACAAAACTTTTGATCCATTACGTACTAATTAATTTTACGCTGTTTCTCTTTATGTAACTCCATTACCTTTTTTATTTGTGTGGTTGAGTTCATCAAAGAATCCTGAGTTTTTTTATTGTTCTCTAATTTTATTTTTAAGGCAGCATTTTCTAGTTTGGTCGTTTCCAACGATTTTTCTAAATGAATTTTTTCCTGTTGGTTGTTACTCAACTTTATAGTAAGGTCTTTGTTTTGATTTAGCGCGCGCTGCTGTTGTTTGGCAACGGCATCTAACGCTTGTTGAGTTTCGTCAATTTGCATTTGAACCTGGTCGCGATAAAACTTAACACCAAACTGATTAAGCATTTTTTGAAGCTCACGATTGGCATACGTAACGTCTTTGGTTTCCCACTCTGTAGGGTTAATTCCAAACCACACCGTAGAACTTTTATCACCATCCTTATTGCCCGCATATAAGATTCCTTTTGAGAACGGAGTACCATTAATAGTAGGCTCAGTAATCGTCAAAGGTTCTCCAAATAGCTTTAGTTTACCTGTCTCTTTTAGATATTTGATCCAGGCAGTTTTAATTGTTTCTTTTCTACCATCAAGGGTTGTAGCAAAAACCTCAATGGTTTCGCCCTTTACTTTTTCGTTTTGTTTGGTTACCGTTACAGTCTGGCTGGAAGCCAAGTTTGTTATAAGAAAGAATAGATTAAAAAATAAAAACTTATTCATAAAGTGTATGTTAGAATGGTTCAAAGCTATTAAAAATGAATAAGAAAATATTAATAACCGGGGCTTCTGGATTAATTGGTAAACGATTAACAGAAATGCTTTTGAAAAAAGGCTATCAGGTAGCGCACTTGAGTCGAAGCAAGAAGAGTGGCCTTGTTCCATCGTTTGTCTGGGATGTTGAGGCTGGAGTAATTGATACTGCTTCCTTAGAAGGTGTTGAAACTATTATTCATTTAGCAGGCGCAGGAGTTGCTGATAAGCGGTGGTCTAAATCCCGTAAGGAAGAAATTTTAGAAAGCCGGTTAAAATCAACACAACTACTTTTCGATACGCTTTCAAAAAATCCCAATCAGGTTAAAAATTTTATCTCAGCTTCGGCTATTGGGTATTATGGTTTTGGGCAAGATGAAGTATTTGTGGAAGCAAGTCCTTTCGGGGATGATTTTTTAGCGAAGGTAACACGCGCGTGGGAGGAAGAGGTGGATAAAATTGCAGCCTTAAAAATTCGGATTGCAAAACTTCGCATTGGCATTGTGTTGAGCGATAAAGGTGGGGCATTGGTGGAAATGGCGAAACCGATCCGTTTAGGTTTTGGCTCACCACTTGGCAATGGGAAACAATATCTTTCATGGATTCATATAGATGACGTATGTGCCTTGTTTATCTATGCAGTTGAAACGGAGGCTATGCACGGATCTTATAATGCTGTGAGCGGTGAATGGGCAACCAACAAAGAAATGACTCAAGCAATCGCAAAGGTTTTAAGCAAACCCTTGTGGCTGCCAAATGTGCCTGCGTTTGTTTTAAAAATTGTTGTGGGCGATATGGCCGAGATTGTTTTGAATGGAAGCAAAGTGTCTGCTGGAAAAGTAAAAGATGCTGGATATAGTTTTAAGTACACAAACCTTAACCAAACTCTTGGATCTTTGTTGAAGACTTAATTTTTACTGAATAGTTTCTGCAGATTTATTTGCATCTAATTTTGCCATACCAATTTTAGAATCAGCTGTTCCATAATACAAAAACCATTTTCCATTGAATGGCACTAACCCTTCAATAAAACAAACCTGATTTATCTGCCCTTCCATTTCATAAGGTTGGTCTGGCCTCAAAAAATAATTGTCGAGCCTGTCAATAAGTAATGTTGGGTCGCTTGAGCTAAATAGCGCTTGTCCGGAACAATAAGCTCCTTTTGGTAAAGACTCATCGCCATCGGTATCGCTATTCATTCCATTATACAAGAGTAAAATTCCTTTTTCGGTAGCTAAGGCATAAGGCCCGCTTTCTACTAATCGGCTATCGAAAAATCCTTTGCGTGGTTTTAATACAGATTTAAATTTTCCATTTTCTTCCACTGGTTCCCATTTTATAAGATCATTGGAGGTTGCCATAAATAAGTCGGTATCGCCAAAGTACATCCAGTATTTGCCATTAATTTTTTCTGCTATAACCTGATTGCCTTTTTGTCGACCAACAATAGCTCCCGACTTGCTCCATTGATCAAGATATTTTCCTTGCAGCATGGGGCCATGCTTAATCCAGTTTAACAAATCCGTTGACGATGCAATACACATTCGAGCAACCGCACCATCATAAGCAGTATATGTCATAATATAGGTACCCATTTCGCTTTCAATAACTCGCGGATCTTCAATGCCTCCTTCCCACTCATAGACTTTCATAAAATCATTAGTAGGAAAAAGAATGGGTTCTGACATGCGGGTAAAGTGAATCCCATCTCCACTCATGGCTAAGCCTATGCGCGAGGTGCCATTATATTTTCCTATTTTATCTTCAGCCCGATAGAAAAGATAGATGGCATTTTTACGGAAGACTGCGGTTGGATTAAACACATCTTTCTCTTCCCACTTTACCTCTTGGTTAAGAATTGGACATTTGAAGACCCCATCACTCGCGAGTAAAATTGGATTAACATCATTTAGTTTTTTAAAAGGAAGCATCGCCCAGGTTGTATCTTGCGTGTTTGAATTTTTATTTTCGGATGGCGAGCAACTACCGAACAAAGTAACGCTAAGAACAAACATCCAAAAGCTGGCAATAAGAATTGTTCTTTTAGGAAGCAGAAGGCGCGAATTGTTTTTCATTTAGTAATTTTAAAGAAATGTTAGGAAAGATATGACTTCAAAAGTTAAAAGTGTGAAAGGAAAGATTGTAAAGAAATTTAAACAACCTGATTTGGAGGATGAACATCGAATCCGAAAAGCGTTTAAGGATAAAGACTGGGCCGAAATAAAAAGCTCAGACTCGTGGGTAATTTTTAAGGTGATGAGTGAGCTTGTTGAGGGTTTTGAAAAACTTGCCAAAATCGGCCCCTGCGTTACCATCTTTGGATCGGCTCGCACGAAGCCGAGTAATCCTTATTACAAGATGGCTGAGGAAATTGCCGAGGGGCTTGTTAATCACGGTTACGGTGTAGTTACTGGAGGTGGCCCTGGTATTATGGAGGCTGGTAATAAGGGGGCACGCCAAGCTGGTGGAAAATCAGTAGGGCTAAACATTTACTTACCACATGAGCAAAAAGGAAATATTTATATAGATCCTGACAAGCTGATAACGTTTGATTACTTTTTTGTTCGTAAAGTCATGTTTATGAAATATTCGCAGGGGTTTGTTGTTATGCCCGGTGGATTTGGCACGCTTGACGAACTGACAGAAGCACTTACCTTAATTCAAACCAAAAAGGTAGGCCGCTTTCCTATTGTGCTAGTGGGAAAGAAATTCTGGGCGGGTATGGTTGATTGGATCAAGAAAACACTGGTGGAAGAAAAAATGATTAATGAACAGGACTTGGATCTATTCAGCTTAGTAGACACACCCGAAGATGCGGTAAAAGTAATTGACGACTTCTATGCACGGTATTTATTATCGCCAAACTTTTAATAATTATGCTGGGTACGCAAAAACTTTTAAGTTATCTCGCGCCACTTTCTATTGGGTTGCTTTTAGTCTATGTTTTGTTCGATCAAACGAGCCGCAGCAAGCAGGATTTAAAAGAACAAACCTTAGAACCTATTCCTACACAAGAATCGGTGCAACCATTTTTGGCCGTTTCTTATGACTTGCCAAAACAAATTTCCTTTGCTGGTGAGCCTGTACCGTTGCAGATTCCTGATGTGATGGAGCGGCTCGATCGCGAGTTGCAGGTGAATATTTACCTGCAAAGCAGTACACTTTTTTTATTGAAGCGAGCCAATCGTTGGTTGCCACGCATAACTGAAATTCTCAAGGCAAATAATATTCCTGAAGATTTTAAATATTTACCACTGATTGAAAGTGGCTTGTTAAATGATGTATCTCCTAAGAACGCGGTTGGCTATTGGCAAATTCGCGAACCGGCAGGTAAGGAATTAGGATTAGAAATTACCAAAGAAGTTGACGAACGATATGACCCGATTCGATCAACCGAAGCTGCCTGTAAATATTTAAAAACGTCATATTCAAAATTTGGAAACTGGACTTTGGTAGCCGCATCGTACAATCGTGGTGTAGCTGGAGTTAAAAGTGATTTAGAAGATCAGAAAGTAGATAATTATTACGATGCCCTGCTAAACGTAGAAACCAGTCGTTATGTATTTCGGATTTTGGCAATCAAAGAAATTTTTGAAAACCCTGCCAAATACGGATTTAAAATAAACGAAGATCACTTCTATCAGCCAGAGCCACTTAAAGTTGTTGAGATAACCGAAACCATTCCTGATCTGGTAAAATTTTCAAAGGAACACGGAGCCAATTATAAAATCTTGAAACGACACAACCCGTGGCTACGCCAAAATAAGTTAACAGTTAAAAAGGGTAAGACTTATCACATTGCGTTGCCGGCATAAACCATCAAGCCGGTTTAGGTTCGTGAGTAACGGGGTTATTCAAAAAGCTAAAATGAATGTCAAGGCTCAATCTGACATTTGTTACATGCTTTTAAAGATGCCTTTAAGTAATATGAGGTTTGTCTCCTACTTGGCAAAAAACCTAGTCCCTATTCTTTACCTTGAAAACAAATTAAACTAAATAATCATGGAGCATACCTATTATAATCCGGCCGATCTTAAAAAATTTGGAAACATCAGTGAATGGGAGAGTAATCTCGGAGCTAAATTTTTTGACTACTATGGCGATGTGTTTAAAGAAGGCGACTTAACAGCACGGGAAAAATCTTTGATTGCATTGGCCGTTGCACACACCGTTCAGTGTCCTTATTGCATTGATGCGTACACGCAGGATTCATTGGAGAAAGGCGCAACCGAAAAAGGAATGATGGAAGCCATTCATGTTGCGGCAGCCATTAGAGGGGGCGCTACTTTAGTTCATGGGGTAATGATGATGAACAAGGCCAAGAAACTTTCCATGTAGAATTTTGTTAGCAAAGAATGATCAAGTCATTACATGCGCGCCAGCATCAGTTGGCAAATCAGCAACGTCAGATTGAAATTCTTGAGAATGGAATGTTTGCTGATGGAACGTTGCCAACATTCAAGCAAAAGATTGATCCGCTTGGGGTTTCTCCGTTACGGCCCTCTAAACTTGAAATCTTTCAAGTAAACATTGGCTACATGTGTAATCAGGTTTGCAAGCATTGCCATGTGGATGCAGGTCCTGATCGTAAAGAAATCATGACACGCGAAACCATGAAGCAGTGTCTTGATGTGTTAGAGAAATCAAGAATAAAAACCTTAGACATAACCGGTGGCGCACCTGAAATGAATCCGGACTTTCGATGGTTTGTGAGCGAAGCACACCAATTGGGAGTTCAAGAGATAATTGTTCGATCTAATCTTACTATCATAACCGCCAATCCGAAGTATCACGACTTGCCTGAATTTTTTCGCGATAATAAAGTGCGTATCTGCTCTTCACTTCCATTTTATAATGCAGGCAAAACGGATAGACAGCGTGGTGAGGGCGTATTCAAAGATTCCATTGTTGGTTTGCAGATGTTGAACAAAGTAGGCTATGGAAAGCTGGGCTCTAATTTAATTTTAGATTTGGTGTACAATCCCGCTGGAGCATTCTTGCCAGGCGATCAAAAACAATTAGAGCGCGACTTTAAGAAAGAACTCAAAGAACATTTTGGAATAGAATTCAATAGCTTGCTTACAATTACCAACATTCCTATAAGCCGGTTTCTTGATTTCCTTATAGAATCCGGAAATTATGAAGAGTACATGGAAAAATTGGTCAACGCATTTAACCCTGCTGCAGTAGCCGGGGTTATGTGCCGCAATACAATTTCTATTGATTGGCAGGGTTTTATGTATGACTGTGATTTTAATCAGATGCTTGGATTGAAGGTGGAGGAAAAAGTAGGTCAACATATTAGCACGTTTGATATGAATGCGTTGGCGGATCGAGAAATTATGATAAGTCAACATTGCTTTGCTTGCACAGCAGGCGCGGGGTCAAGTTGCCAGGGAACAACCGCCTAGAAAAACCAATCGGATAATATACTATTCCAATTTTTTGAATTTATCTTGCAGACATGCGTCCATATATTCTTGCCGAGAACAATTGGAAGACGATTAAAGAATCTTCATTCGATGTAGCCGTTTTACCTTGGGGTGCTTGCGAAGCACATAACTATCACTTGCCTTATGGCACTGATATTATTGAGGCTGAAGAAATTGGTGCCGAGGCCGCACGTCTCGCTTGGGAACAGAATGCAAAAATAATTGTACTGCCAGCCATTCCGTTTGGGGTAAACACCGGCCAATATGATGTGCTGTTAGATATTAACATGAATCCCTCCACACAGTTTGCCATTTTACGCGATGTAATTGAAGTGCTGGATCGCCAGGGAATTCATAAATTAATTATTTTGAATAGCCATGGCGGCAATGATTTTAAAACCACTATTCGCGAATTGGGATTAAAATTTCCAAACATGTTTTTATGCTCATGTGATTGGTTTAAAGCAATGGATCAAAAAGAGTTTTTCACTAACAAAGATGACCATGCCGGTGAGATGGAAACCAGTTTGATTTTATACCTACGCCCAAACCTGGTAAGACCACTAACAGAAGCAGGCGATGGAAAAGCAAAAAAGTTTCAATTTAATGCCATCCAAGAAGGCTGGGCGTGGGCCGAAAGAAAATGGACACAAGTAACGGCTGATACGGGTGTGGGCGATCCACGACAAGCAACTGCTGAGAAGGGCGAAAGATTTTTTAAAGCAGTAACAACAAAAGTTGCTCATTTTTTTGTTCAGATCGCAACAACACCGAAAGAGAATTTTTATAAATAACTAGCCGAGAAGAGACCAAGGCACGAATAATTAACAACCTTGTGTCGTTGCGCCAAAACAAACACCTAATTTCAACTATGATACACGAAATAAAAGAAGCCACTGAATACTTAAAGAAGCACGGTGTAACTGCACCGGAAGTGGGTGTGATTTTGGGCACAGGCTTAGGCAATAAATTTGTTGAGAAAATCAAAAACCCGATTATCATTAACTATAATTTTATTCCATTCTTTCCGGTTTCTACCGTTGAGTTTCATAAAGGCAAGCTTATTTATGGAGATGTAAAAGGAAAAAAAATATTAGCCATGCAAGGCCGCTTTCATTATTACGAAGGCTATTCGATGAAACAAATTACGTTGCCAGTACGCGTGATGAAACTGTTAGGAGTAAAGCAGTTACTTATTTCCAATGCAGCGGGGAATATGAATTTGAAATGGAAGAAAGGAGATATGATGTTAATCGAGGATCATATTAATTTACAACCGGATAATCCGTTGCGTGGCGAAAATTTTGAAGTGCTGGGGCCGCGCTTTCCGGACATGAGTCAGCCGTACTCAAAAAAATTAAATGATCGGTTAATCAAAATAGCCAAAGACAAAAAAATAAAACTTCATAAAGGAGTGTATGCAGCCGTAATGGGCCCTAACTTGGAAACCCGTGCCGAGTATCGCTTTCTTCATCAGATTGGTGCCGATGCGGTGGGTATGAGTACGGTGCCAGAAGTTTTAGTGGCAAATCATATGGGCCTTCCTTGTTGTGCAATTTCTGTGCTTACTGATGATTGTGATCCGGATAATTTGAAACCTGCTGTGATCAGTGAAATAGTTGCCGTTGCCGGAAAGGCCGAGGCTAAGTTGACTGAACTTTACGTTGAGTTGATTTCAAAACTTTAAATGTCTTAGTGCATAATTATGTTCTTAGTGACTTAGTGGTTTAAAAATTCTATGATTCTTGTTAGAAGAAGAGCAAGATACATGCAATAAGATTTCAACTTGAATAGTGATGCAACCTTTCAAAGGTTAGTCGCGTCTTAGTATCAAATCCAACATTATGAAAGTCTTCCCTATCGCAGGAATCCTTCTTTATTCACTTTCGGTATCAGCACAATCATCAAAAGACGGTGATTTCTATTTGGATAAAGAATATAAAATGAGTTCTACGGGCACCATTTTTCTTAACTCGTCAGATGCAAAAGTTTTTATTACCGGTTCCAACCGATCGACAGCTCATGTAAAAATCGATCGTGTGGTAACCTCTAAAGGAGTTGTGTTTGGCGATCGTGAATTTAGCGTGGATGTTAATGAGCAAAATGGAAGCCTTTCCATTAAAGAACATTCGCACAGCGTTTCGGTGGGCGTGATAGGATTTTATAACGAAAAATATACAATAACACTTGAGTTACCGGAAGGCTCCAGTTTGAAAGTAAATGGTGATGATGGCGATTATTTTATTAAGTCTATCAATGGTGCCATTGATCTGAATCTTGATGATGCCGATGTAGAGTTAACGGCATGCTTAGGAAATAGCTTTAAAGTTAAACTTGATGATGGTGACCTTCGCATGGATACGGGTAAAGGCACCTTAGATATTGATGCAGATGATGGTGATGTGGAAATCAAGAATGCAAGTTTCGAAAGAATTATGGCGCGCATGGATGATGGCGATTTTGTTGTAGAAACTGCTTTTGCCGAACAAGGTGAATATAACATCGATATTCAAGATGGACTTGTTTCAATAAAAGTATTAGGAGGTGGCGGTCGCTTCGATATTCATCATGACGATGCGCGGGTAATTGCCCAAGGCAATTTCAACACAATTGAGAAATCAGATAGCCGCACCCGACTCATACTCGCCAATGGAAACGCAAAAGTGAATATCCATGCCGATGATGCACGAGTTCGGCTTAGTAACTAGAATTTAAACCACTACTTTTTTAGATATTGACAGATGTTGATTTAAAGGTGCCAGTATTTTTTGCACCTTTGGTTACCAAACTTGTCTATGAGGCTTCTTAATGCGCTTTTCTATTATGGGATACTTATCCCTATTTCCTATTTGCCCTATCCGGTATTGTATGTTCTTTCTGACGGATTGTATATTCTGCTGTTTCGAATAATTGGCTATAGGAAGGCAGTTGTGATTAAAAACATTCGTAATTCCTTTCCCGAAAAATCAGAGAAAGAACAATTGCAAATAGTAGACGCTTTTTATAAACACCTCTGCGATTTAATTGTTGAGAGCATCAAAGTATTTAGTATTTCGGAAAATCAGATTCATCAACGGATGAAAATTCTGAATCCGGAGTATATCAATAAATATTTTGAACAAAATCAAAGTGTGATTCTTGCTGGCGGCCACTTTAACAACTGGGAGCTTTTTGCAGTAGCCATTGATGCTGCGATAAAACATGACGCAGTGGCTATCTATAAACCACTTAGTAATCTTTTCTTTGATGAAAAGATGCGTTACTCACGTGGGAAGTTTGGATTGAAAATGATTTCAACCAAGGCAGTCAGACAGGAATTTGAAAAGACCGATGGCTTGCGCGTAATTATTTTTGGAATAGATCAGTTTCCGGGAAATCATCGCGATTCTTATCGCACCAAATTTTTGAATCAGGATTCCGCCATGGCTTTTGGTGCGGAAAAGTATGCGAAGGAATTTAATTATCCGGTTCTATCGGGCCGCATCAATAAAGTAAAGCGAGGTCATTACGAATTTGAGTTTACCGATGCTATTGAAACACCTCAAGCAACAAGCTATGGCGAAATCACCAATCGAATTAATCTGTTGCTTGAGAATGATATTATACTAAAACCACAATATTGGCTGTGGAGCCACAAGCGCTGGAAACTTCCAAGGCCAGTTGAGTCTGTTCAGGTCTGATTGAATTACACATCACAAATTTCCACCCCTTGCTTTAACGAAGCTAATTTATCGGGGCGCTTAGGTATAAACTCTTGCGCAACAAATCCTTTAAAGCCCGTATCTACAATGGCTTGCATTATAGCAGGATAGTAAAGTTCTTGAGTTTCATCAATTTCGTTACGACCAGGTACACCACCGGTGTGATAATGCCCGATATATTTTTGATGTTTGCGAATGGTAGCGATTACATCGCCCTCCATAATCTGCATGTGATAGATATCGTATAGTAATTTGAAATTTGGTGAACCCAGTTTTTCGCAAAGTTGCACACCCCATTCGGTGTGGTTGCACTGATAATCCTTATGATCAACTTTGCTATTTAACAATTCCATTTGCATGGTGATGTTATATTTCTGAGCAATTTTTAAAACAGGCTCTAATCCTTTTGCACAATTCTCCAATCCTTTTTCGGAGCTAAGCCCATTGGCATTGCCACTAAAACAGATTACGCTTTTTAAGCCGGCATCGGCCGCTTTTGGAATATTAGTTGTATAGTCTTTTAGAAATTTTTCGTGTAGAGATGGATCATTGAATCCTTTATTTAATCCCAGATCAGATCCATAGGCCATGGCACAAGTAAGTCCTTGTTTTATAACAACATCCCATTTGTCGGGGCCAAGTAATTCAATGGATTTTAACCCAATTTCTTTTGCTGCTTTTGCAAGATCTTCTAACGGAATTGAACCGTAGCACCATTGGCATACGGAGTGGTTGATATTGTTTTTAAGATTGGCAGGTAATGAGGTCATAGCTTTTGCCATTTCGGGTAAGGCTACTACACCGGCAGCTGCGGCAGCAATTGATTTTAAGGCTTGTTTACGGTTCATAGGTAATGAGTTTTATGCGTGCTAATTCGCGCTAGCTATCTTAAAAGTACAAAAATATTTTAGTGATTTCATTTTAAATTAGTGTGTTCTCTATGGGAGTTAAAAATCCTTATTTCTCATTTCGATACACCACACCATCCTTCATCACAAATTTTACTTTTCGTAGATCGGAAATATTTTTTGAAGGATCACCCGTCACTATAACTAAATCGGCTTTTAGTCCTTCTTTCACAAATCCAACTTGATTGTCGAGATGGAATGCCTTAGCGTTTACACTGGTTGCGGCCTTTAACACATCTATAGTTTTCATGCCATACTCAACCAGCAATTCCATTTCTAAAACATTTTCGCCATGCGCATAAACACCTACATCGCCACCCATGCCGATAGTAACACCCGATTCCATTGCGGCCTTAAAACTTTTCTTTTTATTGGTAATAGCAGTAGGCTCTGGCATGCTTCCTTTTTTCCAACCGCGATATTGGGTGATCATTTCAACGGCCGATACAGTTGGGATGTAGGTAACATTATGTTCTTTCATCAACTTTCCAATTTCTAAATCTAAGAAATCTCCATGCTCAATGGTTTCCGCACCGGCAAGCACAGCGCGCTTGATTGCTTCTTTCGATTTTGCATGACAAACCATTACACGACCACTGCTTTTAGCTACTTCGTTTATTAGTTTCAATTCATCTAATGTAAAAGTAGGTTGATCATCACCATTAATGCCCCAACGATAGTCTGCATAGACTTTTATAAGATCAGCGCCCTTGCCAATTTGATCGCGCACCACGCGCACTAAGTCATTACCATCGGCAGGTTCTGCGCCCAGCATAATTTCCTGATCGTAATCATAACCTTTTGGCCCATACGATCCGGTTGCAACAATAGCTCGACCTGCAACCATTAACCGCGGCCCGGGAATGATACCTTCATTGATAGCGCGTTTCAAAGCAACATCCGAATAACCTGCGCCCTCAGTACCTAAATCGCGCGCAGAAGTGAAGCCAGCCATTAAAGTATTTTTTGCATGCACGGTGGCGCGCGCAGTTCTATACGAATCGGTTTCTTTTAAAACCTGCGTGTCCCAATCGGTAATGTTATAAGGATACAGAAATAAATGTGAGTGACCTTCAATAAGACCTGGTGTAAGTGTAGAGTTAAGAAAATTAATTTTAGTAGCTCCGCTTGGCTCTTTCACTTTATCTTGTGGCCCCGCGGCAATTATCTTATCATTCTCAACAACCACGGCCCAGCCTTCATGCATGGCTTCACCATCAAAAATGCGATCGGCAGTTAGATAATATCGAGTCGTATTCTGTGCCTTAAGGCTAATGAATAATATGAATGTAATACTGAGCAGTAAATACCTTTTCATGACTTCTTCTTTAGAATGAAGGTACCTGAAAAAAGACTGTTTGAAAAATAAAACCCTCTCCGTTATGGAAAGGGTCTTAAAACAATTTCAGTGGTATTTATTAAATCGCTTTCAAAGCCGCCTCGTAATTTGGCTCTTCGCCAATTTGAGGAACAAGTTGTGTGTATTTTACAGTGCCGTTCGTATCGATTACAACAACAGCACGAGCAAATAAGCCAGCAAATCCACTGTCAACTAATTCAACACCATACGCTTTTCCAAACCCACGACCTTTAAAGTCGGATAAGGTAACAGCCTTGTCAATTCCTTCGGCACCACAAAATCTTTTTTGGGCAAAAGGCAAATCTTTAGAGATGCAAAGGATAACTGTGTTATCCAATCCGGCAACGCGTTTATTAAATTCTCTGACAGAAGTCGAACACACACCCGTATCCACACTTGGAAAAATGTTTAATACAACATTCTTTCCAGCATACTCACTGAAGCTTACATCGCTTAGATCATTGGCTGTAAGTTTAAAGTCAGGTGCAGCCGATCCTATAGCCGGAAGATTGCCAATGGTGTTTGCGTCATTAGGTCCTAATTTGGTAAGTGCCATAATTTTATTTAGATAAAAGATAGTTACAGGATAAGAACAGGAAAGGCGCTACTAAAGTTTAGCGAATGCGATCGGAATCGCGTACTAATTTTTCGTCTTTGCGAATAAATCGAATCGCTAACCAATTGCAGGCAACACCAATGAAGGGAATCCAGATACTTAATCCAAATTTACCATAACCGTATTGACCCGTAACCTGATTATAGAAATAAACAGCAGTACCTAAAACTCCGGCTAATATTAATGAGTTTAGTGTTCCCAGCTTTACTTGCGCCATGCGGTTATCGAAGCGCATAATCTCCATGATGGCAATAGTGGCTGCCGCAGCCATTAAAATAGCCATGATGCTAAAGGGAAAATATTGGGTAGTGCGCACTCCATTTTCAATAGTTGAAAAATGGAGCGGGTATAATTGCATTTCCGTTGTGCCATTGGTGATTTTCCAAATGGGTAAAAAGAAGCTTACCAACATACTTACTACTACCAAAACCAGAAACAATGTTTGTATTCTTTGCCACATAAAAGGGTTGCGTTAACTTGCCTGCGCAAAACTACTAAAATGGCGTTAGGCTGCAACTAAACTTGTGGCTTACAGCCTGAAGCCTGTGGTTAAAATTAACTATGATTACTCCATACATAATTGATATTATCCGAACCCCTGTGGGTAAATTCGGGGGCACACTTGCATCGGTGCGGCCAGATGATCTTGCTGCAATCGTTATTAAAAAATTATTGGAACGGAATTCTTCAATTGACCCAAAGGTTATTGAAGATGTAATTTTTGGCGCTGCCAATCAGGCGGGTGAAGATAATCGTAATGTTGCGCGTATGGCTTTGCTTCTTGCTGGGCTTCCGGTTGAAATTGGCGGTGTAACGGTTAATAGATTATGTGCCTCAGGCTTACAGGCGATTATGGATGCTTCGCGCGCCATATTAAATGGTGATGGTAATTGCTACATAGCAGGGGGTGTTGAGAGCATGAGCCGCGCACCGTTTGTCATGCCAAAAAGTGAAGAGCCCTTTTCGCGCAAAGCCGAAGTGTATGATACTACAATAGGTTGGCGTTTTATTAATTCAAACCTCTCAAAATTATATCATCCTTATTCTATGGGTGAAACGGCAGAGAATGTTGCTGACAAATGGAAGATCACGCGTGAAGAACAAGATCAGTTTGGATTAGCTTCGCAGCAAAAATATTTTGCGGCTCACAAGGCAAATAAATTTAAAGATGAATTGATTTCTGTTTCAGTGAAGAAAGGAAAAGAGGCAATTGATTTTAATACAGATGAATATCCACGCGAAACTTCGCTTGAAAAATTGGCGGCACTTAAGCCAGCCTTTAAAGAAAACGGAACCGTAACGGCTGGAAATTCATCAGGCATTAATGATGGCGCTGCGGCAAGTTTGTTAGTGAATGAAGAGCTGGCCAAAAAATTAAATTTGAAGCCATTGGCACGCGTGGCTTCTATGGCCGTTGCCGGAGTTGATCCTGCTTATATGGGTGTCGGTCCGGTGCCCGCTGTTAAAAAAGCGTTGCAACGTGCTGGTTTAAAAATTTCCGATCTTGGTTTGATTGAATTAAACGAAGCTTTTGCAGCACAGTCATTAGCATGTATTAAAGATCTTGATCTTAATCCTGAAATTGTAAATGTAAATGGTGGTGCAATTGCCATCGGTCATCCACTGGGGTGCAGTGGCGTGCGCATCAGCGCAACCTTACTTCATGAAATGAAAAGCCGAAATGTAAAGTATGGATTGGCAACGATGTGTATCGGAGTTGGCCAAGGCGCAGCGATTGTATATGAGAATCCTAATTATCAATTGTCAGTTGTCAGTTGACAATTATTATGAGATATTTCTTCGAGATAACATACAACGGCACCAGCTACCATGGTTGGCAAAATCAACCCAATGCTATTAGTGTGCAGCAAGTGGTGGAGGATTGTATGACAAAAGTTTTTCGAAATAAGATTTCAATAACCGGAAGCGGCCGCACCGATACCGGAGTTCATTGTGTACAACAATTTTTTCATGCTGATGTTGAAATGATTTTTGATGAGCAACAATGGATTGCAAAACTGAACTCAATTTTACCTCGGTTTATTGGTATTCGTTCAATTAGCCCGGTCAAGCCGGAAGCAAGTGCCCGCTACGATGCCTTGGACAGAACCTATGAGTATAAAATCACTCGGGTTAAAGACCCGATTATGGTGGGGCACACCTATTATTTCTTTCGCGAGTTAGATATCCCAACCATGGAGCGGGCAACTGCGTTATTGATTGGGGAACATGACTTTCAGTGTTTTAGCAAGGTGCATACGGATGTAAACAACTTTATTTGCAACATTAAACAGGCAAGGTGGAATCAAAAGGACGACTTGCTGGTTTTAACAATAACGGCCAACCGTTTTTTAAGAGGCATGGTGCGATCAATAGTAGGAACTCTTTTAGATGTAGGCTCAAAGAAAATTTCAATCAAACAATTTCAGGACATATTAAAGAGTAAAGACCGTAAGCAGGCTGGTGTTAATGTGCCACCCGAAGCGCTGTATCTTGTGCATGTAAAATATCCAAAGTCAATTTTTATTTAAAAATAATCTCCTTCTCCTTTGGAGAGGGCTGAGATGAGGTATGGAAAAGGAAAAAGTAAGTAGCGGAAATATTATTGATTGGAAAGTTCTTGGCCGCATAATGAAATTTATAAAGCCTTATAAAGGACGGTTTTATTTTCTTGTAGTGCTCACGGTGTTTTTAGGATTTCTCTCTCCACTCCGGCCACTACTAATTCAATACACACTCGATAAGCATGTTGCTTTTGGCAACTATTGGGACATGGTGTATGTAATGCTTTTTATTCTGGCACTGTTAGTAGTACAGTCAGTTTTTCAATATGTGCATACCTATATCTCGGGGCGCATCGGTCAGTATGTGATTCGCGACATTCGTATTCAACTTTACGAACATATTGTAAATCTTCGATTAAAGTTTTTTGATAAAACACCCATTGGCAGATTGGTGACCAGAACCGTTTCAGATGTTGAAACGCTAGCTGATGTATTCAGCGAAGGGCTTGCTGCCATGGCGGCTGATTTATTGCAAATCATTTTTATTTTGGCATTCATGTTTTATATCGATTGGCGGTTGGCACTCGTCAGCCTGTCAACCATTCCTCTCATGATACTTTCCACCTATGTGTTTAAGGAGAAAATTAAAGTAGCGTTCAATGATGTGCGCAACGCGGTTTCAAATCTTAATGCATTTGTACAAGAGCACCTTACGGGAATGAATATTGTGCAAATGTTTGGTAGCGAGAAACGGGAATACGAAAAATTTCAGGAGATAAATAAGGAACATCGCGATGCAAACCTTCGCTCCGTGCTTTACTACTCAATTTATTATCCGGTAGCTGAGATTATTGCCGCTATGGGTGTTGGGTTGTTAGTTTGGTATGGATCAAAGAAAGCAATCAATCCAGAACAAACAGGTATAAGCATCGGCACGCTAACGGCCTTCATCATGTACATCCAGATGTTCTTTCGTCCTATTCGCATGATTGCAGATCGGTATAATACGTTGCAGATGGGCATTGTAAGTTCTTCGCGCATTATCAATCTGTTGGATGATCAAACGGATGTAATGCCGAATGGTGATTACAGACCAGCAGAGGTGCGGGGAGAAGTAACATTCAATCATGTTTGGTTTGCCTATAACGATGCCGAGTACGTTCTCAAAGATGTTAACCTGGAAATAAAAGCCGGAGAAACAATTGCATTGGTAGGAGCAACCGGAGCCGGCAAATCTTCCATCATCAATCTGTTAAATCGGTTTTATGAAATCAATCGCGGTGAGATTAAAGTCGATGGCATTGATCTTAAAGAATATGATTTAGAAGTTTTGCGTAAAAAAATTGGCGTTGTGTTGCAAGACGTTTTTCTTTTTTCCGACACCATTCGCTACAATATTTCATTGGGTAATCCGGATGTTACCGATGAAATGATTCTTCATGCGGCTGATCTGGTTGGGGCTCGAAAATTCATTGATCGTTTGCCTGGCGGATTAGATTATAATGTGATGGAGCGTGGATCAACATTATCGGTTGGTCAACGCCAGTTGTTGTCATTTATCCGGGCCATGGTTTACGATCCTAAAATTTTGGTGCTTGATGAAGCCACATCTTCGGTTGATAGTGAAACAGAAGAAATGATTCAGGAAGCAATCTCAAAGATGATGACCAGTCGGACATCTATAGTAATTGCCCACCGACTTTCTACTATTCAAAAGGCCAACAAGATTATTGTGCTCGATAAAGGCGAAATTAAAGAAGTAGGTACCCACGAAACCCTTTTATCCAGCGCTGGCCTCTATGCTCAACTGCACAAAATGCAGTATAAAGAAGTTGTTTAACGTTCAACCCCTCAAATCGACCACTCATCAACAAGTGTCCGCAAAAGAGTTATATTTGCTCTAATGCGACCTAAAAAAGCCGTTTTGATCCTTGTCTTTGCGCTTCTTGGAAGTGCAAGTGCTTGCCATGCACAGTACACAACAAGCAGAAGGGCGGCAACTTTTACGCGCCCTAACGTTTCGCGCAGTAAGGCAAAAGTTATCTGCCCAATTTTTCAAAACAGTCAATATCCTTATCAGGCAATTGGATTTAAGTTAGGCGATCCGTTTGCGTTGAGCTATAAATTTTATCCTAATAAAAACTGGGCATTCGCGGTCGATGGTGGTAAAACGGCAAGTGGGTTATATAATAAATACTATCGCAATGCTTTTGCCACGTACCTGCCAGATAGTTTAGGAAATCAAGAAACAATTGGATACCTGGCACATAAGGTAACATCGGATTGGTTTCTGGAGACTAAGTTTCTTTATCAATGGAATGCCGAAAAAATTTCAAAAGGTTTGCAACTCTATGCGGGACTTGGTTGGCAGTGGCGAAATACTAAAATCACTTATGATTATTTATATGAAGATGGCTTTTTTGAAAGCAAATTCGGCAAGTTTTCAGAAAATAGATTTACCTACGGCCCTACAGCTATTTTAGGCTTTGAATACTCGTATTTCTCATTACCAATTTCTGCTTTCATTGAAGTAGAATGGTTTACCGATGTGCTGCTCGATCCAGGCTACCAGCGGTTTCAAGGTGGCGTTGGTTTACGCTATGTATTCTAGTTGCGAGTTAGTCGATTCTTGATAATGTCTTCTTTTGATCTCAAACTCTCTTCTAAAGAACGCAATAGACTGCTGTTAAATTAAGTGTTCATAACAATGGTGATTTAGACGATCGAATCTCAAGCTTCTAACCTCGAATCTCCAACCTCAATCTTCGAATTCGCTTCGTCTCCCTGCATTTGCTTTTCATAAAGCTCCCGGTAAGTTCCATTATGTTCGATCAAACTTTCATGGGTTCCTTCCTCAACAACCGACCCTTCATTCAACACAATAATTTTATTGGCAAGCTTAGCTGAACTAACCCGGTGCGAAATAATAATGCTTGTGCGGTCTTGCATTATTTTTTTCATGCTATTTAAAATTGTGTTCTCTGTTTTTGTATCTACCGCAGAGAGCGCATCGTCTAATATTAAAATTTTTGGTTCGCGCACAACCGCGCGTGCTATAGACACGCGCTGCTTTTGTCCGCCAGAAAGTGTAATGCCACGTTCGCCAACGCGTGTATTAAACCCTTGCGGGAAGGCAGTGATACTCGTATAAACATCGGCATCTTTTGCGGCTTGAATAACTTTCGATTCTTCCGGCTTCAACAATCCAAAAGCAATGTTGTTATAAATAGTATCGCTAAATAAGAACACATCTTGTGGAACAACTCCCGTTTGACTTCGCAGGCTTAATAAATTATAATGCTTAATGGGCACATCGTCTAGCCGAACTTCACCCTTGGTTACATCATATAACCGACTGATTAGATTAGATACGGTACTTTTACCAGATCCTGTGGTGCCAATGATAGCAAGCGATTCACCTGGGTTGATAACAAACGAAACATCTTTTAGAGCTTCGATTCCTGTGTCAGGGTAGGTGAAGGAAACCTTTTCAAATTCAATCTTTCCTTTTAATTCTGTGTTGAGATTTTTCTCTGTGACAATATCAGTTTTCACTTTCAAAAATTCATTGATTCGTTTTTGAGAGGCAGCAGCACGCTGCACCAAACTGGTTGTCCAACCTAAGGAAGCGACTGGCCAGGTGAGTAGGTTAACGTAAATGATAAACTCGGCAATATTTCCAAACGTAATAGATCCATTAATTACTTCCACGCTGCCCGCATAGATGGTTAAGATTGTACTCAAGCCAATCAATCCCATTATCAATGGAAAGAATAACGATTGCACCCGCGTTAATTTCAGTGACTGCCTTTTATATTCATCGCTCTCTTTAGTGAAATTGTTAACCGATTCTTTTTCGCGTGTAAAAGATTTGATAACCCGAATGCCCGAAAATGCTTCTTGTACAAAGGTGCTTAATCGCGATTGACTTTTTTGAATTTGTTCGGAGCGATGCTCAATGATATTGTTAACATAAAAAATACTAATCGATAGCAACGGAAGTGGAATTAAGGCATACCATGTAAGCTTTGCGTTTACGTAAAACATGTAAGGAACAAGCATCATAAACAGTGTAATCAACTGCATGCCATACATAATGGATGGCCCCAGGTACATGCGCACCCGCCCCACATCTTCGCTAATCCGGTTCATAAGATCACCCGTGTTGTTTCTGCGATAAAAACTTAGCGGCAAACTTTGGTAATGATTAAATACTTCGTTTTTGAGATCGTACTCAACAAGCCGGCTCATTACAATTAGTGTTTGGCGCACAAAGTAGAGGAACACCCCACGAAGTAAAGCCATCACTAAAATTAGTACCGCATAGAGTAAGATGCCCTTTGCAAAAATTTCTAAAAAACTTTGCTGTGCTGCACTTTTTGAAAATGCCCGATACACGCGAATGTTATCAACCACTAAATCAATGGAGTGCCGCACCATCTGCGCAGGCAAAATCTGGAATACGTTTGAAATGATGACAAAAAGCAATCCTAAAATCAGGTGCCATTTGTATTTGAGTAAGTATTTGTTGAGGTGCTTAAGTTCCTTCATGAGTTAATACTGGGCTGTCTGATTTAGATTGACGTTTTAAAAATTTTAGGCTTTAATAAAACGAAAGTAGCTATAATAAGTTCAGTGTGGCTGGCAGGGTTGTTCCTTGTTGGGGTTTAGAAAAAAAGGTTAACGACCCGGCCATTGCAAAAAGGTTGAAAAACAAGTGAACCTTATGTATTTTTACGCATCCAAAAAACGTTCTTCATTCATGCTTAACAGACGAACCATCCGCATCAAAATTATGCAAAGCCTTTTTGCATTTAACCAATGTAAGGAAGCTAACCACACGCTTGCACTTGATTTAATAGAAGAAAGATTTCAGCCCGATCTAAACTCCATGGAGGTGCAAGACAAAGAGTTGCTTCGTGGCCAGAAAAAAATTGCACTTCAGCTTTTTGAAAAGCGGTATAAGGGCAAGGAAGGTGCTGAGAGTGAAGATGCTAAAGTTGAAAAGGCCGTTACAGACGCTTTCGATTTGTTTAATAATCAGGTAAAGAAAGACCAAACATTCCTGGCAAAGAATATCATTCTTGAAATAGAAAAGCTAACCGGCTTATACCATAGCGTGCTGCAATTGCTTGCTGAGTTTGCTGCGTTGGCTGGTGCCGAAAAGAAAGTAAATCACTCCAATTTTGTTAATCATCCGATTATAAAAGCCATTGCGGCCAATGAAGAATTAAATGCGCAGCAGCTAAAGGCAGGAAACGACTGGCAAAAAAGTAAAGAATCGGTAAGAGGTTGGTTCAAGGATATAATTAAGGAAGACTCGCTTTATCAGGAGTTTATTGCTGCAAAAAACCCAGATGAAGAGAGTCAGAAAGGATTAGTGAAGCACCTTGTTCGCAAATTGATTTTAGGCAACGGATCAATCAACGATTTTTTTGAAGATCAGGACATTCGCTGGGCCGAAGACCGAGACATCGTGAAAAGTCTGGCAGATAAAACGTTGAAATCGTTTGAAGACAATAAAATTACTATTCAAAAACTTTCGTTGGATTGGGAAGATGATAAGGATTTTATCAATAAACTGTTCAAGAATACAATTGACCTTGATGATGAATACAAACAACTGATTGCAAAGAATACCAAGAATTGGGAGGTTGACCGATTACCATTAACAGATCGTGCAATATTAGAGATGGCTCTTACCGAAATGATTCATTTCCCAAACATTCCTGTAAAGGTTACCATTAATGAATACATCGAGCTATCGAAAGAATACAGCACACCAAAGAGTCGTCAGTTTGTAAATGGTATTTTGGATGTAATGTCTAAAAACATGAAGGATTCTGGTGCAATTAAAAAGAGTGGCCGCGGGTTGATTGATAATAAGTAGTTGAAGAATATTTTAAGAATCAGCCATTAATGGGATTAAGAGAATGAATCTTTATTCCGTAATGCTCTTCAGGGTGAAATTACTTTGACTACTTGGTAAACACCTTGAAAAAAGCTCTGAAAATCATATCTTTGCAATCCCTTTAAATGTTGAGACTATGGGTAAAAAAGGAAGTAATGCGTTAATGGCTTTTTTGGCGGGAGCAGCGGCAGGAGCAATTCTAGGCGTTTTATATGCGCCAGATAAAGGCACAAACACCCGCGAAAAGCTGTCGTTTCAATTAGATAAGTACAAAAAGGTATTGGAAACCTTTTTAGAGGATTTGGTTTCAGGAAAGGAAACACCTCTTACTACAGAAGCAAAATCGCAAGGCCAAAAAGTAGTTTCAGAAGCAAAAAATAAAGCCCAGCGCTTGCTCGATGATGTGGATGAATTATTGGAACAAATAAGGGGCAAGAACAGTTAATGTTTTGTTAAACAGAGATTCAGATTGAAAAAGTTGGGAGGGCACTTCTACCTTTGAGAATAGATTAAGAAGCTAAAATTTAAAACCTATAAATACTATGAAAATCACATTCAGATTGTTAGCGGCTCTTGCATTGGTTGCTGTGATGATGAGTTGCAACGACCGGGCTGCTGAAAAAAGAATTGCAGAATTAGAAAGCCGTCTTGCACAAATTGAAGGCGGTAAAGGACCTGCAACCACTACACCAACGGCAACACCTGCTGCCACCCCTGATGTAAAACCAGAAGGCCCGCTACCTATAGCATCGTTCGAAACGGTAGAGCACGACTTTGGAACTATTGAGGATGGTAAAAAAGTAAACTACAGATATAAGCTAACAAACAATGGCGAAGCACCATTGATTATTCAAAGCGCTCAACCTTCTTGTGGTTGCACGGTTCCTACATTCTCTCAAGAGCCTATACCAGTAGGTGGCACTGGTTTTGTTGATTTAGAATTTGATAGCAGCGGCAAGCCCGGCATTAACAATAAAACAGTAACCGTTACAGCTAATACCTGGCCTAAAGTAACAACCTTGCGTTTTAAAGCAATGGTTACTCCAAAGGCAGATGGTGCTAAAGGCCCGGTGAAATAGATTCACACATTCAATTGATCAAAACATCCCAAATCGGTTTCGGTTTGGGATGTTTCTTTTATTAGGATAACTTTGCTGCCCAAAATTTTTATTATGATTTATTCAATTTTATTACAAGCAACAACTACTGGAAATCCATTTCTTAGTCCCAATACCCTTTTGTTGGTGGCCATTGTAATTATTTTCTATTTTTTTATGATTCGCCCTCAGCAAAAGAAGGCCAAGGATCAAAAGAAATTTGTTGAAGAAATTAAGAAAGGCGATTACGTGATAACCATTGGTGGCATGCACGGAAGAATAGCAGAAATTGAAGACGACACCTTTATTCTTGAAGTAGAACGCGGTGGCAGAATAAAGTTTGCCAAGTCATCGGTTTCAATGGATTCAACAAAAGCAATTGCTGGCAAAAAACCTGCTGCCTAGATATAAGGGAAGGCAATTTTTTTGTCAGAGTTAAAATTGGTTGCATCATGAACTTTGTAAAAATCTTTGTCAACCTTTTTCAATTTAATCGCACCAACTGGAAGGCAGTAGCTTTGTGTTTTATTGCGGCTGCTATTTTTTGGTTGTTTAATTCTTTTAATAAAAACTATTCTGCCAATATTCGTTTTCCGCTGCGGTTCGATTACAGTCAGGAGAAATTTATTCCTCTTGTCAGTTTGCCTGGCGATGTGCATGTGAATGTAAACGGCAACGGCTGGGAGCTTTTCAGAAAAAGTATTGGTATTAAACTACCGGAATTAACCATATCGTTACCCCGACCTACGGAAGTAAAAAAGATTGTGGCCAGTTCGCTCATACATACATTTAGCGAACAACTGGGAAGTGGATTAAAGATTAATTATATCGTTAACGATACCCTGCGTTTGCAAATTGACGAGCTTGATTCGCACAAGTTTAAACTTGTTGCAAACCTTAGCCAGATATCATTTAGAGAAGGGTATGGGCGCGTGAGCCCTGTGGTTCTGCTTCCGGACTCAGTAAATTTGCGGGGTGCTAAATCCCTTCTCCATCAAATGCTCGATTCTATAGTTCTTACTCTGCCAAAGTCAGAACTGGATGAGCCATTCAAAAAGAACGTGGATGTTATTATTCCTTTCAACGAATCAATTGTGAAAAATCCATCAGTAGCCGCTGTCATGTTTGAGGTTGGTGCAGTTGAAAAAACGGATGTCTATGTAATAGCCATGTTGGCCAACACCAATCGATCGTTTAAGCAAATGTTTACCGATAGCCTAAAGATCAGCGTTCGAATTCCAAAAGCACAGGCTGAAATGTTTAATGAAGACCGGCTTAAGATTGAAGCCATTGTCGAAATGAAAAATAAACCGAAAGGGATGTATCGGCTTCAGCCTACGCTTACGGGATTGCCAAAGTATGCTGAAGTTCTTGCAATCGACTCAATGAGCGTAAAGGTTTATTAAACCTGAATATGGAAACACCCTTGCAAGTTGGAATAACAGGAGGAATAGGTTCAGGCAAAAGCCTGATTTGTAAAATATTCGGAGTTTTAGGCGTGCCTGTTTATGATGCAGATTACCGAGCGAAAAATTTAATGACCACTGACGGAATACTAATCGATCAGATCAAAAAAGAATTCGGATCATTGTCGTACAATGAGAAGGGTGCGCTTAATCGTGAGTATTTAAGTGCAGCAGTTTTCAGTGAGCCGGCAAGGTTAGAAAAGCTTAATTCCTTTGTTCATCCACGAGTTGAAGTTGACTATAACCAATGGGTAAGTGCTAATAACCGGAGTAAATATGTACTTAAGGAGGCAGCTTTGTTGTTTGAGGCAGGCTCGTACCTCAAGTTAGATCAGATTATTCTGGTTACAGCTCCACAAGAAATCCGAATAGCGCGCGTGTTAGTTAGAGATGTGCATAGAACAAAGGAAGACATAGTGAAAATTTTAAAGAACCAAATGCCTGAAGCGGAAAAAGAACTGAAGGCAAATTTTATTATTAGAAATGACGAAAGTGAGTTAATTGTGCCACAAGTTTTGAAATTACACAAGTGGTTTAACTCTATGAACTAAAAAAACGTTTTCTCAATTCCATTCATATATTAAGTAATCAATGAAAAAAACACTAATTACCGTTGCCATAGTAGCGGTGGTCATATTTCTACTAGCACTGCCAAAGCTCCATCTTTTTGGTAATAAGGCTGCGCAACAAGCGGCAACCGGTCAAGGTGGTGGCGGACAGTCTCTTTCGGTAGATGCGGTTATTATTAAGCCTTCACAATTAGATAGCAAACTAAATGTAACCGGATCGGTTTTACCTAACGAATCATTAGAACTAAAGAGCGAAGTATCCGGTAAGATTATTTCTATCTCCTTTAAAGAAGGCAAGCAGGTAAAAAAAGGAGATCTGCTTATTCAAACTAATGACGATGAAATAGAAGCTCAACTTGAAAAACAGAAATACAATCGTAAGCTGAATGAAGACAATGAATTTCGCCAACGCAAACTTTTAGAAAAAGATGCGATCAGCCAGGAAGAATACGATAACGCATTAAACCGTTTGAACACAACGGGAGCCGATATTCAGTTACTTGAAACGCAACTTGCCAAAACCAGAATACGCGCACCGTTTGATGGCGTAATTGGATTGAGGTTTGTTAGTGAAGGAGCCTATATATCGCCAAGTACCGTTATTGCTACACTCTACAATATCTCACCGGCTAAAATTGATTTTGCCATACCAGGTCGGTACAGCATTCAGGTTTCTCCCGGAAAGAAAATTCGCTTCACCATTGAAAGCGATTTAAAAGTTTACGAAGGCGAGGTGTATGCTATTGAACCACGCATTGATCCAGATACACGCACCTTAAAAATCAGAGCATTGGCTGACAACAAAGGAGGCAACTTGTTACCAGGACAATTTGTAAAAGTTGAGTTGATTCTTCAAACAACCAACAATGCAATCCTTGTTCCTACAGAAGCAGTAATTCCTGAACAGTCAGGAAAAAAAGTTTTTATTCTTGAAAATGGCAAAGCCAAAGAAGCGCGCATTGAAACCGGTATCCGAACAGAACATTCTTTAGAAGTTTTATCGGGATTAAAAGTAGGAGATACTTTACTGACAACCGGTATACTGCAACTGCGCCCAGGACTCGGAATTAAGATTTCGAAATTAGATTGAATGTTTGTTTAAGATTTTAATAACAACGTATGGCAAGTCTATCAATCACAAGCATTAACAGACCCGTATTGGCCATTGTAATGTCCCTTGTAATTATCCTGTTTGGGATAATCGGATTTATGTTTTTGGGGGTACGAGAATTTCCGAGTGTTGATCCACCGGTAGTTACGGTATCAACAAGTTATGTTGGCGCTAACTCAAGCGTAATTGAATCACAAATTACTGAACCACTAGAGGAGGCTGTTAATGGCGTGCCCGGTGTGCGTACAATTACGTCTGTAAGTCGCGAAGGAAGAAGCAATATTACTGTTGAGTTTGAATTGGGAGTTGATTTAGAGGCTGCCGCAAATGATGTTCGAGATAAAGTTTCCGGAGCGCTTAATCGACTACCTCCTGATGTTGATCCGCCACGCGTTGAAAAAGCGGATGCCGATTCAAGTCCTATAATTTTCTTAACCGTAGTAAGTAGCAAGCGCGATTTGCTTGAGCTTTCTCGTATTGCTGAGATTTATTTTAAGGAGCGTATTCAAACAATTCCCGGGATTAGCTCTGTGCAGGTTTGGGGCGAACGCAGGTATTCTATGCGGCTTTGGATGGATCCGATTAAACTCGCTTCTCTAAAGCTTGCTCCATCCGATGTGCTTCAGGCGGTTAATCGCGAAAATGTTGAATTGCCTTCGGGCAGAGTGGAGGGTTCCAATACGGAACTCACCGTTCGAACCATGGGCCGACTAACAACAGAAGAAGATTTTAATAATCTAATTATTAAAGAA
>Ga0154020_10001694_pt1 | contig 27133 bp, 15 predicted proteins | sample Klosneuvirus_201_FD_109709 | JGI IMG/M metagenome (GOLD analysis project Ga0154020, IMG submission 109709) | Active sludge microbial communities from wastewater, Klosterneuburg, Austria - Klosneuvirus_20160825_MG | ecosystem: Engineered > WWTP > Aerobic digester > Activated sludge | place...
ACGGCGCAGATCAATCCGCCTTTGGTCGTAGATTGTACCAACCCGACCATTGAAATTGACGGCAGTGGCTCCTCGCAAGGGCCGGAGTTCACCTACAACTGGGCTGCCAACCCGGGCAATATCACCGGCGGCAGCAATACGACCAACCCGACCGTCAACCAGGCCGGCACGTATACGATAACTGTGACGAATACCGACAACGGTTGTACGGCTACTGCCAGTGTTTCTGTGACATCCAACCTGACACCACCCGTCGCTGTGGCTACCAACCCGCCATTGTTGACTTGCCAAATTCCGGAATTGACGCTCAATGGAAACGGCTCCTCGCAAGGACCGGATTTCATGTATGAATGGACAACAGGTAACGGCAATATTGTTAGTGGAGAAACCACCCTCAATCCGGTGATTAACCAGCCGGGCTCCTACACGCTTGTCGTAACAAACTCCGTCAACGGTTGTACCAGTTCGACCACTGTGAATGTCAGTTCGAACCAGAACTTTCCCAGCGCCAACGCCGGTCCAGAATTGACGTTGAACTGCATTCATCCGACCGTACAACTGCAAGGCTCCGGCACCAACCCGCCCGGCGTCACGATCCAATGGACGGCCAATCCCGGCAATATCGTCAGCGGCGCCAATACCTATTCGCCGACAGTTAACCAGCCTGGCACCTACACCCTCGTGGTCACCAATACCGCCAACGGGTGTTCCAGTACCGCCGATGTCACCATTGATGCCAACTTTGACGTACCGATCGCAACAATCGCCCCGCCCTTGGTCATCAATTGCTACAACCCCAGTGTCGAACTGGATGCGGGAGGTTCCTCGCAAGGGCCCGAGTTTCAGTATAACTGGACAGCCACCCCCGGCAACATTCAGGGGGGAGGTAATACGCCTTTTCCGACGATCAACCAACCGGGCACCTACAACCTGACCGTGACAAATACGGATAACGGCTGTACGGCTACCGCCAGCGTGGCCGTGAGCGCCAACCTGGCCCTGCCGACTGCCCTCGCTGCTACACCAGGTCTGTTGACCTGCCAAAACCCGGAACTGACGCTCAACGGCAACGGATCCTCCTCGGGGCCGGAATTCACCTACGAATGGACGACCGGAAACGGCAACATTATCAGTGGGGAAACTACCCTCAATCCGGTCATTGACCAACCCGGCTCCTATACGCTCGTCGTAACCAATCAGGATAACGGCTGCACCAAGGCAGTGACGGTGAACGTCAACTCGAATCAAAATTTTCCCAATGTCACGGCCGGACCGGAATACCTGCTCAACTGTGTGAACCCAAGCCTCCAGTTGAATGGCTCCGGCAGCAATGGCTCCGGTTTTATCATTCAATGGACGGCCAACCCGGGCAACATCGTTAGTGGTGCCAATACGTACTCGCCTACAATCAACCAGCCGGGTATTTACTACGTGGTGGTGACGAATACAGCCAACGGCTGCACAGCGGAAGATTTTGTACAAATAGAGGCCAACTTCGATCAGCCGGTGGCCTTGATTGCTCCTCCGGATGTTATAAACTGCTATAACCCGGAAATCGAACTGGATGCCAGCGCGTCTTCCCAAGGCCCGGATGACGTGTTTGTTTGGACTACCGTCAACGGCAATATCGTGAGTGGGGCCAATACCCCAAACCCGATCGTAAATCAGGGTGGTACCTACAACCTGTTCATCTCCAATGTGGTGAGCGGCTGCACCGCTACGGCCAGTGTTACCGTTCAACAAAACCTGACCCTGCCCAACGCCAATGCCGGGCCCGGTGCAACACTAAGCTGTACAATCGCACAACTGACACTAAACGGTACCGGCTCCTCCGGCCCTAACTTTTCTTACGAATGGTGGACTAGCAACGGCAATATTGTCAGCGGGGAAAACACCCTCAATCCGGTCATTGACCAACCGGGTTCCTACACACTTGTCGTAACAAACTCCGTCAACGGCTGCACCCGCGAAAGCACCGTGAATATTTTGGCTGACCAAAACGCTCCCACCGCATTCAGCGGTAGCGACAACGAACTGACCTGCACCACTCCCAGCCTTCAACTCAACGGCTTTGGCTCGTCTACCGGAAACGGCATCACGTACCAGTGGGTCGCCAATCCCGGCAATATCGTGTCCGGGGCAAATACGCTCACACCAACGGTCAATGCGTTTGGATTTTACACGCTCATCGTTACCAATACAGCCAACGGCTGCACGGATGAGGACGAGGTTTTTATTGATGACAACATCATCTTTCCCACCGCTTCGATTGCTCCCGCTCAACAACTTAACTGTGCGTTTACGAGCGTAGAACTGGATGCAAGTGGCTCCTCGGGCGATAATCTCGTTTTTGCCTGGACACCGAACAACCTCATACTCTTCGGACAGGGTTCGTCGAATCCAGAAGTGGGCCAGGTCGGCACCTACAACCTCGTGGTGACCAACACGGGTAACGGGTGTACGGCTACGGCTTCGGTTTCTGTCACGCAAGACATTGCCCCGCCCACAGCGGTGGCGGTGTCTCTAGAATCCATCACGTGCCAGTCGCCACAAACCACGCTCAACGGAAGCGGCTCGTCGTCGGGGTATCCGTTTTTCTACGAATGGACGACCACCAACGGCAATATCGTCAGCGGTTACCTGACATTGAACCCTATCGTCAACCAGATCGGTACGTACACACTCACCGTGTCCAATATTGAAAACGGTTGCACCGCCACCACGACAGTGCAAGTTATCACCCAGCAAACATTCCCCACAGCCAATGCTGGGCCGGCCCAAACGCTTTCTTGTTCCACACAGCAACTTAATCTCGATGGCAGTGGCTCTTCACAAGGGCAACAGTACACCTACGTTTGGACTACTCAAAACGGCAACATCGTGTCCGGGGTCAATACGCTGAACCCTCTGGTGAACGCTCCGGGTTTGTATGAACTTTCTGTGGTCAACACCCAAACCGGCTGTACCTCCACGGCTTCGGTTTCAATTGGCCAAAACACCACCAATCCTGTCGCATCTGTTTCGCCGGGCGGCGAACTGAGCTGCACCATCACCTCCCTTGTACTCGACGGCACGAATTCCAGCACCGGCGGAAACTTCACCTACGACTGGACCACCGCAGCCGGCAACATTGTTTCCGGCCAGGGAACGCTCAACCCCGTAGTGGATGCTACCGGTACCTACACACTGCTGGTCACCAATACGACCAACGGTTGTACGGCGTCATCAAACACCACCGTCACAGCGGATGCCGGCTTGCCCAACGCCAACGCCGGACCTGCGACTACGCTTACCTGTTTGGTTTCGGAAATCACGCTCAATGCCACAGCCTCCAGCCAGGGCACCGAGTTTACCTACAACTGGACCGGACCGGGCATCGTATCGGGCGGAAACACCCTGACGCCGACAATCAACGCAGCCGGGACATACACACTGCAAATTGCCAACAGCACAAACGGCTGTACGGCCAGTTCCAACGTGATCATCCCGGCCGATGTGGTGCTGCCCATCGCCGCCGCCGGGCCGCCTGCCGTGCTGAATTGTGTGGATACGGTGCTGACCCTGCAAGGCAACAGCTCCAGTAGCGGACAGCAATTCATTTATTTGTGGACAGCAACGGCAGGAGGCAATATCGTGTCTGGCGCCAACACCCTTGCCCCACAAATTGACGAGGCAGGCACCTACACCCTGCTCGTGTCCAATACAACCAACGGTTGTACCGCTACGGACGTGGTGAATATTTCCCAAAATACAACCCTGCCGATCGCCAATGCCGGCGCACCTGGCCTGATCACCTGCACGAACGCCACCGTGACCTTGACGGGTAGCGGCAGTACCGGGCTGGAATTCGCCTATTTGTGGACAACAGCAAACGGCAGCATTGCCACCGGCGCCATTACGCTTACACCGGTGGTAGACGCTCCCGGAACGTACCATTTGCTGGTAACAAACACCCTGAACGGATGTACTGCGGTAGCCGCAGTTGCCGTGGCAAAAGATGCAAACGTGCCGGTCGCAACAGCCATCGTACCCGGACCGCTGACCTGCGCTGTCGCACAAATCCAGTTGAACGGCGCCGGCACAACCACTGGCCCGACGCTACAATACACCTGGACAACAGCCAACGGCAACATCGTCGGAGGAGGAAACACGCTTAACCCAACCGTCAACCAGCCGGGCCAGTACACCCTCACGGTGTTTAATTCAGCCAACAATTGCGAAGCACTTTTTACCGTAAACGTAGCCCAGGATCTTGCTCCGCCAAATGCCAATGCCGGCACACCGGCGGTCATTTCCTGTGCCAATCCGGTGCTGATGCTCAATGGCGGCGGTTCCAGCCAAGGCGCTAATTTTACTTACCAATGGAATACCGCCAACGGCAATATCGTTTCCGGTGTCAATACGATCAACCCGCTAATTGACCGTTCGGGGAATTACACACTGATAGTAACCAATACCCAAAACGGTTGTACCTCTACCGCATCCGTGCAAATTTTGTTAGACCAAAACTCGCCGCAAGCAGAGGCCGGCCCGCAGCAGCAACTCACCTGTGTTGCCAACAGCCTTGCGCTAAATGGCGCAGGTACTAGTCTCGGTCCAAATTTCGTATACCAATGGACGGCATCCGGCGGTGGCAATATTGTCAGCGGAGAGACCGGCCTGAACCCACTGGTTGACCAACCCGGACAGTACACCCTCCTGGTGACCAACCCGACCAATGGTTGCACCTCTGTAGATTCGGTTAATGTCGTCGTTAATGTCACGCCGCCGGTAGCGCTGATCGCCGCGCCGGCCACGCTGAACTGCCAACTCACACAAACGGCTCTTGCCACAACCGGCAGCAGTACGGGCGGACAGTTTTCTTACGCCTGGAGCACGTTTGGCGGCGGTTTTGTTTCCGGCGTCAATAGTCCGGCGCCGGTGGTAAACAAACCCGGCACATACAACCTGGTCATCACCAATACGTCCAATGGATGTACGACTACGGCCTCTACAGTAGTTCCGCAAAACGTCCTGCAGCCAAATACCGACGCAGGTTTGACGGCGGAACTGAACTGCGCCAACACTTCCCTCACGCTCAACGGAACAGTCGGTAATTTGGGTGGCAGCAATGCTCAGATTGTTTGGTCAACTCAAAACGGGAACATTGTTTCGGGCGCTGGCACGCTCAATCCGGTGATCAATACCCCCGGAACCTATATCCTGACCGTGACGAACACCACCAATTTTTGCACGGCAACCGACCAGGTGGCTATTTCACAAAACACGACCCTGCCGACCACAGCCGTGGCTGCTGCGCCAACACTGACCTGTGCTGTGCCGGTCGTGTCCCTGAACGGCAACGGCAGTAGCTCCGGCCCGTTGTTTGGCTATCAGTGGGTTGCGCAAAATGGCGGCAATATTTTATCGGGTGCAACCACCCTGTTGCCCACGGTGAATGCTCCGGGGACGTACCTGCTGACCATTACAAACAACAACAACAAATGCTCCTCCACAGCATCCGTATCCGTACTTCAGGATATTGTGCAGCCCGATGCCGTAGCTGGAAACACCGTCACGCTCACCTGTACCACACAGACCTTGCAACTTAACGGCACAGGCAGCAGCACAGGTAACCAGTACTCCTACGAGTGGAGCACGCTGAATGGGCAAATCCTGTCGGGCGAAACAAGCCTGCAACCGACAATCGGCGCTCCGGGGCTTTATACCCTGGCTGTAACGAACGCGACCAACGGCTGCACCCGGGATGCCAATGTACAGGTATTGCAAGATGCCAATGCACCACTGGCCACTGCAGCCGGTCCGGCCGAACTAACCTGCAATGTTCAAACTGTAACCCTCAACGGTACAGGAAGCAGCGTCGGCCCGAACTTCGGTTATTTGTGGAGTACATCAAACGGGCAAATCCTAAGTGGCGGCACCACGCTTCAGCCGGTTGCAGGAGCGCCCGGGACGTATTTGCTGTTGGTCACCAACAGTCAAAACGGGTGCACAGCAATCCGTAACGTAACTGTTTCACAAAACGTCACACCTCCTGCTGTGGTGACCAATGCTGCCAATATGATCACCTGCACCACCACCTCGGTATCCCTGAGTGCTTTCGGATCGGGCGGGAGTCAGGGAGTGGTCTATGCCTGGAGTACGACGAACGGCAACATCGTGACAGGAGCAAATACGTCCAGCCCGACGGTCAACTCCGGCGGCTTGTACAACCTTGTGGTGACCGACCAATACAACGGCTGCACCAACACAACCCAAATACAGGTCCCATCGGACACCCAAACCCCGCCAATTGCCCTTGCCACACCGGACCTGTTGACGTGTGTGGTGCAACAGGTGACCGTAAACGGCTCTGCAAGCGCGCAGGGTAGCCAGTTTACCTATACGTGGTCGGGCCCGGGTATTGTGTCTGGAAATACATCCCTTACGCCAAGCGTCAACCAACCGGGTAATTACACCTTGTCCATCGTGAACAACCAGAACGGTTGTACCGCTTCGGCCACGGCGGTGGTTCAACAAAACATCCAGCCACCAGCAGCAGAAGCCGCCGGCGGATTCGAAATCACATGCTCCATTACGGAAGGTGTGCTCAGCTCCGCCGGGTCGTCCAACGGACCGAATTTTACGTACCTGTGGACATCAACCGATGGCAACATTCTTTCACAACCGACGGCAGCCGCTCCGACTGTGGACGAACCCGGAACATACAGCCTGTTGGTAACCAACCTGCAAACCGGTTGTACTGCTACCGACCATGTGGCCGTTACGGAAAACGCCAACTATCCGAGCAGCCTTGAATTGTTTACCGAGCCGCCAAGTTGCGACGGAAAAAAAGGTATCATTCGAATCGTGGAGGTACAGGGAGGCGTCGGCCCCTATTTGTACTCCATTGATGGCGGCAATACGTTCCTGACGGCCAATGATTTTCAAAATTTGAATCCCGGCCAGTATCAGTTGGTGGTGCAGGATGTGAACGGCTGCGAATACGAGGAATCGCTTACTTTCCAGGTTCCTGTAGAGCCGCAGATAGTCCTTGGACCGGAAATCAACCTGAGTTTCGGGGAATCGGCCACACTGACGGCGCTCATCAACATCCCGCCATACGAAGTAGACTCGATCATTTGGTCGCCCATGGAAAGTCTTACGTTGACCAACAAGCCCCACGTAGTGATAGCACGCCCGTTCACGACCACACAGTATACCGTTCGGGTGGTGAACAAAGAGGGTTGTGAAGACCGGGCTACGATCATCGTCCATGTGGGCGACCCCAATTTGTGGGCGCCCAATGCGATCAGCCCGAACAAGGAAGACGGCCAAAACGATGTGTTCGTCATCTTTGCCGGGCCAAACACCGTCAACAAGATCAACTCGTTGCAGATTTATGACCGCTGGGGCAATCAGGTGTTTTACAAACAAAACATCGAACCGAACAACGAAAAGTACGGCTGGGACGGACGTTTCCGCGGGCAGCCCATGAATCCGGCGGTGTTCGTATGGTGGGCCGAAGTCGAGCTCGTCAGCGGGCAGAGGATTTTGATGAAAGGCGATGTGACGATCGTGGATTGATTTTTTTCACCAAATGCAACAAAGATGAAAACGCTTGTCTGTTTTGCAACGCTCGTCCTTTGGCTGTCGGCAGCACGGCCAGGTGTAGATCGTAAAAATCGCCTTGGCATTGTGCTGTTGCCCGCTTACATTTGTTTCCGACAAAAAAATACACCATGGAAGTAGCCACTTTTCCCACTACACTTGCCGAACGCGCCGAACTCGAGCCTGGATTGGTCCGCCTGCCGGCAACCTGGGAGGAATATGTTGGCCTGTTGCGCGAGCAAGGCTTGCCCCTTGAATTCGAGGACGATCAAATCATTTTTATGAGTATAGCCTCTAACCCACACGAAGCAATTGTAGCCAACATTCTTGGCATTTTGTACAACCTCTTGGATTCCCGGCAGGATTTGCATGCTGTCGGCAGCAATCGCCATGTTTTTATCGAGGAGTTTCATGCCGATTATGCCCCGGATGCGCATGTTGTTCTGGGTGTGCCCCAGGAGCATACACTCCGCAAGGGCCTGACCGCCAACCTGAACCCGCGCATCATTTTCGAGGTGCTGTCGCCCAGTACCGCTGAGCACGACCTTGGCACAAAATTGCCGCGCTACAAAAAAATACCCTCGGTGCGCCAGATCGTATATCTGGAGCAAGAGCGCCCGTTAATCTCCGTTTTTACCCGCATCGGCGACAGCAACCGCTGGGAGAACGAGGATTTCGACAACCTCGAACAAACCCTGCTGCTCGAAGACCGCCCGGTGGCCCTGAAGGATTTTTATCGTAAAGTGCTTTTTACCGGCTCCTGATGCATCACCGTTTCGGCACGCAGTTTACCTTCGCGCCATGGACAAAATGATCGCGCGCTTCCCCGACCAATTGGCTGAAGCGCTTCAAATCGCCCAAACCGTTTCACTGAAGAAACACAAATCGCCTATTCGAACCGTGCTGGTCTCCGGCCTTGGGGGCAGCGGTATCGGCGGCAACTTTGTGCAGGACCTCGTCGGTTCCGGATGCAAAGTACCCATCGTCGTGAACAAGGGATACGATGCACCGAACTGGGCCAACAAACACACCCTTGCCATCTGCTCCTCGTACAGCGGGAATACAGAAGAAACCATCCAGGTATTCGAGCAATTGTGTGCAACCGGCGCCAAAATCGTATGCGTGACGTCGGGTGGCAAACTACTCGAACTGGCTAAAAAACACGGTTTTGACTATGTACAAGTACCCGCCGGCTGGAGCAGCCCGCGTGCTTGTCTGGGCTATTCTATCGTGGCGCAGTTGGCTGTGTTGCGCGGCGCCAAATTGATCAGCGGGCGTGTTTTCCGTCAGATCGAAGCAGCGCGAAAACTTCTGGTACGCGACCAGGCCGACATTCAAAAACGCGCCCAAAAACTTGCCGGTTTTCTCGCCGACAAAACTCCTGTACTCTATTGTGCCGACACCACAGAAGCCGTGGCCGTTCGCTGGCGCCAGCAAATCAACGAAAACGCCAAAATGCTGTGCTGGCATCACGTTCTGCCCGAAATGAACCACAACGAATTGGTTGGCTGGCGTGCAGAGCGCCCCGATGTGGCCGTGGTGTGGCTGCGCAACCGCGACGACTACGAACGCACAACCGTCCGCATGAACATCATCAAGGAAATCATCGAACATTTTTCCGGGGCATCCATCGAAGTGTATTCCAAAGGCAAATCCGCAGCGGAAAAGATGCTGTACCTCGTGCATCTCGGCGACTGGACATCTGTATTTCTTGCCCATGCCCGCCAGGTAGATCCCGTAGAAATCAAAGTGATCGAATACCTTAAAAACGAACTGGCAAAAGTTTAATTGAATTAATCAAAATGTCCAATATCCAACTCGATCTTTCGCATACCCATAAATTCATTCGATCCGAAGAGTTTTCAGCAATTGAGCCACAAGTGCTTGCGGCAGCGAAAGTTCTTGATGGCCGAAACGGGCCTGGTTCCGAATTTCTCGGGTGGCTCGATTTGCCCGTAAAATACGATAGGGCGGAATTTCGCCGTATCAAGGCGGCATCGAAGCGTATCCAGCGTCAAAGCGAGGTACTGGTGGTGATCGGTATCGGCGGTTCGTACCTCGGCGCCAAAGCCGCCCTGGAATTTTGCAAACCCACACCGGCTGTTACGCCGGCACCCAGCCGAAAAAAAGGCCCTGTCCAAATTTGTTTTGCCGGTAATAACCTGAGTGGAACGTACCTAAGCCAACTGATTGATGCGCTCGGCGACCGGGATTTTTCCGTGAACGTCATTTCAAAATCCGGCACGACCACCGAACCGGCCATCGCATTCCGGATTTTCAAGAAAAAACTCGAAGAAAAGTACGGTACGGAAGGCGCTCGTGCGCGCATTTACGCCACGACCGACAAGGCTCGGGGCGCGCTGAAAACCCTGGCCGACCGGGAAGGTTACGAGACATTTGTCGTGCCCGACAACGTGGGCGGGCGCTTTTCGGTGCTTACAGCAGTTGGTCTTTTGCCCATTGCCGTGGCCGGCATAGACGTGGATGCACTCCTGCAAGGTGCAGCCGATGCCCGTGTCCGCTACCGGACGGCTCCATTTGCCGACAACGATGTGCTGCGTTATGTGGCAGCACGCAACATCCTGCACCGAAAGGGAAAGGACATCGAAATGCTCATCAACTACGAGCCGAGGTTGCACTTCCTGGCAGAATGGTGGAAGCAATTGTACGGAGAAAGCGAGGGAAAAGACGGCAAAGGTATTTTCACGGCCAGTGCGGATTTTACTACAGACTTGCATTCACTCGGACAATACATCCAGGACGGACGCCGCCACCTGTTCGAAACACTGTTGGACATCGAACGTCCGGAGGCTGACCTCACCCTGGAGGCTGAACCCGACGACCTCGACGGCTTGAACTATCTGGCCGGAAAAACGCTGGACTACGTGAACAAAAAAGCAGCCCAGGGTACGCTCGAAGCACACACCGATGGTGGCGTACCCAACCTGCGCATTGCAATCCCCGAGGCGTCACCGTACTGCCTCGGCCAACTTTTTTACTTTTTTGAAAAAGCCTGCGCCGTCAGCGGTTACCTGCTGGGCGTCAACCCGTTTGACCAGCCTGGAGTAGAGGCGTACAAGAAAAATATGTTCAGGCTTTTAAAGAATGATGAATGATGAATGATGAATGATGAATGATGACGTGTTGTGGGAAAATTCATCATTCATCATTCATCATTCATCATTCCACTTGAGTGTGGCCATCATTTGGTTCACGTCCTGTCGCATGAAAGCCTGTACGGGAGCGATGGAATCGGGGCGTGATTGCGTGTTGAAGTACAGGGCGCCACGCAAAAAGTGTTTGGTGGAATCCGTTGCAAAAAACTGGTAGGAGGAAGCAGTGGCCCCTTCTATGGAAAAAATGATGCCATGCACGTGGTCTGCTGTACGGTGTACAGGTATTTCCTCGATGTAGTTGGCCTTGATGTTGTGCTTTTGCGCCATGGTAAAGGCGTCCTGTACCAGTTCGTCCAGTCGTGTACGCCCGGTGACGGGATAGTAACTGCAATGGATTTGTGCGTTCAGCGAAGGTACATGGATGTTGAACCAGCAATCGCTCTCCGGTCGTTTCTCAAAATAGGTTGTATCCTGTTCAACGACAGCGTATTTCGGTATTTCAAACGTGAAATGGCAATACGATTGGTCAAAGGGTTGGTATTCTTTTTCCGGGAATATCACCCGTGGATAGGCACGTGGTTTGGGAACCGGAACGAAGTCCTCACAGCCAACGGCAAAAAAAGCCAGCAACACGCCAAATCCAAGTTTTTGAAAAGCAGCCATACATCGAGTTGTTTTAGTGCGACGAATTTCGTCGGACGAATACGTCGCAAAGGTTCGACAAAAAAGCCGCCCGACCAACTACCGTTGATTCCATTCGCGCAGACGTTTTTCATAGCGTTTGCTGTTGATGGGCCAGGCCGATTTGTCGAGAGATGCCTCCAGTTCCTCGTCCAGGCCTTGAAGCATTTTCGGGAAAAAATCGATCCTGGTCACTTGTTCAATCTGGTCAATCGTGGTGGCATACTCCATCAGGGGTTTGTCGCTCTCGGTGTTTGGGAGTACGAAGGCTATGGCGCGGTGTTGTTCCGGAGCCAGTAATACTTTGTAGTACGCATCCGGCACGGTCACCTTGCTATATCCGATCCGACCTTTGCCTGCCCGCGAGAGCACAGGACCTGTGACCACATACAGGTGTTCGAACGTACGCGCCCAGTCCCGAACGTTTTCTTCCAGTTCGCGCCAGACGCCGCCGTTGAAGGCCCGTTCCTGCGGGCTGATGTTGCTCAAATAAAATGTCTCGTTCATGGCCAGCGTATCAAATGCCATATCGGCGGCGGGCACAAGGTGCCCTCTGTCGTAGCCACTCCCGCTGTAATCGCGCGGGGTGGCGCTTTCGGTACGCACAAGAGGGTCCGGGAAAAAAGAAGTGGCGCGATCCACCCAGTTTTTGTTCAGGTGTTCGCGGGTCAGTTCGTAGGCCACCCATTCGGCTTGTTCATGATCTTCGGAATACGAAAGTGTATAGTACGTGTGCCGGACGATTTCGCCGGTGGTGGAACTTGGCAGAATATTGTCGGGAACAGTAGGGGAGGGTTTTGCCGCAGGTTGTTCCGTATCATCGGACACATCCATCGTGGGCGCTGCTTTATTTCCGCCAAATTGATTGAACGCCCAAAAGGCGATGCCGGCGAGCAGGGCAAAAAGCCCGGTTTTGAAAATGATACCATCGGAGTCGGAACTTGATTTGCGTCGAGCCATTTCAAAATTGTTTGTTGGGGCGAAAGTAAAACTATTTGTTGATCAACGTTCGACAGGTTTTATGGATGAAACAAGAATGTGCGAGTCAGGCATTTCTGGCAACAAAAAACAATGACCTTTCCGGTACTTGCTCAAATTTTCTCAAACTTGCCCTTCGATTCACGATGCGCGCTGTTTTTTCCGAATCCGGTAATCCCGCGCCCGCGCCTTTTAGCAATCACTCAATGCGCAAACTATTCATACCTCTTTTTTTTATCCTGTCGTCGTGTGCAGGAAGTACCCAAACGGCGGATAAGGTCGTCTCCGGCTATTACCCCAGTTGGCGTTGGTACGAGCGCGACAAGTTGGTGCGCCCAGCCACCATTGATTACAGCAAGTACAACGTCTTGATTTATGCATTTTTGGGTCTGGAAGCCGACGGATCGCTCCGTTTGCCAGATCCGTGGGCAGACAAAAACCTGTTACTCGGTCCGATCAACAGTGCTAAAGCGCCGGCAGATTATGGCCACGCGAATGACCTTGGGAACCCTGCATATCACGTACGTGGGATGCGTTTTAGTGACTATGCTCACAAAAACAAGGTGCGTTTCATGGTATCCATCGGCGGCTGGGCACATTCTGCTAATTTTCCTGCGGTAGCCGCCGATCCTGTCAGGCGGGTCCGGTTCGCATCCGAATGCGCCCGGATCATCGAATATTTTAATCTGGACGGCATTGATATTGACTGGGAATTTCCCGGCACGGAAGAACGCGGCGGCAGTCCGGCGGATCGGCAAAACTTCACACTCTTGCTCCGGCAAGTTCGGGAAACGCTCACGTCGCTAAAACCAAAAATGCGCCGTGACTTGATGCTGACGGTGGCTTGCGGTGCATCCCCGAAGAATCTTTCCAACATTGACTGGCCGCAAGTACATCGGCTGGTGGATGCTATCAACCTGATGACGTATTCGTTTTATGGCCACTGGGACCCGGTTTCCAACCATAACGCTCCGTTATTTCCTTCCATGAATGCCACGCAACTTGGTTACAGTTGTGTGGAGGCTGTACAAAACCTTTTGGATCTTGGGGTGCCTTCCCTCAAAATCAACCTCGGACTTGCTTTTTACGGACGAACACAACTGACGACAGGAGCTTCGGGCTTGCACGTTACGGGTGTAGGACAACCCGACAGCATCATGTTCACACGCAACGCCGCCACGCCGCAATACCACGAAATTGCCTCAAAAATTGCGCTTGGGTATTACGATTACAACTGGGATGATGCCGCTATGGTGCCTTACCTGAGCGGCAAAGAGGGTATCCCGTCCTTTGTGTCGTTCGACGACGAAAATTCTATTTCCCTCAAAGCGCAGTTTGCCAAAAGCCGAAATCTGCGTGGCGTGGCCATTTGGGATATGACGGCCGATTATCTGGAATCGGCGCCAGGCTCAAAGACCATCGCGGGCATTCCGTTGGCTTCGGCCATTCAGAAAGTATTCAAAAACGAAATACCTATGCCGCTCGTCCTATCCGGCACCACGGTATGTGTGTTTCCCAATCCTACGCCCAATGGTTTTATTCAAGTATTCACAAACTCGCCCGTACACGCCAATACTTCCCTGACAATTTTTGATGTCAACGGAAAACAACTCCACACAACGACGTATGCCACTGCCGCACACCGTGTGGATATCCGTTCCTTGCCCAGTGGGCCATATTTAGTTCAGGTAACACACGGAAACAGCGCTCCGGTGCAAGTACGCGTTTTGAAAAAGTGATCGGGCAAAGGTTTGTTTTTTCAAAAGCTGCGCCCTTATCTTTGCACCCGCTTAAAAACGGCGCGGTAGCTCAGCCGGTCAGAGCGTATGATTCATAATCATAAGGTCGGGAGTTCAAGCCTCCCCCGCGCTACACTAAGAACGTCGAGAGGTAACTCCTCCCGGCGTTTTTTTATTAGCTCCCCGGCGACTGACCAACTTGCCAGCAGTGTGGTTTTGGCAAACGCCCAGTTTTTTTTATCCCAATGGAAACGCCTACTTTTGCCCGTTCCTCAACGCAACACATATCGAATTTTCATTTTCATGGGAGAAATACAACTTGACGATTGGCGCCTCGAACAGGAAGAATGGCTGGAGGCTCTCGAAGAAGTCATCGAAGCGCATGGAAAAGCCAAAAGCGCTGAATTGTTTCAACGTCTTCGATATTTGCTGGCTCGTCATGGCGCCGCCAACGGTGGGCCGGCACTGAATACGCCGTATTTGAACACCATCCCTGCCGACGAGCAACCACTATACCCCGGCGACCTCGAACTCGAGCAGCGCATCGAAAATATCATCCGCTGGAATGCCCAGGCAATGGTACTCCAAGCACAAGACAAAGACCTTGCCCTCGGCGGGCATATTGCCACGTATGCTGCCTGTGCGACCATGCTGGAAGTGTTGTTTCAACATTTTTTGCGCAAGCGTTCGGCGGACTACGGCGGCGACCTGCTCATGTTTCAGGGACACGCTTCGCCAGGTATTTACGCCCGCGCTGTGTGGGAGGGACGTATCACGTTGCAGCAAATCAGCGATTTCCGCCAGGAACTACTCGGCGGTGTGTCCAGTTACCCGCACCCGCGCCGAATGCCCTCGTTCTGGCAAGCGCCCTCCGTCAGCATGGGCCTCGGCCCAATGACGGCCATTTATCAGGCGCGGTTTATCAAATACCTGGAAACGCGCGGCATTAAGCCGCAAAACGGCGGCAAAGTTTGGCACTTCATTGGCGACGGTGAAATTGACGAACCGGAAATCTACGGCACGATCGGGGTGGCTGCCCGCGAAAACCTCGACAACCTCATCTTCGTGGTGCATTGCAACCTACAGCGCCTCGACGGCCCTGTGCGCGGCAACGGCAAAATTGTGCAGGAAGTAGAGCGCCATTTCCACGGCGCCTCCTGGGAGGTCATCAAATTAGTGTGGGCCGGCGAGTGGGACGAATTACTGACGAAGGACACCGAAGGCGCCTTGCTTGCCCGTTTGGAAAATATGGTAGATGGCGATTTTCAGGAAATCTCCAATCTCGACGGCGCCGGTGTGCGAACAAAACTGGTAGGCGACGACCAACGTATTGCCACCCTGTTGGCCGATTACACCGACGATCAACTCAAAAAAATGCGCCGGGGTGGCCATGATGCCGGCAAAGTATTTGCCGCGTACGAGCGTGCCGCCCGTTCTGAAAAACCGGTAGCGATCATTATCAAAACCGTGAAAGGCTACGGCATGGGCAAAGCCGCCGAAGGCAAAAACAAGGCCCACCAAACCAAGGACATCAGTACAGAAGCCCGCATCGAAACCAAAAACCGCTACGGCATTCCAATCTCGGACGACGAAGCGGCAGCGGCAAAATTTTGGTTTCCCGGCCCCGATGACCCTGCTACCCAATACCTGCTCGAACGCCGCAAGGCCCTTGGCGGCTTTTTGCCCGAACGATCCGAGGAATACCCGCGATTCGAGTTGCCGGAGATCAAAATTTTTGAAAAACAACTCCAGGGTAGCGAAGCAGCCGGCGGAAAAACCTTTTCCACTACAGCTGCCATGGTGGACATCATGACGCAACTCATTCGAAACAAGGAGGTAGGCAAATACATCGTACCCATCGTGCCCGACGAAGCGCAGACCTTCGGCATGGAACCCTTGTTCAACTCCGCCCAAATCTGGAACCAGCAAGGGCAAAAGTACACCCCGCTGGAAATCGGCATTTCGGTCATCAAGTACAAGGAATCCCCAACCGGCCAGGTACTGCAGGAAGGCATTAACGAAGACGGCGCCACAGCCTCGTTCACGGCCGCCGGCACGGCATACAGCCTGCACGGCATCCCTATGGTGCCGTTTTACATCTACTATTCCATGTTTGGTTTTCAGCGTGTGGGCGACCTCGTTTGGGCTGCTGCCGATATGATGTGCAAAGGATTTTTGCTCGGCGGCACAGCCGGTCGCACCACGCTCAATGGCGAAGGACTGCAACATCAGGACGGACACTCGCACCTCATCGCACAAACGATGCCCTCTGTGATCAGTTACGATCCGGCTTTCGCCTACGAACTCGCCGTGATCGTGCACGATGGTATCCGCCGGATGTACGTGAACAATGAGCATAAACTCTACTACATCACCCTGTATAATGAAAATTTGCCGATGCCGGCCATGCCCAAAGGTGTGGAAGAGGACATCAAACGGGGCTTGTATCGCTACAAACAATCTGCAAAAAAATCGGCCAGGGAAGGTGTGAAGGCACACCTGCTCGCGTCCGGTATCATCATGGACCAGGCGCTCAAAGCCGCCGAAATTCTTGAAACCGAGGGGGTAAGCACCGACGTGTGGAGCGCTACTTCCTGGAGTGAACTGTACCGGGATGCTTCTGCATGTGACCGCTGGAATATGTTGCACCCCGGCGAAACGGAGAAAGTATCTTTCCTTCAGCAGTCACTTCAGGGCGAAGCAGGTGTGTTTGTCGCAGCAAGCGACTGGATGAAAATGACCGCCGGATGCCTTGCTCCCTGGATGCCTGCTGCGTTCACTGCGCTTGGGACCGACGGTTTTGGATTGTCCGAAAGCCGCGCCAGCCTGCGGGAGTATTTCGAGGTGAGCGCCGAGCATATCGCATTTACAGCGGTTAGGCTCCTGAACAAACAGGGCAAGGTCAGCGAAAAAGCAGTGCTGGATTTTATGAAAAAGTATGGCGTTGATGGTGAAAAAGTGGATCCGATGAGCATATAATCGGAACATAGAAATGATGCCCGACTCCTCCCTCCGCATCGTCGTCATCGGCTCCTCCACCGCTGCCGGAACCGGCGCAGAGCCGCCTGATGAGGCATGGGTGAGCCTGTACCATAAATTTTTACAAGGCCAAAACCCGGCTCATGAGGTCATCAACCTCGGCCTTGGCGGGCAGCAAACTTACCACCTGCTGCCGACGGGCCACAAACCGCCGCCCGCCCGCCCGCTACCCGATCCGGAGCACAACATCTCCAGAGCGCTTGCGCTCCATCCTGATGCAGTAATCATCAATGTGCCCTCCAACGACGCCGCAGCCAATTACGGCCCGGAAGAGCAGGTAGCCAATTTCGACTTGATCCTGCAAACGGCACTTTCCGCCGAGGTGCCGGCGTTCATTTGCACCACCCAGCCCCGTCGGTTCGAGAACGCGCAAGTGTTGATCCAAACCTTGATGAAGGACACTATTCTGAAACGTTACGGTCCTTTTGCCATCAACCTTTGGGATAGTCTTGCCACACCCGAGGGCTACCTGCAAGAAAAGTACGACTCCGGCGATGGCGCCCATTTGAATAATCTTGGCCACGAACAGGTTTTCGAGGCCGTGAAATCGTCCGACCTTCCTGCCTTGTTAGCGCAATCCCAAGGCGAGCACGGGTATTGGCAAAAAATGGGCGAAGTTCTTGGATTAGTACAAAAACGCCGATTGTTGGCCAAATTCAAGCCGCGTGTCGCACACCAGTGGTTGGCCTTGCCAACGTTGTTCCGATTGCCCAATCTGGTTATTGTTTTTTTGAGCCAATGGCTGCCTTACTGGTTCGTATTGCGTCCGGCTATTTTGAAAGCGGGCGGTATTCCGGTTCTGGACGAGCGCTCGTTTGGGTTGATTGCTGCGGCTACGGTGCTCGCTACCCTGGCCGGGTATGTGATCAACGACTACTATGATCGGGAGATAGATGCCGTCAATCGGCCCGAAAGCGTGGTAGTCGGGCGGCACATCCCCTCTGGAATCGTCCTGTTGATCTACCTCGGCCTGACGGTACTGGTGCACGTACTGGCGTTGCGCATTTTCGTGTTGCTGCCCAGCCCCAAGTCGTTTTGGCCGCTCATTCTCTTCCCACTGGTATCGTTTTTTCTTTTTCTCTACGCCTGGCAAATGAAGTGCACACCAGTTATGGGCAATGTCCTGGTGTCGCTACTATGTGCTGCTGTGCCCATCATTTCTTTACTCCCGGAAGATCGGGCGATCTGGCTGAGCTCGTTTCGGGAACCGGAGTTAATTCACAATGCAACCGGACTGGTATGGGTATACGCCATATTTGCATTCGCCACCAACCTGCTGCGTGAGCAGGTAAAGGATTTGGAAGACTATCAGGGCGACGCAGCCTGCGGGTGCAATACACTGGCGGTACTGAAGGGAACCAGATTTGCCAGAATACCTGCCGGTTTTATCGGACTGGCACTGTGTACCTTGATCGTTTTACTCCTGTTCTTTTGGGCAGAGACCGAGGCGCCCAACTGGCGCATCGGCGCGGGAGCAGGCTTACTTTTAGTACCTGCTCTGCTGGCATCCGGGTTCACATTTTTTGCCACCAACCGCCGGCATTTCACCTGGGCCAGTCGCTGCATCAAGATCGTCATGCTGGCCGGACTGGTGTTGTTGCTGCCGGATTTGCCGGAGATTCTGGATAAATCGGGTGTGCTACGGGTTGTTGGCAGACTTTCCAGGTTTTAAAAACCTGGAAAGTCTATGGGCTCAATCCTGAAATACCGCACTTCGATGCAGTGCAACACGCTCAAAACCGGGCAGCAGGTTTAGAAAACGGTTTAGTCCTTGCCACTTGGCCTCGTCGAGATCGTAACTGATGTTTTGCCGGAAATATGTTTCGATGTCGAAGCCGGGCATGTGGGGCAAAATTTTGGTCAACTCTGGAATATTGGCAATGCCGGAACGAAGAGCGGCGTTGAACCGGGCGATCAAGTCCTCCTCCAATGGCCGCACGCTAAGCCATGCTGCGAATACAAATGGAAGGCCGGTCCACTTCATCCATGCTTCGCCCAGATCGTACACAAATGGGTAGTGTTTTTCCAGACCAATGGCTTTGTCACCGATGACAAGCGCTGCCGTATCGCCGCCGATTCGGTCTTCGAAGCCCTCGGATGTTTGTAAAAATTCCGGCTGCACGCCCCAGAACTCCCGGCAAAGAATGGGGGTGAGGGCAGCGGAAGTTTTGGAGTGGAAATCGAGGTACAAGCGCTTGATTTCGTTCAGGGGTTTTTCCGAAAAAATGCACACGGTTTTGACCGTACCTACGGCGCCGATGCAATAATCGGAAACGAGGTAGGCTTCCGGCAATTCCGGAATGATGGCTACGGGTGCAAGCGCCAGATCGGCCTCGCCGCGCAACAGTTTTTGAGCGCAAACGGAGGGAATATCCAGACTCAGTTCGATATGCTCCGAAAAGGTGGTCCGAAATATGCCGTAAATAAATGGTTTGGTATTCAGGTAACTGACGGCGGAAATGCGCAGTTTGTTCATGTCGTTCGAGGCGCCGGGCCTTTTTTTAGTTTTTACTGCGCCTGCACAACGGGCAATTCCAGGTAACCACGCCATTGTTTGTCTTCCTCGAACTCCATGTCGGTGTAATCCTGGAGAACGTTATAGAGGGTATCGCGCTCGATTGGTCGGCGCCCCACGCGGCGGATCATGTCTACAAGTTGTTGGGTGCTCAGGGCCGGATTCTGTTCCTCAGAGCCGGCCATGGAGTAAATTTTGGTGGTGTCGTCAATGGTGCCGTCAATGTCGTCTACACCAAAAGCGAGCGACATTTGGGCCAGGGTGCGCCCGATCATGGGCCAATATGCCTTGATGTGGTCAAAATTGTCGAGGTAAATGCGGCTGATGGCGTAGTTGCGCAAGTCCTCGACAGCGGTGCTTTCGGGGATATGGCTCATCTGGTTGTCCTGATTGCGGAACTTGAGCGGGATAAAGGTTTGGAATCCGCCGGTCTTATCCTGTAGTTGCCGCAGTTGTTCGAGGTGGTCAATGCGGTGCCGAAACATTTCGATGTGGCCGTACAGCATGGTGGCGTTGGAGCGCCCGCCGAGGTCATGCCAAACCTCGTGGATGCGCAACCACTGTTCGGCGGTGCACTTGTCGGCGGCGATCTGTTCGCGAATTTCGGGATGAAAAATTTCGGCCCCGCCGCCGGGCATGCTGTCCAGGCCAGCCTCTTTCATCAGGCGCATCCCTTCCTCGTAGGTCACTTTGCCTTTTTTGAAAATGTAATGGTACTCCACGGGGGTCAACGCCTTGATGTGGAGGTCGGGGCGATGCGCCTTTATTTTTTGAAAAAACGATTGGTAAAACGCCAGGTCATATTGCGGCAGCACGCCCCCCACGATATGTACTTCGGTCACCGGCTTCCCGTCGTACCGGTACACCATATCGAGCATTTCTTCCATGGTGTATGCCCAGGCATCGGTATCACTGCGCTGCTTGAGCAGGCGGGAATAGGAGCAAAATTTGCAGTCGTAGACGCACAGGTTGGTCGGCTCGATATGGAAATTGCGGTTGAAATATGTGTAGTCGGCATTTTTCCGTTCGCGTACCGCGTTGGCCAATGCGCCCACAAAAGCGAGATCGGCGTTTTCGAACAAAAAAAGACCTTCTTCAGGACTGATTCGTTGCGCATGGACTACTTTTTCGGCGATGAGCCGGTGTTGTGGGCTCAAGGCACTGCTGTTGAGTAACAATTCCAATTGTTGCATGTGCTGCTGGCGGTTTTTGGCTGATCTTGAAAAGCATAAACCCCTGGAAACGCTCAATGTTCAGGGCTTAAACAAACTTGATGATGCTCATCAATTTTCGGGCATTTTCGAGGTTGGAAAACTGGGTTTCGAGTACGGATTTTCGGTCGTTGATCTTTCCAGGTTCGAACGGGGCATTTATGAGTGCCTCAATGGTTTGGCGGATGGCGGCGGCAGAATTGCGCACATAACAGAGCGATTTCAAATCCATACCGGAGACCATCGCATCGTTCACGATGCAGAAACGACCCCGAAAAAGGGCGTTCAACAGTTTGAGTTTGATGCCGGATGATTGGAAGGAGAAAAGCAGGTTGATCTGGGCATTTTTGATCAGGTCAACCATCTGCTCTTCCTCCGGGTTGTCTACAATAGACACGTGGTCATAGTTGCCGGCAAGTTCGCGCAGGCGGGGGGTAGGCTCCATTCCGGCGATGACAAAAGGGATGTCTATATCAGAAAACACTTCGTTGATGAGCCATTGTGCTGCCCTGTCGTTGTCGGGCACACTGAGTTTGCCATGAAAAAGGACATACTGGCCGCGGCCGGGCAGACATTCGACGCGGTTGTTCGGGTGAAAGGCCGGGATGTAGTGGGTATTGCTTTTTAATTGTTTGTAATACGCCTGGTCGGTGGTCGAGAGCGTGAGCACCTCGTCGGCATGCAGCACCACTTTCGATTCGATACGTTGCAGTCGGAGGCTTTCCACGAAGTAGTACAGTTTGGCCGGCAGAGGGTCGGCCAACTGGCAGAGCCCTTCGTAATATTGCCATTCCACGTTGTGCATCCGCACCAATTTTTGCCGACCGCGCAGCCGTTTGTGCCAAACGTAGGCAGCGGTGTGCATGCCTTCAAACAGGATCGGGTGATTGTCTTTCCGAAGGCGGCGCAAGAGGTCGCCGTTTTTTCGGGTGCGCATGATAAAGGGCAGCAACCCGATTTGATACCAAATGGAACGACTGCGGGGGTAGTAGTTCACTTCATGGCAGTATTGTTCCAATACCTCCTGTTCCGTTCGATTGCCGTACTTGAAACAATGAAGAATCACCTTGACCCCCAACTGCTGCAACGCCTTTATTTGATGAAAAATGACGATCACACCGCCGTAGTTTGCCGGATAGGGAATGTCAAAGGACACAACATGTAAGTACATGGATTCGGCGGGTTAGGTGTGTGGATGGGGGAGGAATCAGTGCAAAAAACGGGGCAAAGATAGACCATCCGGGATTTTGACAGCAGTGACAAAAAATTTTTACGCAAGCGCTTGTTTGTTCTTTTGCAATCGCCATACCTTAGGACACAAATCCAGTACGTCTTTTCTTTTTTTCGAAAACATATTGTTAACCAAAATCTGAGGGTATGAATATCACTTTTGAGGAGCTTCGCCGAATTAAGCACGCATTGCCCACCGGCAGCATTGCTCGTATCGCCCAGGAACTCGACATTGACGAACAAACCGTGCGGAATTATTTCGGCGCTCACAATTATCAGGAGGGTAAAATTGTAGAATGGCACTTGGAACCCGGCCCGAACGGCGGAATCGTGCATCTGGAAGACACGACCATTTTGGAAAAGGCCAAGCAGATCCTTGACGAGCAGCATGTTTCCAGCGAAAATTGAGGTCAATTCCTACTTGTTTTACCACTGCCGAAGGTAATTCGGCAGATTCTTAAATTGAAAAAGGGAAGCCTGTTGATCGGGCTTCCCTTGTTTTTTGTGTCCCGGAACTTTGTTCCGGGCCTTCTAATAAATTTTCCCTACACGGAACAGTACCGCCGCGCCTTGAATGTGCATATTTCCAAGTCCCAGCCCCGAAAGGGCGATATGTTTACAGTAACTTCTACAGTGCTTAACGGCTATTCGCATAAAACGATGCGGTCAATTCCCGAAAATCGTTGGAGTACGCGCCTCCCGGCTCCTGTATGATTAAATCGGTACGAATGTACCGGTATGGGTTACGCTCCAATTGAACCAGCAAACGCTCTACAGGTTTCCCCTTCCGGCTGAACACATTGGTCAAACGTGTACAATACAGTCCAGCCAAAGCACCTTGTTCCTGTAAAAACTGCGCTTCCCGATAGGGGAGGATCGTACAAAAGCGCCCTTTCGGAGCGACCAAATGCTTAGCAGTTTCGAGTAAATCCTTGACACCAAGAGTCATGGCATTTCGACTTTGCCGGCGGTTTGGATCGGGCGATCGGGTAGTTTCTGAAAAAAAAGGCGGGTTGCTGACGATAAGATCAAAGCGTACTCCGGTTGTAGTTGCAAAATCTTGTATGCGCTGTTCTATGACCACCATTTGCCCGGGCCACGGGGATCGAGCGAAATTACCCTGCGCACATGCACAAGCCACCGGCAGCATTTCTACAGCATGAATGCTAAAATCGGATTGGTGCTCCAACCGTTGGGCCAACATTAATGCAAGCAGCCCCGTACCCGTACCGATATCCAGTATAGTCCGGGCTTGTGTTGTGTCGGCCCATGCGCCAAGCAATACACCATCAGTGCCTACAGGGTGTACGCCCGTGCATTGCTCAACGAGGAAACGCTTGAATTGAAACGGAAGCGACACCGCGGTCTGTTTTTAGCGAAATGATGTACGATCCTGCCGGCAACGAAACCGGCCATTGAATTTCGGTCAGCGGGTTTGTCGTGCTGGTAGTATGCCAAAGGTGTCCGGAGAGGTCCCGTATTTCGATCATGTACGCCTCCGGCAAATCAACTTTTTGGCGTACAAACAAGCGATCGCGCACCGGGTTTGGGAACAACTCGAAGGTTTGACCGGAAATGGAAGCCGTTGAAGTGCTGTTTTCTGCCCAGCGGCGCTCAAATTCCGCCTGAAACAAAACTGCCAACTCTATGTCGCGGATGATGAGCGTGTTCTCGTCGTTGTTGCTCTCGGCATTTTGGCTCCAGTTGTGCGATCCAGTGACAACAGTAGGTTCAGAGTCCGGGTAGCCGGCGTCCATCACGGCGTACTTGTGGTGGAGCAGTGGAGCGGCAGGGTGGGATTGAACGGGAAGGCCGTTTGAGCGCAGCCAGTCGTATTCTGCGCCTGAATCATTGATGTTTTCGATGAGACCACGCACCCATGTTCCGCTGTTGTGCTCGGCAATCATGGCCGTCCCAAGTTCGTTTTTTGTGAAGGAAAACAAGGCAAAACTTGCCTGGTGGTCTGCCGTTCGCACAGCCTCCTCTATACGACGTGTGACTTGGTCAGACGGGGAAAAATAGCAGGAAACCGTCCGGCCCCCGATGACGAAGTCGTGGGGGGTGTTGTCCGTTTTGTTCTTGCCAAACCGGCCGGCCAAAAGATCGGGTTGAGGCGTACTGCCTCCCCACATTTCATTGAATTCCAGTTCGTAGGTACGAGCGAGCGACTGGTCTTGAATAAACAACGTGTTGTTGTGATCGTCCACCATGTTGGTATTTGTCCAGTTCATGGAGCCGTTCATTACCCAGGCGTATTCGGGTAGGCCTGCGTCAATCACGAGGAACTTGTTGTGCATGAGCGCGGAGTCGTTCCCGTACAAAACTGGAAACAATGGCGGCGGTTTGAGCGCTGTATTCGCGGTAGCAGCGGCGGCAATATACCGCACCCGGACGCCCCGGTTGTGAGCAGCCTTGACGGCATTGACCAAATCACTTCGGTTCGTATTGTACATGACCACGTCCAGGGTCTGCTGGGCAGCGTTTATTCGATCCAATGTTTCCTGATAAACGGCTTCGTAGGTATCGCCGGCAGGTGCAAGTCCGCCCGATGCTGCCAAGTCAATCCCTTGGCTGAAATACGCCTTGATTATACCGGAAGAAAGAGATCTGGTGGCGAACGGTCGGGTGGGGGAGGATATGGTGTCGGCAAGCCGGGCACTCACAACCCGCACCCAGTACACCGTTCCGGGAACGAGGTCGGAAAGCGTCACGGAATGCTCGTCCAAAAACGCATGTACGACGAGCGTGGCGCCGAAATTGTTCGGCTCCGTACTGTAGTACACGGTTGCGGTCGTTGGAAGGCTGGTTTTCCAGGAAAGTCGAAAGCCGTTCGGTTGAATGTCAGACTGCTCCGGTTCATTGACCAAATAGAACCCGCCGGTCGATTGCGCGGCAATGTGTCCGACAATTGGCTTGGCGAGGGCAAATGCAAAGGCGTTTGTCCCAAAAAATGCAGGTAAAAAGGCGGTTATCAGGCAGACTACCTTGATGGCTCTGTGCATGATACATGAATGACATTGTCGCGGCACGTACGTCCGCGCGATAAACGATATGCCAAAAATCTATCGTTCGCCGAAGATGAGGCTGCCGATACGGACCATGGTACTGCCCTCTTCCACAGCGATTTGCCAGTCGGAGGACATGCCCATAGAAATTTCGCGGAAATGTGTGGCATCCTGGAAGTACCCGGCGCGCAAGGTGTCGAAAATCGTTCGGAGGTGCTTAAACTCCCTGCGTACCTGTTCGACATCGTCGGTGAAGGTGGCTATGCCCATTACGCCGCAAATGCGAACATTGGTCATGCCCCGATATTCGGGGCTGTTGAGCAGGGCGTATCCCTCCTCCTCGTTCAGGCCGAACTTGGTCTCTTCGCCGGCGATGTGAAACTGGAGCAGGCAATCGAGCACTCGACCGACGTTGGCGGCTTGTCGTTCAATCTCTTCGAGCAGGCGCAGGCTGTCCACCGATTGGATCATGCTAACCAAAGGAACAACGATTTTTACCTTGTTGGTTTGCAGATGACCGATCAGGTGCCAGGCAATATCCGGGGGTAGTTTTTCCGCCTTGGCTATGAGTTCCTGAGCGCGGTTTTCCCCAAAAATCCGTTGGCCCTGCCGATACAGGTCAAGTACCCGCTCCGGCGGTTGAGTTTTGGACACCGCCACCAAGGCGACGTGGTGCGCATTTAACGCATTTAACAGCTTTTGATACACGGTATTCCGATAATTTTGGCCCGCCAAAGGTAGTGATGCGCTACCTTCGCCGCTTAACTTTTCAAATTTCTTTAGTTATCCATAATCACATTTGATTTCCGCCTCCCATGCACAAAACACTTCCTCCCGTAATGCGCATTTGCTCCACACCGATCGGTTTTTGGGTATTGATTTTTGGCCTTCTTGCAATCGCCACACGTCTTGAAGCCCACCCAGCGTTGATTTCAACCGCCACGAATTCCTCCGACGATTGCGCCCCTGGCCTGCTTCCCTGCGCCCTTTGCCCGGGCGATCTGTTTTCAAGTAGTGATGGGCCAAAGCCCGGTGCAATCGTCAACGCACTCACAGGCCTGCTCACGGTGATTGGACCGGACACAATTTGCGCCGGACAGCGCGACACCCTGAGCTTGGTGGTCACCACCGGTGGGCCGCCGTACACCTTTTCTTATTCGATAAACGGTGTTTCGCAGCCGCCCATAACTACGAACAATAACCCGCACATTTTTCTGACCCCACCGCTTACGGCTGGACAAAAGATCATCCAATTAGACAGTGTAATTTGCAATGGATGCGATGGCGCGGTCTCGGTTCCGGACACAATCATCGTGCTTCCGGCCACCACAGCAACAATCCTGAGTGACACAATTGGGCTATGTGCCGGCCAAACGGATACACTCCGTATTCGGCTATCAGGCCCCGGGCCGTACACATTCCAGTATTCCGTGCAAACCGATATGTTGCCGGTGGACACACTTGCGCCCATTACGACTTCCGATACGCTAGTGTTGATCCCAATCTTGCCTCCCTTGGGCACCACGGTGTACAGGCTGGTTGATATAGTTGGGAGCGGCACATGCAACGGGCCAATGTCCGGCATACTCCTCGTTCAAGTCGGGACGCCGTCTACCGCAACACTTTCGGGCGACACGACGCTCTGCGGCGGGCAAGCCACGCCGCTGAACATAGTCTTCACCGGGCTAGCGCCATTTGTAGTCAATTACACCGCCAATGGTGTGCCGCAAACACCAGATACTGCCTTGTTCAGCCCTCTTGTTCTTGTCGTTTCACCTACGGACACAACGGTGTATTTATTGACGAGCGTAAGTTCCAACGGTTGTGCAGGCTCGGCATCGGGCAGCGCTACCGTAAAAGTTCTGCCTGCGTTGACCGCTGTAATATCCGGCGGTGGACAAGTTTGCCAGGGCGGCAACGGCACCACGATCACAATTACGTTCGAAGGCCCGGGGCCATATACCTTCGTGTACCGCGCCGGCGCTGTCATACAACCGTCTATCACCACCATCAACAACCCATATGTCAT
>Ga0154020_10001695_pt1 | contig 27124 bp, 16 predicted proteins | sample Klosneuvirus_201_FD_109709 | JGI IMG/M metagenome (GOLD analysis project Ga0154020, IMG submission 109709) | Active sludge microbial communities from wastewater, Klosterneuburg, Austria - Klosneuvirus_20160825_MG | ecosystem: Engineered > WWTP > Aerobic digester > Activated sludge | place...
ATAGATATCGCAATCGGCCCAGTCCCAAGCAGACGCCGGGACATTGATTTGGCGCCTGATGTCGCTTCCCAATGATGCAATGGACTCCTTTACGGTGCAATGACTGATCATGGTGTCATTTCCTGGTGACAGTTCTCCTGCGCAGCGGGTGTTGCGGTCATATGGCTCCATCGGCGCATACCAGGTCGTGTAAGAGCTGGGAACATTATTTCCGGTTGATGCTGATGCTAATGTAATAAGACGATTCGGCTTAATCCAATAGGACGGTGGCGAGCCCGTCCCATCGACGCTTGGCTGGGTAAGAGCATAACCAGCGCAATTTGCCCTCGTTGCGGTTCCGGAAATCCAACAGATGATTTTGGGTCTGGAATTGGCAATATAACCCAGTGCCTCGTTTTGCAGGGCGACGCGATTAGCAGACGGGTAAGTGCAGTACGTGTCGGTAATTCCAAGGGCTGTGCAGTTGTCGATGAAAGTTTGGCCTGTGGGACCTACCAAGTTGGTGTCTACAGCAGACTTGATCGCTACGAGTGTGCCAAGTGTTTCCGGGGAAATTTTTGTAAGTGTAGGATCAAGGTCGGCATCCTTTTCGGTCGTGTAGAAAGAAAATGCATTCGCCAGAGTGGTTGCATCATACTTGAAGCGGAAAAACTGCCGCTCGGTCTCGATGGGGCGAAATGATCGGTAAATGCCGCGAGGTGTTGGCACAAGTGGTTCCATTGTGTCGTTGTTGTAGAAGGGATATCCGTTTGGTCCCGAAAACAAAAAGTTGTCGTAGGTGACAGCGTAGGTGTCATTAATCTGCCAATTGAAGTCATCGTAAAAGGCAGCTGATTTGATCGCTGAAGTGCCGAGCAGGTTATCGTTAGGAAAATTAGTGGTGATGTGCGTTTGAAAGGGCGTCGGCCTCACTCCGCCGTTAGCGCAGTTAAAATAGCTAGTGCCGCCCTGCGAGACGTCAGACTGACATAGAAAGTCGAAGTGCTGCGGGAGCGTTTCGATTTCCGGATCAGCTTCCTGGATCCGACCAAACACTGCCGCGCCGCGAAAAATGCTTAGCTGCGTGCTGGTCAAAAGCATCGATGGTTCGAGTTGTTTGTCGAAATCCCGGGGGATTGCCTGAACGATAACCTGGTGGTATTGGCTGCGGCATGTTGTTAACGCTGCCCCAGAAAGTCCATCACAGGGGTTTACATAGATATTGTAGGCATCGCTATCTCCGATATCAACCGATGAGCCAATTTCAGCCACGGTGTAATTGTCGATGGAACCCATGATCCAAAGCTCGCGCTTGGGGTTTATAGTGAGATTAGACCCCAATTCTGGATAGGTCGGGTCGGCATAGTAGGTCCGCGTTCGCTTTAATGCAGCGTCGGTGGACGAAGTAAGGTTATAAGGCCTCAAATCACGGTGTGCGTTTTCGCCGACTTTTTCGTTAACAATCTGACGCATGGACGTGTCCCGGTCTCCGATGGGAATGACGGCAACATTTAGTCCCTTACCTAGGACTGCGGTAGCGTCGGTGATCTTGTCGATAAATCCCGTCACGAGGATATAGGTGACCGAATTTTTTGCCGGTTTGATGTCCATCTCATTGTCCGGAAGGAGCGGCTGGAAGATCAGCGCGTCCCGTGACGTGTATGGACTCGCCTGGGTCCGATCGATGCGGTTTCCCGAGGCAGAGTATTCGCCACTGGCGTCACGGGCATGCTCATAGGTTTGCGGTGGATCGTCTGCCCGCACCTCCGCCATTACCGGCAGATCATACGGCGCTTTGGGTGTGCCCGGTGGAAGGGGAGTGGTATTCCAGTAGGCTTTGGCGGTTTCCGGGTGTTCCAGAAGTCCAAGCGCGACCGAAATTCCGAAGTTTTTCAGCACTTCAGAAATCGGCTCTCCCAGGACAGATTTGATGTTGTCCTCACCGGTCTGATCGGTGTCAATCAAATCCTTGATTTTAGCGCACGGATTGACTGTGGCATCGCAAAGCCGGCTATGGAGATACCAGCCGAATACTCCGCGCAAGCCCGTAAGCTCATCTCCGGCCATCGCATGCAATTCGGGAGGGAAACGCGAAAGGTCGAGGTTCTCGGTCAGGCCGAGGTGCTGAGGTCGTGACGACAGATACTGCGCGAGGGCTCCGAACGGGTAGTCGTTACCGCCGCGGTATGAGGCACCGAGCAAAGCCAGCGCTTCGACGAGCCACATTTTTTCCATCGGCTTGTCTTTGCGCTCAATCATGTGCTTATTGGTAATGATCAGCGTCATGATTTGCGCTGCCATGTACCCAATCGCGTAGTTGGATGTGATGGAGTTGGCGGTCGGATATTCTCCGTACAAATAGAGGCCACCTGGATCAGGAGCCCACAAATAGACCACTTCACCCTCATTTGATGTTGGGTTGGTCACAGTATTGTAGCGGGCAAGATCCTCTGGTTTGAGCATGAGTTGCGCGCGGAAATGATCCGGTGCGTGAGTCAGCGCGTTCGTGAGTTTCAGGCGGTTTACTTCTGGCGATATAAACAGATCGACCCCGGTACTGCCGTCGATGTCGCTGATGCCCCCATATAAGGTAGTTAGCGCCGTAAGGGACTTCTCAAGCTCGTCACCGGCAATACCTAGGTGTGAGCGGGTTAACTGATCGCGATCACTCACGGTGACCTGGGAAGATCCTTCCTGGAGCAAGGGTCCGAAAGATACTTTTTTCCCATCGACTGGTGTTACGCCGCTACACATGTCGGAGAATTCATCGTCCACCCAAACTGAAACTTTTTTGCTTGCCGTCTGATAAACGAGGCGTCCGGTTTTAGTGGTGATGGTTTCGAGGCCAGCATTGCCCCCCAACCCTCGATTTTTAGTGATCATTCGGAACAAGCGGCGGTCGCAGATCTCACGGGTATTGGACGCAAGCCCAAAACCTTCGGCCTCTGAATTGGTGACACCCCATTCCAGCCCCTTAAATCTTTCCTCAGAGTCTTTGTTGCTGCCTCCCAAGCCCCCTGATCCCCCTGATCCCCCTGATCCGTTGAGAGCCATGGATGGACCGGTCAGCGTAGCCGCCGGTGATCCGGAGGGACTGGGGGTGGGACTAGGAGAAGGTGGGGTCGCAGCGTCTTTGAGTGCTTCGTCTATTCCGGCACATGCTTCCACACCCTTGTCTGCGAAATCCTTGCCACTGACCTCGTCGGAGATCCCGGCGCTGGGGCGGACTTTAAGCCGGAAACAACTGTCTTCATTGGCGCGAACGACCAAAAGATATTCCATAAGGTAACGAGCGGATTCTTTTCCGCCGCTGGCAGGTGTTTCGAATTTGAAGTGAAAAACACCCGGTGCATCCGTCGTATCGATCACCGCGACCTTGTCGGGCACGAATGGTGGAACCTCCACGCCAACGTCTTTTTCGACAGGGGTGGTGGGGGTAGGCGTTGGCGTCGGCGAAGTCGCGGCGACAGCCCCGGGCTTCGAATCTTTGCGTTTTTTGTCAGTGCATGAGCATCCGTGCGACAATAACAAGACGAAGGTCGCAATGACCAAAATGAATGCCGGTCGAATGGCTGGTGTGGTAGCGAACTTATACATGGCTGCTTCCGTCCCCTGAGCGTTAAAAGCGCTGTCTGACTGAATGGTTGTCGGCCAATCGGGATGGATAATTGAGTGAACGTCGAATATTATTGACATTATGGGATGTTAGGCTTGTCTGGAATTTTAACGCAGGCATGCGAAAGGTTGGGGAAATCTTTGGTTATTTGTGAAACCCCGCGGCGCACATTGGCAGCTTGGGCGATTGCAGCGTCTTGCCTCGTGACCTTTGCGGGGTGTACTTTTTTGAAAGAGCTTGTTGGTATTGGGCCCCAACGACCGCACGTAACCATAAAAAGCATTGCCGTCGAGGGAGTGTCTTTACAATCGGTGGATCTTCGTTTGTCGCTGCAGGTTGAGAATCCAAACAGCTTTGAACTGGCACTTGGAACCATGTCGTATACGATCGACGCTGTTGGTATGACCATCGCCCGTGGCGAATATAGCGACACGTTTAAGGTCCCGGCGAAAAGCACCAATCACATTCGATTGCCTCTCAAGGTTGATCCAAAAAATATTTTGCGTCTGGTTAACGAGGTTATGAAAGCACGTGGAGCGGATATCGAGGCCGTAACGATTCTGAATGCGAGGTTTTTGACTCCGGTTGGGGGCATGGATGTCAATTTAAAGGACCAGCGACCGCTTTCTACAGCTTTGAAAATTTGAATTCTCTTTTGGGATCTTGTTTTTTGGTCTATTCATAAAACATCCATGATTTATTCAGGCATCTCTGACTCTACTTCCCGCGGCGATATATCGTGTTTTTCAGCTAAAGGCGGCTGGCCAACATGTGAAGCTTTGCACGATTCCTCTCTACCACTAAATAAATATGTGTTTGACCCGAAAAGTCCCCTGCAGCCCGGATGTTGCTGCAGGGGGGCGAAATGTATTTCTGGCGTAAATGGTTTTTACCCGTTGCCGCGAATTTTTCCGCATTATTTGGCACGACTATGGTGGCGTTGGCAGTCGATGAAACGCCCATTGGCGAACGCATGTCAGTGGTCGGAGTGATCGCTGAATCTACACCCGCAGGTGGCGAAGGTATTGCCGTTTTGAAAGATCGTCGGGGTGGACGAACCTTTGCCGTGAAAACAGGAGAGACGGTTCCGGGTGAACCTGCCTACGAAGTGAAGTCAGTTCGCCGCAACGCTGTTGTGGTTTCCAATGGCTCCAGCCAGGTGACCCTAACTTATTTTGATGAAACACCGGCAGAGCCGGTTGTTGCTCAGGTGCAACCATCCAGTGATGCTGCAAACGGCAAGTTCTTTTGGGTTGGCGGCAGCGATACCGAACGTCGCCGGGCGCAGGAACGCATGGAAGCGAATGGCATAGCTGCTGGTTGGGAACAGGCCGGCGCGGGAGATGCGGGATTTTCAGTGACCATCAATAATGGTACGGAGGACGTGACCGATTACGAGGCTGGCGACGAGCTTCCGGTTGAGGCTGCAGGGGCCGCAGAATGGTACGATACCAGCGATACAGCCGCTGAAATCATTGAACGTCTCACCAACACAGCGGAGCGGGCGCCCCGGTATGAGCCCGTAGATGCCGTGCCGCCACCTGTATCGACCTACATCGAATAGGCAAGCATTCGGGTTTGTGCTAATGATCAAACGGCAACCGATCAACCGCTGAGTTCAATCAGTGCGGGTCTTGATACCAGCCATCGGCGACGCGCCGGTCATGAATCAAAGCCCACGCTGCTCCGGCAAACACCTTCCCTGACGCGGTCAGCTCCGGATCGTCCATAGACCCTTCCTGTCGAATCACGATGTTCAGCTGGTCACAGCTGGCTGCAATCTGACGTTGCCGCTCCGCGTCACCCTTGGCTTCGGCAAAGGTATCGTAAAAAAGCACCTGATATTTCTTGGGGTGATGCGTTGGCTGGGGTGATGGGAGGCTTTTTTCATCCCACTGGTAACGAGGATCCATTTTACTGAACTTTTGTTTTTTGGGCTGCGAAGTCGGTTTTGCCCCCGATTGTGGGGATCTGGCCTGATCTGGCTTGTCGCTTCGCTGGCCGCGACGATGGCTGCCGCCGCCACTGTTTCCGCCACCGCCACTGTTTCCGCCACCGCCACCGCCGCGACGGCGCGATCCACGACCGCGGCGGCCTCCGCCACCTCCGCCACCCCCACTGCCATGTCGATGACCGGAACCACCCGGCCCGCTCAAACTTAATCCGGAATTCATCGGCGCGTTATCACTCATGCGAGGTTCTCCCGCCCAGCGATATCGCCCGCATGGAGGCGGTCCACTACTGTGGAAACGGCTTTTGCGACCGGAACGCGGATTTGGGCTGCGGTGTCGCGGTCGCGAATCGTCACGGTGTCATCGGTCACCGTCTGGCCATCGACGGTGATGCAGTAGGGCGTTCCGATTTCATCATGCTTGGCGTAGCGCTTTCCAATTGATTGCTGCTCGTCGTAACTGACGTTGATGCCAAGGCGACGGAACTCGTCGACGATCGCACGGGCTTTTTCCGGATGGCCGTCTTTTTTAACCAAGGGCAGCACTGCGGCTTTCACCGGGGCCAGTCGCGGGTGAAGTTTTAGCAGTACGCGGGTCTTGCTGTTGCCCTCGTGGTCGACCCCATGGTCTTCGGCGTAGGCATCCAGGAGGAGTGCTAAAACGGTGCGGGTAAGGCCTGCCGCAGGTTCGATGACATAAGGTGTGTAGCGCCAGCCGTTTTTGCCCGTTGCGGGGTCAGTTTTTTGCTGGTCAAAATAGCTTAACTTGACCCCAGAGGCTGCTGCGTGCTTCGACAAGTCGTAGTCAGTGCGGGAAGCAACGCCCTCAAGTTCTCCCCATCCCCATGGGTATTCGTATTCAATGTCGTAGCAGTCATCTGAGTAGTGGGCCAGCTCGTCTTCGGCGTGCCGACGGAGCATGTATTTTTCTTTATCGTTAGAAAAATGCTGGTACCAACGCATGCGCTCTTCACACCAGTATTTGAGCCACTGCTCCTGTGTGCCTGGCTCGATGAAAAATTCCATCTCCATCTGTTCGAATTCGCAGGAACGGAAGATAAAGTGCTCAGTCACGATCTCGTTACGAAAGGATTTACCAATCTGGGCAATACCGAAGGGGATTTTCATCGAAGCTGATTGCTGAACGTTCAGGAACTGGACGAACATGGCCTGTGCCGTTTCCGGGCGCAGGTAAACCGCATTCGAGCGGACAGCTTCGTCGAGCGTGGCGCGCAGCTCTTCACGGGTCCAGGCTTTTCCCTGAAGTTTTTCGACCGCTTCGCTGACCGGGTCGACAGGTCCCATACCCGTCCTGAACATCAGGTTAAACTGACGTTCGACACTCATATTGGGGCAACTGCAAACCGGGCAGATATAGCCGCGGTCGGAAACAACTCCAGATAACTTTTCGCCCCCGGCCTTCCCGCCTTTTACAAATTGAACCGTCGTTCCCGCTTCGGCCCGGGGGGCCTTGTCGGCGCGAAAGCGTTCTTTGCAATTCAGGCAGTCCACCAAGGGATCGGAAAAGCCCGCCAGGTGACCGGAGGTTTCCCACACTTTTGGGTGCATCATAATGGACGCGTCAATGCCGACGATGTCTTCCCGCTTATAGACCATCGATCTCCACCACTCGTTGGCGATATTGCGTTTGAGTTCGACGCCAAGAGGGCCATAGTCGTAGCAGGATTTGAGGCCGCCGTAGATTTCGCTACTTTGAAAAATAAATCCGCGCCGTTTGCACAACGACACGAGTTTGGTCATCAGATCAAGGTTTTCCACGAGTGGGGATTCCTTTATGAGGGGTTGCATGACCCGGTTCGTCTGGTCTGAACAGAAAACAATAGCAGAAGTAGGTTGATTCACAATTGATTTTCTTGGGGAAGTTCGGGTAGATTGACGCCCTCGATGGTGGAAGAAAAAGCCAAGTAAAAGACCTTTTCGGAGCTGCAACAGTGGCGGTGTCCGTCAAAGTCAGGGAGAGTAAATCGTGATGCTGAAAGACGGCGCCGGAAACGGCGAAACCCATGAAACGCCTGGAGATAGAGCAATGACCAAAAAAACAGGAAAGCAGGACTTTAAGGTTAAAGACATGAGCCTGGCTGACTGGGGCCGCAAAGAAATCATGATGGCAGAAAAAGAGATGCCAGGTTTGATGGCCCTTCGTCGCCAGTACGGAGCCACCAAGCCGCTCAAAGGAACCCGCATTGCGGGCTGTCTTCACATGACCATCCAGACGGCCGTTCTCATCGAGACATTGACGGAACTAGGCGCGGAAGTGCGCTGGTCCAGCTGTAATATTTACTCGACGCAAGACCATGCGGCCGCCGCCATTGCAGCGACCGGCGTACCGGTTTTTGCCTGGAAGGGTGAAACCCTCGAAGAGTACGACTGGTGTATTGAACAGACTCTTATGTTTGGTGACAAACCGCTCAATATGATTCTGGATGATGGCGGCGATCTGACGATGATGATTCATGACAAATATCCGCAATATTTGAAGGACATCAAAGGGATCTCTGAAGAGACGACGACTGGCGTTCACCGTCTGTACCGTATGATGGAAGAGGGAAAACTAAAAGTACCTGCGATCAATGTGAACGACAGTGTCACTAAATCGAAGTTCGACAATCTTTACGGATGCCGTGAGTCTCTGGCCGATGGTATTAAGCGCGCCACCGATGTCATGGTCGCAGGTAAAGTTGTGGTGGTTGCCGGTTACGGCGATGTTGGCAAGGGCTGCGCTCACGCCATGAAGGCTTTTGGGGCGCGGGTTCTGATTACTGAAATCGATCCTATCTGCGCTCTGCAGGCAGCGATGGAAGGATACCAGGTCGTGACCATGGAAGATGCCGCGCCCATGGGCGACATTTTTGTGACCACGACCGGTTGCGCCGACGTCATCACCCACAAGCATTTTGTCGAGATGAAGGACGAGGCGATTCTCTGCAATATCGGCCATTTCGATTCTGAAATTCAGATGTCCTGGCTGGAGTCGACCAAAGGGGTCCAGGAGATCAATGTCAAGCCGCAGGTCGACATCTTCAAGCTTCCGAACGGCCGTCAGCTCATCGTACTGGCCCGTGGTCGCCTGGTGAACTTAGGCTGTGCTACCGGCCACCCGAGCTTTGTTATGTCGACGTCTTTCACCAACCAGGTGCTAGCACAGATCGCACTCTGGACAGAGCCGCAGAAGTACCCGCTGGGGGTCCACGTCCTTCCGAAAAAATTGGACGAACAAGTGGCGAGGCTGCACCTGGAAAAACTTAACGTCAAATTGACCAAACTTACGACCCAACAAGCCGAGTACCTCGGAGTGCCGGTGGAAGGGCCATACAAGCCGGACCATTATCGCTATTAAACTGCCCTGACAGAATTCACCTGAAGACGGTTTTTTACAGTTGAGTTGATTGGTTGCAGAGTTTTTGTTCGCCGAACTAAGTGGCGCTCAAAAACTCTGTAACTATTTGGAACCGCTGCGTTAATCGACCCATAGGTGAATTTGGGTGGGGCAGTTTAAACTTTTCACCAGTTTACACCGAAGAGGGCTTATCAACTGACCGGTTAGCATTAGTCTTGGAAATCCGAGGGGGGGCGCTTGGCTGGCGAAGGCAAAAAGGCAGTCCAAGCCTTTGCACCGCGTTTCGGTGTCATGGCTTTGGTCATAGCTTTGGTCTTGTCATGTTGCTTCTCTTGTAAATCATCCATCGCGGCAAAGGTAAACAAGCAGTCATCCGCAGCGGCAGGGCAGACGGCATCTGTTTCGGTCGCACCGGGCACTTCCGACGCCGGTGGCACAGACAGCATTAGGTTGGGTCTCACCTGGGACACAAAGACGCAGTCGATGCTTGTGGCGCTGGCATCCAACGACTCCTGTACCGATTTGCTCGTCCAAAAGTCATTAGCTGGACGGGAGGAGTCCGTTGAATTTACTGACCTTGGAGCCGGCCAGTATTTTATCTGCGCATGGGCAACATTGCGTTCGGGAGAGATCGTTAAGCTACAGACGTCCAACTCACCACTGGTGTTAAAGGGCAAACCTGCTGGCATCGATGTAGCTCCGGCTACTGCAGATCCATCTGTGGACCCAACAATGTTCTGCGAAGATCTGAAGGGCTTTCCGGGGTACGAACTGGAGCCTCAGTTAAATTGTGTGATTAGAATTGGCGATGCGACGGTGACAAGTTTAGCGGGGAATTGGACGTTAAGTCTGTGCTCTTCCTTAATCATAAATCCACAGAATGGTTTGGTTAGCGGTCGGGTCCCCCTGCGATCATGCAATGTCGGTATTGAGGCAGTCCTCGACGGCGTAAAACTAAATGCAAGTTTTAGTGTACTCCCGCGGACAACGCTTCACGCCATCGGCCGCGACTTCAATTCGCCGACACTGGACCATTCCTTCGGAATAAAGAAAATTGGCGCGGATTATTGGTCGTATGGAAGTGGATCGATCAATGTCTTTGATGCCGACCTAAATTTTAAGCAAAGATTTTCTAAGAAAATAAACGCCCTGCCCTCGGAACGGGTAGATTCTCTGACACCAGGTGGCGGCTACATTTTTTCCGGGACTTCGTTTGGCCTTGCTCGAAGCGCTGATCAGGGTACGTCGTGGCAACGTATGGATGTTGCTGATTCCAGCGGAAGTCCCCTGTGGTTCAGCCGTCTGGCGCAAACGAGTCAAAAACTCATCGGCTGGAGTGGGCAAGCTATTTACGTAATGGGGTTTGACGGTTCGCTGGCATTTACTTTAACCCCCGGGGCTGCTCCCCTTCCCTCGGGCACGATCAAAAACCTGACAGCCATCGACGATGTTATTTACATCTCGTCTACTGCCGGGGTTCACTACTCGGCGGATCATGGCGCCACTTGGGCCACATGGAGCACACCGAATTTAGCCCATCTTCAAGTGAATGAGGTCTCTGCCGCTGCTGGAGTATTTTATGTGTCGACCCAGGGAGGCGTGTCCAGGTTTGACGGGACCTCCTGGACGAGTTTTTTGCCTGCCGCCCTGCCGGGAGGATACTTAGTAAACACCATCGGAAAAACTCGGGTCGATGGCGCTCGCGTGGTCATTGCTTCGACGACGTACCCGGTTTTTGGGCAACCGAGACTCGGAATTTCGACAGATTCGGGTGCGACCTGGACCCACCTGGACAACTTCCCAACAGGATGCCCAAGTCCGGGTGGGGCTTATGAGATTATTTTGGAAGGCCAGCGCATCATCCTCGGCGCGAACACAGGAATTCTCTATTCGAATGATTTTGGCTCAACCTGGCAGTGTCTGAGTAACGGCGGCAACAGAGGAGGGGTGATCAACTCAAATGTTATTCGCGACGGCGATAGCCTCTTTTCAACGTCCTGGGGAAGTGGTCTTTGGAAGGGCAGCCTTGCAACCGGCCAATGGACGAACTACCGGCAGCCGCGGGTTCCAGGCAGAAGTGATCTATCCCTTGGTCATATTTTTGGACCTTCGCTGACAAAATCAGGCAATGAAATGTTTATGCATCGTTGGCAGTCGAGCGGATTTGAGTATTCCAGTGATGGCGGTGCAACATTTACTTCGATAGATACGACCGCTACCGGCATGACTTACTTTATCGAAATGCAGTACCGCGGCAACGTCCTTTACGGTGCTGGTCACGGCGTTGGTTTTGGAATGTCCACTGATAAAGGGCTGTCATGGACTCGATTCACGACGGCTCAGGGTCTGCCTTCCGACATTGTCCGCCGAATGACCTTTGGCCTCAATGGACGAATCTTTTTAGCGACCGATGCTGGTCTGGCTTTTACTGATGATCAGGGCGCACACTGGGAAACTCGGCATGTAGCAAGCGGAATGTCCGGTGAAGCCGTTGGCAATGTCATCGTGGATGGAACCCGGGTACTCACCTATGCGCCGGGAGCTCCAAATATAAGCCTCTCCAACGATAGTGGTACGACATTCAATGTCATAGACCTTAGCAACCGGGGATTAGCGGGCAACGTTGTGTATAGTGCTTCGATGCGGGGGGGCGTGATCTTTCTGGGTCTCGCTCAGGGAGCATTTGCACTCTCGGCCGATGGTGGAATGACTTGGGAATATATGAGCGAGGTGGAGTCGAAGATGGTCGCAGTGATTAAGGACATCTTACCTTTTGACGACCGCTTCTTTTTAAACACCGATGCAGGTTTGATGGAGTTTAAATAGTGTCAGTGCCCGAAGGGGTCCAGATGTACACAGGCTGGACGATTTGACAGCTGGACTGCAAAAGGAATTTACATGTCCACTCGTTAAATTGATTTTTGTCTGGCATTGCCCTGAAACACACAATAAAAACCAATAAAAACATTGCAGTACTAAAATCACACACCGCTCGCGCAGAAGTTGGTTCTGGCATAGGCAATGCATCAATTTTTGGCGCGTGAGTTTTCCTCCTTACCTTGTTTTGGTTGGACCAAATCAAACGGTTTGGTCCAACCTCTTCTTTTCCACCTCAAATAGAGGGAGGTAGGGCAGCCTGGTGCTATTGCAGGGCTGAATGGTAGGCAAACCCGCTGCAGTTGCGCTATACTGGATGGAAAATCATCTAGTTGTACCCTTGCCCTGAAAATGTACGAAGACCGTAAGCCGGTCATCAGTCTCAGGGGCCGTCACATGGCGACGTGGAGTGGTCACAGGCTTTAAGGAGTTGTCTGATGAAGTCAAGAATCTCAAACACTGGTTTTGCAATCGGATTCGCAGGTGTCTTGGTAGCCGGCTGCTTACCCTCTCCCGCTAATCGTGCGCCGGGGACTGGTAACCAAGGCGGTAACAGCATTCTGGCTGCGATAGAGGGCATGGAGAAAAGTGACCGCGATCTGCCGGGTATTACGTATGCGCTTCACTGTGACTCTGCTGCTGGCGTCGCCAAAGAGCCGGTTATGGGTGAAATTGTGGCCGGTGCCGATGAGACCATCAAGTTTGCCGGTGAGAAAATAGCCGATGGCGACAATTGCGCCCTTGAAATACGCATTCCAGCTCCAACCGGCGCTGATGCGGAAAGCTACACGTGGCATTCAAAGCCCGATGACCGCAAAGTGGGACTTCTTTACGGGTCCAGTCGCGGCAAAGTGGCTGGTCGCAAACTGGCGCTCACCCTCTATACCCTTTATACGCGGAACGAAGGGCCACAGTTTCTCGCCGATATTGACGTCGCCTTCGAACTTCCAGCGGGCGCAAAAATTCCAGCCGCTGCGTCGGCATCCTTACTGTGCAACAACAACAAAAACTATGCGACGTCCGTTTATAAAGCGTCCGGTGACAAAGAAGGCACCTATTCGTTCAAGCTCCCTGTTGCCGACATGAAGGGTGTTGCCTGTTCCACATTTACGGTTCTTGAAGCGGCTAAGGCGGTTTATGAGGGCGCCCTGGACATTGCCGTGTTTAAGTTTGCCGAACCTAAAAAAGATGAAGTTGTGAAGTTTGGAACCCGCGTCAAGCTGATAGAAAAAAAGACCGACAGTGTGACGACTGATATTGCCGCTGGAAAATGTGTCAATTACGACGCCGCAAAGTTAAATTGCCTTGATCTTCGCACGGTCACTTTGCCGCGGGCGAAAAACTTTTGGGCGGCCAGGGTTCAAACCCGGGTGAAGGCTAATGAGGTTGTTTCCCTGTTTGTCGGCTCAGCCGGCAATGGCAATGTGTTGGATGCAACCGGCAATACCAAAACCGTCGTGGATTTCAATAAGTCGCTCGCCAAAAATGCCAGTGCCGCCGATAAAGTGTTGTTTTCCTGGTTCAATACTTCCATCTATCCCGAATTCCAAAAAGTGGAATGGAATAAAAACATGGCTTCCAATTCCGTTCTGCGCGATGGCGTTGCAAAGCGTGAGGCCATCGAAGGTCTTGAAATGAGTCATATTGAGTCCCTCTGGATTCACGGCTTTAAAGAGGTGTCTGAAGCTAATCTGAACAAGGCTGAATCGGCGCGATGGATAGCAGTCGTGAAAGCCACCAACGGAACCGCGAGTGCGGAATTTATCGTCACGGGAGCGGATGATTACTTTGCCAGCGCGACGCGTCCGGCAACAGACAAATTCTTCTCGTGGGATGCAATAAAAGCAGACCGCGACGCGAAGTCAGGAAAATATAAAGTATACGCCATCAAGGCAGGAGCCTTCGCTACGGCAACTTGCACGGTGGATAAAGCCTTCTTTATCGATGAGCTTTCTGGAAAATATGATGATGAGATGAAGCCAGCGTCGGCGACCGCTGGGCGTATTGCCGAGGTCGATCAATGTCTTGTTGGAAATGACAAGTTCACAAAAGACTATGACACCTGGTCTGTGGCCCCCACGCTCTATCAGTGGGGTTGGCACGAAGTAAAATAAAAGAAGTTACCCCGGGGAATCTTCGGTGTTTCAAGCCGCACCGCCTGCGGTGTTTCAAGCCGCACCGCCCCGGGGTTTTTTACGTGCTAAACTCGCCTGAATCAAATTTTTCTCTCAAGTTTTGCCTGGTTTCAGCCGATAAAAGGTTCGCTGTGGGCCCTCGAGATTTAATTTGGTGTGATTTAAGGGGAACTGGAGAGTCATGACAAAAGATCAAAAACCCGAGTCGGCAGATCCCTCCTCTAATACCCCAGAGACCGAAGATTCGGGGCAAACCTGGCCGCAGGTGTGTCGTCGTAAACATAACAAGGATCTGATTCGAAGGATGCGCAACGGCGAAGCTTTGTGGAGCTTTGATAGCAGCGCCAGCTGGTTTCCCGAGCGACGTAAAATCCCCAAAGATCCGGAAGCGCTTGAGCGGCTTTACGGTCCGGATTTTGACAAGAGCCTGATTAAAGATGAGCCGAAGCGACCGAGTGAGAGAAAGGACGACAACGGCAGCACGGAAAATGTCATAGCGTTGTTTCCACAGAATTCAGGCCGCGCCTCATAGAGCCGTCCTAAAATCTCCAGTAAAAGGCGATATCGGTAGCCGGTGCCCAGCCGGCCTCGTCGACCTTCTCATCGTCGAGGTCTTTTCCTGAAGTTTCCAGGTACTGAAAACCCCCGCCAAGGCGAAATTGAAACTGGTTCCAAATCCAATGCTGAGCAATGGTCATGCGAAAGGTTCTGGTCTTTAGCGACTCGATTTCAGCTCGTTCAATCCGGCTGGATATGAGGACCCGGTGACCACTGCGCCTCGTGAACTCACCGGTGATCTGAAAGCGATCCTGTGCGAGGCCGGTGATTGATTGCACCTGAGCGGATCTCTCTGTGATGATAGATTCTTCTCTCCCCGCCGCTTCCTGGTTCTTGCCACTGTCAACTTCGTCAGCGGAGCCGATGGGCTGCTGCCCATCAGGGGGCGTGCCAGGGTTCGAGGCATCGTCGGCTGACATGTCTCCGGGGTAGCTGCTGTCGGGGTGTTTCTGCGACCAAAGTTTGCGCCGCCCTTTTTCTGACAGCTTGGCATGAACTCGACCAATGCCGACCGCCCAAAATGTATGCAGGGTAAGCCGATCGGAAATTTTCTTGTCCCAGTGCAGGGAAGGCCGGATGGCGCGTGCATCCAGCTCATCGAAATGGTCTTTCATCGAGCCCATGAATAGTGTTTTCTTCGTCAGATAGGCAGCCCGCAGCCCAAAGGCGATCCTTGTGGAGCTTGATTCCCACAGAGCTATCTTCGTTTGAATGCTTGGTGCACCGACAAGATTGGAGACGATATCGGTACCGATCATGACGCGGGATGATATTCCAAAATCTAAGTCGGTTCCGATTTTAAACTCACCATGGCTCAGAACGCCCGCGGTGAACTCCTCCACCAATGTTCTCGGGTTTTCGTGGGGATCTTCCTGGGATTTCGCGACCGGCTCGTTGGAGGTTGCAGAGGATTCCGGAGGAACCTGGATCTGTGCGGAACCAGTGGTGGGGCACAAAAAGCCCGGGAATACAATTAGGGTCGCTAGGATAAAAAAGCGAGCGTACACTTGGGTTTCCCGTTATATAATTCAGGATTGTCTGTCATTTACCAAGAGGCTACCCCAATCAGGAGCCAGGAGCAATCGTCTTGAAGTCGCAAAGACTGATCGAACCAAAACGTCTCAAAGGTTTTCGTGATTACAGTCCACAGCTGATGGCTTTGCGTCAGACGATCATGTCCTCGATGAGAAGGCATGCAAGTCTGGCAGGGTTTCAGGAGATTGGCACCCCGGTCCTTGAGTACGCAGAAGTCCTGTTGGGTCAAGGTGGTGATGAGACCGATAAGGAAGTTTATCGGTTTAAGGACCATGGTGATCGTGCAGTGGCCATGCGGTTTGATTTGACCGTGCCTTTTGCCCGGTATGTCGCTGAGCACCAAGGCGAAATGGTTTTCCCCTTTAAACGCCTGCAGATTGGTGACGTATGGCGGGGGGAAAACACACAAAAAGGCCGTTATCGGGAATTTTGCCAATGTGATCTCGATATCATCGGAGTCGAGAGCATGGCGGCGGATGTTGAAATTATGTCATCGCTACTGGATGTCCTGGCCGGCGTCGCACCAACGCCGTTGACACTGGCTATCGGTCATCGCGGGGTTCTTTCCAGCGTCATCCACTGCACCATGCCTTCGGCTTTTGCAGAAGCGACTCGCAACGAGGCAACGGAAGCAGCCATTTTGATTGCGATCGATAAGCTGGCTAAAGTCGGGCGGGATGGAGTCGCAAAGATTCTCTCGGCGATACCCGGGGTTCAGTCAGGAGACGTAGATGCATTGCTAAGCGTGGTGTTGGCACGAACCCCAGCGGGTGATTCAGACCTTGATGTGGTGCGGAAAGCGGCAGCTGGAGACGTCGCGACGGCGGCTGCCGTTGATCGACTTGAGCAAATGATTGCCATGGTCCGATCTTGTGCCCGTGACAGCGGGCACTCGAGTAAAGTCCGCCTCGATCTGTCGATTGCCCGGGGACTAGGGTACTATACGGGCGTTGTGTTTGAGACAACCCTTGACCAACTGCCGGGTTTTGGTTCTGTCGCCTCCGGCGGGCGCTACGATGGATTGGTGTCGCGGTTTTCAACGCGCAGCCTGGGTGGCGTGGGCGGATCGATAGGTCTCGACCGTCTTGTGGCCGGGCTCGAAGAGTTGGGGCTCGCTCATGCTCCAAAAACACCAACGGTGTTTGTTGCCGTTGCGACCGAAGATGCGGGAGCCTATGGCTTTGCCCTGGCGCGACAGCTCCGGCGGGAGGGGCTTGCCTGTGACATCGGCCTTACGACTGGAAAACTGGGCAATCAATTCAAACATGCCGACCGTTGTGGTTACCCATGGGTCATCACAGTAGGAAGCGACGAGGTCAAAACAAAAACCTTTTCCTTGAAGCAAATGGCGACCGGCGAGGAGAAACGTCACATCGACGCAGCTGACCTGGTTGCAGAAATCAAATCGCGGTTATGAATCGACTCAGCTGATGGTTCTAGCGGGTGCCCTTGTCGAGTGATCCGGAGTAGCGAACGTTGCGCCCGCGATTCAGGATCTTCTGGTGCAATTTTTTTCTGCTGCTTCCGCCCACCAGGCTGTAGTTGCCAGGGTTACTGGCTGATGTTGTAAGGATGTCTTCCTTCTTAAAGACCCTGGTCTGTCCCCGGCCGTGGGAGCAACCGACCGTGGCCGAAGCCAAAAAGGTGATAGCGAAGATAAAAAGCACCGTACGGCGCAACGCGCTGGTCATCGTTCCTCCAATTTAGCTGTGATCAGCCCCTCTGTTTGCCTTAGGGGCGGCTTCTGCCGACACCCCAACCTCACAAATGGTCTCGGAGCTGCATGGTAAGGACTTTAGAAATAAACCAACATAATTTGAAAAAATCATGCAAAACATGTTGTTGCGACACTGATGCTGGGGGTATTTAAATACTGTCCTGTTCATAGATGCCACGGGGGAGCCTTATTTTATGAGCGAATCACGCGTTGTCCGAGCACCACGGGGAAGCCAGCTATCCTGCAAGGGCTGGGTTCAGGAAGCGGCTTTGCGCATGCTTATGAACAACCTCGATCCGGAGGTGGCAGAAGCACCCGCACAACTGGTTGTTTACGGAGGCACCGGAAAAGCGGCGCGTAACTGGAAGTGCTTTGACAGCATCGTTGATTGCCTGCGCAAGCTAACCGATGAAGAAACCCTGCTCGTACAGTCCGGCAAGCCGGTCGCCATCTTTCCATCCCATGCAGACGCGCCGCGGGTATTGATCGCCAATTCCAATCTGGTAGGAAAATGGGCAACCTGGGATCATTTCCATGAGCTCGAACGCAAGGGACTCATGATGTACGGGCAGATGACCGCGGGCTCGTGGATTTACATCGGCACCCAAGGAATTTTGCAGGGAACCTACGAGACGTTTGCCGCCTGTGGCGAAAAATATTTTGGTGGGGATCTGCGCGGCACCTTCGTTTATTCGGGGGGCCTTGGAGGGATGGGAGGGGCCCAGCCCCTGGCTGCGACCATCGCTGGTGGCGTTTTTCTCGGGGTGGATGTAGATCCGGCGCGGGTCCAGCGGCGGATTGAGACCCGCTATCTGGATGTCGTCGCCAATGACCTGGATCACGCATTGCGCCTCGTGGACGAGGCTAAGAAACAGCGCCTGGCGCGTAGCATCGGCCTGATTGGAAACGCCGCGGATATTCTGGCGGAACTGGTCCGGCGCCAGCGAATACCAGATGTCGTAACAGACCAGACTTCTGCACACGACGAACTGAATGGATACGTTCCCTCAGGGCTATCTCTCGCTGAAGCCGCGGCATTGCGAAAGAGCGACCCGAAGGAGTACGTGCGTCGAGCCTATAAAACTATGGCTGTTCATGTGGACGCCATGGTCGCCTGCCAAAAGAAAGGCGCTCGCGTTTTTGATTACGGTAATAACCTTCGGGCCCAGGCGGAGAAGGGTGGATGCAAGGAAGCCTATGCGTTTCATGGATTCGTGCCTGAATTTATCCGGCCACAGTTCTGCGAAGGCCGCGGACCTTTCCGTTGGGCGGTACTATCCGGCGATGCCAGCGACATCCAGGTTATAGACGAGGCTCTCCTGGAGGCATTTCCCGAAGACCGCAAGCTTCACCAATGGATCAGAACAGCTCAGGAACGGGTCGCCTTCCAGGGTCTGCCGGCCCGCATCTGCTGGTTTGGCTACGGGGATCGCGCGAAGGCGGGGTTGCTTATTAATGATCTGGTGCGTACCGGAAAAGTCAGGGCACCGGTTGTGATCGGACGTGATCATCTCGATTGTGGATCCGTAGCATCTCCCTACAGGGAAACGGAAGCTATGCTCGATGGCAGTGATGCCGTTGCTGACTGGCCCATACTGAACGCGATGATAAACGCGGTCAATGGGGCAAGCTGGGTGAGCTTCCATCACGGCGGCGGGGTTGGCATCGGATATTCGCTTCACGCAGGTATGGTCATTGTCGCCGATGGCACACCGGCGGCTGCGACGCGCCTGCAGCGGGTTTTGACCTCTGATCCCGGGATGGGAGTTGTCCGTCACGTTGATGCCGGGTACCCCGAAGCAGAAAAAGTCGCCAAGGCCATGGGCGTGCGTATTCCCATGATGTGAACTAGCCGATAAACTTTTTGCCGCCCATATAGGGCACGAGGCACTCCGGTATTCTGATCCGGCCGTCCTTTTGCTGGCCACATTCAAGGAGCGGAATAAGGACGCGCGGAGAGGCAATCGCCGTATTGTTCAGGGTGAAACAGGTTTTAGTTTCTCCGGATTTTGTGCGGTAACGCATCTTCAGGCGACGCGCCTGAAAGTCATGAAAAGTCGAGCAGCTATGCGTCTCACTGTAGGCATTCCGCGATGGCATCCATGTCTCTATATCATGCTTACGCAGCTGACCCTGACCGAGGTCGCCGGTGCAGACGTAAACGACTCGATAGGGTAAACCGAAAGCCTGCAGAACATCTTCTGCGTTTTTCACGAGTTCTGCATGGAGGTCTTCAGATGTTTTTTCATCTGCCGGAGCGACGATGACCTGTTCTATTTTCTGGAACTGATGAACCCGATACAGCCCTTTGGTGTCTTTACCATAGGTCCCGGCTTCCCGTCGAAAGCACGAGCTCTGGGCCATAAACCGCTGCGGCAGATCGCCTTCTGGCAAGATTTCACCGGAAAAAAAGCTGGTGAGAGAGACTTCTGCGGTTCCGACCAGAACCAGCTCGTCCTTCTCAACACAGTAAGCCTGCTCACGCCCAACCGGAAAATATCCGGTGCCCACCATGGCCTCTTCTTTGACCAGAACAGGTATCGCAAGCGGCTGATAGCCTCGTTCACAAAGCATATCGTAGGTAAAACGCATGACTGCCTGTTCAAGCCTTGCCCCGTCGCCCCGCAATACATAGGAGCGGGAACCGGCGAGTTTTACCCCGCGTTCGAAATCCAAAATATTTAGTTTCTCTCCCAAGGTGATGTGATCGAGAGGTTTGAAATCAAACTGCGGAACGGTACCCCAACGCTTGATTTCGACATTTTCTGTGTCGTCCTTGCCAACGGGCACGTCAGAGCGCGCCGGCTGGGGGATCAGCAGAAGCAATTCATCGAGAAGCTTTTTCTTCTCATCAACGCTTTTGGTAAGCTCGTCCATTCGGGATTTGATGCCCTGAACCTCAGCCTTAAGAGCGTCGCGCTCTTCCGGTTTGGCACTACCAATATTTTTCGAGAGGCGGTTGCGGTCAGCTTGCAGACTCTCCAATGTCGTTTGCAGAGGGCGTACCTCGGCATCGAGGGCCAGCAGACGATCGAGGTCGATTTTAATCCTCTTATCAGCCGCTCCACGGCGAATCAGGTCGGGGTTTTCCCGGATAAATTTCAGGTCGAGCATGGGGATGAATCCTTGTTTTGCGCAGATAAACCGTACAGTTGGATACCATAGTCTGCTAGTGTGGCAGAACACATTTTCTCACAGGCGATGGGAGCTGGTCTATGTATGGCTTTCTGAGAATCTTACTTTTGTTTCTTGGCTTGCTTCAAGGTCTGCCGGTGCCGGGTTTCGCCGCCCCGCAAACGGAAGACCCGCCAAGCGCAACTGACGAGGATTTCTATGCGCCCGAGCGGGACCCGGATAGGCCGCGAAGCGATATTTTTATGCCGTTTTTTTCCTTTTTGTTACCTGGGCTCGACCAGTGGTGGGAAGGGCAACGTGGGAGCGCATCAGCCTACAGTGGCGTGGCTTTGGGGAGCCTTGTCTATGTGAACAATGTGGCGCGGTCCAACGGCCTGATAAAAGATAAGGGCCGGGACGATGAAGGCGACAAAAATGAAGACGAAGACCACAAGGACGAATCGGAAAACTCCGACGGACTGACTTCCAAAGATCTGGTGAAGCGTAAATTGATGCTGGGAAGTCAGGTTTATCAGGTCGCCGGCGGCTTCAGTGCCTGGCATGCGTTCCGCACGGCCGCCTATACCCGACAGGGCGATGGCCCAGGTCAGGGGCAGTATGAATTTCTGGACTACGAAGAAACACCCGGCCAGGTACTCCTCGCTCCCTTTGATTTTAGCTACCTGAAACGTTCGTCGACGCTGATTCCCCTGGCGGTGGGGCTGGGGCTCGCGGGACTGATCATGCAAGCTCCTCACGAAGGATACCAACGCGACCGCTTTTCAGCCCAGGATGCCCTGTTTACCAGCACCTACTCATTTAATGCCGGAACCCATGAGGAAGCGGTGTTTCGTGGTTGGGTCATGCCGGTCATGATGGAGTCCTGGCAGAGTCCGTTTTGGGCGAACGTCGGGCAATCCACCCTCTTTGCGCTCGCGCACCTCGGGACGACCCCCGTTCCCCTGGCGCAGCTGCTACTGGGGTACCATCTGGGCGAAGTCACCCAAAAGAACCACTGGACCTTGGGGGAAGCGGCGTTCATCCATACCTGGTGGGATGTCATTGCCTTTGCCACGATGTGGCAATTTCGCAAAGTAGCTGATAAAGAAACCGCTGCCGCGCTGCCGCCGCCCGTGCTATGGCTGCCGCCCCTGGACTGGAAGTTTTGAATAAACCGGTTTCTTGAGTATTGATATGAAGTCTCTTGGGCTCTCATCCTTTCCCGTAGTCCTCGCGCCGCTCGCAGGGGTTTCGGATCATCCGTTTCGACGGCTTTGCGCCCGTGAAGGTGCCGAGCTGACCTATGTTGAAATGTTGTCAGCGACGGCGCTTCTCTACCAAAGCAAGCGCACCCTAGAAATGGCTCGCCGTCATGAGGATGAAAAAATTCTGGGAGTGCAGATCACCGGCAAGAGTGCGGACGAAGTGGCCCGGGCCATCGAAATTCTTGACCGCATGCCGTTCGATACAATCGACATCAATATGGGGTGCCCCGTAAACAAGGTTGTGCGGTCCGGTTGCGGCAGCGGATTTTTGCGGGACGTGCCGCGAATTCGCGAAACGGTGCGACTGGCCCGCCAAGCCACGGCGAAGCCTTTGTCCGTAAAAATTCGCATTGGGTGGGACAAGGCAAGCATCAATGCCCTGGAAGTCGCTGACGCGATTCAAAGCGAAGGCGCCGACTGGCTCACTGTCCACGGACGCCTGCGTTCCGACGATTATGGTGACCCTGTGGATCTTCCGACGATCAAGGCAGTCAAGGATTTTTGCCGGATTCCGGTGTTCGGAAATGGCAACATTTTTTCGAAGGCCGATGCCATGCATATGCGGGAGTGCACCGGAGTCGATGGGGTGATGATCAGCCGCGGAGCGTTGGGCAATCCCTGGATCTTCAGAGAGTTTGTTAGAGGCCTCCCAGGGGATCCCTCCGGAAGCGGTCCCGCGACTTTCCCCGAGTCCTCCGAGTCCCCCGTGTCCATTGGCGAATGGCAGCAGACAATCCTCGACCACCTCCGCTGGCAGTCGGAAGAATACGGTCATCGTGGCAACGGTGCCGTCTGCATGCGAAAACACCTGCTGTGGTATGCCAAAGGTTGGCCAGGGGCGAAAAAACTTCGCGAGCAGATCAATGCGATGGAAGATCTTGAATCGGTGCCGGCAGCGATTGCTGATTTTGTGACCGGTGCCCGGGCGGCGGGGGTCACGCAACGACAAAACCAAACGGCTCATGAGAACGACCAGGCATCGAGTCTTGCCGCGCGATTCTCAGCGTCCGGGCGATTTGGGGCGACCGCGACTTCATGGGATCCCAAGTGGGACATGGACCGCAGGCTGGACAGGGGGGTGGGGGATGAGGACCTGTAGAGGTGTATTTTGGCTTAACCTTATAAAATAATGCATAGTAGCTGCTTTGTAACCCGCCGAAATGGCGCATGGTTTTTTAGTCTCTTAGAAATCTATTGACAACAAACCATCGCTACTTTAAAAGACCAAAAGAAACTTGGTTTTAAAAACAATAAAAATTGTCATAAAAACAATAATTGTTTTAATAGTCTTAAACACTCGAGGGAGGAATTCATGAATCTGGTCTCCAAAAGCATCCTCGCGGCTGTAACCGGTACGTTTGTATTGGCTTCTGCTGCACTGGGCGAAGAAGTAAAAGCAGCTGACGTTGCGGCGACCAAAGTATCGCCAATCAAAGCTGCTCTGCCGGATTCTTTCGGCAAAGTTGAACTCCGCCACTATGCAAACTACAACATGACGGACGACGAAGTTAAAGGCGTTACGCCCAAGGCTCAGGTACGTGCGTACCTCGGCTCGAACTTCATGAATGACAAAATCAGCTCACAGCTGATTCTTGCCGGAACGAAGTCGACCGAAACCACCCAAATCAAGCAGCGTAATCCGGAGTGGTACACTGAAGTCGAGGCGCTGAGCGGCACCTACGGCTCCATCAACCCCTATGCCGACATCTACCTCCCCTTCCAGGGCAGCGGTACGGTTGGTTCTCTGTCTCTCGACAGCACCCTGAAACTCCCGACGATCGAACTCGCTATGGGTAAACTCGATCTCGCTACCGGCATCGACCCGAACGTCACCCTGACCAGCCGTCCTTCCAAGACGACCAATGTGGATGTGAAGACCAGCCGCGAAGCGACCTTACTTACGAAAAACGAAGAAGGCGCTACGGAAGTCACCCAGAAAGAGCCGAGCTTCGGCGCTGAAGCCCGTGCTTCGATCGGCTTCAAGCCGGCCGCTGTTGCTGGCCTCGGTCTGACCGTTGCAACCTACGTTGCTCGTACCTTCGACCCGGCTTATGAAGTCGTCGAAGAAGGCAATGACACGGTTCAGAACAAGACCGGTTATGTTGTCGAGAACACCACTAGTCAAAAGCTGGCGATCTCCTACAAGATCTCCGATAACCTCTCCTTCGTTAACGAGACCTGGCACAAAATGAATGGTGCCTATGCTGCTCGTTACGATGGTGGAATCGCTGGTGATGGATTGAGCCGCGTTACGAACATCGTAAAGCTCAACTACACCCTGTTCTAGTCAATCGACCAACGAAAGCCCGGCCGGAATGAAAGTTCCTGCCGGGCTTTTTGTTTTCAGGGTATTCAGAGCGTTAGCAACGTACTGTCCGCCGTGAAAAGCAGTGCACCTTTGACGGTTCTGCCGGGAAAAGTCGCGCGGAGCGCTGCGGTATAGCCCGCTACCTGTTGGTCAAACCCCTGGGAAATGGCGAAAGTCCTCAGGTCCGCGCTTTCCACAGCAGAAGTTTTGTAATCAATAGCCCAAATATCTCCATTTTGCTTTTGAACCAAGAGATCAGCACGTCCGCTGAAAAGCTCCTGCCCCGTGAGCATGGCCAGTGGGCACTCGGCGACCACGGTGGCGGCATCAGCCAGCAGCTGACGCCAAGCTGCTGACTGCAAGACCGATTTCGCCTCGTTGACTGCAGCTTGCAGCTCAGTCTTTGAGGCTGGCGACTTCTTATGCCCGGAGGCGGCCCACTGGTGCGAAGGAGGAAGTGAGTTGAGCAGCTCGAGCCATTTTCGAAACTGCCAGTCCTGTGACCGCCAAAGCTCAGAGCCCGTTGCCGCCAACTCCAGTACCCCATGGACCATGAGTCCGTGAATTCTGGCGCACTCCCGGTCGAAGTCCGCGCTGACGGGATTTCTCCTTTCCAATTCCGAAGGTGTCGTCTCCTTTTTTAGTTTGGCGGCAGAGTTGATGCGCACCTCCGCCGGCACGATGGCCGGCTTAGCGGCAAGGTCAGCAAAATCTTTTGGCAGAATGTCCGCCGAAGTGTCCAGCTCAGATTCGGCCTTCACGCCAGAGGTGGGAGCGTCCCCTAAAGAGTTTTCGTGGATCACCAGCGGCAACAACGAAAGCCCGGCGGTTTCGTGAGAGGCCATGCGCGCGCTGGCGGCGAGCATGAGGCCGAGATAGGTTTTATCGAACCCCGCGGGATCTTTCATGCTGCCGCTGACATAAAGGTATTGTTTAGCCCTGGTCAGCGCCACGTAAAGCAGGCGGCGCATCTCGGCGATGCTAAGTTCGGTGAGGTTGTTTTTGATTTGGTCGAATCCAGGATCACCGAGGGGGCGTTCCGGCGCGCGTCCAACGTAATAAATTCCCGGCCTTCCTTCGGCGCTTTTTCCCCGGAGCCAATAGCGTTCCGATCCCAGCCAGTCAGTCGCCGTGCCAAACAGGGCTACGAAAGAAAACTCCAGGCCCTTTGATTTGTGAATCGTCATTAGGCGAACAGCGTCGGATGCGGGGGGCTGGGTCCCGGTCTCATCCAGGGCTGCAAGGTCTTTGAATGCTTGTAGCTGCAAGGCAAATGTCTGACAGCCCTTTGATTCCAGATCCAGCAGGATCTCCACAAATCGAGTCAGGTTTGCTGGCGCGAGCGTATCGTCTGGTACTGGGAACTCTCTGGCGAAGTTCGAGAGTGCTCGCGTGTCGATGGTAAATCGTCGGAATATTTCAGAGCTGGTCGCACCCCCGTCTTTATGGCTTGCATCCAGGGCGTTGAGCAGCGCTTTACCCACGGGAGATGCCGACTGGGCCAGCATATTAATCATGGCCTGTGAGCGTTCCGGAGTGCCAGCCATAGGGGCTGTCGCGATCAGGATTTCCTGTAAGTCGCTGTTTGTCAGTCCGCCAAAAGGAGAACGAAGTACGCCGCACAAGGCCGCCAGATCTGAAGGCTTTGCGAGGAATGAAAACAGATTAACGGCGTCTTGAATTTCAGGTCTTTCGAAAAAACCCTGAGCCTCTTCGCGCACAAAGGGAATGTCAGCCTGGCGCAGGGCGGCCTCGATGAGGTGGACTTTGGTTTTGGCACGATAGAGCACCGCGCAGTCCCCAGGTTTAATGGCGCGAAATCCACCCTTTTTATCGTTCAGCAATTTGTCCCAAACTGGAGCAGGGTGAGTTCCTGACAGAACCTCTTTGAGGTGTGTCGCCAGTTGTTCGGCTTCGATCTCTTCGGCGGGTATCAGGGGCCTTGTTGGATCAGGCAGCGTCACTGGTTTAATCACCAAACGGCCGGCATTTGGAATGACCGGGAGGCTTTTTTGTCGTGCGGTCTCGTGGTGCGGAAAGTCGTTCATGTAGATCTGCTGGTTGGAAAACACTTCGTTGACAAAATCCAGCACCAGTTGGGCGGAACGGTAGCTGGCATTGAGGGGGGCGAAGCGAAGACCTAAAGGAGAAAGATCTGCGGCGGCGTCTTCGAGGACCTCGGGGTCCGCCTCGCGATACCCGTATACCGATTGCTTTTCGTCACCGACAAGAAAGACGCTGCCGATGGACCCTGTGGTTGATCCATCCGTATCAGAAAGGCCCTCTCCAGACAGGATCTCCGTGGCGATGTCGCGAAACACGCGCCATTGGGAGCGGCTGGTATCCTGAAACTCATCGAGCAGCAGATGCCTGACGCTGCGTTGGATGAGGTATCTGGTTCCGACAGCCTGATCCATGGTGAATAGTTTGAATACAACCTTGGTAAGATCGCTAAATTCCGCCAGTCGGTGCTTCTTTTTATAAGCTGACCGTGCTTCCTGCATTAGTTGCCGGAGCCGAAAGACTGCTGCCCCCTGGCGGTTGAGCCTCCGGATCTTTTCGGCATTTCGGAACGCAACGAGGCTGGCGTCAACCCGGGTGATTTCATTCGCCAGGGCATCGCGGGTTTTGCCTTTGATTTTTCCCTTGCTCACAGTGTCTTCGCGGGTAAGCAACCCGGCGGCTTGCAATCCCTGCAAAGACCCGCTGCTGAGGGCTGCAAGGCATGCGTCACGGCTGTCAGGGTTGCTGAGTCGTCCGATGATCGTTTTCAGATCGGCAGAAAGCCCTTGTATACAAGCCGCTTCGTCGACCGGCAGGCTCTCGTCAACGTGATGCAAGAGCAGTGCTTCGTCCTCTCCACAGGTCCAAATGAATGTGTCGTGAAGATCAAGGACTCTGGCCTGACTCAGGGCGTCGTCGAAAGATTTTCCGGGGAGGTCATCCAGTCGGAGCGCTTCTTCAGATGCTCCATCGGCGTTGCTCCTCATAAAATCCTGATAGGCCTGATGCTCTGCATGGTCGCTGAGGTGTTGCTTTTCGAGGGCGCCGGTCATGGCAACCGGTGTGGGTACAAATTCTCTCTCACCTAAGAGCTCATCGCCAAATTTATTCGACCATTCATAAAATATGCTGTCGATGGTTGAAATTCTGATGGATTGTGTTGCAGCAAGGATGGTTTCTGCTGTTTCCCGGGCTCCACGGGGTGGCG
>Ga0154020_10001696_pt1 | contig 27123 bp, 26 predicted proteins | sample Klosneuvirus_201_FD_109709 | JGI IMG/M metagenome (GOLD analysis project Ga0154020, IMG submission 109709) | Active sludge microbial communities from wastewater, Klosterneuburg, Austria - Klosneuvirus_20160825_MG | ecosystem: Engineered > WWTP > Aerobic digester > Activated sludge | place...
GCTTTTCGCTGATGCTACTGAGGGTATCCTCGTACGCCTGCCCCATTTTGGTGCGGGCTTCGGTGACGGCCACTTGTTTGTCATCGACCAAGGCATCCCAATCGAAATCGGCAGGTGGTTCGAGGAAGGTGACCTTGTTATTCTCTACTGTTGACATGCAATGCTTACTTGTATCCTGCACCTGGGGGTGGTGTGCAAGAGGGTTGGTTGGTTGGCCTGCTCCACCCGACGCAAGCTCCCCGAAAGGGGCGGCAAATGTAGTGAAATGCACTGATAATTAGACTGTCAGAAGAATTGCAGTTCAGAAAATGTTGCCATTCCTCCGGTCACCCCGCTGGAGGCCGGTTAACTTTGGGACGGTCCATTTCACCTCGAGGACATCTGACCAGTAATGCGTTCATTCGAAATACCCGCCCACTACCGGAGCAACTTGATCGGTCGGTTGAAAGCCTTCCGCAAGGCACAGGACCCCAAGAAAAAGGACCTTGCTCCCACCCTGTTGGACCTTGGGGCGGTGCGCTTCATTTTCGCCCGGCACTTCGGTTTCTGTTATGGCGTGGAGAATGCTATCGAGATCAGCTACCGAGCATTGGAAGAGAATCCGGGGAAGCGCATCTTCCTGCTGAGCCAAATGATCCACAATCCGGAGGTGAACGCCGATCTGGAAAGCCACGGCCTGCGCTTTATCCAGGACACACATGGCGAGATGCTGATGGATTGGAACACCATCACCAAGGACGACATCGTGATCATTCCCGCTTTCGGTACAACGCTGGAGACCGAAGCCCGGTTGAAGGCGATCGGCATTGACCCGCTGAAGCACAATACCACTTGCCCTTTTGTAGAGAAGGTCTGGAAGCGCAGCGCGCAGTTGGGCGAAAAGGACCACACCGTGGTGATCCATGGTAAGGCGGCCCATGAGGAAACGCGGGCCACCTTCAGCCACACAGCAAAGGGTGCACCGGCCGTGATCGTGAAGGATATGCCTGAGGCTGAAGAACTGGGCCGGATCATTTCCGGAGAATTGCCGATCTCGCGTTTCAACGAATTGTTCGGTACCCGGTGCACACCGAATTTCGATCCCTCAAAGCATTTCCAAAAGATCGGTGTGGTGAACCAGACCACCATGCTCGCGACCGAGACCCAGGCCATTGCCGACCACCTGAAACAGGTAATGTTGAAGAAGTATGGTGAAGCAGAACTAAAAGAACATTTCGCAGATACACGCGATACCCTGTGCTACGCCACCAACGACAATCAGGACGCGACCAACGAACTCCTGAAAGTCGATGCCGATCTCGCCTTGGTGGTGGGTGGCTACAACAGCAGCAACACCAGCCACCTTGTTGAATTGTTGGAGCAGAAGTTCCCGACGTATTTCATCAATGGGGAGAAGGAGATCTTAAGCGCCACGGAGATCGAGCATTTCAATTACCCGAAGCATACGCTTGAGCAAACGTCAGATTGGCTTCCTGCGAAACGGCCGCTGACGATCATCCTTACTAGTGGCGCGAGTTGTCCGGATACGTTGTTGGATAGGGTGATGCTAAAGGTGCTGGGGATGGTGGATGGGGTGAAGGATCCAGTGGAGGTTGTGGAGGAATTCGTTTCTTGAACAAGGTCTTGTGTCATGACAAACTTGTATTGCTGGCGCTGCCGATCAATGGTCCCCATGCTGGATGAAGCTGAGTTTGCAGAGGCTCAGCGCTTGTATGCTCTAATGTTTGATAAGCGTAGATCAGGCATATCACGTTCAGAAAGTGCGCAGCCTCTCTTGGACTATTACAACCTACTAACGGGTTTTGGTGAAACGGAACCGAACGCGATCATGCATCATCGCATTTCACAATATGGTCCTGCATGTGGAGCTTGTGGCAAGCCTTACCGAACGCCTCTAGCTACCATTTGCGTTGTATGCGGTGGAAAGCGTGATACAAGACCTGATCCATTGTGAAGCTGAAGATCCTCTTCGTCTGTACCGTGAACCGAATGCGCAGCGCCACGGCCTACGAGATCTTCAAGGACGATCCGCGCTTTGAAGTTGATTCCGCCGGCACCGACCGAACCGCGAACGTGGTGCTGGAAGAATGGCATTTGGAATGGGCCGATGCAATTGTGGTGATGGAGAAGCAACATCAAAACAAGATCCGCGATCGGTTCCCCAAGTTGTTTGAACAGAAGCCGATCGTTTGCCTTTACATCGAAGATATCTACGACTTCATGCAGCCGGAACTGGTCGCGATCTTGAAGGAGAAGTTCGAGGATGTGTACCACCGAGGTCTGCTCTGAACTAAGGTCCGCTCGTAAAGAACCGTTGATCTTTCAGGATTGTCCACAGGAGCCTATGTCGCGCATTTCCACGTGGTCGGATCCTTCGTTTCCAAGCCTTTCCATATCGTCCGGTGATCACGCCTCCGTAACCACGCCGATCGCGTTCACCACAACACCCAAGGCCAAGTCGAATTGTTCGGACGACGTGAGGTACGTGTTGTCGATCACGAAGGCATCTTTCGCCTGTGTCAACGGATCTGCGGCACGTGTGGTGTCGTCAAGATCACGGCGTTCGATGTTGGCCAATACCTCTTCGATCGTGACCTCCGCGCCTCGTCCCTTGATCTCCAAATAACGACGTTGTGCACGGATCTCCGGACTTGCGGTCATGAAGAACTTGACCTCGGCATCGGGAAAAACGACAGTACCAATATCGCGGCCGTCCATGACCACACCGCCGCCCTGACCCATTTCCTGTTGCAGTTGAACGAGCTTGGCACGAACTTCTGGGATCGGGCTCACCAACGTTACATGGTGGCTCACATCCATTTCGCGGATCCGATGTTCCACGTTCCGGCCATCCAGCCAAGTCTCACTCCTTTGGGAGGCATCGTCATGCTTGAAGCCAATGTGGATGTGACCCAGAACGCGCAATAAGGCAACCTTGTTGAGCACACCTTCCACGACAAGTCCATTCTCTATCACGTACAATGCGATGGCACGGTACATGGCCCCGCTATCGATGTACGTGTAATGCAGATGATGCGCCAAGTGCTTGGCCAAGGTGCTCTTACCGCAACTGCTGTATCCGTCTATGGCAATGGTTATGCGCTTCACGACCCGGAGATGATGCGGCCAAGGTAGTTGGAACCACCGGATTTGGGTTCGAACCGTCCGGTTCCTTCAACGCCAAGAGCATGTAAGAATGTTTGTCCACTTAAGAAGAGCGCGCTGCAAGAAGCGCCTTACCCTTTCTTCTGGAAATCTGCGAAGCGCACGCCCAAGGTGATCGTGTTGGAGATACCGGCCAAGTGCAGCTGCGAGAAGCCATAACTGATGTGGATCTTCGTTACGCGGACGACCACACCGAAGCTGACACCAGTGATCGCTGGTTTCTCGGCCACCACCAACTCTTTCCGCAATTTGGGATTGTAGGCAACGCGCAGCATGAAGTTCTTGCCGAGCAACACTTCCACACTGGGCACGATATGCAAGATCGCTTTGTTCCAAGTCGTCACCTTTTTCTCGATCACTTCACCGGTCGTAGGATCGATCTCCACCCGTGCATTCGGGTCGTTGAAGGTGAGGTCCCATTTCTGAAGGTTCTCAAACATCAAGCCCAAGCGGAAGGGTGCATGTTTGAACCTGTACGTCACACCCAACATGGCTTCGAACGGGAGTTTCTCACGCTCATTGGTGAATCTCGAACTTTGGTACCCTATGTTGCGCAACATGGCCGCCACGGAAAGCCCCAATGACTTCTTCTCGAAAACGCCACCCAAGTCCACAGCCCAAGCCGTGGAATTGTACGTACTGAGGTTGCTGTTCACGAATTTCAAATTCGCACCCACGCTGAACAAACTGTCCAATGCCTTGGAGGCCCCCACTTGCACAACGAACTCACCCGCATTGAACTGCCCGGTGGAATTCCCCACCTCATCCGCCCCATCGAAGCTGCCATAGCTCATGTACTGAACAGTGCCCGCAAGTGTCACGTTGCAGCTGTCCAAATGGTGGCCGTAGGAAACGTAGCCAACATTGGTTCCAGCGAAGTAGGGCAAATAGCTCAATGCTACCTGTTTGGTCATTTCCTTGTTCAGCAAGGCCGGATTGAAGATCCCGAGGTTGAGGTCCGCGTCGCGCACGGCGATGTAGTTACCGCCCAACGATGAACTACGGGCGGAACTGGGTATCGTGAGCAACTGGAAAGCAGCATTGGTACCGTTCTGGGCTTGGGCCGCGGAACTCAAGGAACAAAGCAAGACAAAAGCGAAGGGGCGTATCGTGGAATGCATGGGTCTCCGTTGCGAGGGGGAACGCAAGATAACGGTGGCTAGTATCCCCCACCACAATGGAGCGAATATCTTCGGCCCGTGACCCGCTCCGGCAAACTTATCGTCCTCCTGCTGCTCGCCTTGTTCGCAGGCTGCTCCACCTCATCTGACGTGGTGGGGAAAGGACCTTTCCAAAAACGGAAATATAGGCCCGGATGGGACCTTTCGTCATTCCGAACGCAGCATCGAAAAGCGATCCCGAAAACACGGATCGTCCATGAGCGCATGCGCCCAATACCTGTTCATGTAGAAAGGTCATGGCCCAAACCGGAACTCGCAGCACCGCTTTCTGCGTCCGTGGATCCGATCCCTTCAGAAGTTGTGCGCTACAGAAGATCCACTACTCTCGGCCTGATCGAACCCGCTATCCTTTCACCGTTTGAACAACCCGAACCAGTAGTGGATGGGGAGAGTACCATTACCGGGGAACGAAGATGGAACCGCATGGCAATGGCTTCCGGCGTATTCCTCGTCCTCTCGGCTATTGCAGCGATCGCGCCAGGTGGTACAGCGATCTTGCTCTACCTGCTCAGTTTCGCGTTCATTACCGGTATCATAGGCTTGATCTTGGCAAGAAAGAACAAGGAAAGAGGCCAGCTGATCGCGATCGCCGGCATCGCCTTGCCCCTGCTGTTCGTCGCCCTTTTGTTCGCGCTCGAGAAGAACGTTTTCTGATCAGGACCCTTCCTTCGGCAGCAGCAGTGATCCATCACCGTAGCTGAGGAAGCGGTACTCGTTCGACAAAGCATGTTCGTAGATCCTGCGCCAATCATTTCCAACGAATGCGGCCACCAACAAGAGCAAGGTGCTATTCGGTTGGTGGAAATTGGTGATGAGTCCGTTCGCGAATCGGAATATGTAACTGGGCGCTATGAGCAATCCTGTTCTTCCGCGGAGGATCCCATCGTCCATTGAACGCACGTGTTCGATCACTGCTTCAATCGCTTTCTTTGATGAAGGCAGTTCATTGGCCCCATGCCCGTATGGTTCCCATTGGTCAATATCGATCTCGTTACCTGCAACACCGGCGAGCAACTTCACCCCATGCCAGTAAACACTTTCCAAAGTGCGCAATGCCGTCGTGCCCACTGGGATAACGGGACCTTGACCTAGTTGCGCATGCAACACTTCCAACGCTTCGAGCGGAATATGCATCTCCTCTGTGTGCATGTGGTGATCGGCCATTCGCTCGCTTTTCACCGGCAGGAAGGTACCGGCTCCAACGTGCAGCACAAGTTCTGTTGTCTTGGTTCCGTTCTGTTCCAGACGATTCAATAGGTCATTGGAAAAGTGCAGGCTTGCGGTGGGCGCAGCTACTGAACCCTCCTGTTTTGCGAAGACCGTGTTGTACCGCTCCTTGTCCGCATCGCTGTCGACACGTTGCATGTAGGGTGGCAAGGGAACATGCCCGATCCGTTCGAGCACTTGCGCGAAGGACAGGTCGGCGGGTTCCCATGTGAAGAGGATCCGTTCCTGTCCACTTCGTTCGGCATGCAATACCGTGCCTGAAATGTTCGTGGTGAGCACCTCTCCTGCTTTCCAACGTTTCGCGTTACCGATGAAACAATTCCATTCACCCGAGCCCTTTGCGTTGATCGCTTGTTCAACTGGACCATTCACCGGCGATAAGCAGAGCACTTCAATACGTGCCCCAGTTTCCCGTTGGAATAGGATCCGTGCGTTCACAACCTTGGTGCGGTTCAGGACCAAGAGCGCATTCGATGGAAGTTGTTCCGGAAGTTCGCAGAAGATGCCATCCGAGATGGTGCCATTGCGGTAGACCAACAATTTGCTTCCATCCCGAACAGCGAGCGGTTGTTGTGCGATACGCTCGTTCGGCAACGCGTACGTGAAATCGTGAATGGAAAGGTCGCGAGGATGCATAGCCATGAAAGGCACTTGCTTCGTACTGAATTCCGAAGGGTTTCTGTTGGTCCGAATTAGTCCTTTACCACTTTGGACAAGTGGAAAGAATCTCCTTGCTGGACCCGTACCAAGTACAAACCCGAAGACCATGCTTCGGTGTTGATGGTGATCCGATCGGCAGCGGTGAACTTTCCGATGAAAACTTGGCGACCAGTGAGGTCCTGAATGGAAACCCTTGTCGAAGCACTGTTTCCAGGGATCAGGATCTGCAGTTCGTTGGACACCGGGTTCGGCCAGAATTGCGCCGTGTTGGCAGCTTGCTCTTCTATGGAAACAAGACCCAAGGCTTGCCGAATAGCGTGGTACGCGTTTGCCTTTCCAAAACCCCAAATGGTGCTACCACCCGCGGGGATCACGCCGGTGTTGTTGTCGAGCCGGGCGGTTTGTTTGAGCAGCTCGCGCACCTCGGCAGGGGTTATACCGGGGTGTGCTTCAAGGATCATGGCGACGATCCCCGTTACAGCCGGACCCGACATGCTGGTACCTGAGAACCGCGCGAACGGATAACTACGGCCGTTGTGATCCACGGTCGCGACCGCAGTAACGACTTCATCCGTGAATGAGCTGATCGATGATGCGACACTGACACCTGGTGCCGTGATGTCGGGCTTGTTGCGATCATCCATCGTGGGGCCTTTGGAAGAGAAGCCCGCCAACGCTCCGCCGTAGAATGTTCCCGATTGCAGTTGGACTTCGGAGCTATATGCACCCACCGTGATCAGGTTCTCCGTACACGCCGGTTCATGGACCCCGTAAAGGGCATCGCCACCGGTGCTTCCCGAACCGTACGCTTGGAATTCCTGACCCCAATTACCTACATCATTCGTAAGTTCCGTCACGTTCCAGAAATGGACCGTGCCTGTTGTCGCGGCCGCTTTCATGATGACCCGCAATTGGGTGTTCTGGTTCTTCACCCGCAAGCGGAAATGTGGACGACCATTCAACGGGTGTGCAGCTTCGGAAGTCAGGTTGAAGTAGACCGTGTCCGTACCTGCCAAGAGAAAGGAATCGAGGTACGCAGGTTGGGTTTCCGTCGCGTAGAGCGGAGTTTCCGCCAAGGTGACACCGTTTGAATTGTTGACGAAGATCCCCGCCGAGAAGGCGTTGCCGACCTCTCCCCACATGCTGATGCTCTGGCCCCACATGTTCGGGTTCGCGTCGTACGGATAGAACTGAATGCGTGACCGGATCGTATCGCCGCTGAAGGTCTTCTTGATATGGAAGTTCACGTTTCCATTGTTCCCTCCGGAAGCCACGAACACGACCCCTTCGGATGCGAATTGTTCAATGGCTTGACTGATCAACGAGTTTCCATCCAACGTACCGATCCATTGCAGCCCCCAGCTCATGTTGATCACCAAGCGCTTCTCGTCCTGTTCTGCGATGTTCTTCATCCAGGTGAAGGCATCGATCACCGCTGCTGCATCCACCAACCAGGTACAGAAAAGGAACTGTGCATCGAAGGCGATCCCGCGATAGATGGTACCAGCACCGCCGCCGCCCGCGATACCCGCTACATGGGATCCGTGGGTGGCATTGCCGTAAATGTTGATGGTATCGGATCCAGCTGCCAACAATGCTTCGGTCGTGTTCAACTCCGTGCCGTACGGGAAGGCCACCGGTGAAGGACCAGCTTGTCGGTATTGGTCCCAAGCGGCACGCACCCGTGAGGTGGTAATGGCGGTATCGTAGAACATCGGGTGGGTGTAATCGAAACCCCAATCCGTTATACCGATCAGCACATCGCGGCCCGTATAGCTCTGCGGCAAATTGATGCCTTGCTGAACGCTGTCCGCTCGTGTGGAAACGACCACTTTGTCCAAGGTGCGCGTTGCCTTTCCGGCGAGCTCCATGTATTGCAATCCGCTCAGCCCAGCCAATTCATTCAAGTGGTATGCATCAACTCGGAACGATACAATATCTCCGATCCGCGAACCGGACATCACTAGGCCTTGGGCACTTTCAGGAATGACCAGATCTCCACTCACTTTTCCCAGAAAACCGACCATGCACTTGCCGTGGACCATGGCCGTTGGGTAGGCTTTTGTGGCGCCAATAAGTTCTTCGGCTTTCGAGTGTTTGGCCGCCAAGGTTTGCAATTCGGCAATGCCTACACGGGTTGTAGCAGGCATGGGGGTTTGCGCCAACAGAACAACGGAGGCAAGTATTCCGAAAAGGCCGAAAGAGAAACGTTTCATGGGGTTGGCTTGGAAGGGCAAGGTACGGGTAGGTTGAATTGCGCGGCTGTGTCCAAAATTAGGATGCGCGCGCCTCGATGTTCTTGCGGTTCTCGGCGCTGAGGATGATCTCCCCGATAGCTGCACGTGGTTCACTAGGCACTATCTCGGGATCTCAGTCCTTGGAGACTGCAAACTTCCCATAACTTCGGGCGAGGCTTGGGCGCATTGGTGCCGGGTTTGTGGCAAAACCCATGTTGAGGGAATAGAGGCGTACCATTGTAGAAGATTCGTATTGTCGATTACCGATCATCATGCAAAGCGCCACATCGGACAGGCATCTCGTCAATTCGCTCGCGAACCGGCAATATGGATCGGCAGTTATTACCAGGTCCATACTCCTTTGGCTTTCGTTCGTTGCGCCTTGGTGTTCGTACGGTCAGGTGGTCGCGAGCGACATATCTGCGGATAAGGGGGTCTATGCGAACGACTTCATCAGGAACACCTTTTACACTTGGACCACCGCGGAACAGATCGATGAACTAGCCAAGAACAAAGTGTTGCTTACCAAGAGCAGGTCCGAGACGAAAGGGTATTCTCAATTCGACATTTCCATTAGGGATTCCACGCTGAAGGACAACCTCTTTGCCCAGCTGTTGCAGGAAGAACGGTTCGCGAAAAAGCGCTTCGCATGGACGAATTCTTGGGCGACCATTATGGGCTGGAAAGGCGAGACCTATGGGCATCATTTGATCAAGATCGTGCTAAGCGACAGCGCGATTATCGGGACGTTCGATCTCTCAGAAACAGAGGAGCCTTTGGCTTTCTTCGACATGCAAGGCCGGAAATTGACCTCCGACGCGGTTCTCAGGAACAAGCACCGGATCGGGGCGATCTACCATGTGAACCACTTGACTGGGACTCGGACGGAATGGAAAAACAGTGGAACCTATCACGGGCCGGGGAGAAGGGAGAATGATGAGGCCATGGTCCCTTTCCGGGAATACGTCATCGTGAACGAGGGAATGATCGAGGACTGGAGCTACGGGACATCGGACACCGAGAACAGGATGTTGGCCGATGTGGAACTGCTGGAAGGCTTCATGAGGTCCAGAGAAGTGGGCCAAAAGGCGTATCGTCGTTGGTCGTACGCATGGATGGACTATGTATCAGATGTGCCAGGCGATCAACCAGCCGAGGATAGCCGAGCCGCATTCGACTCGTTCACTTGCCTCATGAACGACTACTACTTATTCAACCGCAAGCGACTCCGAAGTATCATTGCCGAATTACGGTCGGCTTTGGCCGAGGGGTCGGGTACGATCAGAAAAGAGAATGCCGCACATCATTGAACGCCAAGAGGCGATAGACAGGATAAATGAGGACCTGAAAAAGGGTGAGTGCTTGGCTTGCTGGATCCTTCGGTCGAGAACGAAGTATGTCTTACACAAAGGGCGACATTCCATGGTCGTATTATCCGAATACCCGCGAACGTGGGGACAGACCATGGTCGTGCTGAACACCCACAAGACAGCCGTTTCCGACACTACTGGAGATGAGTGGCGTGAGTTGATGGAGAATGTCAGGAGCGCTGCAATGATCCTTGAGAATGTCCTGAAGCCCTTGCGTTGCTATATCTCCAGCTTGGGTGCGACAGAGAACCTGCCCAACACTTGCCCACACCTTCACTTCAACGTGCTGCCGATATACAACACCGACGACAGGCCCTCGGAAATCTTCACTTGGAAGAATGGAGTGTACGCCGCCGAACAGAGGGAATGGGACGAACTGGTCACTGAATTGAATAAAGAACGGGCGCGACACGAGTAAGTCCCGGCAGCTTGCTTCAAATAGAAAACACGTCCACCTGTCCACCGAAGTCCATCAATCCGTTTCTGTATGACGAAATTCTTCGTCGGGCGGTCCTCCTAAACCCGACTTTGGAAACTGCGCAAGAACCATTGAAAGCTTTCAGAAGGTGTAAGTGCAAGGAACTCCCTTTCGCGTCGGGCGTTGAATCCTTCCTTGGTCTCTAAGGTGATCCGCTTGTCCATTGATCTTGGATCTACGCCACCTTCAGCGCGTTCTCCACTTTCTCCTTGAGCAAGGCGTGCCGCACCACTTCGATCATTTCGTTGACGTAGGTGAAGCGCATGCCCTTGGTGTAGCGCGCGTCGATGTCCTCGATGTCCTTGCGGTTGTCGGCGCTAAGGATGATCTCCTTGATGCCTGCACGTTTTGCGGCGAGGATCTTTTCCTTGATGCCGCCCACCGGTAGCACACGACCACGCAGCGTGATCTCGCCCGTCATGGCCACGAACTTGCGCACCTTTTGTTGGGTGAAAGCACTCGCGATGCTGGTGAGCATGGTGATGCCCGCACTCGGACCATCCTTCGGGGTGGCACCTTCGGGCACGTGAACGTGTACGTTCCAACGCTTGAACACGTCGGGGTCGATCCCGATGATCTCGCTGTGCGCCTTGAGGTACTCCAACGCGATGATGGCACTTTCCTTCATCACATCACCGAGATTGCCGGTGAGGGTGAGCTTGCCTTCGCCCTTCGTGATACTGGTCTCGATGAAGAGGATGTCGCCGCCCGTGGGTGTCCACGCCAAACCAGTGACCACACCGGCCACGTCGTTGCCTTGGTACTTGTCGCGTGCGTGGCTGGGGCCGTAGATCTTCACGAGATCGTCCAAACCAATGGTGATGTTGTACTTCTCCTTCAGCGCGATCTGTTTTGCACGATAACGCACCAGTTTCGCGATGCGCTTCTCCAGGGTCCGCACGCCGCTTTCGTCGGTGTACTGTTCGATGATCGCCTCCAGTAGTCCCGGAGCCAATTTCAATTTGCTCGGCTTGATCCCGTTCTCACCGTACTGCTTCGGAAGCAAGTGGCGAATGGCGATCTGCAATTTCTCTTCCTGGGTGTAGCCGGTCACTTCAATGATCTCCATGCGATCACGCAACGCGGGATGGATGGTACCCAGGTTGTTGGCCGTGGCCACGAACATCACGCGGCTGAGGTCGTAGTCGATCTCCACGTAGTTGTCGTAGAACGCGTGGTTCTGTTCGGGATCCAACACTTCCAACAGCGCGCTGGCGGGATCACCATGAAAGTCCTTGCCCACCTTATCGATCTCGTCCAATACGAAGAGCGGATTGCTCGACCCGGCCTTTTTCAAACTTTGGATCAGGCGACCCGGCATCGCGCCGATGTACGTTTTGCGATGACCACGGACCTCACTTTCATCGTGCAATCCGCCCAAGCTCATGCGCACGTACTTGCGTCCGAGCGCTTCGGCCATGCTCTTGCCCAAGCTCGTCTTGCCCACACCCGGCGGGCCATAGAGGCAAATGATCGGGGCCTTCATGTCGCCCTTCAGTTTCAATACGGCCAAGTGCTCGATCAAGCGCTCCTTCACTTTCTCCAAACCGAAATGGTCGCGATCAAGGATCTTCTGTGCATGCCTCAAGTCGAACTTATCGTCGCTGTATTCGCCCCAAGGCAGTTCCAACAGCAGCTGCACGTAGTTGTACTGCACACTGAATTCCGCACCCGCGGGGTTCATGCGTTGCAATTTTCCGATCTCCTTGTCGAAGGTCTCCGATACTTTCTTCGTCCACTTCTTCTTGGCGGCTTTCGCGCGCATTTCTTCCATCTCCTGCTCGATCGGGTTGCCCCCGAGCTCATCCTGGATGGTCTTGATCTGCTGGTGAAGGAAGTACTCGCGTTGCTGCCGATCCACTTCGGTGCGCACCTTGCTCTGGATCTCGTTCTTCATCTGGAGCATCTGTAGCTCCTTGGTCAAGTGTGCGAGCAACAGGCTGGCACGTTCGCGCAGATCGGCGACTTCGAGCATCTTCTGCTTCTCGACCACCTCGGCGTTCATGTTACTACTAATGAAATTCACCAAAAAGCTCGGGCTGTCGATGTTCTTCAGCGCGAACTGTGCTTCCGAAGGAATGTGCGGACTTTGCTTGATGATGTCTCCAGCAAGGTCCTTCAACGAACTCACCAATGCATGGAAGCTCTTGTCATCTTTGGCAGGACGGATCTCTTCGAACTCCTTCACCTTCGCAGTGAAGTACGGATCGGTCTTCACCATTTCCAGTACTTCGAAACGCTTCTTGCCTTGAATGATCGCTGTGGTGCTTCCATCGGGCATGCGCAACATGCGAATGATGGTCGCGATGGTACCGATCCGATTCAGATCCTCGGCACGCGGCTCTTCGATGTCGCCGTCCTTTTGACTTACAACGCCCAAGGTTCTGTTGCCTTTGTACACGTCCTGGATCAACCGGATGCTGCGGTCGCGACCCACCGTAATGGGGATGACCACGCCGGGAAAGAGCACGGTGTTGCGCAGGGGAAGGATCGGCAGTTCCGGCGGAGTGCGCTCCGCGTTCATCAGCTCTTCGTCCTCGGCAGTTATAAGGGGTATCAGCTCCGTCTCGTTGTCGAGGATCTCGGAGTTGAACAGGATGTCGTTATTGTGGAATGGTTCGTTCATGAACGGGTTGCCATGATGTCAGTTACAAAGGTATCGTGCCCGAAGTGTGCATCAAATGCACGTTATCAACAGCGGCTGGCCGCAAGGGCAAGTTCTGTGCCGTAGCGGAAGGAGGTGACAGATGGGCAGGCAGCGGCAAAATATCAACCGTGAATGGGCGTGAATGAACGGAAATGAGCTCACCGCTGCACGGATCAGAGCAACGCCCTCTTCCTATTCCCGTTTATTCACGTCCATTTCCGGTTCCTCTTCTCACTTCCCCTGTTCCACCGCGAAAACGTGTCGCAGCAGCGCTTCATCCAAAGGAGTCATGGGGATGTGTCGGCGTTCCATAACGCGCTGTGCAGTGCGCAGGGCACGTTCAATGTCATACGTCTCGAAACCGTCCGCGCCGCCCCATGCGAAACCGGGTACGTGCTTGGATGGAAAACCACCGCCGAACACGTTGGCAGCAACGCCCACCACCGTGCCCGTATTGAACATGGTGTTGATGCCGCTCTTCCCGTGGTCGCCCATCAGTAGCCCGCAGAACTGCGCACCGGTATCGACCATCCCCTTCTGGACCGCGCTGTACACCTGGACGTTGCCGTAGGTGTTCTTCAAGTTGCTGGTGTTGGTATCGGCACCCAGGTTGCACCATTCACCCAAGACACTGTTACCGAGGAAACCATCGTGTCCCTTGTTGCTGAAACCCGTGATCACGCTGTTGGTCACTTCGCCGCCAACCCTGCACTCGGGACCGAATGTGGTGGGTCCGTAGATCTTCGCACCCATCTTCAGTTGCGTATGGTCCCCAACCGCGATCGGGCCACGTAGCATGCAGCCTTCCATGACCTCCGCATCTTTTCCGATGTAGATGGGTCCTGCTTTGGTGTTGAGGATGCTGGCTTCGACGACTGCTCCTTTTTCCAAGAAGATGAGGTCCGGATCGCCGATCACGGTGTTGTACGCGCTCAATCGTTCCGTCCTTCGACCTTCGGTGAGCAACTTGAAATCGTGAGCGATCGCCTGTCCGCATTGCTGAAAAAGATGCCAAGGCCGGGTGAAGCTGATCACTTCACCTGCAAATTCCACTCGTGCCAGATAGCTTGGCGGGGTAGACCAATCGCCCAAGGTGGGGTGTCCCTTTCCCTCAGCACCAAAAGCCAGCGAGCGCCCGTTTTGTACGAGCACTTGACCGGGTCGCAGGTCCATGACCGCGGTAACTAAATCATCCGTTGGGAACAATGAACCGTCCACTTCAAAATTGGCCTGCTCTGTTGGCAACGGGAACGATGGTGCGAGGTATGCTTCCGTTCGGTAACCAACGCCCAAACCGCTGCGCACGTACCACCCTTCTGCAATGCGCAGGATCCCGGGCCGTAGTTGGCCCACCGGCCGCGTGCTCGTCAGGGGCTGTAGGTGACCGTGAAGGCCAGCGTCGGAAAGGATGATGGACATGTGGCGAAGGTACTTTCGGGAGATCAGATCCCGAAAAACCCACACAGCCAGTAGGCGATCGCCGCCAATACGGCGCTCACCGGTATCGTAAGGATCCAAGCCCAAAGCAACTGGAGCGTTACGCCCCAACGTACCGCACTAACACGCTTGGTAACGCCCACACCGATGATGGCCCCGGTTATGGTGTGCGTGGTGCTTACCGGTATGCCCAACTGTTCGGTCATGTACAAGGTCATGGCACCAGCCGATTCCGCGCAAACTCCTTCCAACGGAGTGACCTTGGTGATACGGGAGCCCATGGTCTTCACGATCTTCCAGCCACCGCTAAGGGTACCCAGGCCAATGGCTGTGTAGCACGATAACGGAACCCAGGCGGGCATATCGTTCAAGCTTTCCTTGTGTCCACCGGCGACCAAGGCCACCATAATTATGCCCATTACCTTCTGTGCATCGTTTCCCCCATGGCCAATACTGAATGCTGCAGAGCTGAGCAGCTGCAATCGCTTGTACAGATTTGCAGTGCGAAGTGCGCTGGGTGCGCGGGTCATGTCCCAAGCATAAGCTGCCATGAAGATCACTGCGAAAACGATGAGTGCGATCCGTAAACCATCATTCTTAAGAATGAAAGCTGAGGTAAGGCCGGCCGCAAGCCCGATCAGAAGGAGCCGGAACCATAGCCGCTGCACCAAGGTGACCAAGGTGATGAACACCGATATGACCATGCCGACCAATGGGGCCAGGAAAATGAACAAGGCAATGATCCCGATCTTGCCGAGATCGATACTGCCCAGATCAAAGTTGGCACCAGCCAATGCCGCACCGGCGAATCCGCCGATCAACGTATGGGATGAGCTGCTCGGAATACCGTACCACCACGTGAGCAAATTCCAGGTGATCGCCGCCAACAGGCCAGCAAGTACAACGCGAAGTGTGATGAATTCTTCATGGACCGTTTTGGCCACTGTGTTCGCCACATGGTGATCGCTGAAGATGAAGTACGCAATGAAGTTGAAGGCGGCCGCCCAGATCACCGCTTGCAAAGGAGTGAGCACCTTGGTACTGACGATAGTTGCAATGGAATTGGCCGCATCGTGGAACCCGTTGATGTAATCGAACACCAACGCCAAGGCGATAACGACAACGAGCAAGGTCATCTGTTGCTCCGGGTTCGGTGATGAGCAAAATGATCAGCGTTCATAACGCGGTCAAGCATACTTCAGCATGATGGACTCCAGTACGTTGCCCACATCTTCGCACTTGTCAGTGGCGATCTCCAGACACGCATAGGTATCGCGCATTTTGATCAATTGGATAGGATCCTTTTCTTGCGCGAAGAGCCTTTGCACTGCCCGATCGAAGACCTCGTCCGCCTCATTCTCAATGCTGTTGATGCGCACTACGAATTCGTTGTGATCTCCGGTCTTGTGCATGCGACGCAGTTCCTGAACGGCCATCTGAACGATCTTGCATCCTTCGTTCACTAATCGCGCCAATTCACGACACGTTTCATCGGTCTTATCGATGCCGAAAAGTTCCAAATTCTTGGCAGCGGCGAGTATATAGTCCGCAACGTCATCCAAGGTGGTCGCTAGGTAATGAATGTCCTCCCGATCGATCGGTGTTATGAAATTGCGTGCAAGGTCCGTGAAGATCGTGTGCGTGAGGTCGTCATTGGCATGCTCCGCGATCTCCAACCGCTCCAACAGTGCAGTGCGCTGTGACCCGGGATCGGTCTTCATGATCAGGATCAGGTCCTCGCTCATTTTGAGCACGTTGGCAGCCGATGCTTCGAAGTGATAGAAGAACACACGATCGCGCGGCTTGAAGATCTTGAGGATGCTTTCCAATGACATGGTTGCGGGCTTGTCTGCCGAAGGTAGGTTCAGGGGTCAAATGTACCCGGCCGGATGGTTGCCGAAGATAGACCGCCAAATGCTTAATACTGGGTTAACATTGGGTCACGAAAATTGCCACGGCCCTAGCCCATTGCGAAAGCATTTGGGGTTCCGGGTCGCACCGTATTCGGGCTTCCAGCTACTTTCAACCGCTAAATCCCCGACTTTCCCCAGATGCTTTATGAATTCAATGGATATCGACCAGTGGTGCATACGAGCGCTTTTGTGCACCCGCAAGCCGTTGTCACGGGGAATGTCATTATCGGGAAGGACGTGTATATCGGTCCGGGTGCAGCGCTTCGGGGTGACTGGGGCGAGATCGTCATAAGCGACGGTTGCAACGTGCAGGAGAATTGCACGATCCACATGTTCCCCGGGGTGAAAGTTGTCCTGGAGGAAAGTGCACATATCGGCCACGGGGCGATCATCCATGGTGCGCACATCGGGCGCAACTGCCTAGTGGGAATGAACGCCGTACTGATGGACAATGTGGAATTGGGAGATGAATGCATCGTGGGAGCGCTCTCTTTTCTTCCTGCGGACAGTGTGTGGGAACGGCGCAAAGTGATCGTGGGGAATCCAGCCCGAGCGTTGAAGGATGTAAGTGACGAGATGATCGCTTGGAAAACGAAAGGAACCGCGCTTTATCAGCAGCTCCCAGCCGAGCTGCAAAACACACTGAAGGAATGTGAAGCACTTCGGGAGGTACCCACAGGCCGACGACCGATCACTTCCAATTACACCACATGGAGCGCAACTCGAAAGCCTTGAAACTGATGGCAACAAAGAACAACAGCGCCATGTTGCGCGCAGAAAAGGATCAATTGGCGCACCTTCGTAAGATCGTGGACGGTTCCATTGAAGAGGAACAGGTGCTGATCAACAACCTTCTTCATCCGCCGAGCGAGACACTGAGCCGTGGGCAACGCCTTTCGGACAAGATCGCACGATTCGGGGGAAGCTGGGCCTTCATCATTTCCTTCTTAATGGTGTTGATGGTGTGGATCATCTTCAACGTCACAGTTGCCGCACAGGAGCGCTTCGATCCGTATCCGTTCATCCTTATGAACTTGGTCCTCTCGTGTATTGCGGCTATGCAGGCCCCAGTGATCATGATGAGCCAGAACCGAAAAGAGGAAAAGGACCGAATGAGAGCGGAAAACGATTACATGATCAACCTGAAGGCTGAATTGCAGATCCGCAGCCTCCACCAAAAGGTGGACCTATTACTTCAAGAGCAGATCAAGACGCTTTTCGATATCCAAGCCAAGCAGATGGACCTGTTGGTCAGTATCCAGAAGCAAGTGGAAAAGAAGGTCCAGTGAAGTGCCGTTTCAATAGAACGCCTCTTCGAATACAACGCGTAGTTCGTCCAATGTGATCAAGGGCGCTTCCGGCGGCAGTTCTTCCACATTCATCAGGTCCAAACCACCCACATGCATCATGGTATTGAATTCGCCGATGGCATGGTCCAACAAAAGGTACAGCATGCCATGCCAACGCAGATCCTCCCGACTTGCACCATCGATGACCAGCGCCACGTGTACCTTCTTCTCCGCCTCGTCCATGACGTAGGCCACACGCACTTCCTCCAACGCACAGATAAGGTCCTGGTATTCGAACACCGCGAATGGATCGTTCACCGGTTTGCGGAATCGTTGGATCCGCCAACCTTCGATGACCGGATACAATTCGGTGAAATGCATCACTGGATCTATCCCTTCGGTCCTTCCGTCGGCGGTAACCACCAACACGTATTCCCGTTCGTCCACGGAAAGCTCCGGATAGATCGAAGGATGGAACGCGTGCATACGACGGGTCATTTCCTTGTAGACCGGTAATTGGTCCTGATCGCCCAAGGCCAGCCGCTCTATGCGCATGCGATTCTTCTTGAACCATCGCCAAAAGGCCGCTACATGTTGAGGGTCCTCCCAGGTCTGCTCAGCTCTACTAGCCGTGTTGCGTGCTCCCATCAAATGCTTGGATTCGTTGTTCTCATATACCTTCTTCGGGGCGTTCTTGGATCATTGGTTCCGTCACAAAGACGCTTCCCGCGATCCGTTCCTACGTGCGCTGGACCCTGATAGTTGCTTGATCAACATCCGTCCGTGGACCAAGGCCTTGAATCGATCACCGGGAAGGCGGAGGAAGAGTGCAGCTTTGCGGCATAACAGATGAAAGGCATTTGGACGGTCTTGCTCTTGGTCCTTTCCAACATCTTCATGACGATGGCTTGGTATGGTCATCTGCGCTTCAAGGAATTCACCTGGGGAAAGGGCATGGGGCTCTTCACCATCATCTTGATCAGCTGGGGAGTCGCCTTCTTCGAGTACATATTCCAAGTACCCGCAAATAGGATAGGAAGCGACATGTATGGTGGTCCTTTCTCGTTGGTCCAACTGAAAGTCCTCCAAGAGGCCATCACGCTTGTCATATTCACCATTTTCACGGTCTTGGTGTTCCGTAATGAAACCCTTCGCTGGAATCATCTGGCAGCCGGGGTCTTGTTGATCGGTGCGGTTTGGCTCGTATTTAAAAAGTGATCGATGCACTTTCCGTTGTTCCAGGAATTGATCGTGATACTCGCCCTTGCGACAGGGATCCTGCTGTTGTTCCGACGGTTCAAACTACCCGGTATCCTGGGCTTCATCCTCACCGGCATGATCGCTGGCCCGCACGGACTTGGTTGGGTGGAGGAAGTAGAGCAGGTAGAGGCCATGGCCGAAGTGGGCGTGGTCCTTTTGCTGTTCGTGATCGGCATGGAGTTCAGCTTGAAGAAGCTGGCAGCTTTGGGCCGTACGGTATTCGTGGGTGGTCTCTTACAAGCTACGCTCACAACCGCTGCGGTCACAGGGGTTCTCGCACTCTTCGGCATGCGCGTGGAAAGCGCCGTCTTCATGGGATTCCTTGTCACCTTGTCCAGTACTGCGATCGTTCTTCGCGTGCTACAGGACAAAGGGAAAATGGATTCAACCTACGGCCGAGTGGCCACGGCGATCTTGATCTTCCAGGACATCATCGTGGTCCCCATGATGCTGTTAACCCCGCTTCTTGCCGGTCAGAGCAATGATGTAGGTGGGGACCTGCTCCTGTTATTGGGCAAGATGATCCTATTGCTTGCGGCGGTCTTCATTGCAGGCCGTTATGTGGTCCCTCGGCTTCTTCGTGCCGCTAGCAAGGGTAAAGGGAACGAGTTGTTCATCATCACCATCGTGGTGATCTGTTTCGCTGCGGCATTTGCCACACAAGCACTCGGACTTTCCTTGGCGTTGGGCGCCTTCTTTGCCGGGCTCGTGATCAGTGAGACGGACCATGCCTACCACGCCACAGGCATCGTGCTTCCCTTCCACCAATTGTTCATGAGCTTCTTCTTCGTTAGCATCGGCATGCTCGTGGACCTGCATCAGTTCGCTGCGGCTCCGCTCACCATCATCGGGCTAACGATCGCCGTCGTGTTGTTGAAGGTGTTCACCACCTTGATCGCAGTTTGGGTGTTGAAGTATCCGCTGCGCACCGCACTCTACTCCGGTCTCGCACTGTTCCAACTCGGTGAATTCAGTTTCATCCTCGCTATTCCCGGATTGCAGACCGGCCTGTTGAGTGCCGAACACTACCAGACCTTTCTATCCGTAAGCATCCTGAGCATGGGCGCGACACCGTTCGTTCTTGAATATGCCGATCGCATCGTACGCAGGATCTTCCTCAGCTTCCTTCCCGGTCGTGTGGGCCAACGGTTGGATCGCCTTATGCGGGTGAAACGCCAACAGGAAAAGTCAGATGGAAAGATGATGAAGGACCATGTCGTGGTTGTCGGTTTCGGGCTCAACGGCCAGAACGTGGCCAACGCAGCGGCCAACTCCGGGATCCGGTGCGTGGTGATCGAAGAAGAACCTGATCTGGCGGAAAAAGCGCACGCCTTGGGAATGACCGCAATACTGGGCGATGCCACCAATACCCACTTGCTGGAACAGGCCCACGTGGAACGTGCACGGGTGGTCGTGGTCGCCATCAGTGACCCGCCACAAACATTGAAGATCGTGGCCAACGTGCGGTCCATTTCCAGTACAGCACACATCATCGTACGCACCCGTTATGTGCGTGATCTACAAGCCAACTTTGATGCCGGTGCGAATGAGGTGATCCCCGAGGAGTTCGAGACAAGCATTGAGATCTTCCACCGGGTCCTACGGAAATATTTGGTACCGGAATCACAGATCCATGATCTGGTCGCCAACATTAGAAGTGACCATTATGGGCTGCTCCGTGGTTCCGTTCCCAAAAAGCAGCAGGCAAACGATGAGCACTTGACCATTCCCGGCCTTGAGATCGCCACGCTACCGGTCACCCTTGGCCGCAGCAAGGTCGTGGGGCGCACCATTGCGGAGTCGGCGTTGCGAGAGAAATACGGGATCACCGTTCTGGCGATCCGACGGAAAGAGAGGTACATCACCAACGTGAGCGGCGATGCGAAGATCCATACCGACGATCTGCTTTACCTACTTGGTGCGCCCGAGAACATTGTTCGGCTGGACCATGATCTTCGTTGAAAGTTCACATTCTCAACGACAGGCAAATTCATTTCGAGGTTACGGAGATCAAAAGGACGTGAATGAACGCACCCTTCCGGAATGCGTCCATTCGCCCTTCGTAGATCTCGTTCAACCCACGGCCACTTTTCGCCAACTCGCTCCCAAATACAAGACAGCCGAACCGAGTGCAAGCAAAACGAAAGGCAACGCTCCACCACCTTTTCCCCCGCCCCCACCGCTGGGTGGATCGACGGGCACGTAAGGTGCTTCCAACCCATTGCGACGAGCGGGAGAAAGCTTGCCGCGAACTTCATCGGTGTAGCCACGGTCGTTGGAAAGGTCCCAGCCCGTTAGTGCGTACAACTCGTCCATCTCACGGGTGCGCTTGTAGAACAGGTTTTCCAAATAGTCCTGCCCATCGTTGCAGGTCAGATCTCCCGTGGCAGGGTGTGTGAGGATGTACCTCGCTTGGAATTGATCGGTGTTCGGTGTCACTTGGAAGAACAGGTCCTGCGGGAATTTCTCGCGTCCATAACGCACATGCAAGCGGGTGAAGAAGACTTGACCAGCACCTTGTTGTGGTGTGTACCAATCCACGCCGGCCGCGCTGAATTCATTCGGCATGGGCGGTGGTCCCACACAAGGATCACATTTCATTCCGCCCCAACTTGGAGTTACGTTCCACGCATATTCCAAAGCCACCGCATTCCTTCCCTCCTGCTTCCAATTCCGCTCGAACAGGTCCTTGTAGAACGCACCGAATTTCTCCTTGGTGAACAAGGGGATGTTGCGATCGCTAGGCACCTTCACCGTGCGGTAGTTCACGCATTCCACACGACCTGTGCGGGTGAACGCGTACACGATCATGTCCTGTACCCCGCTGCTATTCGCCATGCCCAGGCGGATCGGCAACATGAATTTGTCGCTCTCGAAAGCCACTTGGATCGGACGTAGGAATTCGAAGCCGCTCTGCTGCATTCGTTCCAGGTCCACTTTCACCACGAAGAATTTCAAGCCACTCTTGATGTATGGGTCCAAAACCTCGTGGGCTGATGCCGGGATCTTGTATCCATTATCGATCAACCAATCCTTCAGGCCGCCGCTTTCCTTGGCACCTAGGATAAGGATGTCGTACTCGCCTACGCTGTATTGCGCTTCGATCGTTACACCGTAGTCCTTCGCCTCCTCACGCATGCTCATTTTGCTCAATGTGGAAATGGGAGCAGAAGCGGCATCCAACATCATTCCACGTTCGGCATATCGCCACTGCATGCACGGGTTCTCGTCCCAATATTCCACCAAACGTGGCGAACTGTACGCATCCAAGGCACTGAAGACGTTGCGATCCACAATGCGGATATCGTTTCGCGCCAACACCGTGGGAACCGGCACCACCATGGCGAAGTCCTTCACGTTGCCCTTGAAGTCGTTGCTCATGGTAATGATCGTTCGACGGCCATCGCGCACCATGATCACTTCACTTCGATCGTTGAACAATGTGGCATCGGCCTTCGCCACATAAAAGCCGCAGAACGGGAATGCACTGTTGGCAGCAAGGAGAGCACTTAGGGTAAAGAGCGTGATGGGTTTCATTTTGGGATGGTTTAGTCGTTAGTGAAGGGAGTCGTTAGTCTTTAGTCGTTAGTGGTTAGTGAAGAGAGTCGTTAGTCGTCCGTCTGACTTGAACCCTTGTGCCTTGTATCCCCGCTTTGCGGGATTTCACTTCGTTCAACTTGTGAATTGAGTCCCCGTTGCGCGGGATTTCGCCTTCTGCTCAACTTCTTTGTGGCTTTGCTATTGCCTCTTGCTCTTGCCGGTTGCCCCTAACGGTTGCCATTGCTATTTGCATTTGCGCTTTGCCATTTGAACTTCCAGGTAGCCAGCTGAAGCGTTCTCCTTTGTACAGCAGGTCCAGCAGCGGGGTGGTAAGACATAGCACGAAGAGCGCCCAGATCGGTGCGGTATGAACGAAAGCGAAGGTGCCGATGCCAAATGTGAGGATCGCCAACAGGATACTCCATGCGACTCGTGCTTTTGGTGCGTTCGGTGTGGTCATGGGGTCGGTGATCATGAAGCAGGTGAACAACAAGAGCGAGCCGTTCATCATGCGATGCGCCCAAACATCCATGCCCCAACCCAAATAGGCCACGGTACGCAACAGATCGAGCATTCCGAACGTGAGCAGGAATACTGCGCTGGTATCCACTCGACCTACTTTCAACAATACCATAAGGCCGGCGGCACCTACCAAAAAGACCAATGCCGGACCGGAACCCCATTGTCCGGGGCTTACCCATGCATCACCCGTAAGCAGCACTGCCACCACGATACCGATGTTCGCCGGGTTGAAGATGTGCTTGCCTTTTATTTGGATGAGGAACTTGCTACCAATGGCCACCAATGCGCCCAATACCAACGTGTACCAATTTCCCGCATGTAGCAAAAGGCACAGACCTAATCCGGTGATCATCGCACTCTTCAGCGCGCTCCACGGAAGGCCTTTCCACTTCACGAAAAAGGCTTGGGCCGCAAGGCAAGTGGCGAGTAACAGGAGGCATCTCTCCCACTCCAGGTCCCAGCGCAGTAACCAGGTGCCGTAGACGAGGAAGATCCCGAGGAAAAGGATCTGGAAATGCCGTGCATCGCGCTGAAGAAAGCGTAGACCGGAAATGTTGAGGCTCTTCATTCGTGTTGTCCAAGATCCAGTACACGGTATCTTGAAAAACGTTCGATCAACGGAAACCTTACGCTATTCGGGACGTTTAACCGGGTCCACTATGGAGTTGACACCACCCGTACTTCCTGCCGTTGATCGCATACTCGTGATCGATGATGATGACGATTGCAACTTCGTGACCAAGTTGGTGCTCAAGCAGGCGGGGTACAAAGGGCAGCTTACCTGCCTCACCACCGTTGAGCAAGCACTTGTGCATTTGCGCGGTGAACATGCCAAACCTGACCTGCTCTTCATCGACATCAACCTGCCGCCGTTCTCAGGATTCGACCTGTTGCACACGTGCGAAACGGAAGGGTTGTTGCCGAATGGACATTCCACTGTTGTGATGTTCTCATCGAGCAACAGACAGCACGATATCAATAAGGCACTCTCCTTCAAGAGTGTCTCTTCGTACGTTGAAAAAGCACTTTCCGTAGAGGCATTCCAACGGATATCACTGGACCATGCACGCCGCGGGTCCAACGAAAACCCACCTACCCCATGAAACGGATCCTGATCATTGAGGACGAGGCCATCATCTCGTTCAGTTATCGCCTGCAATTGGAGCGCCTAGGCTTCGAGGTGATCGGCACGGCACGTAGTTCCGACGAGGCCGAAAAATTCCTAGAGGAAGAGACACCGGACATGATCATCATGGACATCTATCTGAAAGGTGCCAAGAACGGACTGGAATTGGCGCAGGAGATCCATGCGAAACAACCCATGCCCATCCTTTTCCTTACCGCCAGTACCAAGACCGAGGTGATCACGGAGATCCGAGGGTTGGCCGATTGCGAATACTTGAGCAAACCCATCAATCCGGACCGGTTGGAGGACATGGTCCGGCGCTTCGAGCATCAGGTCCACTAGCTTAATGAAAGCCGACAAGGAACAAGCGGAGAGGCTGCACCGCTTCTCCCATGACCTTCGGAACAGGCTTATCGGTCTGCAGCAGGTCTTGATACAGTTCAGTCAGCAACCCACCGAGGAGGAACGAAAGGAACTCATCCACTTCGGCGAACAACAATACTTCAAGGCTCTACGCGAGGTGGAGAACCTGCTCGATGACTTTGCCGTGGAACGCGGCACGGCCGCACCGGAGCCTGTACCCGTGGCCCTTTCGCCGTTGGTACACAAACACATCGAGTTGATGCAGCACCGCTTTCTGCGGAAGCGACAATCGTTGGAACTGGATCTGGCGGACGACCTGATCGTTCTAGCCGACCCGAGAATGCTGGGGGAGATCCTTGATGCGTTGTTGTCCAATGCATCAAAATTTTCGGCACAGGGCAGCCCCGTCGTGATCACCACCAGTGCGCAAGAAGGCCATGCAGTCTTGGAAATACATGATCTGGGAACAGGTCTTTCACCGGCCGATCTGGAGCAGGTGTTCGTGCGGTTCGCGTTGTTGAGCAACAGACCTACCGACGGCGAAGCCCAGGGGCGCAGTTCGCTGGCCAAGGCACAAGAAATGGCATTGGCCCAACACGGAAGCCTTGTTGCAAGTAGCAAAGGGACGGGAAGCGGGTGTACGTTCACCTTGCGATTGCCGTTGGTGAACTAGCGGATCAATTACCCTCCACCACTTACACCATCTCCTCCCCCCCTATCCGCCTTACAGCACGCGCTACCCGTTGCCCACGGCTATTCATTGCCAAGCTGAATTCGACGGGGTCGCCGATGTGCAGGTCCGCGAAATCGACATCCTCCAGATCATCACGCAGGAAGAACAGGTTGTTGTCCGGAAAACGGATGAAGCCATAGCCGTTCATCATGCTCATCACCGAGCTTGTGTGGCGCGCTTCCGGGTCCTCATCTACTGGTATGGTGTATTGCTCATCCGGCTCGCGTGGCGTGGATTCGCGCAGCACGAACATCTCGCGGACCACCTGATCATCTTCCTTCAGGCCCTCATCTACAAGGTCGTGCATCTGTAGTGGATAGCTCACTTCATTCCACAGATCCATGCTGGTACGCGTGGTCATGTGTACGCCTGTTTCGCTGTCCGTGAATTCAAAATCCCAACCCAGCAGCATGGTCTTACACCCCAACGCATGCAACTTGCGCACAGTGGGCACATGGTCCCCGTCCGATGCGACCAAAGCCACGATATCGTAGCGTTTCAGCATGCATAGCTCGTAGGTCTCCAGGGCCATGAGCACGTCAATTCCCTTTTCCTTCTTGCGTCCCTCGGTATCCTTCAGCGGCAAATAATGCGTTTGCACGTTGTTGTACATAAGCACATCATCGAACACGCGATCATGGTACAATTGGTTGGCCTTCTCGTTGGCCTCCCGCGCAGAGAAGCGCCCCCGAAAGAAGTGGGCATCGATGATGTGGCACAGGTTGGGTTTGGTCCCTTCCCGCTCGGCCACCATGTGTTTTATGAAATCGTGCAAGCCTCCGATGTGGATCCTTCGACGATGTGGATGTTGGTAGTTGTAATAATTGCTAACGTGGGAGAAGTAGCTCCCGTCATAGAATACGCCTATCTTCAAGGCATGTGTACCGGTTATTGCACTTGGCATGGATCATGGATAAGATGCCAAAGGTAATGGTCGTAAGACCTGCACACCATTACTTTACACGCTCCATGCGCCTCTGGTCCGTTGTCCTATTTCTGCTCCTGCTGCCGGCGATACAAGCGCAAGATGCCCCGGCACCGGGTACCGCGTTGGGCATTACCCGCCATATGAGCATTCCGCTGAACGGTCTGCTGCTTTTCGATCAGGTGGCCGATGCTTGGAAGTGGACCTTCGGCAATGAGCCCGGAGCAAAGGTGTTGCTCAGTGACCGCGAGGCCGGGATCCTTGAAGGTTCTGCACGTATCAACTTCCGGTCAGCCATTTTGCCCGGCCGCGAAGAGAGCATGGGTACAATTGCCTACCACGTGAAGTTCCAGATCCATGCCGGGGAATGCGCTGTGATCGTTTCCGAGCTTGTGCACACGGGCAACAAGAACGCGCACCGCAGGGCGGTGAACATGGGTCGACTTATGCGCACCGAGGACCAAGTGACCCATGCGATCGGTATGAGCCACTTGTCCACGGTGAAGCTGCATGCTGAATTAAGGACCCTGGCCGAAACCCGGATAAATGCGCTCTTGCAGAATATGGAATCGCGGATCAGGGCTAATCTGGAAGAGTAGCTCTAAGACCCTCATGGCAGGTCCGATGAGATCAACACCAACCTCCGGTCTGCGGGAAGACGCGGAATGGGATCTGAATAGCGATGGTGCTCATTCCAAGTGAAGAAAGCCCTTCGCACGAACAATTTTGCGCTTGTCGTCAGGTTGGACCGGAGCTTATCCAAATTCTGCATTGCAACCTCTTCGCGCTGCGCTGCGTTCAAGGTCTTTGACCATGCAGCCGATCAAACGCTTCTCCATGCGGTCGTGGCCCATCATTACGGTGGTGCTCATGTCCCTGTTCATTTCCTACGGGCTAAGCCTGATCTCCCGGTCGCAACAGTTGCAACAGCGGATCACACAGGAAGTACACTTGTTGGATGAATTGAGCCGACTGAACGACGCGTTGCATCAATTGGGCATCGCCCATCGGATGGACATCAGTACACAGCAATTCGGCTGGCCAACGGAA
>Ga0154020_10001698_pt1 | contig 27104 bp, 52 predicted proteins | sample Klosneuvirus_201_FD_109709 | JGI IMG/M metagenome (GOLD analysis project Ga0154020, IMG submission 109709) | Active sludge microbial communities from wastewater, Klosterneuburg, Austria - Klosneuvirus_20160825_MG | ecosystem: Engineered > WWTP > Aerobic digester > Activated sludge | place...
CCCCCCCTGAAAGGGGTCATGAACAGTTTTTTCGCTCTTGGCGGTCCACGAATTTGTGTCTGTGAATAGTTTGCACGTTGGTAATTAGACTGTATGTAGCTTGTTTAGTTTGAATCTTGTGTTTCGGTTTTTAATCTGTTAAACTTTGATTGTGATAGAGCGGGGTATCAAACCACGCACCCGGTAGATAGATGCTAAATTTAAGCGAGAAATCCTCTATCATAATTAACAATAAAAATGTATGCAAACAATTGCTCCGGGGACTAGACAGCGCTATAGTATCAAGTCGATGACCTTGCCATTTAAGGTTGTCTTTCCTTCTTCTTGGTCAGGTATTCGCACAGGCTTATGGTGTAACTGGCGAAATATTGGCGAACATAACATTCTATGCAATTTAGATGGTAGCTTTACAGCCATCATTGTCTTTACTTTTGGTAAGTTCCAGCCTAGACCCATTTATCGGCTGGCAGTGCAACGTCCGGAGTGTCCTGAGTTAGCAGTTAGACTAATCGAGGTTATACAACAGGCTCATGCTGATAACTGGATTAGTGAACAGGAACGCTTTGTTGCTTTTAACTGTGTACCTTCTCTCCAGACATACAGACATGTTGGTTATGTTAATTCAATAGCTGATACTGATATACAAGATGCTGACGGGTCAATTGTTGGCAAAGTTCGTCGAGGTGATTCTTTTGTATCTGGTCAGACTGATTAATATCCCGGTCTGGCCTGTCAGTTTTTCGATCTTGCGTTCCTGTTCTCGGTCTGCTAAACTTGTCCTGTATGAAAAAAGTATTCGTTCTAATGCAACATGGTTCATGGGATTACAGTAAACTTGTAGGTCCATTTGCTACAGTAAAATCTGCTTTGTCATGGATGGCTCGTCGTGCAAAGACTAGAGGTGAGCATGAACTCAAATGGTTTAATGAACTGGATGATTGGAGTGAGTATGAAGATCTTGTAAATTCTGGTGATTATCATGGTGTAATCATTCAAGGGTTATCACCAACTGACCCAGCAGCAACCAGATACGAGCTTTTCGAGGTTGAGAATCCGTCGAGAGTTTGATCAGGCTTGTGTCGGAACTCGGTCTGTGTTTTAATGTAGTTGTGATGGAAACCCAGACAAGTCAGAGTTTAGAAATTCAGGACATTCCCAATGGCCCTATGTATCGAGCGTGGGCTAGAATGCGTTCAGCGGAGCTTGAGTTTAGTTTGGCTTTGCATGAGTATGATAAACTGTGTCAGCCGGTTATCAATCGTCAGGTTGCAGACCAGATGATTTTAAATCTTGGTGTGGATGTAGTGGTAGCTTCGGTGGCTATTAATCCGGTTCCAGATGAAATTAAGCATTTACCACCTGAGGCTCCTTATAAGGGTAGTATTTCGCGTATTGGTAAAGTTCCTCGTGGCACGCTTGGTAAGATGTATCAGCTTGTTAATGGTGATATTGTTGATACTCAAGCCATGATTCCGCATTTTCCCGGTCATAGTAAGATAGAGATTGCAGGCATGTTAGGCACTTTGATGCGTAGTTACGGTTTACTTGAACGGGTTGGTCATGGTCAATACAGGCGCAAACAGATACAGTCACCGGCAGTAATCCAGCCCTGTTCCTGTGAAGGGGAGACTTGACAGGCTGTGACGGTCCTGTTCGACTTGGTTTATGAGCGAGCGAATTAATTCAATGCTAGTTGGAGAGCTAATTGACCTATTACAGGGTCAAGACGAGAATGCCATGGTAGCTTTTGCAACCGATTACGGTGATCATGGTCATACACAGCAGATTCACTTCATTGAAGGTAACATCGAGAAGGTTAAAGTCGATGAAACTGCTTATTCCGATTCCGGCTTCTCGGTCATGGATGATGACTCTGAAGATGAACCAGTCGGTGAAATTCTGATATTATCATGAACGGAGCCATTGTTTACGAAATTCGAGCCACTTTTAGCAATAATAAGTCGGCAGATATCGGCATGCTCCAGCATCCAGCCTTAATTGGCGATCTTCTAATGGGTTGGACACAGCGCCTACAACGGACCAGATTCCCCCTAACTATCAACGTTAAGGCCTTTCAGATCATCGAGGGTGAGCGGAAACCCCAGATGGCCGAAGTCGAGGCTACCTTTAATCGTGGTATGTCACGACCTGCTCAGATTCAATTGATCGACGATCTGGTTAGCTGGGCACGTAACTGCAATGTGACTTACCCGATGGTGGCTTCTGACGAATACTGGCTTTACTACAGGAAATAATCTATGAAAGATACAGGACGCAAGTTTCACATTGGTGGGTTAATGACGGCAACTGAAATTGCCCGTGAATTGGCCCAATACCACAATGAATGTGAACATGATCCGACAGAAGCAGAAGTTCAGGAAATACTGGAAGTTTTGACACCTGAACTTTGTGAAGAGTTCATGGATACAATCATTGCTGCTCAAGATAACGATACTGTGGCTGAGGTTGTTGAAGAGTATCAACAAGAAGTCAATGGTAAGATCTTGGCTTTACTCGACTAATTTATGAGGGACAATTACTGTGTTGTTACTACTTCCGATCAGGCTGATCATCCCGGTGTTAGTGGACCATTTACAAAAGCGGAAGCTGAGGATGCCTATAAAAGGTTGTGTGAACAAATAAGTGATGATTCGTAGCTTGATTTTGATGAAGAACCATCCATTGGCAAGGAACATGCTGAATTTGCTTATGGTGGTGGGGACCATATGATTATGGTCGATATTTTGATCATGGATGACCAATGCTTCTGGACATAATTTTATGATTACACTAAATCAAGATCAGTGGGATATCATTCAGGCTTATGAAGAAAAGCACCGAATTGATATTGGGTATGCATTTGACTCTTCCGATTTTGGTGATGATGACCTGATCAAGCTTGCATCATATCCATGGATGGCAGTTGCTCAAGACGGTCAGTATTTTTGGTTCTTTACGGAGAACGAAATCAAGATGACCAGATGCCCCATCACTGATTATCAGCTTTATAAGCACTATAGTTCCATCATGTCACATGTTATTGGTAATACGATCGACATATGGCATAAACTGGAGGCTATTAAAAACCGTAATGGTGGTATGCCACCTAAAAAATAATGCGCTTTCTTCTTTTGCTCCTTCTCAGTCTGTCAGCTTGTTCCCCTAAACAGGTAGCTGAACAGCCTGTCGAACAGGATTTACCACCGTTTCCACCCGGATTCGAAGCTCCGGTCATGAATCGACTGGCTGTGACCGATCAACAGCAACAGCCACCGGTCATCATCACCATGATCGCCATCGTCGACCCCGTTGACAGTGCCACTCAGTATAACGTATATGAAGCGCCTACATTTGGCGCTCCGTTTGTGCTGATTGCATCTAATTCACAGCCGGTCATTCCATTTCCAGCTAGATCACCCGGACAGGGTTACATTGGCGTCAAGGCTGTTAACCTGTATGGAGAATCTGGATGGGCAAAGAAAGCGAAATACTGATTATGAAAAAACGGTTCATTGTTCAAACAGAGTTCAAACACGACGATAATTCGATTTCGAACCTCTTATGGGGTCCATTTCCAAATGAACACGTAGCCAATTCGACCATGCAGGCTATGTTCGATAACAAGGTTCAGGAACTGGAAGATGAAGATGCTGTGTTTGAAAAGGATGATACTGACGCTGGCCATTTCAGGATTGATGGTGATGACGCTCAGATTCACTGGACTATTGAAGAACCGAATGACCCTAGTGGTGAATAAAAACCTATGAACCTTGTTGTAACTGTCTTTTCGTTTGAAGATGCCGTCGTGACTGATGTGATGGGTGTCTTCCCTGACCGGGTATCAGCCATGTCATGGATTAATGACCAGATCACTGAGGAACTCATGCTCAATCCGGGGTATGAGCGGTCTGACGCCGAAGATCTGGTGATGATTTCTCCCCCCGGTGATGACGCCCAAGAGGGATTTGTTTACCAGATTAAGGAACTCAGTCTGCCAACGGTCGTGGTCGATGAAGGCTCGAACGACGTGGAAGCGACGGAGCAACGTTGAGAACAACATGCCTGCCACTGACAATCCCTCAGTCAAGCCTTTGACGATTGAAGCGTTGCTTAAGAAAGCAGCTAAATGGGATGGGTCGACTCCAATACCGGCTGTATATAATTCGCTTAAGAATGAAACAGGCTGGTTTACGTCGGTTAAGCTTAATTCACTTAAGCAATATGGGCTTACTTACCCTGTTCTGTCTTTGGAAGCTGCCATGATTTTTCGGCAGGTTAGCGAAGGCAAGATACCGTATGACCGGATGTTCGATACTGGGTTTCTAGCTGCGGTTAAGAGTCAGGGTGCTTCACTGGTTAATCGATGCCTTTATTATAGCATCCGCTTCGATGTTTTTCAAGGCGCTAACTTTACTGCCCAAGGGTTAGCTCATACTGAGCCTGCCTTTAAAGTCGGTGACATGACTTGGAGTATTGAATATGAAGATCTCCAGACTATGCCAAGTTACCGAAATGGCGCAGAACCACTTGACCCAAATCTGGTTGAAGCAATAGCCGCACTTAATTACCTTGGTCGTCCACCATTAACTGACGAAGAGATTCTGTTGATGACCAATGAAGAAGTGATTGAGACTTACTATAGTTTGCGTGAAATTGTGGACGTTTGTAAGATTAAACCACATGCGGTTTTGTCGAACGGGATGTATAAACGGTATGTCCCAGCCTATGAGAAGAAATTGCAGGAGAGAATTTATTCGCTAAGGGGCGATCTGCACCAAGTAACTGATGTTGATGGGAAGCAATACCGGGCATTGATCGAGCCGCGTTACCTTAATCCACCAGATTGTCAGGTTACGACTGGTATGCCACTAGTATTGCTGGCTGCGTCTTTTATCCCATTTGTTGGTCTGGCAGTTAGTGCTTATAGTGCCGCTATGCAGATCAAAGGTTCAATTGATGCTGCAGCCATGGCTAAGAAATATGGTGTATTAGCTACTGAAATTGGTATTGGGATTGGTCGAGCCAAGACTCTGCCAAGTCAGCCAGCCCATCCAGAACTAGTTGAGGCTCTGAGAATTAAGTATGTTCAGTGGACGCAGCTTCGAACTAGGCTAGGACCACATTTTGAAGACCTGTGGAATTTAGTTCCTACCATTTACGGAGCGCAGCGCATCCTTGGAAGTGAACGCATTGTAGGTAATGGCCAGCAGTATATCAGGGGTGGGATGCAAGAGGTTAACTATAAGTTTTCCGGCACACGAGAAATGGCAGCGTCCCACTGGCAGTTAGCTGATTTCTTCTATTCCAAGCATGTTCGCCAGTTAATTACCGGTCAGAGCGAAGGGATTGCCGGAGAGGATATTGGGTTGGTTGAGGCTGGAATCGGATTAGGAGCATTAGTACTATTACTTTTATGAGCGAAAAACTTCCTCCGTTGTATAACCTTCATTGTGTCTATCTGTGTAACCGGCGTGGTGACGATATTAAGGTAACTCCAAAGTTTCCTTTGATGATCTGCCCAAGAGACAGCAATAGCATCCCGTTTGTTTTTTGGGGGTCGAGCAATTATGATCCACATGGAACATATGTTGGTGCTGGCCTGAACGGCTATGACCCGTTGATGATGAAAATCTCGGTCATTGAGTATGACATGCTGTATCAGGGAAAACAGGTCAGATTCCGGCACGAGTTTGAAAATGATATGACTCATTTGACTCTTACAGGTATGAGTTCGAGATACATCATCATGAAACCATTTAAGTCTCTGGATGACATGCCAGAGTTACCTTACGACTGGCAATACTTCCAGTTCGTGAACTAAACAAGAACCAAAACATATGAGCAAAAAATCCGGGGATAAACCACTGACCAGTCTGCAGGACTTACCTCCTGACCTTAACGTTGATAAGCAAGCAACATGGGATGATCGGGAAGCACGGCTAGAAAGCGCTGACCGTGAAAAGATCGATACCATCGTCCTTTCCGAAGATATCCAGCGCGGTGGTAAGATCAGGGTCACTCGTCGTGGACCTAATCAGCAGAATTTCAGTTATGTCTGCACTGTTCCAGCCGAACAATGGGATACTGAGCGGTCCATGGAAATTTTCAAGGCTGAATATGGTGGCGGTGATTACGAGTGCAAGACCTTCCGTTCAAATGGCCAGATGTATAAACCGTTCTCTTTCTCCATCGATCCTCGGTTCAAAGGTAGGCTTGATGATGATCAGATTGCCCGGTTAGCGGCTGAAACCAAGGGAAGTAATGAAGCTACATCACGTCAGATGATGGAACTGATGATGCAGCGTCCGCGTGATGATGGTGGGCTTAAGGCATCAGACATGATTAAGATGATGGAAATGCAATCATCCAAGGGTGACCAGATGATGATAATGATGGTTACCATGATGACTGAGGCTCAAAAGTCAAATGCTACATTACTAGCATCTGTGCTTGGTCGGCCTGCTCCAACCAGTTCAGAATCGATTCTGTTACCACTGGTCTTGAAGATGCTGGAAACTAAGCAAGAGCGGACGCCCATGAACGAACTGATGGAAGCGATGGTAACGATGAAACAATTGCAGGAAGGTAAAGACCCAGAAGATAAGGAACCCGAAGATATGATGACGAAAATTGCAAATCTGCTTGGTAAGGCTGCTCCGTTTGTTGGTGCAATTACTGGTGGTAACAGACCACAATTGCCAACGGTCATGGCTCAGCCGGAATCACAGCCACAACCGGCGACAGAACCTAGGCCAGTTCAGCCAGAGTTACCACCACTTGGCCCGGTTGGTATGCAGCTTCCATTCATGGCGAGGCAGGGATTGGTCTTCATTATTGGCAAGGCAGAGAAGAATGCTGACCCGGCTCTCTATGCTGACATGATTATTGACAATTTCAGTGCAGATCAGCTGCCTCAATTAAAGAAGATCTTGACAGCCCCGGATTGGTGCTTTCAACTGTGGGGAGACGAGTCACGAGTTGCACACGTCCGGCCTTGGCTCGAAGAACTGAGACAACTAATAATTTCATATGACGCAAATAGCCCAGCCAGTGATGCGGGAGGACCAGATTCCGGTGGTATTCGGACTGAACAACCGTCAACCGGACCCGGTGCAGATACTTCGGTTCCTTGAGACAGCGAAATCGAGATACTCCCGGATGCCAAGCGTCCGGGAGTTTACTGTATCCTTGATGCAAGGTTTGTCGAATAATGACATTCTTGGTCAGGTTAATCGTGCAGTATCATTTGTTCGCCAAAACGTAACTTACATCCGTGACCCAGTTGATTCCGAATATGTTATATCACCGGTTCGCATGCTGGATTCTTTTACAGCTACCGGCTATATGGCGGGTGATTGTGACGATCATGTGATGTTGCTTAACACTATGCTTGGTTCAGTCGGTATTCAGACTAAGTTTGTTGGTGTCAAGTTTGGCAACGCATCTGAATACAATCATGTGATTTCTGGGATTTTCGTCGGTGGTCAGATGTATCTGGTTGACCCATGCGCTAAGGGGTCAACTCAACCAACATATAGCGACATAATCACAGTATGAAAAACAACAACCTTCTATTCCTCGTCGGTGCAGTAGCAGTTGCTTGGTTTCTGATGAATCAGCAGAAATCAGCTGCTAGTCAGCCCAAGCTGATCAAGCTACCAACCAATTTCAATCAGCTGACCCAAGCGCAGCAGCAGGAATATCTGGCTCGGCTGCAGAATGCCCAGTCAATCGACGGTAGCGTTTACGAATAATTGCTATGAGAAATCGCATTCCAGTAATCCCATATTCGGCAGCGGAAATGAACCTGCAGGATGCGCCAGATCATGCTTACTATTCGACTGGTGCTTATCTTCGTGAGCATCTGCGTCGGTCTGGTGACGAGCGCTGGAAACTACCAGAACCCGAATTTGAGCGTCAGTTTTTCCTTAACCTAAATCAAACTACTATGAACTGTGACCCAACATGTGACTTCGGAGCCTTTTCAGGCATTGGTAATCGTAATTCACGGATTATCGACCCACTCCAATCCCTAAACCCATTCGGTGCATTTAGTGATGATGTGGATGGCTTCTCAGCCGGTGATATTTCGCCAACGGCTAATCAGGTTGCGTCTGGTTCTGTTGCCCCCGGTGCAACCAAGGGTAATACCATCCTTGATGCGATTTCTGGAGCAATCAGCAGCGTAACTAACGCTGCTACGGTTAAGTATTTCGGTCAGACAAACAAACCAGTAACCATGGTTCAGCCGAGTTCCAATAACACCATGTTGATTGGGGTTGGCCTTCTGGCGGTAGTTGGTCTGATCGCATTTGCTGGCAGCAGGAAATAAGCTTATGTTTGCCAATTATCAGCTTCCTGTCTGGGACGATGAACTGATGGTTGATGACCCAGTAGCTAAGGCGGCAACTAGGCCACAACAAGCCAATCTACCAGTTCATGGTGCATTTAGTGTGGCTGTTGGTGAAATGGACCCAACTAAGGGTGTTCCGGGTGCAAGCGGGACACCTTTTCTGTTGCCTTCTCAACTGGCTATTTTGGACCAGCGTGCTCAAGGTCAATATGCACTGGATAATCCGTCAAGCGGTAATGAGCTATTGGTCATTATTGGCCTAGCTGTTGCTGGTTACTTTTTGATCAAGGAATAAAATTATGAACTTCTCTGCGTCACCACGTCGTGAGTCTGAAACTGATCGGCTTACCCGGCTTAGCCGTAGCCGGTCTAGGCTAACTCTCTTGCCATCATATCAGCAACCGACAATGGCGGCTAATTTTCCACCGATCAGTCAAGAAATGGTGCCTACCACTGCCGCCGAGGCTTATGAAATGGGTTCATTGCAACAGGCTACTCAAGGTGAATTTGCCGTCCCTGATTTGACTCAGGAGCAGCTTAATCTAACCTACGCTAAGTGGGTCGAGCAGCTTAATATCCTTGGTCGGCTATTGGCCGAGGCCAGTAATAACATACGCCGGGTTGCTATCTATCAGGGTGTAACCATTTCATATGACGTGATCTGGAATGGTATTATTGAACTTAAGGAGCGAATCAGAAACCTGCAGATGAAAATGTCTGCTTTTCAAGTTATTCCGGCAGCGATCACCCCATTTAACGTATTCAGTGAATTTGATTCCTTCGGAGCTACTTCGGCAGAGAAGGAAGCAGCAAGGACAGCCAAGATAGCTGCTAAGGCGCAAGCGAAAGCCTCGTCGGTAGCTGCGTCAAATGCCCGGAAGGTAGCTGCTTATCAGAGGGAAAATTCAGCTTTTCAGGCGAAGATGAACGCCAACCCGGCCAAGGCTGCATCTTATACCAAGGCAATTACCAAGAACAATGCCGCGATTGCTAAATATGGCGGGACACCAACAGTGATTGCTACCGGTTCAACTGGCACTGGTAGTCAACCAATCCCAACACCACCCGGTGCTGTAGTCAGTCCTGACCCAGCGGTTCAACCAGCGTCGTCTGCGCCGACCACTTATTTTTATCCGTCTGGTGGCGCAGTCGACCCAAATTATGGTCCAGTCTTGCCAGATTCAAACTACCTACCACAGGGCGGTCAAGGCTGGAGTGATGAGTATAACCCATTTGCTCAAGACAACCAGTATTACAATTATGACACTGAGATTCCTAACGGATACTACACTCAGCCACAAAATCCTGCAGCCGCTCAGTTAACTGGCTATCAGCAGCAAGAACAGGATTATCAGTATTCGCCATTTCCGTTTTTTGGACCATTCGATTTTATCGAGACTCAGGGTTTCGTCCAGAACTGGGATGTTCCATTTGGTTCTGATAATGCTGCTCAGAATGAAGCTAACCTGCTGGATGAAATGCAGGACCAGTGGGGTAATCGTGACAATGTTTATGTCGAACAACCGATCGACTGGTTTCTTAGCCCATTTGGTGAAGATACCTCAGTTCGATCTGTCAAAATCGATGGCTTTGCTGGGATTGAACAGATCATTGGTGGTCTGATTAGTGCTGGTGGCGCAATCGGCGCTGCTGCTCTTGCACCTAAACCACCGAAGCAGGTAGTTCAGGCTGCACCGATTCAACAGGCTAGTTCCATGAACTCCATGATGCCAATGGCTATCCTCGGCCTTGGTGGTCTGGCACTGGTGGCAGTTCTCATGTCAAGGAAAGGGAAAAGATAATTGATATGACACTGATTAATGGCCAGACGGTAGAAAACGACCGGGTTAAGTTTAATTCCAAGACCTACGTTTTCACTTATAACAGCCCAGATGGTAACACCTACGACATTACCGAGTTAGTTTACCGGGCAGATAAGAAATTGTTCCCCGGATTCGATAATGACGTGGAAGGCATGCGGATTTATAACATGAACTATGCTGCTAATCACGGAGCAGCAGCACCAGTCCTCAATACTGATACCGCGCAGATGTTCATGACTAATGTAGCGAACTCGGTTAAGCCAGTTCTATTTGGCACAACGGCAATCGCGTTGCTGATCGGTGGCCTTTATCTTTACTTTGTTGTTCTGAAACCTTCAAAATAACCAGTTTATGGAACGAAAAACAACCTTTGCTGAAACCGAAGTTGTGGATAGCATTCCACCCGGTCAGCCGACACGTTTGCCAAATTCGCAAATGGCATCGGTCATTAATATTCCACCACAGATCGCAGTTACAGTCTGCTGGGTGGCGCTAGGATTTGGTATCTGTTGGTGGCTCATGGACCGTCAAAACACCAAGAGGAATATCAGATAGAGGGTCTTGAATCGGTGGCCTATCGTTGGTCATTCGAAACATCTTGACAGCCTCACGCAGAACCGTTAAAATCGAACCTTGAGATTATGATCGGGACAACCAAATTCTTAACCCTGATGAATCCAAACCGGAGAAAAAATATGATAACTCGCCGTCGCCGCCGTTCAGTTCGTCGTGTTAGTGCAGTTCGCCGCGTATCCCGTCGCCGGGTTCGCCGCAATCCATCCATCCGTCGTGCCAAGCGTCCATCGCCGCCGAAGATGACTCCTGCTATGCGCCGTAAGATTGGTCTGGCTGTGAAAGCAGCTAATCGCCGTCGTGCTGCCAGTCGCGGAGTAGTTGCACGTGTTTCATCGCGTGTCCGTTCGGTCATCCGTCGTCGTCCTACTATGACGGTTGCTCGCCGGTCAGGTCGTCGTTCGATCAGCCGCAGCTCCTTGGGTGGTGGCAGTATCACCAGCACTTTCAAGAGCGCTTTCAGCAAGCCGATGTTGATGAAAGTAGCTGGTGCGATCGGTGCCAGCATGGGTGTTGGCTACATCTTCAAGAACTACGGCGCTAAGCTGCCGATGGCTAACTCCAAGTATGGCCGGGTTGGCTATTCACTGGCACTACCGATCGCTGCTGCCTTCCTTGTTCGTAAAAAGGCACCTGCCGTGGCCGAAGGTTTGGTTATTGGTGCTCTGGTGATGGCAGTTACCGAAGTTATCCGTATGAGCCGTAGCACTACTGGTGGTGTTCTGGCGGCTTATCCGTCTGACATGCAGGTAACCAATGTCAAGCAGCTTCCCGGTTTCGGTGTTGCTGGTGAACTCGGTTTCAATGCCTATCCGACCAGCGTTGGTACGATGGGCACTCGTTTGAACTCCCCGGCGTTTCCGACTGGTATCTGGGGTAATTAACAGTTAGATCAACAACAATCGAATCCAAAAACATAACATATGGACCCGAACATTGCCCCATTCCTTAGTCAGCTTCAATCCTTGTATGGTTCTTTCGACCCGGACAAGGTGCAGACACGCCGCCGGAGCTACTACTCCTACGTGGCTTATCCTACGGCTGGACAACAGACGTTCAGCTTTTTCAGTACTGCCATCGGTTCGAGTAACCGGCAGTTGACGAACATCCAGCAGTCTGGCCGTCTGGATAATCCGCTGATCGTGAAAGCGATTCGTATGCGGTATTTCATCACCGCCCAGAATGTCAGCGCATGGGCTGGCACTGACGTTTCGACCATCTACTCCGATCTCGTGAATGGTCTGTTCACGGTTGGTGTCTTGACGGTTAACATCGGTAGCAAGGAATGGATGACCATTCCGACACCGTTCTATTATGCGCCTCCCGCGTATGGTAAACCGGAAGTATTTGCGGCTGGCACGTCTGGTGCGAATATCTCGCGCATGCCGTTTGCTGATCTGCCCAATACCAAGGCGGCTGCCTTCGTGGTTGACCCGAGCTTTTTGATCGGGAATAACCAGAACTTCCTGATCACCCTCGAGTATCCGTCCGGTCTGGTGCCGGTCATCGGAACTACGGTGGTTACAAGCAATACCGTTCTCTATGTCGGCTGCGACATTGATGGTATTGAAATCCGCCCGGTGCAGTAAACCATTCACGATCACATCGAAATACGATTATGACACAGAATCCTCAAACCAGCCTTCAAACGCTTGGTGCCCTTACTCAGTCCACCGGTTCGGCGGATTGGTCACGCTGGACGAAAAATCGGTATGTTTATTACGATTACGTCCAATACCCTCCGGCAGGTGCTGCTGAGATTCAGTTCTTCACTGTTCCGTTGGGTGGTGCCGACCCGCTAGTGACTACCATCACCAAGACCAAGGAACAGACGAACATGAATGAGAGCCGGTCATTTGGCCGGGTTAACTTCATGCTCAAGCAGATTCGGACACATATCCGGGTTCTGCCTAAGGCCCGCCAAGTGGCTGGTATCAGCGGTCAAGCGTCGGTTATTTCCTTCGAATACACCGCGTTGATGAATAAACTGGTTGACCTGATGCGGATGGGCACCATGATCATCAACATCGGCCAGAAGGAGTATTACGACATCAATCAGCCGTTCGTCACTGCCCCTCCCGGATTCGGTCCGATCATTGAGCAGAACGCTGCTAACCCCGGTAGTGCGATTCAGGCTATCTGGGCCACTCAGGACACCAATCCGGCGTCCATCTATCAGGTGCCCGATCAGTTGATCGAAGCTGGCCAGACGTTTAATGTCAAGATCAGTTTCGACAATGCCAACTGTCCAGCACTGACTAACTTGGTCAATGGCGCAACACCAAAAGTCGAAATCGGCGTAATCTTCGATGGTTACGTCATGCGCCCCTTGCAGTAAGCCATGGGTTGGCTGGTGGGGTAGTGGTTCTCGTTGGCCACTACCCCATTTGTTTAAATCAACTGAATTAACTTTAAGTCTATCATGAAACCAAACTCTCCCGGCACTGAACCAAACATCATCTTCATTCCTTACTGGTATGTCATCACGACTTCGGCTGCGATTGCTTCCAGTGGTCAAGGTAATGTATCGCTGATTCTCGATCAAGACGCTGATTTCGAGCTTCACTACATCACCGGTAGTTCGACACTGGATGTTTCGACTGACTACCGACCGAACAACTTCAAGGTGCAGATACAGGACAAGTCCAATGCCCGTCTCTGGTCAAGTGACTTCATTCCGCAGTCGCATCTGGCCCAGAATAATGGGCCTGCTCGGCTTGTGCGTCCAGTGGTTTTGGCCAAGCGGTCTAACCTCTACTTCACCTTCACTAACCTGATCGCCAGCACGATGACACCGACCATTACCTTGTGGGGTGCCAAGATCAGCAAAGGCTAAGGTTATGTCGCTCAAGCGAAACATACCCGGACCAGCGGCATTCCATAGGATGCCGCTGGTCTATGCGTCCCCGCCCAGACCCATTGGTGACATTGCGGTAGTTGGTCAAGTCCTATCCAACATCAGTTTCGGCATCAATGTCAATGACGGGTCAATCAATACTGCGTTTCCATCAATGGTACTGGTGGCAAGCCAGTCCTTCGATTTTCAAGTAGCTCTCGTCAGTGTTTCCCTCTGTAGCTCGATCGTTAATGCGACTACTGATGGTGTCGTCGGTGCCTTTGTCGCTCGCAATACAGTGGCTACCCTGAACGTCAATGGGGCTACTGACATGTATGTGGAGCATCTAGTCAACCAAGGTTTAGGCCACAGTTACCGATCGGGCACAGTCTTTGATGACTCAGTAGCCCCAGTCTATGCTGCTGGCCAGTCAGTTGGCCTCTACATGTGCAGTGCTGGCACTGGATTCGCCAATAACCGGATGGTGGCTACGGTCACTCTTCGCTACATGTCACTGGAATAGCCATGCGAATCAAACCGGGGAACTACGATGAAGTAGTACGACGACCTGATGATGTAGGTCATCCAAAAAACGCTTCCCGACTTTCCGAATACTGGACACAGGAGCAATCCTACACTGCCACCTGTGAGGCTAACGTAAGCGCTCTCCAGACCGGATACCCAGTCACGGTCACCAATGGGCCTCGTCAGTATTACCCTCCGACAACCTTAGCTGCAGCTAACGCGGCTTCACTGGCCGAAGTAACTGCCAATGCAATTAGTCAATTAAGCTGCTGTAATATTGTTCAGGCTGCTGTAACTAGGGTTTATGACCCATCCGTTTCTCCTTGGGTAGTAACACCATCACCACAGCTTGGAGCTAGCACCGGATTCAGCGGTTCCGGCCTTGACATAATCTATTCGGCTACAACTAATCCGCAATTTGGGCCACTAGGAGCTGGTGGTAATGCTGTCACCTGCAGATTTGTTAATACTGGACGACGTTATCGATTAAGATATGAAGTTACTGGAGTAATGGGAATCACCGAGTCTGGTGGTGTCACTTTTCGGTTTGATATCAACCAGAATGCTACACCACTAATCAACTCAATTACTCAGGCATACGACCGAACCAGTTTCTTATTCCCCCGTATCTACGGTGAAATTTTCATTCCACAGTCATGTAATACGTTTTCAATCTCAAGCTCGATCACGACTGCCCTTGGGTTTAGTAGTGCCCCCGATACACAGATAGCCAGCGGACAATTTCGGATACAACTAACCACTGTGCCATGAAAATGTCAATCATACCGGGAGACAGTGGGCCACAGGAGATTACTCCTATTCCACCTGTAGATGCTCTTTTACTCGAAGACGGAACTGATTTACTACTTGAAGATGGAACCAACGTCCTACTCGAATAACTTATGAGTGCAAAAATTTCGGCCTTACCAAATATGACAGCCTTGGTCGGTACTGAAAAGCTGACCGGGTTACAGACTGGAGCCAATGCCAATGCCACACCTGATCAGTTATTTCAGTTCTGGCTAAATGAACTGGCTGGAACATATGGCAGTCCAGTAACCATACCGGGGAATGTTGGGGTCAATTGTGGTGATCTTGTAGTTAATATTAATGGTGGGTCATCACAAGTGGCTGTTGGTGGTGACTTCTATATTACTACTCCCGGAGCATGGTATTTGATAGCCCCCAGTGGTATTAGTTTTAATAGCACCATGTTTGTCGATTCATCAGGTGATATTATGGACAATTTTGGTGTAGCGCTATTAAGCCGCCAGAACGGGCGTCAAGCAGCTATCCCAGATGCCGCCGGTGGAGCAATAATTGACACAGAAGCTCGTGACGCTATTAATGCCCTTCTGGCAGCAAGCCGCAACCTAAACCTGATCGACTTATGAACATAACAATAACAATTCCAGACAAGATCGTTACTAAAGTAATAAATGGCTTTTGCGCCGCACGCGGTTACAATGAAGACAGTAAAACACCATTGACTAAGGAGCAGTTTATCAGTTTGGAACTGACAAAATACTTAACTTCAACGGCAGTTAGTGGCCAAGGTGTGATAGCTTCTTCTATGGCAGCACGAGCTATGATTGGTGAAATACAAGCTGACCCAATAACAATCGCTGATTTATCAAGCTTGGACAATAAAACCAAGCCATAACATCAGTTACATATGCCTATTCAACGATCAAGGGGGGAGCAGCTTATCAGGCTAAACAAGATCGAAGCAGGAATTGGTATTGTTGGTGGAATCATCACCCTACTGACAGCCTACGCTGTCGTCTCGGTCATCCCATACCGGGTTAGTCAGCTTGAAAACGAAGTAAAGGCAACTAACCTACGTATTAGCGCAGTTGAAAAAGACAGGGAAAAAGATCACGAGCTTCTGATTAGGATAGATGAGCGGCTTAATCAGATGCAATTGACGCTCAAAGAAAGTATTAAACAAACCAAACCATGAAAAAGACCTACTTAGCAATCATCACCTTGGCTTTCATCGCTGCTGGGTGTGGTGTCATCGGGCAAAATCCGACACCACCCACCAAGTTCGAACAGAGTATCTTCGACGTAACTCCGTCGACTAATTTCATTCAGCAGATCTTGGTGACCAAAGGCACCAATGATGATGGTTCGATCATTACAACGGTCACAACCAATACCACACCAGTCATTGGTAGCAAGCTCCAGACTTCGGAATCGACCAAATCTACCGTGACAACCATTAGCGGTCTGGTTAATACCTTTGCACCCGGTGTTGGCACTCTCCTTGGAACTGCCTTGGCTGGTGCGCTGGCGACATGGGCCAGTATGCGCGGTCAGAAGAACGCAGCCCCAGTCTTGGCTCAGAACATTGAGACTCTACTGGAGTTTGTTAAGACCCTGCCAGATGGTCAGAAAGTGCATGATACCATTACTCAATTCTTGTTCGACCACCAGCGTGAAACCGGCACGGTTAACGTCGTGGCTGGGTTGATCAGTAAATACGTCTCTAACCCGGACGCCAAGTTTGCTGCGCTTGAGATTCAGGCGGCGATCGACTCACTACATCCTAAGCCGACCGCACCGCAATCTTAACTGGTCTTCTCCCCGGATAGCACCAGTTACAGTTACTCCCGGACTGCTCGAAAGAGTGGTCCGGGAGTTTGGTTAGTTAGAATGTCTTTGGTATATTGACCGGTCGTGCAGTTTCTAAGCGTGCAGGATACAACTTATTATCGGTCTAGGGACCAAAGACATTCTAACTGCATATTATTGGTTTAGTCGGAACTCATTAAGATCAGTCCACATTTTCCCAAGCTGATTATAGGTAAAGCTACCAATCTTCCATTTCCGGCAGTCACGCCATGTCTTACTTTTCAGATTACGACATTGAGCTTCAGTCAAGGTATTCATTGGCAAGTTTCTGACCGGGTGATTGACTGGTAGTTCAGCCGGGTTCATACTTTGATCTTTTCCAGTTTCTCGATCGGTGTGTGGTCCAGCAGATCATACAGTTCACCGATCTTATCACTGAATGGGTTAATGTTCTCTGGTTTGATCTCCTTATCTCGACGGCATTTAGCCATCAGGACTTTCACATCGACCAAGATCTGACCCAGCGTAGGCTTTTTCGTTGATTTGGCCATAACTAGGTTCGATTCCTATGTTTGATCTCGTCCCTCGCGTCTGCGATTAATCCACCCAAATCAAGCACATTGCGATTGTGGGTGTTGGCTGACAGTAGCCCATCTTGACGCATCTTCTCGATCACCTGACGTTCGATGCCATCTGCGCCGCGTGGATAAGCTGTCCAGACTGTTTGGTTTCTGATCAGCCATGCTACCTTGTCCGATCGTGACGATAATGCTTTACTCATAAAGTTGGTAACTCCATCCAGTGTGTCGGTTCTTCTCCACCATCCATAAAACTATCATTAGAATGATTGACCCAAGGCTGACGTGGACGGTATTCTGCGTCATACCGGCAAACTTGACACCGCAATGGTGTGCCTGTGTGACCACTAGGTCCGAACAATAAAACATACCGGCCATCCTTAGGAGCGCTGTCAATTGATTTAAGCCGAAATGGTGACTGATTAAAGTTATGAGTCACTGCTTTAGCAAAGTCTCCTATTGGAACACTAATCAGTTCATCATGCTGGTCGCACAAGATCTTGAAAGTAGTTTCATCAAATCCAGAGGCTTTAACATCAAGTGACTCAAACCTGATACCATGGGCAACAATTGAACCGGGTTTTTGCTTGGAATTAAAACTGTAGTAATAAACTTGAGTTCTCATTGTTTCCTCCGTTGTTTGATCTGCTTGATAGCTGTAGCGATCATGTGCCTGAGCCAGCCAATGGCCCATTTACCATATCTGCCTCGGCATTCAACCCGAGAACCACTCCATGTTTTCAAGATCATTGTTGCCCCCTATGCCACAGCGAACCATAGCGGTGTGCCCGTCGTGAGCGCTGAGCCATTGGCCGGGTATCGGTCTTGATAATTGGCTTGACCTTGTGGCGTCTGGTTGAGGTTATCTGGCTATCGTCCATTGGCAGATTTGGGTAGCTATCGTCTACCATCTTGATTTCCCTGACTGTTAGTTCTGGCTTGAAGCCAAAGACCGCAGCGGCTACCGTAGCCAGTTTAGTAAAGATACCGAATTTTCCCTTAGTTTTCATAATAGACTTTTGTTCCGATCACGTTTGCTACCCGAACTTCATCACAGGCTCCATTACTCTTATCCCAGCCTCGGAGCAAGACTAAGGCTGAGGCATCTAACACCATCTGGAAGCCAAGCCGCATCAATGTCTCATAGCTTGCTCCATCTTGGTAATGAGCAGGCGACAAGACACGACAACCGGCTAGGTGTAGGACATTTTCCATCCGCCAAAAGGCAGGACGATTGAAATTTTCATACCCGGTCATTGGACCCGATATGTAAATTGTATCACTCGGCATCAGGTCACTGAACCACTTTTGCCGTGCAGCATGAGCTACAGCCTCCGCCCTAGCTTCGTTCAGGCAGTAGTGACACCCTTCACCAGTAGTTCCAGCAACCGAAATGACAGCAGACCCAAGGTTTAGAAGGTGCTTTTCACAGGCTGTGACAAATAACTGTCGAATTTTGCCAGCCGTTTCACGGGAGATTAAGATCTTCTGGTTCATTTCACCACCCTTGCCCGATAAAAGGCGATTGAATCGGTCATATCTTCACGGAAGAACTCAATCGCATTAGTTCCGTTTAGGGTAACTGTGTTGGTTATGACCGGCGTCCAGTTGCTATGGTCCATACTCTTCTCCAAGACCAGCTTAACCGGTGAATGGTTATCAGGTATGGTTGTCTTCACTTTATGAACTACGGTTGCCCCAACGACAACCACGGTCAAGATGATGATGATACCAAGTAACACACTGTTTGGTTGCTGAACCGCTTCCGGCTGGTCATTGGTGACTGACTGGCTCGCGTTCACCGAGAACTGTAATATCGCTAGGCAGAGAATTACTGTGAGGAATGTTTTCATTTTGATTAATTGTGTTTGGTGATAGAAGGGAGGTTTCCGCATTGATGGCCCGTTGCTTCCAATAACCGGCCAGATTGACTGCTGACTGATGCTGGCTCGATAGCCAAATCATTATGAGCATCATCGCAATGGAATAGATAGTGAAAAGACAAGTAAGTAGCTTGTGTTTCATACATGAGTGAATGAAAATGGCTTCATCAACCGGTCAGCCGACAATGACCTGATCGTAGGTTCACTGAACCACGCAATTATCGAATACACCCCAGCTTCAACTGTGGCGGATACGATCTTGGCTGCGCAGCGTTGAACTTCTACCGGTGGTTCGATCACTCGGAGACATTTCAGGTAAGGAGTAAATTCAGCAGGCTTGTCCTGTGGCTTGATCTGGTTTGGCGGCTTGGTGCCAACCCGGCCATACAATGCGTTCATCTGAACTTTAACCGGATTGAAAGTATTTCTCATATTTTATTTGATTAATTGGTGGTAGCCGCCACCATCACTGACGGCTACCACCTTGTTTCCCCGGATTACGGTTGGCCAACCGTGTTCTTCGCCGTGACTTTCAAGGCGTAGATCTGCATGTTCTGGCCCTTGCCCTTACCGGCTTTCTTCTCCACATCAGCGTAGCGCTTGACGATGAAGGTATCGCCGCGTTGCAGGCCAGCCTGATCAGCCGACCGGACAAAGGATGACGAGATCGGCATCCGGAGCGTATTACCATCCTTGTCAGATGCCAGATGCACGGTGGTTTCACCGAGTTGGGTTGACATGGCCTGATGGCCAATGTAGGCGAATGGCCCACCCACTTCACCGACTTCGAGCAGCAGGATATCAGACTGACCACCGAACTCGATGGCTCCTTCATTGTCCCAGTCCGAGTCATCCATTACGTAGCTGCGATTGGCCAAGGCGGCTTTCCGTGCTTCTTCGGCTTCGGCGGCTGATGCGTCTGCGAACTGTGTAGTTGGCTTATTTTTTGCCATATGTTTTGGTCTTTCGTTGTTCTAACTGTTTCCTCGTGGCCTTTAGGCCGGTTGTTGTTCCAGCCAAACAATCTAGCATGTCTAGCTGTTCCCCGATGACAGGAGGAAGATATCTGTCACCGGAAAGTGTCTTTGAACTGTAAGTGGTCCGACGACCCTTACTATGCTGAACCCACTGGTTCGCTTTACCACGCTTCGAATTAATACTGGCACGAAACCGGATTGGTGCTTGAAACTCAGTAAATCCCTCTTCGATGTATTGACGAGCAAAATCTACTTCAATCTCACCCTTATCATTCATCTTGGCCTTTGGAACACCCTTGGCCTTGGAGAAGTCATCTAACTGATATGCCTTGGGCTGGATGACCGCCATGTATGAAGCTTTCTTCTCCAGTTTCATCCCGCCAATTTCCTTAGACTCTGGTAGCTCATAGTTGATGCAATACATCGAGTCAGTGTCACAGTAAATCAGCTTCTCAGGCGGAACCTTAAGCATGTATTTGGCAAGCAGAATCCGGCTGTAAGCTGTGATCATCGCACCCCAGACCACGTTGACGTATGGCTGCTGAGGCGTCTTGTAATCGAGCAATCCACGATGATAGCTAATCCACTTAACCTCGTCAATCCGTTTGGGGTTCTTATTCAGGAGGTTAAACCGGGAAACTGTCCGGGTAACTTCATTGCGGCTAGCCAACTTACCATACAAGGAGTTCATCAGCACCTTGAGAAATAACCGGTCTGCTTCATTATCAGTCTGCTTCCGTTTATTGTAGAGTGTGTTGATAAACTGATCAAATGGTCTAACTAGAGCGTTACACCCGATCGCCTTGTGAACTTTCAACACCTTACTACCAAGCTTTTCTGCAAACCGGATTTCGTCATAAGTCCAGACTCCACGGATGACCCCAACTGGGTAGAGTAACTCGCCACCTGCAGCCCGATAAGCAAGTGGTGAAATGAACAGGTCACTAGGAACGCTGATAGTAACCTCGGCCATGCCCTTAGCCTTTTCAAACCTTGGGTCTTCCATCAGATACTCTGGAAAATCATTCAGCATGACGAAAGGATACATGCTGTTAATGTCGTAACCGCGAATTGTCTGTTCTCGATTGACCCATACCTTATGTTGCATTTCCAGCCGCAGTAACTCTGCCTCGTCACCATCCCACGGCCTATCTTTGCTCCGATCAATCTTACCCCAATTCTCATGGTAAGTCAACCGGCCTTGAGCGTCACGGATGACTGGACTAAGGGTGTGTGGCCGGAAGATCTCAGTTCTGCCACCATAGTAACCTTTGCGCATCCAAGGTGTATCATGTGGTCCGGTCACAAACTCGTCATCGGTCATAAACCGCCAGACTGACATGGCACTACTGCCACTCGTCGCACCAATCTTACCACCTAATCCGGCGATGTAGTCACGAGCCTGTGTCATTGCTTTAAGACAAATCCATGAGTCTTGGGCAACATATTCAGGATTGTGAATGTCCATGTCGCCCTTTTCAATGCCGATCGCCTTACCCAGCGCTTTAAGCGACATGCGGAAATGGTTGAAGCTGTCACGGAAAGTGATATTCTTGTATCGGGCAGAAATCAATCGGCCCTTAAGATAGTTTAGACCAAACTTCGAGTAATCCTCTACCCCAAACTCATTAACTAGATCGTATTCAAGGTTATGGCAGATCACGATCGGTTTCCCGGTCTGGCACTCGCACCATTCGGCAAATGGGCCAGCTTTCTTATATATCCAGCGATCACCAGACTCGTGAACCAAGGCTGTCAGAGTAACCTTACCCTGTTCATCGTTCTCGGTATCGAATCCGTACCAGTCGGAGAACTGGCTGGATACCAACTCAGGAGACTCATCACATGTCTCGGTATCGTTCATTTGGATTTTTGGACTAGCCAAAGGTAAAATGACATGATTATCACTGCAAAGATTACACCAGTCACGATTTCTTTGAATAAAGCGACTGAACAGATTAATAATGCTAACAAGACCAGTAAATCGATGATGAATGAAATCATACTACAGTTTCTACCTTCATGCTGACCAGTTTCACCTGCTTGCCCTTACGATCGGAAATATGTTTACCGCCAGCCTTGTCATAAAGGAAAAACCCTTCTAAACCTACCTCCTGATTGATGCGACGGAAGATCGCATAGCTGCTGGCGGTGTTGCGCTTGATGTTATGATAGAACGTGATTTTCTTCTGCCTGCCGCCGTCGTCTATCAATAGGGTCATCTTAAGGTTCTTGCGGCGAAGCCTCTTCGTCTTATCAACCTGCTCGGCTATGTCCCACGCCTTGTATTTCTTACCAGACTTGAAAGTGCCTACCTCCTGCAGAGCCTCAGGAAGAGACTCAAATTCTCGTTGAGAGAGTAGATCGGCCAAATCCTCAGGAGGTAGCGGCCTTGAAGCTAATTGAACGTATTGTCCACCACGTCGTGCCTCGATGCTGGTTACCGTTGGCTTGTAGCGGTCTGCCTGAGGCAGAAACCGCCCATCCTTACCACGGAACAGTATCTTTGGACCACGCTTAGCCATGTTCAGTTCCCACCAAGTAAGCCAGTCGTGCTACCGAATCCAGCAGCACCACGTCCACCATGAGGTAGCTGCGCGATTTGTGGCACAATAACCATGACCGGTTGCACCAGCATTTGAGCAATGGCTACTTTATCCTTAATGGCAGCGTCGATCTTACCCAAGACCGAGGCTTTCATCAGAGCATTAACCATGACCCGGACCTTAATTTCGCCAGTGTAGGTTGCATCAATGACCCCATCGACTACTCGACCACCACCGAGGGTCTTAACACTCGATGACCTTTCCTTGATCAAACCAACCATCCCCGGTGGGACAACCATGTGAACCAAGGTTGAAATCCAGATCAGGCTGCATCCGATAACCTCGATATCAGACGTGATCGCAAAATCGTCGATCTTCTCAATTGCACTAGCGAAGACATCGATACCAGCGTCCAATGGGTTTTTCCGTTGCTTCTCCATGTGATGGAGTAAGTGATACTCAGCTTTCAATCCGCCCAAAACGATATTGCACGCTGGGACGTTGACCTGTTGTGGCTGTTGACTCATAATAATGTTGACTTAGCTGCTGTTATGGCTTGTTCAAGTGACGCTCGATCAATATCTCGTGATAAGTGGCTCTGAGTTAGGTAAAACCCGGCTGCTTCCACCAGTAACCGTAACTGCCCTTGATGGATAGCCACCTGAAACTCAGCCATGGTCTGACGGCGTTTCAATTCTTGGATGTAAGCATAATGGTCAAGCACTTCTTGTTCCATTTCCTTAACCAACATTTCAGTTGGTACCATACCCAAGTCCACCCCGTGTTCCTTTTGACCGGCAATAAACTTGGCCTTGAACCGGGAGGATAAATCAGCAGCTACCGCAGCCAGCCAATCCATCCGGTCAGATAAGACAAGCGGAAACGTCCGCCTGAATCCGATCAGGTAACTGTTAGTTGGTGACTTTGCCATTGTGACAGGTGAATTGACCAAGTTCACGGGACAGGTAGATCGAAGCAATCTCGCCAAGCTCGTCACTGTCGATCGGTAGCCAGTTCAAGAAACCAGCCAAGTCTCGTGGGTCTGCGTTCAGGTAGTCAAGGTGAGTGAACGCGATTTTATCCGGTCGAGTAATCTGCAAACTCAATCGAAAATCGTCCGGGTCGAAAGTAAAGATACGACGTGTTCGTTTGGTGACGGTAGCCACTTCTGCCTGAAAGCCAAGTTCCTCAAAAGTAGTTTCAGCACCACCCGTTGGCCCAGAATTACCACCAGTCCGAATGGGGAAAGTGCGATAAACCCCGATGTATTCCCATTTCATACCACCAAAACCATTGCGTTCGATGGCTACACGTGGTTGGGTCGTGCGTGAAGTAACAAACGGGTAGCGTCCCCAGTTAACATCCAACAAGGCACCTTGGCTGCACTCGAAAATCCAGTCATAGTCATCAAACTGACGGATGTAATCAAACCACTGCGAGTTATTCACCACCCGGACATCATCCCGGATGGAAGCCGCCAGACTAGCCATGACTGACTCGGTATACCGGCCAAACTGTTTACTGAACCGCGCTGCACCAGAACCAGTGCCAGTTGAAGCTACCCGATCAACCAGATTGATAGCTAATTCTTGTTTCTTATCTTCGCGAGTTACCACGGCAGCGTGTTCATGCACGATCACCAGTGGTGCCTGACCAGTCGCCGAAACAATGGCATCAAGATCAGCCAACAATACTTCCACGTCGATCACCGAGTCTGGCCCAAGCATGATTACGTCAGCAAAGAACCCGGCAGCAGGCACGTTGCGAGTCTTGCCAAGGCTGCAGGTATGACCGGAGTTTGGTGAATTATCGCCGCAGACGACGAGCTTTCGAAATTTCTCATTATCTGGATGCCCTGTATCGCCTGATGGCATCCGGTTTTTCGCCAGCCATTCCGACATTGAGCCTTTACCTTCACTACCGTAGTGTCCACCGAATACGCATGTTTTCATTGTGTTTGTATTTGTATTTTGTTAGAAACGAGCAGGTTCAGCCGAGTCTCCCATGAGGAAGTGTGATGGGCATCCGGGTGGAAGTAGTCCGACCGAACCTGCTCAAACCGTCGTTGGTTTTGACGCCGCATCACGAGGAAATTCAAGCAGACCGAAACGCGCAGCGCAAGTGCGAAATGAACCTGTGATCGGAGACAATATTTTGATCAGACCCAGACATGGAAAAGCCCGGTCAAGTTTCCCTGACCGGGCTGCGAAAACCAACTACCGACTACGGCTTGACCGGCTTGACGTAAACCTGACACGTCAGCTTGATGGGACGACCATCCGTATGCTTCAACCCGGTATCCTGATTGCGGACACTGGCGAGTGACTCGGTGTTTCCGGTGCTGGATGCGACTGGCTCCATCAGATCGACGACGATGGTAGCTGTCTTGGCCTTTTGATCAATGGTGATCTTCATATGTTTTGGTATGTTACTGTATTAACTATGTTACTGTTTCGTTGATTGCTGGATTACTTCTTCGCACCCTTACCCTTGCCAGCAGCAGGGGCAGGAGACTTGGTAACAGGGGCAGGAGCTTGGGCGGGTGCCTTGGTAGTAGGCTGGACCTTGGCGGCGTCAGCCTTAGCCTTCGCATCAGCAGCCAGTTTGGCTTTCGCGGCATCGGCCTTTTTCTTCTCTTCGGCGGCAGCTACCTTGGCATCCTCCTTGGCCTTCGCAGCGGCAGCCTTGGCATCAGCCTTGGCCTGCTTCTCAGCAGCCAGCTTATTCAGGCGTTCCTGCTTGGCCTTCTCCTTCGCCTCAGCCTTGAGGATAGCAGCATCCTCCTTGGCCTTGACCTTGGCAGCGATAGTGCCAGCGCGGTTCAACTCGATCACCTGCTCCTTGAGCGGCTTGATGACCGGCCAGACGCGCACCATGTTACGGTAGATGGTGTCGAACTGATCAGTCGTGACGCTCAACTCACCACCATCCTCGGCAGTCAGCTTGAGATTACCAGTCGCGATGCCCGTCTTGGCATCAGTCGTGACGCTACCTTCTGCTGCGTTAAACGCGAGCAAAACCGCCAATGTATCTTGTGTCTTCATATGTTTTGATTTGTTAACTGTCGTGGCTTAATGCCACAGCACCCGGAATAGGCACCACTCTTCAGCGACGGGCTGTTCTCTGTTCCTCGTGCTGAAGACTGGAAGCTACTCTTAATTCTTCCCACCAGCACTGTATGGTGGGCGCAATAAGTGCATCACTGGAGGATACACCTTATCAGGATCGAGCTTATCCAAAAGTGTGTCACGGGCACAAACTACCTTAGATTCTAACCGCCTAATCAGAACGATAATGTCTTGGCTTGGCTTCTCACCCGGACAAGCCAATACCTGCGCACCAAGCGCACATAGCAACCCAGCAAAGGCTGCTTCTTCTGGCGTTAGTTCGATGTTTTTCATATCTTAATCTCCAGTCCAGTACCCGGAATAGGCACCCGTCACAGGCTACAGGCTGGTCCTGTGCCTGTGAAGGGAAACTACTTAGCGGTCACAGACCCTTTCGCTTGAGCCTGCTCCACATAGAACAGACAATGGTTAACTTCACGAACTATCCCAGTGTCCTTAAGAATCTGAATTAACTGGTTATACTTCTCAAGCTCGACATACTGCATCACCGCCGCGTATAGATGACCAGAAGGCAGACCCATTGAGCCAGCCGACTTGATTGCTGCCACGAACTCTCGTAATACCTCCACTGTTGCCCGAACGCGAGCGCCAGTAGGAGTGGGAGAAGAAGTAAGATGACGTGGCATAGGTCAAGCTTCCTTAAACCAGTCTGGGGCATGAGTCTTAAAACCAGAAGGAACTATTCCACTGGTCACCCATGCGAACATTGCGATCTTGGCATCGCCAGAATTCGTCGTCTCATACTCTGCCACCTGTCCACCAAGGCTAGTAATCGACCCAGCGCTTGTCGCAAGGAATGATACCTCCCAGTGGCCGTTAGGAAGCAACCGCACAACACTCTGACGATCAAGCCACTTCTCCGTTGTTATACTCCTGTTGCTCATATCTTGACGAGTGAAGGGTTGAGGCTCATCCACTTCTGCCCGAACTCACGCACATAGGGTGAGTTGTCAGGCACCAGACGCAGACCCAGCTTAGTAGCCGAGATGATTGCGCGATTGCGAGTAGGAGAGACAGAACGCGTATGACCATGCTGATCGATCACGCTGAACTGACCGATATCCGGATGGTCTTCAATGACCGCCGCACGAGTGACTGCTGGACTTGGCATAGTGGCCTTTCGTATGGGGACGATGAATGACACCAGCGTGGCCTGCTCGACCACTACCACCGTTGTCTTATTGTTATCGCCCATCACAAGAAAAGGATACCAGATCGAAGGCTCCGTGTCAATGCTCCGTGAAAGGTAACAGGAACGCTAATGGAACGCATTAAGCATAGCTAATGGATCAGGAACAGCGTCAG
>Ga0154020_10001699_pt1 | contig 27098 bp, 21 predicted proteins | sample Klosneuvirus_201_FD_109709 | JGI IMG/M metagenome (GOLD analysis project Ga0154020, IMG submission 109709) | Active sludge microbial communities from wastewater, Klosterneuburg, Austria - Klosneuvirus_20160825_MG | ecosystem: Engineered > WWTP > Aerobic digester > Activated sludge | place...
CGCCGGTGAGCCAGCCGATCAGCGAGCCGCGCAGGTGGCCGAGGAAGTTGGCGGCGAACTGGCGCAACCCGGTCAGCCCGGCGCGCACCAGGTTGCGGATGAAGCCGACCGGGTTGCGCACGATGGTGCGAAACGCACCGGCGGCGCGGCGCAGGTAGACCATCACCCCCGGGGCGACCACCGAGAAAATGATCTCCAGCAGGTTCATCACCGTGCCCAGCGCCCAGCTGATGAAGCGTCCGGCAAAGCTGGCGAAAGCCGCGCCGACCTTGGCGAAGGCACGCGGCAGCAGCACGATGTCCATCAGCTCCAGCGAGCGCAGCAGGGCCAGGAAGGTGCCGGGGATCTCGCGCACGAAGCCAAGCAGGTCGGCCATGGCACCCTGGAACCAGGCCCAGGCACGGCCGATGGCGTTGCCGCGCTGGATGTTCTGCCAGACCTCCTCCTGGCCGATCAGTGTCATGAAGCCACCGAGGATGGCCGCGGGGCTGCGCGGCACGGCGTCGCCGGTGACGGGGTCGCGCCCGAGCACGGCGCACAGCAGCGGCCAGGCGCGGGTGCGTGCGGCCAGGGCGCCGAGCGGTCGCAGGATGGCGTCCTTGACCAGATCGACGATGCCGCCGATGAGGTTGCGGCCGAAGGCAAGGATGCGGTCGATCGGGTCGGTGACGATGCGCCGGGCGCGGTTCCACAGGCCGCCAAGGTCGAAGATGTCGGTCCAGCTCAACCCGTCGAGGAAGTCGTCGATGCCCTGGCGCACGCTGCTGCCGATGTCGGCCAGCGCCTGCAGCTGGCCCATGGCCCAGTGGGCGACCCGGTCGACGATGCCGTGGTTGTCCAGCGCCTGGGTGATGAGGGCACCACCGGGCAGCAGTTCGATCAGGGCGCGCAGCAGGTTGGCCGCAGTGCGGTCGACGCGGCGCAGGTTGATCGGGTTGAAGCCGATCAGCAGGGTGAAGAGGCGGAATCCCGGGATCCAGCTGGCCTTGTCGGCGAACCAGTCCAGCGCGTCGGAAATACCCAGGCGCTGCACCTGCGCCGGTACACGCTGCTGCACGCTGACCGTCGGGTCGGCGCTGCGCTGCAGCCGGGCGGGCTGGTGGGCGGCACCCTGTTGCACGGTGTGGGCCAGCTCGTGCGCCAGTAGCTCCCGCCCGGCGGCACTGCCGGGCTGCCAGCGGTCGGGGCCGAAGTGGATGTTGCCGCCCACGGTGAAGGCCGCGGCCTGGAGCTGGCGGCTGGTCTGCGCGCTGGCTTCGCCGGTGTGGATGCGCACGGCAGAGAAGTCCGCACCGAAACGCTGCTCCATGTCCTGCCTGAGCGCCTCCGGCAAGGCAGCGCCGCCGCTGCCGGCCACCGCGCGTGGGGCCGCTGCGCCTGCCGAAGCTGCGGCACCGGCGAGCGCGGCCCCGCCGGCAGCCGGGCTGCGCACCCCCACGCTGCCGGCAAAACGCGCCACCGCCGGCGATGCCGTTCCGGCCGGCAGCGCCGCAGCGCGGTGTACCCCCGGCAGCGGCAGGCCGATGCTGCGCGGCGACTGGTGGGCATGCGCAGGGACGGTGATCGGCGCGGGACCATCGGCTGCAGGCCTCGGCTCAGGCATCTGCACGATGCGCCGGGCGACCCTGCTGGCCTCGCGTTCGGCGGCGTCCTCAGGCCGCGAAACGGCCAGGCCCGGAGCCAGAGCCGGTGCAGGCATCCGCTGAGGGGCCGGCATCCGCTGAGGGACCGGTGGCGGACGCGCCACCGCCACGCGGGCGGCGGTGCGCCCTGTGGTCGGTGAAGCAACGGCGCTCATGCCGGGCAGGCCGCGCTACAGCGCGCGCCCCTCCTTCTGGAGTTCGCGGCGGATGCCTTCGTGCACATCTTCGGCGCGGATGCGGTTTTCGCTGCGCCCGAGTGCGCGCAGGCAGCACCAGCGCACGATGTTCATGATGGTGCCGCCCGACAGTTCGTGCTGCTGCGCGATGCGGGCCAGGTCGAGTGTGGGCTCCAGCGTCACCGTCGGCGGAAAACCCTCGCGCCACAACCGCAGGCGCTCGGCCGGGCGGGGCAGGGTGAAGGGCAGCACCGCCTGGAAGCGGCGCAGGAAGGCGTCGTCGATGTTGTGCCTCAGGTTGGAGGCCAGGATGACCACGCCGGCAAACGACTCCACCCGCTGCAGCAGGTAGCTGACCTCCTGGTTGGCGTAGCGGTCGTGTGCGTCCGACACACCGGTGCGCTTGCCGAACAGGGCATCGGCCTCATCGAAGAAGAGGATCCATTGCCGGGCCTCGGCGGTGTCGAACAGGCGGGCCAGGTTCTTCTCGGTTTCGCCGATGTACTTGCTGACCAGCAGCGACAGGTCGATGCGCCAGACCTCGCGACCGCAGCGTGCACCCAGCAGACAGGCCGAGAGTGTTTTGCCGGTACCCGGCGGGCCGTGGAACAGGGCGGTGTAACCCGGGGCGACGCGCCGGCCCAGGCCCCAGTCGTCCAGCAGGGTGCGGCCGTGGGTGAGCCACAGGCCGATGTCGTCCAGCTGTGCCAGCGTGGCCGAGGGCAGCACCAGCTCCTCCCAGCTCAGGCCGGTGCCGACGCGCCGTGCCGGCAGGCCGGCATCGTTGCCGAGGTGCAGTCCGAGCTCGGGCAGCACTTCGGCCACAAAGCGTTCGCCCAGTCGCAACGCCCCGCTCAGCACAGGGTCACCCGCTGCAGGTGGGTCCAGGTGCAGCAGTTCGTCACGGGCCAGCCGGGCATGGGGCGACAACCGCTGCAACACCGCCAGGCGCCGCCCCAGGGCATCGCCGGCGAGCAGGAAGCAGGCCGTCTCACCGCTGGGAACAAAGCCGCCCGGGCCGGCCGCCGCACCCGCGCCACCGGCGCCGCCAAACTCGGTGAAAGGGCGCCCGGTGCTCTCGTTGCGGGACCAGAACACGTCCAGCAGGGCCGGCCGCAGCAGCGGAGCGATGGCCAGCGCCAGCAGCAGGCGTTCGTCCGCGTCCAGGGCGTGGCGGCGCAGCAGGGCGGCGTAGGGGCAGGCGTCGCCGGGCGGCAGCGCCGCAGGCGGCAGGTGTTCACCCGGCAGACCAGGAGAGCGGCTGCCGGCGGCATCGAAGTACTGCTGCAGTCGCTGTTGCAGGGCATCGGCGAGCCAGTCGAGCTCCGCTTCGAGCTGAGCGATGGAAGACGGCTGGCCGGGTGGGGTGGCAGGGGTCGGCCGCTGGATGGCGCCTTCGGGCGGGTCGTTGCGGGCGTTCATGCCGGCCCCCAATCGACTTCCAGCGGGGCTGGCATCCAGGGCAGCTTGATCCAGCCCAGTGCCCAGGGCAGGCGTGCCAGCAGCAGGTCGAAGGACTCCGGTTGCACCTGGAGCCGCCAGTGGTGGTCGGTGCGGCGCAGCAGGCCGCCGCGCTGCAGGAAACTCAGCCTCAGCCCGGCCGGCCGGGTGGCCCGTAGGGCCGACCAATGGCCGATTGCGGCCTGCAGCAGGGCATCACCCTCGTCGCGGGCGCTGCGGTCCAGTAGGGGCATCGGCGAGCTCAGGGGGGCCAGAGGGTCCAGCCCCAGCAGCAGCTTGATGACCGGTGCCTCGAACTCCTGCGCGCCGGCCTCCTCCCCGGTGGCCAGCCAGTGCAGCAGCGCCGCGGCGCGGGGCAACCCGGCCGGATCGATCGGACCCCGCCCCCGGCCCCGCCCCCGGCCGGGAGCTGCAGCAGCAGCGTCGCCGGCGGCGACAGCGGGCGGGTAGAGCCCCTGCCCGATGAACAGCCGCGCCAGATAGGGGTGCAGCAGCACCAGCCCGGCCAGCGGCACGGTCAACCCGGCGGCAGCGGTCGGTGTCGATGTGGGCACGTTGTCACCGGCGGGGGAGCGCCCCTGTGTCCCTGCAGGTGGGCGCTCACCTGGCTCACTGGCCCCGGCAGGCTCCCGGCCGGCTGCCTGGGGCGGTGTGGGGAGCTCCGTCCCGGCCGGTTCCTCCAGCTGCATTGCGTCCGCTGCGGCCAGGCTGTGCAAGGCGTTGTTCCAGGCCTGCCGGGCCGCATCGTCGCCGGGGCTCGCGCCGTCGGCCTGCGCCCGCAGCCAGCCCAGCAGGCTGTTGCCCTCTGCGGACGCTGCACCGGCCTGCCAGGCCAGGCTTGCGGCCAGCAGCGGCAGCCGGCTCGATTCGTCCGTGGCCCGCAGCGCGGTACTCCAGTGCCGTGCAGTGACCCCGCCCGGCCCGTTGGCCCAGGTGTCGAAGCCGCTGGCCAGCTGCTGCTGCTCGGCCTCGGGCAACAGCACCAGCCAGCGCAGCAGGACCATCGCCGCCGGGGCCGCGGGGGGGGCAGACAGTGCGGCCCAGGCCGCCTGCGCCCCTTCCTGCCGCCACTGTGCCGCCAGCTCGCGGGCGGCGGTGATCAGCAGGGCCCGCAACGTCTCGCGTGTCAGGCCGGCCACTTCCCAGGGCAGGTGGCCCCGCAGCAGGTAGTGCTGCAGGGCCATCCTGCGGTGGGCGGCCTCGTTCAGTGCGGTGACCCGCGGCAGCGGGTGCCCGGGTGTTGCGGAAACCCCGGTGCCGCCCGGCTGGGTCTGCACTGCAGCCGGCGGGTGGTCCAGCGGTACCGGGACATGTACCGGCCCTCCCTCTGCGGTCAATGCCGCTGCAGGTGCCAGCGTGGCCGGCAGGACCTCGGCGAGCGCATCGGCCAGCCGGGAGGGCAGCGTCGCGTGCAGCTGCTCCAGCGGGACGCGGCCCAGCGGCAGCTCCAGCTTTTGGATGTGCTGCAGTTGCCCGGGGGTGTCCAGCCGGGACAGCACCCCTTCCAGCACCGCCTCGACCAGCTCGGTCTGTTCGCGCAGCAGGCTGCGCAGGGCCAGCGCGTCCGCCGGGTTGCCCGCGCGGGCCTGCCAGCGCAGGCGGGCGATGCGGTGGGGGAGGGCCTGCGAGGTCATGCTGTGACTGCGCCCGGGTTGCAGCGGTCAGCCGGGCCGGCGGTTGAGGTTCTGTAGGTTGCCCAGCAGCAGCTGCTGGGACGAGCCCAGGTTGGCGTTCTGCTGCAGCGAAGTCAGCTGGCCACTCAGTGCGGCAGAGGCGGCGGCATCCGTGACGTAGACCGTGCTGTTGGCCAGCACCGCGGCCACGTTGGCGGCCGCACCGCTGGAAGTGTCCACCTGCTGGGTGACGACATGGGTGGTGGTGTCGGCCACCGCGCCACCCAGGTCGGCCTGTGCCTTGGCCAGCAGCGCCTGAGCCTGGGTGCGGGAATCGGCGCTCAGGTCGGCTCGGTTGGTCAGTTCGACCAGGCTCTGCACCCTCTGGCGCTGGTAGTCCACGTCCTGCAGCATCTGGTTGAGCAGGGCGTCGCCGGTGGTGTAGGTCTTGCCGGGCGACACCACACCGGCGCCGGTGGCTTCCTTGACGGAGAAGGCACCCTTGACCAGGCCTTCGATGCCGGCGCTCTGTTCGCGCAGGTCGCGCTGCACCTGCTCTTTCAGCTGGGCCACGTTGGTGGTCAGGTCGGTTCTGGCTGCGGCCAGTTCCTGACGCAGCAGCCCGCTCACTTCCTCGAACTTCGGTGCCATCAACCGGCCCACCAGGCGATCCACCGGCGGCAGCAGCTTGATGGGGGGCAGCTCCAGGGGTGGGCGCAGCGGCGGGCGTTGGGGCGGCATCTGCAGCGGGGGTTCGCTGGGTTCGGGCTCGTCGACTTCGGCGCAAGGGTAGGGCAGGCAGAAGTCGGCCACCACCCGGCCGCTGTCGTCGTAGACCGGCACAAAGGTGCCGCCACGGGGTACGCCGCCCAGGTGGTCCAGCCCGGGGTGTTCGGCCAGGAAACGGGTCAGCAGCAGCTTGTCGTCGGCCTGCTCGTCGCGGGAGGCGATCAGGTCGTCCAGCCACTGCAGCCAGGTGGGGTGGGTGGTCTGCAGCAGGCTGTCGGCCGGGGAAACGAAGTCGCTGCGCGCCACACCGCCGAGGTGGATGCGGGCGCTGCCCACCGTACCCAGCGTGCTGCCGAGGCGGTCCTGCCAGCGGGAGGCCTCGCTGCCGGCACGGTAGGCGCTGTAGGTGGACATCTTCAGCACCGGCCTGGCCGCAGCGGCAAAGGCGCCCACGGCCGACTGCGCCTCCCGGGTGGCCTGAACCACCGAAACCCCGGTTTCGGTCTGCTCGGGGATCAGCGCGCTGTCCACCGCCTGCCGGACCTGTTCGCTCAGCCGTCCGGAGAAGCCTTCACTTTCGTCCAGCCGCAGGGAAACGTCCTGCCGCAGCAGGTGGTGCAGGCGGTGCAGGTCGTTGTAGCGGATGGTCGGGCGCACCTTGATCCAGCGGCGCAGCTCGTGCAGCAGCACCGGCTGAACCTGGAAGGGCAGGTGGTGTGCGGCGATCTGCTCGCGCAGGAGGGTGGTCACCTGTTCCACCGGCTGGCCCAGGTGGCCCTCGATGCGGAAGAAGTCGTGCGCCGCAATCGCGAAACCCAGCGGTGTTGCAGCCCTTGTGCTGCCGGGCCACTGGTCGGACCGGTAGCCCAGGTTGTCGCTGGCCTGCCCACGCTGGGTGAGGCGCTGGTTCCAGGCCTCGTGCAGGGCCACCGGGGCCTGCGGATCGACCGCGTAGTACCAGGGGATGGCGCGCTCCTCCAGCGGCGCCTGTTCGCCCCGGCTGGGGGTGATGCGCAGGGTGGTGTCGCCGGGCAGCGCGAAGTGGGTCACCAGCACCTGCAGGCGCTGCAGGGCAAAACGGGCGCGTTCGGCGGGGCTGTCGGCGGCCGCATCGCGGGCGCTGGGGTACCAGGGGGTGCGCTGCCGCAGCGGTGCGCCCAGCTGGCCCAGCAGCAGGTGTTTGGGGAAGGCGAGCGGGTCGGGCAGCGCCACCGCCGCGTCGTCCCACAGCGCCTGTCGTGCCGCCTCATGAGCGGCGGCGAGGTCCTTGAGGTGGGCGTACCAGATCTGTTGTCCGGCCGCGCTCTGGCCGAGCGACTGGGCCTGTTCGCCGAGCCGGCGGCGCCACTGCGGCGCCGGGTTCCCGCCGAAGAGCTCGTCACAGAGGTCGGCGCTGGCGCCGGTCAGTGCGTCCAGGGCCGGCAGCAGGTGTTCCAGGGTGGCAGCGGCTGCGCTGCGGAAACTGGCCGCCAGCTGGGACACCGAGGTGAGGCGGCGCGCCAGCAGCGGGCGGGCCACCGGCACTTCAACCAGTGTTCGAGCACGCGCACGCGCTGAATCGAGTGCCGCGGCCCGGGCTGCCAGGGCGGCGGCATCGGCGCTGTCGATCAACAGCAGGCGCACGCGGTGCAGGGCGTCCCGACCGAGGTTGTCGCAATCGGTGCCGGTGCACAGGTCGGGGTCGTTGACGACGGTTTCGGCCAGCATCAGCAGCACCTTGCCGTTCAGTCCGGGGGCGGGCAGCGCGCTCAGCGGCTGGGCCAGCACGTCCTGGCTGCCGGCCGGCAGCAGCTCGACGGCCGACAGCATGGCGGCGTCGCCCGGCACGGACGGGCCGCTGCCCAGGCCGTCGCCAGGCTCGGTGCCCGCCAGCCCGGGGTAGAAGGGCGGATACACCGGTGCGCTGCGGTCGTAGGGGCGGAAGCTGTTGTAGACCGTGTCCTGCGCCAGCCGCAGCAGGTCGCCGTCGCTGGTGATGCCCATGCCGCGGGAGATGCGCACCCCTGCCTCCACCCGGCTCACCCGCAGGCCGCTGGCGATGCCCACCCCGATCAGGTCCACCCGGCTCAGGCGGTCCTGACGGTCCAGGAACTCGCTCAGGCTGTTGAGCTGCCCGTGGGTGAGCACCTGGTCGGGCTCGAACACGGCGTACTGGGTGGCCTGCCGGGTGAGGCGGTAGTGCACTTGGAGCGGATCGGCCATGGTGGTGGTTCCTGTGTCGCAGGGTCGGAGATCACTCTTCAGGCGCTGTTCATGCGCCCGAGCGAGGTCTTGCCGAGGATGAAGGGCGGCTGGGTTTCGTCACCGCTGCAGTCGAACAGCGCACGCTGTGGATAGACGTTCTTCACGCTCACCAGCGTGTCGATCAGCGCCTGCAGCTTGTTGCGTCGGCCGCTGCGGCTGTGGCCGGCGTGCAGCTCCAGCCAGTCGCGCCAGGCGCGTTCAAATCGGGCCATGTCCTCGGGCGCCAGCCAGCACACCGTGGGCAGCAGGTGGGCGGGCAGTTCGCGGCGGATCGTCTCCTCCACGAACCGACGGAAGGCCTGGTTCTGAAAGCGCCCGGCGTAGGCCGGCAGCAGGATGTGCAGCCGCCAGGAGTAGGGGTCGAGGTCGAGGCAGTCGTCGCAACCCGGGTCGCCGCAGATCGGCAGCAGCGGGTCATCCGGCTCGACGGGACGCAGCAGCAGGTGCTCGACCAGGTAGAGGCCTTCGCCGCTGTAGCGTTCGCGCAGGTGCTGCTGCAGCTCGGCGATGGCCGCCTCCATCGCCGCAGCGTCATCGAAGTACTGGATGCGCCGGGCCAGCACCTCGCCATCGGCCGCAACGATGTTGAAGTAGTGGCGGCCGTCGCCGCTGCGTGCGCGCTGGATGCCGGCGTCGAGCTGGGCGCGTTCGATGGCCTGCATCATTTCCGCACGGGCGGCCTCGGCTGTGAGGTAGCGGGTGCTGGCCGAGAGCAGGATCCGCCCGGTCACGGCATGGCGCACCCGGAATCGCCACTCCGGCGCCTCGTCCGGGGTGGCGTCCACCTCGGTGTAGCTGTCGTGGGAGACCGCACTCAGGCTGCGACGGCTGAAGTCGGCCAGCCCCAGCAGTCGGGCGAGCCGGCGCTCCAGCGTGCTCACGTTCGTGGTGTTCCACACCCCTTCGGGCCCGGCCGGGTACTGGTGCTGTGCTCCAGCGCGTGCGCCGCCCAGCTCGGCGGCTTCGGCCAGGAAGCGGCACTGTTGGGCGATGCGCTGCGCCGCCGGGGTGCCGAAGCAGGCGCCCAAGACCGCGGAAATCTCCGCAAAGTCCTCGCCGATGCGGGCCAGCAGGTGCTCCAGCACCCGCTGCTGGCGCGCCGTGGCCTCGTCGGCGGATTCGTTCAGGTCCGCCAGCCGGCGGGTATCGGTACCGGGGTGATACAGCGGCGCCTGGGTGAAGATGTCATTGACCAGCTGGGCGCCCAGCACATGCGGTACCGGCGCGCTGCCCTGGGCTGCGGCCTGCCAGCCATCGGCCAGCGCCAGCAGGTCGGCGGGGGCCACAGACAGGCGGCGACCGGCGCCGGCCAGCGTGGCCAGGTGGTTTGCCATCCACTGGTCGAAAAAGAGCAGCCAGGCCTGCAGCTGCCGCACCTCCAGGCGACGGGTCTCGTCGGCCCCAGGGGGCAGGCCCTCCGGCCCGATGCCGTACAGCGCCGGGAAGTCGTTCTGGAAGGAGTGGTAGCCGCTCAGGTCGCGACTGCGGCCCAGCGGCAGGGCCGGCTCCAGCTCCTGTGGGGTCTCGACCTTGCGGCGTGCTTCGGCGCGCAGCGCAGTGAGGCCCTCGCGCACCGCCTCAGGCATGTCGGCCACGAACCAGCCGGCCACCGGCAGACCCCGCTGGCTGAACACCAGCCGGCCCTGTGCCAGGCTCAGGCGGGGCAGGCGCCCGGGTCGCACCGGCACCTGCCAGGGGTTGGCCACCGGCAAGGCGTCGGCCACCACTTCGAAGGGGTCGGCATCGGGAGCGGCTTCATCGTCTTCATTGCCGCGCTGCAGGGGATTGATCCGCAGGTCGAGTACCGCACGCACCCCCGACACCCCCATCACCGCAGCGATCAGGTCCGACAGCTGCAGCGTCTGCGGCAGTTCGCTGGCGGCCAGGTCCGCAGTGTCGATCAGGCCATGCTGCAGCAGCGGGCCCTCCAGCAGGTCCGGCAGGGGGGTGCCGCGGGCCAGCCCGACCGCCAGCGGGTGGTTCGGCACCGCCGGGGCGATGGTCTGGGAGAGGGTGAACAGGCACTGCGCCGCGGCCTGCGACGGGTCGACACCGGCGTCCAGTTCGATCTCTGCACACACCGCAAAGTACTGCGCCTTGGCGCTGCGCAGTTCGATGAAGTCTTCGCCCAGGTTGCGTTCGGCCTGCAGACGTTCGCTCACCTGGCGCAGCACCGCCTCACGTTCGGCCCGGGTGCCGATGTGGTCCATGAACTCGATGCGCGCGCGGTGCAGGCCCCCCAGCACCACCTCCTGCCAGGCGGTGTGTGCGGGTGGATCGCGCCTCAACTCGCGCCGGCGCAGGTCGGCAAAAAGCCGAACATCGTTCACCGGCTCCACCCAGGCGTTCTTGACGCCCGGCAGGTCGATCAGCCGGCGGCGCCAGTCGGCCGGCGTCCAGGGCCGGTTGGGCAGGATTGCGCCGGCACGGTGGAACTGTGCCGCGCTGTGCGCGGCGAGGGTGCCCTCGTCCTCCCCTTCTGCGGCGGGCCGCAGGATCAGGTCCTCGATCGGCAGGCTGCTGCGGTAGGCCAGTTCGGCCAGGGCCCAGCAGGCCAGCTCCAGGATGGTGATGCCGGGGTCGTGGGTGTTGTGGTCGGTCCATTGCCGCCCCGCCAGGCTGCGCAGGCTGGCCAGTCCTTCCTGGAACAGAGCGCGCACATCCAGTGCCGCGTCGGCGGCCGGCCCGCGCGGGATGGCCGGCAAGGCGGTGACGGGGCGGTCAGACATCGCTGGTCAGCTCCACGATGCGGTGCGCCGGGGCGGACACCAGGATGATGTCGGGGGCTTCCGGCAGGGCTTCGGCCACGTCGGTTGCAGCGCTGCCGGGCGCACCTTCCAGCCACAGGTGGAAGTCGGTGACATGGTCCACCTCCGGCCGTGCTTCGATGAAGGCGAGCAAGGCCGAGCGCAGGATCCGGACCCCCAGCTCCGGCATCGAGCCTGCCGGAGCACCCGCGGAATCGCCCTGCCCTCCGGCGGCCCAGGGTGAGAGCTGGGTGACCAGCGCTTCCTGCAAGGCCGCAACCTGCGGGTTCCAGGCCCAGCCGGGGCGCAGCCGCAGCTTGAATTCGAGCTGCACCCGGCGCCAGCGCGGGTTGCACACATGCCACTGCAGCTGCAGGCCGCCGCGTTCGCGCAGCAGCGCGCCGATGCGGGCCAGGGTGTCCAGATCCACCCGCGGCTGGAGGCGGTCCCGGGCGGGGCTGCGGCGCAGGTCCGGCAGCACCAGCAGCATCGCATGGCCGGCGGCCTGCCAGGAACCGGGTCGGGCATGCGGCAGGCATTTGGCGCGGTACACCGAGGGGAAGGCCTGCAGCACCAGCCGCTCGGCGTCCCAGGCGGTGATGGCGCGGCCGCGGTGGCGCAGCCGCTCGGCAGCGCGGCGCGCCAGTGCGGCGTCACCTTCCTGCAAGGCGCCGCCGAAGCTGGGGTAAGGCTGCCTCACGCCCTTGACCGCCGGCAGCGCCGTGGTCAACTTGCCGATGGATCCGGCAGCCAAAGGTTGCGCCAGGCGCAGGGGGTCGTTGCCCTGGTCGATGAACTCGACCTCCACCGCGTTGGCATGAACGGCCAGGATCTTGCACACCGCCTGCGGCTCGGCCGCGACGCTGGCGCGCAGCCACACGGCGTCGGTGTCACAGCGGGTGGCCTGGGTGTCCGCCCCGGTGGGCAGCGCGATCTGCACCAGCCCGCTGCGGCGCAACCCGTCGGTGCCGTCCAACAGCTCGCCGGGCAACAGCTCCCGCCAGGCGTTGTCCACCAGCACCGCCCAGCTGACCCGCTGGGGCTGAGCCTGCGGGTCGGCGCTGCCTTCGGCCAACTGCACCAGCAGGCTCAGACTGTCCCCGCCGGTCACACCGGTCAGGCCGATCCACCACGAACCGGCCTGTGTATGGCCGGGCAACAGGCCGACGGTGGTCCAGGCGGCGGCAGGCTCACGCTGCAGCAGCAGCCAGGGGTGTTCACGGCTGACCCCCAGGGCATCGACATGGAAGAACTGCAGCTGCGCCGCCTCGAAGCTGGTGGGGCTGGCTTCGTCCAGTGCCACACGGGCCGATCGGGCGGAGTAGTCCAGCCAGATCTCCTGCACCTTGGGGGTGTAGGGTGCGCGCAGCGGTGCCAGTATCTGTTCGGTACCGGGTACGGTCTCGCCGCGTGCGATCGCCATCAGTCGCTCAACCGATTCATGCCGGTAGGCGCCATGCAGGAAGTCATCCTCCAGCGTCAGGCTCAGGCTGCCGGGCGACGCGGCAGGGCGGGTTGCGCCGCCGCCGGCGCGGACCTGCGGCAGGTGCCAGAGCTCCCGGCGCGCCTGCTGCGCGAGTCTGCGCAGGCCGCTGTCACGCAGCAGGCGGCCTCGGTCGCCGTTCCGGTCCGCAGGGGTCGGCAGCCGCGCCAGGGGCTGCAGTTGCGTCACGCCGCCGCTGCGCTGCATCAGGTCGCTCACCGCCAGCTGCTGCGGTTCACCCAGCGGCCCCAGCCAGTCCAGCCGGGCTGCAATGCCGTTGGCCACACGGGCCTGGTCGCGGTAGCCGCTGTACCAGCTGCCCAGATGCTCCGGTGCACCCTGCCAGCGCAGGTTCAGCAACAGACGGTGGAGGGGTTTGCCCAGTGCCTCAGGGCAGCCGATCAGCAGTCGCGAACCCACCACCGGTTCGGCGCCGAAAGGCAGGAAGGCGCGCCTGGCGTCCAGTGCGCCCTGATCGTTCGACAGCGCCAGCCCCCGCAGGCCGTCCACCGTCACCTCCAGTGTGGCCGCCCGGATCACCACGCTGTCGAAGGCACCGAAGGGCAGCGTTGCACCCGCTGCCAGCGTGAACTGCAGCACCGGCGCGCCGGGGGGAAACCGCTGGGTGAACCGCTTGCCGTCGATGTCCACCACCGCGGGCAGCTCGCTGCCCAGGGTGCAGCCGAGCCGGCACTGCAGGCCCTGCTGGGTGGACTGCAGCGCAGCGCTGACCGGCAGCGGCCCGATCCAGCCCTGCGGCCCGCTCAGGTGGGCGCGCAGCGAGGCCGCCAAGGCCGCCGCGTTGAGGGTGGCTGCGCGATCCTGCAGCTCCAGCGTCACGGTGATTTCGCGGCGTCCTTCGGCCAGGCGCAGCAGGGGGGAGGCCAGTGCAAAACCCACCGCCGCCTCCGGCAGGGCACTGTGGCCGAAGGGGGGCCAGGAAGATCCGGGTACTGCGAAGACGGCGCCAAAACCATCGGCCGAATCCGCCACCGGAGCCAGGCGCAGCCGCTGGTCGGCGCCCCGGTGCAGGCTGGCCATTCGGGCCACGGCCGCACGGCCGATCCAGGTGGGCCGCACAGGGGCGTAGAGCTGCTCCACCCGGCGGGCATCCTTGCCGGCGCTGAAACGGTGTTCGGGGCGCAGTTCGACGCCGCTTTCCCCCTTCTTCAACTCGACCACCAGGTGGGCCCGGTCCGGCTGCGGCGGGCGGGGCACAAAACCCAGCACCTGCTGCATCTGGAACTGCAGCTGACCCGCGGTGAAGCCGTTGAGCAGGCGCTGTGCATGGCCCCCCAGACGCAGGAAGGTGATCAGCAAGGCCAGATGGGGCGGCAGCTCGCCGTCGCTGCGTTGCACCAGCCTGGCCAGCTCGGCGGTTTCCCCGGCGGGGAAGAAGCCGCCCCAGTGGCCCTCGGGCTCCAGCGGGTCCGCCTGGGGGTAGACCAGCTGGGCGGCCAGCGCACGGGCGGCGGCCAGCAGGGCGGCGGTGTCGCGTTCGTCCAGCGGGGCATGGGCAGGGTCCAGCCGCGGGTCGCTGCGGTCGGTCTGTGCGCTGCCCGGGCGGGCGGCCAGGGCGCGGAGCAGGTCGGCGGTGGACATGCGTGGCTCCTCAGTTCCCGGTCACGCTGGCGCGCAGTTCGTTGGCATCACCCAGGTAGTAGGGCAGCACGAGGTTGAAGCGGGTGTTGGTGCTGCGCACGGCATAGTCCAGACGGATCTGCAGCACACCCTCGACGGCGCGCTGGTCGTCCACCATCAGGTCCAGCAGCTGGATGCGCGGCTCGTGCACCAGGATGGCGGTGCGGATGCGTTCCAGCAGCAGGCTGCGCATCGTGGTGGACAAGGGCTCGAACACCTGTTCGCCCAGCGCCAGCCCGTAACGCGGCTGCAGCGCCCTTTCACCGGCATGGGTGCCGAAGAGGATGCGCAGGCTCTGGGCGATGTCCTCCTCGTCTTCCACCATGCGCACGGCGCCGGCTTCGAAACGCGGCGGAAAGCTCCAGCCGCGGCCGAGGAACAGTGCGGTCTGGGGGCGGGTCGAGGGGCTGTTGGCCATGCGCTCATCCTCCGATCTGGACCGTGGTTGCACCCACCGCCACCGCGGCACCACAGCCGCAGGCATCGCCCGCACGCAGCGCCGGCCGGCCGCCGATCTGCACCGTCGCGCTGCCCAGGGTGAAGGGACTGGCCGTGGGGGCGTGCCCGGGGGGCGGCAAGGCACAGACATGCAGGTCACCCAGCACCGCCGCCGGCAGGCCGCCCACCATCACGGTGGGCACTCCCGGGCCGACCACGCTGCCGCCGTGGTTGCTCAGATCGGTGACGCGGGCGGCGCTGGGCATGGTGGGTTGCTGCTGAGGGGTGAATGAAACCGGGGCGTGCGGCGAGGTGCTTCAGTTGATCTGCACCAGGGCTGCATTGACCTTGGCCAGCGTGCCGCCCTTCAGCTCGGCGCTGGCCGAACCCTCCAGGGTCAGGTCGAGGGTGGCCTTGACGCTCAGGCTGGTCTGAGCTTCCACATGGGCCTCGGTGCCGGCGTTGAGCTGCAGCGCGCCGGCGCTGTCGAGGGTGATGCCGCCACTGTCGAGCACGATGCGGTTGCCGTGGGCGTCCTGCAGGGTGAGTGCGCCGGCTTCGTCGTCGAGCTGCAGGCTGTGGCCCGAGGGTGTGGACAGCGTCAGGATGCTCTTGTCATCGTCGAAATGCAGCTTCATGCCGCTGCGGCTGACGTAGCCCTTCTGGGGGTTGTCATTGGCCAGGGGCAGCGGAGGCGCCTTGGCACTGCTGTGCAGCATGCCCAGGATGACCGGGTGGCGCGGGTCGTTGCCCAGGAAACCGAGCAGCACTTCATCGCCCAGTTCAGGGCGGAACTGGAAACCCCGCCCGTCGCCCGCATCCAGCGTGGCCACCCGGGCCCACAGGCCGTCGTCTTCGGCATCCACCAGGGGCAGGCGCACCCGCACCCTGGCTTCGCCGGTCGGATCCTCCAGGTCGGTGACCACCCCACACTGCAGGCCGGCCACCTGGGCCACCAGAGCCGGGCTGCGCGGCTGTGCCAGGCGCTGCAGCAGCGCCTCGTCCGCGTCCAGGCTGCCGAACTGCAGGTGGGTGCGAAAACCCTGCACCGTGTCCAGTTCATGGCGCACGCCGCTCACCCAGATGCGGCCGTTGAAACGTGCGCCCACACCGGCCAGCTCGGCCACGTCACCGGGCTGCAGCTGCGGCAGGCCGATGCATTTGGCCCGCCCGCAGACCTGGTTCAGCCTGGCACGCAGCGCCCAGGCGTCGGCCAGTGCCTGTGCCTCGTCGCGGGTCCAGCCGGGATGCTGCAGGTCCAGGCGCTCGACACCGGCGGCGGCGGCCAGTTCGCTGCCCTCCAGGTTGCCCGGCGCCGTCACCTCCGGATCGGCCGACTCCACCTCCTGCAGGTCCTGGTCGGTGGCGCTCCAGCTCAGGGCGTGCACCGCCTGCGCCTGGCCGCGGGCGTCGGTCTCGGCGTCGAAGTCCAGCAGCGTGGCGCCAAAACGCAGCTGTGCCAGCGGCTCGCCCTGCAGGGCCGGGCGCCGCAGGGCGATCTGCGCACCGCGGGTCAGCACCACCAGGCCGTTGGCCTGGGCCCGGGCGACCAGGAAGTCCCAATCACTCACCGCGTGCTGCACCAGCTGGGCGTGGCGCACTGCAGTGGCCTGCACCTCGGCGTCCAGCCCGGCATCCGCCAGCCGCTGTTCGATCCACTCGCTGTCGGTGACATCGAAGTGGTTGGCGCTGCGCGGCCGACTGGCCAGCCGGCCGGCGGCGTGCCGGCAATCGACGATCAGCTGCGGCGCAGCCTGCTCGCGCACCCGCACCCGGATGCGCAGCACGATGCCGCTGAAGATCGTCGTCTGCGCAGAACCCGACCCGGCCCTGACCTCCACACGGCTGCCGGGCACAAACAGGTCGCCTGCAGCCAGCGGGAAGTCCCCTGCAGCAGCCGAACCGTCTGCGTAGACCAGCCGCGCCGTGGCCAGGTGGTTGGCGCTGGCCGTCACGCTGGCCGACAGCAGCTGGTGCTCGCGGGGCACGGGCTGGCCCTCCACCAGCACGCTGAACTCGCGCTGTTCGGCGGCAATCGGCAGGCTGCGCTCGGGCACGGCGGTGGCCATTCAGCGCTCCAGCGGGGGAAAACGCACCCGCGTGCCCGGCGGCAGGTGGCGGAAGCGGTCGAAGCCGTTGGCGCGTGCCACCTCCAGGCAGCGTGTGGCGTCCCCGTAGATGTCCTGGCACAACGCGGCCAGCGTGTCGCCAGCGCGCAGTACCCGCAGATGGGTCAGGTCGGGTGAGCTGTCCTGCTGCAGGGCCACGCGGGTCTGGTCGTCGCTGGCGTCGCTGAAGGTGGCGGTGATCACCGCACGCAGCGGCGTGCCATCGGGCCTGAACAGTTTGTAGACCACCTGGGCGCTTTTGAGCACACAGCGTTTGACCTGCACCCGGCCCCAGGCCACCAGCAGGTGGTTGGGCCGGTGGATGCGGCCGTTGTAGCCGGTGACGGTCTGAAACTGCTCGACCTTGGCCTGCACGTCCAGCGCACGGCCGTTGGCTCCGGTGCCGTCCAGGAAAAAGGCCAGCGACAGGTCACCCGGCTTGACCTTCTTGAAGTCCATGCGGCTGCCGGTGGAGCCCGAGCCCTGGCCGCTGTCGTACTCCATCTCCCAGCCCAGGGTGATCTCCGCCGGGTTGACATAGGCCTCGAAGGTGCCGACCGCTGCATCGCGGCAGTCGGCGGCCTCGTGGGCTTCGATGCGCAGGCGTTCGAGCTGGCCGGAGGGCGCGGGCATGATCAGGGCTCCCCTCGCTCGCGCAGGATTTCCAGCACCTGCTCGACGATTTCGGCCACCAGCGCCTGGCGGTCGTCCAGCGGGGCGGGAGCGGCCGAGCCGCCCGAGGCGGCGTTGCCGACCTCGACCGAGATCACCACTTCGTCGATCACGATGGGCATGAATGTTCTCCTGCCGGGGCCGACCGGTTGTGGGGGCGCAGGTGGATGCGGCTGTGCATGAGGTCAGGCCGGATCGACGGTGAAGCGCTGGTAGCTCAGCTGCAGGGACTCGACCACAAAGGCATTGGCGCTGGCGTTGAGGTCGGCCACCGCCCACTTGACCGGCCAGGCACCGATGAGGTGCCAGGTCATCAGCGGCTGGTGTTCTTCGTTGAGCAGGGTCACGTCGATGTTTTTGGGTTCGATCTGCAGCTCGTCGGTGCAGCGCCTGACCCAGCGCCAGACCTCGCTGCGCGGCAGCAGGCCACGTTTGAGGGTCAGGTCGCCGTATTTGGCGCGACCGGGGTACTTCTGCACGAAGCGGTTTTCCCCGCCCTCGGGCTGCTCCTCCATGGCCAGCTCCAGCGACAGGCCGCCCACTTCGGTGAAACGCAGGTCGTCCTCGGGCGTCAGGTTCAGGCCCAGCACCTCGACCCGGAAGTGGAAACCCACCGGCGGCGTGTACATGCGATTCGCGCTCCGGGTGTCAGTCGTTCTGCACTTCCAGGCCTTCGTGGGCCAGCTCGATGGTCTCGATGGCGACCTCGTTGCCCGAGGCCTTGAGCTGCGGCCCTTCGACCTTGACCGGGAAGGCGCGCTGCACCTTCCACACCATCACCGGCTCGTGCTCCTCGTTGAGCAGCGAGATGGTGAGGTCGCGCCGCTCGACCTGGTTGAGTTTGACGGTGGCCAGCCACTTGAAGAAGTCGTTGTCCGACTTCACTACTCCGCGCTTGAGCGTGATGTTGCTGAACTTGCGCAGGCCGGGCATCTTGATCGACGAATACTCCTTGAAGGAGCCGTCGCGGTACTCGATGGCCTGGTTCTCCTGTGTGAGACCGGTCACTTCCGAGAAGCCGATGCGCGCGCCGCCCCACTCGACATTGAAGTGGAAGACGGGCAGGGGGTATTGCTGAGGCATGGTGGATTCCTTCCGGCGTCAGGGGCTGGCGGGTTTCGTTCAGCTCGTCTGCAGCTTGTGCGAGAACTTGAGGATGATGAATTCGGCCGGCCGCACCACGGCCATGCCGATCTCGACGTTCATGCGGCCTTCCAGGATGTCCTGCGCGTTCATCGTCACGCCCAGGCCGCAGCGGACGTAGAAGGCGTCCTTGGTGGTGGCGCCGGCCAGCGCGCCTTCGCGCCACTTCTGGGTCAGGTAGCTTTCGATCATTCCGCGCACCTTGACCCAGGTGTTGGCATCGTTGGGCTCGAACACCGCCCAGTAGGTGCTCTTCTTGACCGATTCCTCCACCATGTTGAAGAAGCGCCGCACGCTCACATAACGCCATTCGTTGTCGTTGCCGGCCAGGGTGCGGGCGCCCCAGACCAGCGTGCCCTTGCCGGCGAAGGCGCGGATGGCGTTGATGGACTTGCCGGTGGTGGCGTCCACGTTCAGCTCGTCCTGGCGGGTGTTGTCGATCTTCACCGCCGGTTCGACCACATCGTTGAGGCTGACGTTGGCCGGTGCCTTCCAGACCCCGCGGCTGGTGTCGACGGCGGCGTACACGCCTGCAACCGCCCCGCTGGGCGGCAGCACCACATAGTGCTGCTGCAGGGCGGCCTTGACCGTGTTGTAGGCGCTGGTGTCGCTGTCCTTGAGGGTGCCCAGGTCCACCGCGGCGGCCGCGCCGATGGTCACATCCACGTTGGTGTCGCTGCCGTCATCCGCATTGCGCACCCGGTGTGTGAGCGTGCTGCGCAGGTGCGGGTAGTAGGCCGCGCCGTACTTGAGGTGGTTGTTGCCGTAGCGCCCGCGTGCTGCGGCCACCGCCGCGCTGTCGTAGGCGGCCGCTCCGCCGGGCAGGTCGAAGATCGCGAAGCGGTCCTTGAGCGTGCCGCACTGCAGCAGCACCGCCTGCGCCAGCGTGCCGTACTGTGCGTCGTCGGCCAGGCGTGCCGCCTCGGGAATGACGATCAGCGTGGGCTCGTCCTCCGAGGCCAGTGCGGTGAGGCCGGCGGTGAGATCGCCGGCGGTGATGGCCGAGACGGCTGCATAGCCGCCGACGCTCACGATGTAGCACTTGCCCCCGCCGTTGTCGAAGAAGAGTTTGAGTGCGTACCACATCAGGTAGGTGGCGGTCTGCGCAGCCACCGTGGCGACGTAGTTGGGTGCGGTGCCCGCCAAGGCAACGGCCACCGGCTCGTCCTTGGCCAGGCCGAAGTACTGTTCGTATTCGGCCAGGCTGTAGATCTTGGTCGGCAGCAGTCGCAGGTCGTTGTCGGCGAGTTTGCGGGCGCGTTCGGTGTAGCCGATGAAGGCCGGGATGGCGGTCTCCACCTCGGCCACCGAAGGTGGGAAGACCGAGACCTCTTCGATGTACACGTCGGGCGTGCGGTAGGTGGCCATGGTGGGGAACTCCTTCGTTGCGGGCGGAAAGGATCGGTGACGGATCGTCAGGGGCGGGCCAGGTGGAGCACAAACTGGGCGTCCACTGCTGTGGCACCCGGCGTCGGTAGGTGGTCGATCAGGACATCACCGCCGCGGCGCAGTTCAAAGCCGGTGGCGCCGCGCTGGCGCCGCGGCAGCGCCGAGCGGGCCTCGAACAACACGATGCGGGCGCTGCCGGTCGGGTCGAGCAGGGCGGGGGCGAGGTGCTGAGGTCCGAAGGCGCCGGTGGCCAGGCGCTGGAAGGTGATGCGCGGCCGGCCCTGCGCAGCAAAAGCGCTGTCCTGCACGCTGAGCTGATTGAAGTCACCGTTGCTGTAGCGCTGTGCGACCACGTAGTAACGCAGGGTGTCGGTGGGCGCGGCAAGTGTGATCGTGAAGTGGCGCGGCTGCAGCAGGTGGTCTGCATGCACCGTCAGCGACAGCAGCCCCCAGGGCGCCAACGCTGCAAGTGTGTTCTCCACCTCCAGGTCGCGCCGGGTCGGCGGGCCGCCGACTTCCTCGATCTGCCAGGCCCCGACCGGCCAGTGCTGCAGCGGCGTGACACCTTCTTCCCCTTCGCCCAGGGTGGCCGCAAAACGCAGGGCACCGTCTGGAGCATTCACACGCACTTCGAGCGGGCGCAGGGACTGCACCGGTTCCAGGCGCAGTCGCTCCCCGCTGAGCTGGACCGGCTGCGGGGCGTCGAGGCTGTGCGGGGACGCTGCATTGCGGTAGTGCGGGATCTGCCCCGCCGGCAAACCGGTGGGTTGGGTGAAGGCGCTGAAGGCCGTGTCTTGTGGCTGCAGGCCCAGCACCAGGCGCGCACCCACCAGGGCTGCAACGCCGGCCAGCGGCTGGTTGGACTCGTCCACCTCCATCAGCACATGCAGCACGCCGGCGCGTTCACGCAGCAGCAGGTGCAGCGAGGCCAGCCGCTGCCGGGTCGAACGGGGCACGATGAACCGCAGCAGGTCGCCGGCACCTCCCAGGTAACCATGCACCACCGTCACGGTCCAGAGGGGGCGAAAGCGGGTGCGCATGGCCGGGTTGCTCGCTCAACGCCCGTGCAGGCGGGTGTCGATGGTGGTGACGGGTGCACCGCTGCCCAGCGGTTCGCTGTCGCGCAGCCAGAGCATGCGCAGGCGGTAGATCACCGAGGGCAGGTGTTTGGCGCCCATGCAGGACCACATCTGGTTGAGCTGCTCCGGCCCCCAGCTCACCAGTTCGGCCGTGAGCCGGTCCAGCCCGGCCGGCAGGCCCGGATGGGTTGCCGGCGTGAAGAGCGGGTGCGCCTGCAGGAACGTCAGCAGCAGCGAAAGGTGTTTGAGCCCCTGGTCGTATTGCTGGAAACGTGCCGCGGCCACCACGATGACATTGAGCTTCAGCGGTGGTGGCAGGCTCAACTCGCGTCCACCCACCAGCACACGTTCGGGCAGCGGTTCACGCAGCGTGCGCTCTTCCTCAATCTGGAACAGCGCCAGGCGCAGCGTGTCGACCGGTTGAACCCAGTTGCCCTTGTCGTCCACCAGCGCCCCCATGTTCACCGCCTCCACCTCTGCCCCGGTGCTTTTCTGCAGGTGCGTGTTGGCCTGGGAAACCAGGAACCGGAGCGCCAAGTCGAGCATCGCTCAGGACCGACCGGCCATCCGACGGCAGGGACTCGACCCGGTGCGGGCCAGCGAGCGAAGCGAGCGTGAATGTCTTTTCAAGTCGGCTCCCGTCTTGAAGGCCGGTCGCTGCACTGCACTGCGCTGCACAGCCAACCCGCACCTCCATCCTTGCAAAACATTCTCGGAACATGGCCGTGACAGTTCAACGTGAAGCTGTACACAGGAACTGAAGGGTGGGTATTCCCTGGGTTTGGGGCCGATCGGAGCGCTTCTGCGGATCAGAACGCGCATAAAGTCACGAAAACCGACGGACCTGTCGACGCCAGTGACTGGAAGGTGCTGAATGCTGGACGGGTCCATCGCGCAGGATTGATCCAGTCCTGACATGTTGTTGCAAATTTCCTCCCCGGCCTCGCTGCCGAACCCGGTCTGCGGACTTGAAGGACTTTCGATGCTCCAGCGCTTCAACTTCATCGGTGGGCAAACCTGCCCCGCACGCTCCGGCCGCGTGCTGGAGGTCATCGACCCCGCCGACGGCCAACCCTTTGCCACCATCGCTCGCAGCGATGCGGCCGACATTGACGCCGCGGTGGCGGCGGCGCGCCGGGCCTTCGAGGGCGACTGGGGGCGCATGACCGCCACCGAGCGCGGCCGGGTGCTGCTGCGCTGGTCGGCGCTGGTGCTGGAGCACCGCGCCGAGCTGGCCGAGCTGGAGAGCCGGGATGCGGGCAAACCCATCGGACAGGCGCGGGTGGACATTGCCGCCTGCGCGCGCTACTTCGAGTACTACGCCGGCGCGGCCGACAAGCTGCACGGCGAGACGATTCCCTACGCCGCCGGCAGCACGGTGATGGTGCTGCGGGTGCCCTTCGGCGTCACCGGCCACATCATTCCGTGGAACTACCCGGCGCAGATCTTCGGCCGCAGTGTCGGCGGCGCGCTGGCCGCCGGCAATGCCTGCGTGGTCAAGCCGGCGGAGGACGCCTGCCTGAGCACGCTGCGGCTGGCCGAGCTGGCGCTGCAGGCCGGCCTGCCGCCGGGCGCGCTGAACCTGGTGACCGGCCTGGGCAGCGAGGCGGGTGCGGCGCTGGCGGCGCACCCGGGGCTCAACCACATCTCCTTCACCGGCTCCACCGGCACCGGCACGCGGGTGGCGCAGGCCGCCGCGGTCAACCATGTGCCGGTGACGCTGGAGCTGGGCGGCAAGGCACCGCAGATCCTGTTTGCCGATGCGGACCTGGAGGCTGCCCTGCCGGTGGTGGTCAACGCCATCGTGCAGAACGCCGGGCAGACCTGTTCGGCGGGCAGCCGGGTGCTGATCGAGCGGCCCATCTACGACAGGGTGATGGCCCGGCTGGCCGAGCGTTTTGCCGCGCTGGTGACCGGCCCGGGCCGCGACGGCAGCGAGCGTGGGCCGGACTGCGGCCCGCTGATCAACCACCGCCAGCTGGAGCGGGTGCAGAGCCTGGTGGCCGCTGCGATGGAGGAGGGCGCCCAGGTGGTGGCGCGTGCGCAGCTGAGTCCTGCGGCGCCTCGGGGCGGCTGGTACTTCCCGCCGCTGCTGCTGGGCGGGGTGCCGCACAGCCACCGCATCGCGCAGCAGGAGGTGTTCGGCCCGGTGCTGGCGGCCTTTGCCTTCGACGGCGAGGAGGAGGCTGTTCGGCTGGCCAACGACACGCCTTACGGGCTGACCGCCGCGGTCTGGACCCGCGACATCGGCCGGGCGCTGCGTTTGGCGCGGCGCATCGACTCCGGCCAGGTCTTCATCAACAACTACGGCGCCGGTGGCGGGGTGGAACTGCCCTTTGGCGGCGTGAAGCATTCCGGCCACGGCCGGGAGAAGGCCTTCGAGGGGCTGCGCGGCTTCACCACCGTCAAGACCATCGCGATCCAGCACGGCTGAGCCTCGCGGGGCCCTTGAAAGCTGTGCAGGGCGGCCCTAACTGTGGGGTGCCGGCAGGCCTGTCGTGTGATGCGCAGGCCGCCTTCCCCACCCACCGTCCTGGAGTGCGCCATGTTCTACCGCAGCCTGTTCCCGCGCGATCTGTTCGCCGACTTCGACCGCCTGCAGCGCGAGCTGCAGGGCCATGTGGAGCCCTCGCCGGGCATCCGGGGCCTGGGCCGCGGCGGTTATCCGGCGCTGAACGTGGGCAGCACGCCCACCTCGGTGGAGGTGGTGGCCTTTGCCCCCGGCATGGACCCGGCGAGCATCGATGTGCAGCTGGAGCGGGGCGTGCTGACGCTGTCGGGCGAGCGCGCCGGGCTGAAGGGCAGCGAGAAGACCACGCTGCACCTGAACGAACGCTTTGAAGGACGCTTCCGCCGGGTGGTCAGCCTGCCCGACGACATCGACCCGGAGGCGGTTCAGGCGAACTACCGCGACGGGGTGCTGCAGGTGAGCATCCAGCGCCGCAGCGCCGCCCAGCCGCGCCGCATCGAAGTGCATTGAGGGCCGGTGCCCGATCTTCCCGAATCCGTTGAATCCCAGGAGTTCCATCATGAACACCGTTGTCGACCGTGATGCCCCCGCCAAAACGCCCGCCCGCCAGGAGCCTGCGCTGCTGCCGCCGGTGGATGTGATCGAGGACGCCGCCGGCATCACCCTCTACGCCGACCTGCCCGGGGTGCCGAAGGAGCGCCTGCAGCTGCGGGTGGATGGTGACCAGCTCTTCATCGAAGCCGAGCTGCAGTTGCCCCTGCCGCAGGGCCTGGAGCCCGGGCATGTCGAGGTGACGTTGTCGCGTTACCGCCGCACCTTCACGCTGAGCAAGGAGCTGGATGCCGATCGCATCGGCGCCGAGATGAACCAGGGTGTGCTGCGCATCACCCTCCCGAAGGTGGCGCAGGCCCAGCCGCGCAGGATCCAGGTGCAGGTGGCCTGATTCGGCGTGCCGGCCAGCGACCCACCGGCCGGTGGTTCAGGGGCTGCTGCAGGGCGTCCAGGCCTTGCCGCCCATGGCCTCGCGCCACTGCGGCAATTGCACCTGGACGGCGGCTTCCGCGCGCGGCAGGCGCAGCGTGTGCACCGTGGTCGGCGGCACCAGCCGCACCACCCGCGCGTACTTCACCTTCAAGGCCTGCAACCGGGTCAGGTGGGCACGGGCATCGGCCTCGACGCCGTAGCGGCCAAACAGCACCCCCGGTTCCCAGTCGGGCATGTTGCGCACCTCCTCGAAGGCGATGCGCTGCTTGCGCAGGTCGTCCATGCGGCGCTGCATCAGGTCCAGGCGGGTGTAGGGGCCCATGTAGACCATCCATTGACCCGGGCGCTCGCGGGTGATGCGCTGCCAGCTGCCCTCGGCCAATGCGTTGCGCAGCACGTTTTCGGCGCGCTGCAGCTCGGCCGGGCTGTAGGGGCCACTCTCCACGCACACCGGCGGTGGGGTGCGCCGGGCCAGGGTCTGCGGCGGCAGCACCTGCAGGTCCTCCGGATGCACCTGGTGGGCCAGCCGCTGCGGCTCCCGCCCGCTGTGCGGCGCCAGGCCCAGGGGGGCCAGCCAGCCCTGGCTCCAGGCCAGGAAACCGAGGTTGGCGGCCAGCAGCGCGGCGATCAGGCCTTTCAGCATGGGCGCACGCTCACTTCTCCGCTGGCAATGCGGTGCAGGGTTCCTGCGTCGTCGCGCAGCAGCAGTTCGCCGCCGGCATCGATGCCTTCGGCCACTCCCTGCCGCTCGCCTGCCGTCACACGTCGGCCGGCCAGCACGTCGCGCCGGGCCCAGGTGGCCAGTAGCGGGGCCAGCCCTTCGGCCTGGAAGCGCAGCAGCGCACGCAGCAGCAGCGGCGCAATGCGCAGCAGTGCCTGCGGGGCGGACGGTTCCCCCAGCTCCTGCAGGCAGGCGTAGCCACTGCGGAAACCTTCATCGCTGCCCGAACCTGATCCGCTGCCGTGCAGCGGCAGGACGTTGATGCCAATGCCCACCACGGTCCACCGCGCTCCGCTCAGGTGCGCGCCCGCCTGGGCCTCCACCAGGATGCCGGCCAGCTTGCGGTCTTCGCCGCGCAGCCAGAGGTCGTTGGGCCACTTCAGGCCGACGCGATCACCGCCGGGCAGATCGGCCAGGGCCTCGGCCACCGCCAGCCCCACGGCCAATGAAAGCCCGCCCCAGTCGGCCGGCGCCAGCTCCAGCCCGAGCGAGAAGGTCAGGCTGCTGCCCGGCGCGGAGGTCCAGCTGCGGCCCAGGCGGCCACGCCCGGCGGTCTGGGCTTCGGCCACCAGCAGGGTGGGTGGGGGGCACTCGCCTGGCGGCAGCAGGCGGCGGCGCTCCACCAGCTCGGTGTTGGTCGAGCCGATCGAACCGACCCCTTCCACCCGCACACCGGGCAGCAGCGACTGCAGCGACGCCTCCAGCGCGTGCACCGGCCAGGCCAGCTTGGGCAGATCACTCGGCAGGGGCATGGCTCAGCGCTTCGGCCCGAGCATGGTGCCGCGGCAGGTCTTGGCGCCGCACCAGCAGGCGTATTCCTTCTTGAGCTTCGGGGTGTAGCGCTCGTCGATCACCAGGCGGTAGTCGAAGGACAGCTCCTGGCCGGGCTTGATGGTGCGCAGTGCGTGGATGTAGACCCGGCCGTCTTCTTCCTGGGCCTCGCAGTTGGGTGCGCAGGAATGGTTGATCCAGCGGGCGGAGTTGCCGTTCACCGCACCGTCGATCACATCACCGCTGTCGATGTGGAAATAAAAGGTGTGGTTCGGCTGGCTCGGGTCGTGCGGGTGGCGGCGCAGCGCCTCCTCCCAGTCGATCACCTCGCCCTTGTATTCGATGATGCGCTCGCCCTTGCGCAGGGTCTGCAGCGCGAACACGCCCTTGCCGTGCACCGAGGACAGCCGCACCTGGATGCGCCGGCCACCCGTGCCGGCCGGCGTGGCCGGGGCAGCCGCTTTCGTCGTGGCGCTGCGGCGCTGGACGGGTTGTGGCCGGGAGGAAGGCATGGTCAACCTGAATTTTGGTTAGATTGGGGGGTGTGGGTGCGCGCGTGTGTGAGCGCGCATGAGCGCGGGCCTGGGCGCGTGCGGGGCGGATTGTAGAGAGGGTGCGGACCCGATCGATCGGCTGTCCCGGTTGCTGTTGCAGCCGCAGATCAACTCGAACATCAGGTACGACGGATTTCCTTCCCATGAGCAAGTCACTGGTCATTGCAGAAAAACCCTCGGTCGCGCAGGACATCGTGCGGGCGCTGACCCCGGTCGCGGGCAAGTTCGAGAAGCACGCCGATCACTTCGAGAGCGAGCAGTACATCGTCACCTCCGCGGTGGGCCATCTGGTGGAGATCCGTGCGCCGGAGGCCTACGACGTCAAGCGCGGCAAGTGGAGCTTCGCGCACCTGCCGGTGGTGCCGCCGCACTTCGAGCTGGAGCCGATCGACAAGGGCAAGGCCCGCTTGAGTGCGGTGGTCAAGCAGATCAAGCGCAAGGACGTCACCGCCATCATCAACGCCTGCGACGCGGGGCGCGAGGGCGAGCTGATCTTTCGCCTGATCGAGCAGTACGCGCTGGGCGCCAAGAGCGGCAGCAAGCCGATCCGGCGGCTGTGGCTGCAGAGCATGACGCCGCAGGCCATCCGCGACGGCTTCGACAAGCTGCGCAGCGACGCCGAGATGATGGGCCTGGCGCAGGCCGCGCGCAGCCGGTCGGAAGCCGACTGGCTGGTGGGCATCAACGGCACGCGGGCGATGACCGCGTTCAACTCGCGCGACGGTGGCTTCTTCCTCACCACCGTGGGCCGGGTGCAGACGCCTACGCTGTCCATCGTGGTCGAGCGTGAGGAGAAGATCCGCAAGCACGTCTCGCGGCCCTACTGGGAAATCCGCGCCGACTTCGGCGCGGCAGCAGGCCTGTACGAGGGCAAGTGGTTCGACCCGGCGTTCAAGAAGAACGACGACGCTGAACGCAGGGCCGACCGCCTCTGGACCGAGGCTGAGGCGAACGCCATCGCCGACGCGGTGCGGGGCAAGACCGGCACGGTCACCGAGGAGGCCAAACCCAGCAACCAGGCCAGCCCGCTGC
>Ga0154020_10001701_pt1 | contig 27079 bp, 24 predicted proteins | sample Klosneuvirus_201_FD_109709 | JGI IMG/M metagenome (GOLD analysis project Ga0154020, IMG submission 109709) | Active sludge microbial communities from wastewater, Klosterneuburg, Austria - Klosneuvirus_20160825_MG | ecosystem: Engineered > WWTP > Aerobic digester > Activated sludge | place...
ATAATTGGTGTTGGATTAAATTTATTCCATGCTTCTTTAACATGATTATCAACCATCCCCCACTGTTTTGAATAGAGTGGATCATCGCCTCGAGTCGGCTGTGGTACTGCTGGAATTGCAGGATTATCAGGCTTCTTACCCGCGTTTGAATCTTCCATCATCGCTGCAACTTCACTTAAAAGTTTTGTATTATTTGTTTTATATTTTTCAAGAAGTTTAATTTTATAATTAGGTTGAATAAATTCAACCCAAGTTTTATTTTCAGCAAGTGCTTGAACGTTTAAGTCTCCTTTTGTATCTGTAATTATAACCCAATCATTGAAGAGCACTTCTGCTCGACCTGCTTTTTGATTCAATCCTGCCATTAAGCTGAAGTTTTTAACAGCTCCAGGAACTAGTTTTACTAGATATTCCTTGGAAGTGCTTGTTGCTGCTGTTAATCCACTTACTGAATAGCAAGCAGTCATTAGGGTGATCACACCCATGATATTTCTTTTCTTCATTAATCCCTCCTTAGTTTAGGGTGAAACCCGATTCCCACTCCATAGTTACACCCAATGTGCATTTGATTGTGTGTGGATTTTTTTAGAGATTCAAATTAATAAATATAGGATCCTAATATAAGCAGAACTTATATTAACTTTTTAAAGTAATGAGATTGATTCATTTAATTATTATGATGTTAAATTGTAGACATCGCTTCGAGATGATGCTGTACTCAACAACTTAATCCAAAATTATTTCAAGGAACTACTTTAATGATATATTATTGACATTAAGTTTTGTTTATGACGATTTTTAAAATTCTATTGCTTAGCATAAAATTTAATTTCAATATCATTTTACTTGTTTCAAAACTTTAAAACAATAATAATTAAATCGGCGATGAATTAATTCTTTTTTAGCAATTATTAATTAAAAATTCGGTGTCTGAAGTTCAAAATTTCGTATGAACAAAAAGGAAGTACTATGCGATTATTTTTATTTATTTCATTACTGGCTTCGTTTTCTTTTGCTGATACAGATTTAGCACTTAACTGGAAGGCCGAACCTGAGTTTGGCGGTTTTTACACGGCCTCTGAATTACTAAAAAAAAGTGGACTCATTTTAAAAATTATCGAAGGTGGCTCTGGCACACCCACGGTCCAAATGCTCGCTGCAAAAAAAGTAACCTTTGCCATTGTGAGCGGAGATGAACTTGTTATTGCAAGAGATAAAGGCATTGATCTGGTAGCTGTTTTTGCTGTTTATCAAACTAATCCGCAGGGGATTATGGTGAGAGATGACAGCCCCTGGAAGTCTCTCGATCAACTTCTCAATGATGCTAATGCAACTGTTGCAGTCCAAATGGGATTGCCCTATGTTTCATATTTAAAAATGCATTTTCCAAAACTGAAAGCGCATTTAGTTCCCTACCAAGGAGGTATCACTCCTTTTCTTTCACAAAAAAACTACGCACAACAAGCTTTCTTAACTGCAGAGCCATTACTAGCGCAAAAATCTGGAGTAAAAACTAGAGGGTTTTCACTTGATGACTTAGGCTTTAAACCCTATTTAGCTGTTCTTGCTGTTCATGGTGATACACTCAAAAAATCACCTGAACTCGTCAAAAAAGTAATCGAAGGCGTCCGCATTGGGTGGGAAACTTATCTTAAAAGCCCTGACGAAACTAATACGATGATGAATAAATTAAATCCATCAATGTCTCTAGAAACTTTTAAAGAATCAGGTAAACTACAAAATCAGATGATTAAACCTTCAAAGGATTTTAAAATAGGAGAGATGACTGAAGAACGCTGGAAAAACCTAAGTCTTCAGTTAAAAGAATTAAATCTTATTAAAAATGTTCAAGAACCGAAAAACTATTTTTACAACACTCCTTAATTTGATAATTAAAGTGAGTCTCACAAGCTACTGTTGATAACGAGTCTAATCTGAGTCGATAAGATTCAAATTGAACAAGGATAATTTGTAACTGGTTATCTCGAATAATTTTTTTTAGCGATACAGCAATTTATCTCTGTGTACCACTTTGTGTTTTAAGAGTTTGAATTTGATTTTGAAGATGCGACACTAGGTCCTCTAGTTTTCTAACTCTCTCACTCAGTTCTTTAGTTTCAGTGTCTTGCATTGGCTTTTCGATTGGTGGGGGATTTGAACCAAATGTCATTTCTCCCTCAATAAGATTTTTGCTGAGCTTTGCTTGATTTTTATGGTATTTAATGACTTCATTGACATCCGCTAATTCAGGATCTGAATATCCCCCCTTTAATGCATCATCCTTTGAATATTTTTCATTAATGCTCTTAAACATTCCTTCTTTTTTATGATTAACTACATATTCAATTTTTCTCTTAACGGATTTAACATCATCCCACGTCGGAGGAAAGTTTCCGTTAATAAAAGATACCGTGATAAAAAATCCAAAAAGTCCTGCAAATAGTGAATAGCAACTTGCTTTAATAATAAAAAAGGAAAACCTAAAAAATCCATCCATAACACAAGAATAATTAGGATTTTGTGTATTTCCAAGCACATTCCTCTTTCCCACCTATGTATGGCCTTTAGGCAAGTATGTAAATAAAACTATCTAATCGATTATATAATTTGAACTGATCCTCCCCTTCATTTTTCAAAAGCAACTATTAAATTCCTAACTGACTAATACTATTTACAATTAAACCTAGTGGGGAATTTAAAATTTGAGCTTTTAAATCCAGTAAAAAATCTTTATCCTTATCATCGTCAGCTAATCTCACTAAGGCCCAGAGTAAATCATCTGTTGTTAAGAAACCAACCATTTGATTGTTCTCATTCACAACGACCAGACTTGAGATTTTAGCCTCTAACATTTTTAAGGCCACTTGTCTTAGACCTGCCTCTTCATTCACCGTTTGAACACCCCAACTCATAAAATCTTGAACCTGATGTGCTGGATTAAAGGTTTCTTCTACTGTTTTTACATATCCATTTTGTTCAACTTTTGACTGCATAGCTCTTTGAAAGTCTCGATCACTAATAACCCCTAACACTTGATTCTCATCACTGACAACGACAAGATGTCTAATTCGACATTCTTTAAGATGGACGTAAGCCTCAGCAATAGATGCTTCAGGACTAACTGTTAAAATTTTTTTGTTCATATTCTCGCTAATTTGAATCTTCATATAAGCCTCCTACAGTCTTCACTTCGATCGAATTTACTCAAACACTGGTTTTATACGTTGATAATTGACTTTAAATCACTTCAGATTCCACCAACATATATTTTTATAATTAAAACCTTCTTTTCATCTGTGACCAAGTACAACTCACTCTTGAGGTCAAAAGGTCTCATAAAAAAATTATAAACATCGCTAGAATCAGAAGAATTTTATGGTCTAAAGCCTAAAAATAACCTATCTACTCATTCTAATGTATAATCATGGAATTTCTCTTAATAATTTGACTCTTACCTACGACCGCCACCCCGCCGTTCATCACCTGACTGGAAACTTTCCAGAGGGATCGATGACAGCTATTATGGGGCCTAATGGTGGAGGTAAATCAACCCTAATTAAAGCCCTAGCCGGACTTCATCCAATTGATGAAGGATCGATTCATCGTAGTCACTCTCTCAATTTAGAAAATACAGCCTATCTTCCGCAAGCATCCAATTGGGATCGACAATTTCCACTCACTGTTTTTGATCTTGCAGCTCAAGCTTTGATTGCAGAAGCTGGTTTTTGGCGGAGCCTAAATAAATCTCAAAAAACCCGAATTCAAAAGTCACTAGAGCAGGTTAACCTCTGGGAACACAGAGATCAAACCATTGACCGCCTTTCGCTAGGCCAATTTCAACGAGCTCTATTTGCAAGAGTAATGATCCAAAATGCCAACCTTATACTTCTCGATGAGCCTCTAACTGGTTTAGATGAATCATCAATTTCTGATTTTTTTAAATTAATCCATCAATGGAATAAAGAGGGCAAAACGCTTATCGTTGTACTTCATGATCGCAATTTAATTCTTAAAAACTTTGAAACCACACTAATTCTTGCAAAAGAAGCCAAAGCTTGGGGGCCAAGCGAAAAAGTTTTAGATCACCGAGCATGGCCCATGTCCTCACTACAAATACCTTTTCAACTTTCTGACGAAGAATGCTCTAGATGAGTTTGGGAGTCTAATGGTGTTGTCATTAATCAATTTTTTTAATGCCATTCAAGAGTTTGATTTTCTGCGCCAAGCCCTTTGTATTAATCTTATTACCGGAATTGTAACGGCACCACTTGGTGTTTTACTTGTTTTGAGACGAATGAGCCTTATGGGCGATGCTCTCAGCCATGCGCTCCTTCCAGGTGTTGCCATTAGTTATTTTTTTTACGGTCTTTCTATTCCTGCCATGACAATTGGAGGTTTTTTAACTGGAGCGATGATTATTTTTTTTACTGTATTTGCCGAAAAATACTCTCCCGTAAAAGAAGATAGCAATTTTGCTGCATTTTATCTCTTGTCCCTATCCTTGGGTGTTCTCGTTATTTCTCTCAAAGGAAGCTCCAATGATCTCATGCATTTGCTCTTTGGTTCTCCGCTGACGGCTACACTCGAAAGTCTTGTCACAACTTTGATAGTGTGTCTTATCGTTGGCGTACTCTTTTACCGTTTTAAAAAGTTTTTTTTACTTGAGATCTTTGATTCAATTTTTATGAAGTCCAAAGGTTATAATCCGACGATCTATCAAACTTTTTTTCTTTTACTTGTTGTCGCTTGCTTGGTCGTAAGTTTTCAAACTAATGGTACACTCTTAGCAATAGGACAATTAATCTTACCAGGAATTATTAGTCGTTTTTGGGGCAAAAGTATTAATTCCATTTTTTTCAATGCAATTCTTATTTCCTGTATTGGTTCAAGCTTAGGTCTTTATCTTTCTTTTGAGTTCAACTGGCCACTCGGTCCGACGACTCTACTCATTTGGGGATTGGGGTATATTTTAAGTCTTTTGTTACACCCTTACCATGGAATTCTCCACAAAGTTTTCAGAAAAAAACATTATGAATTATAAACATATATTATGTATCTTTATATGCACTTATTTATTTTCTTTGCAAGCAAACGCTGGCGTTCTTACAAGCATTCCTATACTAACACTCATTACAAAAGAGCTCACTGGCACTGAAATTCCCATCCTGACTCTGGTTGAATCGGGAGAAGCTGTCCATCATTTTGAAATCAGTCCAAAAACGCTTCTGATGTTATCGAAACAAGATTTAATCATTTTTAATGGGCTAGATTTAGAACAAAGTTTGTCAATATTAAAATCAAAACCACAATTTTCAAAAAAAATAATTGAAGCTTCTAATGGAATATCACCCATACTTAATAAAAATGGAAAACCTGATCCTCATGCTTGGCATAATCCTATAAATTTAATTAAGTATATTGAAAATATTGCTCAAGCCCTAACAGAGAAATTCCCGGATAAAAAAAAAATATTTCAAAATAACTCTACAATTTTAAAAAATAAAATCCTTCAATGGCAAAAAGATAAAATCAATATAATAAAGCAGTTCAATAAACCTCTACTCATTGTCACGACTCATGATGGTTATCGTTATCTTGCTCAAGCCTTTGGTATTACAAACTTAAGTCTTATTGAAGATCATAATGGGGAATCACTTTCTGCCAAAACATTTACACTAAAGATAAAAGAACTAAAAGAATTTCATTATCGAAGTTTTTTTGGAGATGGTAGCTCAAAAGACAAGATGTTAAAAAGTTTGTCGGTAACCACTAACAGTCTCTGGGGTGGTCTCCTATGGGGAGAGACCCTTCCCCTCGACCAAGCACCACCAACCTTATTTGAATACCTCGACCATAACTTTAATACACTTCAAAATGCCTTTAAAAATATTAAAAATTAAGTGGTCGGGGCACTAGCACTCAATTTGTATCAATTTCTCCTTTAGAAAATCGATAGTTATCCGATAAAGATTTATATGCTATCACCCTGTATTGATTAATTTTTACTGAGGAAATTGTATTGAATAATTTTAATCAAATTTTAAATTTAAATAAATCTGATTTAGTACATGAATCAGATTCTTTTTCAATTTGGATTAAAAGCTCTATCACAATAGTCATGTCGACTAATGATGCGATTTGGAGTCAAGCTCATGTTTTAGAGATCAGTACTTTTTTAAGTACAATGAGTGCGAATAACATGCTTAATTGTCTCTTTCTTATAAACAATGTTAATTTTGATGATAGTATTTATGAAACTCTGATTGGTAAAATTTCTTCTCTCCCACTCTTCCTGAAAGGTGTTATCGTAAGTCACAGAAGTGAAAATATCAAAATTGCTTTGCAGTCGATTATTCCCTCATCTTATTTTGTTCATTGGAACTTTTACACTGATCTTTTTATAGCCTGGGAAGCTATTTGTAACCCTGTTCTACCAGCTCTAATGGAAGAAGTTAGTAGTGAATACAAAGAAGAAGATCTCTACAAACAAATTATCAATACAGCACCGGCCATTCTTTATAGTTGCTCACTAAAAATGCCTTTTGAAATACAATACATTAGTGATAAAATCGTCGAGTTTGGAGTAAGTATTGAACAAGCCATTAAAGATAAAAATTTTTGGATCAATCATGTTCACCCTGATGATTTACCTGATTTTTTTAAAGCCTTTGAAAATTGTTCACCAACAAAAACTAATAATGTGCTATTTCGATTTATAGATGCCTATGGGGACCATCGTTGGTTTAAAAATAGTTTTAAATACATTCGAGACGATAAACGAGTCACACTTTGGATTGGCGGTTTTCTACATGATGTAACCTCAGAAATAAATCAAAGAGATATACTTAAAGAACAAAGAATTTTTCTTAACTCACTACTTAGTTCAATTTCAGAGGGTTTATGTGGTGTTGATTTAGATGGGAATATTATATTTATCAACCCCGCTGGTTGTGAAATGTTAGGTTATACAGAAAAAGAACTCATTGGATATAGTTTCTTAAGTATGGGCTTTCACTTAAAAGATAATGGTGAAATGAGACTTTTTAAAGGAAGTATTCTACAACAAACCATTAATGATGGAAAAACTAGACCTTCTGATCCGAGTATTTTTTGGAGAAAAGATCGCAGTGAACTTCATGTGGAATTTACAGTTTCTCCGCTTATTAGAGATAATAATCGAATTGGTGCAATTATTTCTTTTACAGATATCACTGAAAAAAGAAAAGCCGCGGCTACCATTGAAGCACAACGAGCCTCAATGATTAACTCTTCAAAACTCTCAGCCCTAGGAGATATGGCTGGTGGCGTAGCACACGAAATTAATAATCCCGTTGCTGGAATTCAAGGCAAAGCTTATCAGCTCATGAGGATGTTAGATTCGAACAAATTTGATCCAGAAAAATTTAAAAATGATTTAAAAAAGATTTATGATACCGCTGATCGAATTGCTAAAATTGTTAAAGGCTTAAAAGCTTTTTCCAGAAATGCAGACAAAGACCCTCTCGAAATGACAACGGCAAAAAAACTCGTTAGTGATACATTAGATTTTACAAGAGAACGACTCATCAATTTAGGAATTAAAATTGAGATTATTGAATCAAATGAAAATGTATCACTTTTTTGTCGAGCCACGCAATTAATTCAAGTGTTAATTGCACTGGTCAATAATTCCTATGATGCTATTAACTCACTTAATGAAAAGTGGATTAAGATTGAAATATCAACTCGAAATGAAAGTTTTGTTTGTATTTCTATTACAGATAGCGGCTTAGGAATCAAACCGGAAGTTGCTGAAAAAATAATGCAACCATTCTTTACAACTAAAGGGGTTGGAAAAGGCGTTGGCCTAGGACTAAGCGTAGCCAGCGGAATCATTACCGAACATGGTGGGAAATTCTATTTAGATGATAAGTGCCCCAATACACGTTTTATCATCGAGTTACCACTAGCTACGACAAAACAAGTAGGAAAAACAGCATGAGTATACTAAAAGATAAACGCATCTTAGTCGTTGAAGATGATGAAATTCTAAGAGAAGTAATTTTGGAAGAATTTGTCAGTAGCGAGTGTATTGTTCTTTCTGCCATCAGCGGGATACAGGCGATTGAAAAAATAAAAGTTGAAACTCCTTTTGATGCTATCGTCACTGATGTACAAATGCCTGATGGAGACGGTGTTTACCTCCTAGATCAAATTAAAAAATTGAATCTTCCAAAGTCTCCATTAATTATTATGGTGAGCGGATTTTCTGACTTACCAACTGAAGAACTGATAAAAAAAGGTGCCAATGTCGTTTTATCAAAACCTTTTGAGCTCAACGAACTCATTGAAGCAACCTTTAATTTATTAACACAAACACAAACTAAAAGCTAAAAGCTAAAAGCTAAAAAGTAAGTTGATTGTTCATATGAATTTTTTATGGTTTATTATTCATGTTTTTTGCATCTTCAATATGTTCATACATTAATTGTATCGCAGAATCACTCAAAAACTCCCTATTTTCAGACCAGAATTTAATGTATCTTTTTGACTGAGATCTGTGAATTTGCCCCTGCCAATAATACATTTGACGTAAAAAATCTTGGTAGTATTCAATAGCCTCTTCATCATCTTTCATAACATATTCCAAATCAACTACTGGTTCTGTTTTTAATCGAATGATGAATTCGTGATTGCCATCTGTTTTAATCACTTCTAAAATTGACGATTCTGAATTTTGGGGTCGGTAATTTTTAAGAACTTCAAGAATTCGATCACGAGCCGAACCTTGAACATGATGACCATAACGAACTGCAGGATCTTTACTTTGAAGTTTTACTTCTATAACAAGCAAGGCCTCTTCATTTATATCAGTTAAATATGAAAATCGAGGAAGTTTCATACTTCCCCCCTTATTTTTTACTCGAACTCCAAAATGAATAATTTTTCCGTAGGATTCTAGCGCTTTTAAGATATCATTACTTGCTTCAGCATAAATTTCTTGGGCTTCTTTTGAAGAGTCTTCAAGACTTTTGAGTTTTAAATATTTGTAGAATTTTTCTTCTGAAAGATTTTTATCAAACAAATTTATTGTCCTATTTTTGTTTTTTTTATCATTTTCAGATTTTATTTTTTGAAAGTATCTATCAATTTCAGAAAGTTTATGTTTAAACTTCATTTCTACACCATTAAGTCCATTTAAATAAAGCTCTATCACTTCCTTTTTTTTAATCTTAAAGGGCCATTCAGCATTGTAGATAAGTGTATGAACAAAATCGATAAATAATTGACCAGTTCCTGAATCATCTAAGTCAGTAATCCCAATTTCATAATTACCATTTTTCTGTTTTACAATTTCGACATTATCTGGCTTTATATCTCCTCCAACAATTCCTATAAAATCAAGAGTCTTTATTAATATTTTATTATTTGAATTAAAAATCTTTTTATAGAGCCAATCCCAACTCCACTTTGGATTACTTCTTAAAAAAACAAGCGTATTATTTTCATCAATATTATTTATAATTGGATTGGTGCGTGTCTCAAATAAATTTGTACATAAATTAGACGAGTGTAAACTGGGTAACCACCCCAAAGTAATTAAAGAGAATAAAAATATGTAATTAATGATATTTTTATACATTATAACCTCTTCATTAACTCTAGTGCAAATTGCATTCCAGATAGACCCAATCTCGAATTCAAATTGTTTTACATAAAAATTTTAGAAGCATGAATGTAGAGCGAAACAGTTACTTAGCAAGTACGATAAAAGAAATTGAATTGTTATAATTTTTTTTCAGCAGTATCTTTTAATCGATCCCATAATTGAATTTCGGTGAGAGATTCTTGGGAACCAATAGTTAAATCTTTTAATGTCACTGTTTGGTTTTTGATTTCATTTTCACCAAGAATTATGGCCCATGCACATCCGACTTTGTCGGCACGTTTAAACTTTTTGCCTAAATTTCCAGAGAGTGGAACTTCAACTTGATAGCCTTTTTGTCGTAATTTGTGCGCTAAGTGCAAAGATTGAGTCTCAGCAATTTCATCGGCAATAATGACTGCTATTTTTTTCTTGGTATTAACTGAAGAGTTCACACCTTCGAGTAGCAAGGCCAGTCGTTCGACACCTGAAGCCCAGCCAACACCAGGCGTGCTTGGTCCTCCCATGGATTGAATTAAACCATCGTAACGACCTCCAGATAGAACGGCATCTTGAGCTCCTAATTGAGTGGTCGTCCATTCAAAAACAGTGTGACAATAATAATCAAGTCCTCGAACTAATCGCGGATTTTTAATAAACGGAACACCTAGTTTAATGAGTCCTTCTTCTACTTTATCAAAAAACTTCTTAGCCTCATCAGTTAAGCAATGGAGTAAATCAGGAGCCCCCAGTAAAATCTTTTGATCTCGCTCCTCTTTAGAATCTAAGATACGTAATGGATTTTTATCTAGTCTTTCTTGAGATTCTTTAGATAAATCGTGTTTATATTTCTCTAAAAAATGAACGAGTTGTTCTCGGTATTTAACACGAGACTCCTTATCACCCAAAGTGTTAATTTCTAGTTGAACTTTATCGATTAAATGAAGGGCATTTAAAATATCAAAACTCAGTGTTAAACATTCAACATCAGCCATAGGAGAATTAATACCTAGACATTCAACACCAATTTGATGAAATTGGCGATAGCGACCTTTTTGAGGCCTTTCGTAGCGAAACATGGGGCCAGAGTAAAACCACCGAACCGGAATATTTTGTGCCATTCCCTCAGAAATAAAACTTCTGGCGATACTTGCTGTACCCTCGGGTCTGAGTGTCAAAGAATCACCCCCTCGATCAAGAAATGTATACATTTCTTTATTCACAATATCAGAAGTATCCCCTAAAGTTCGCTTAAATACTTCTGTGAACTCAAAAATGGGAGTTACAATTTCGCCATAACCATATAGTCTTGCCAATTCATAGGAAGTATTGTTAATGAATCTGAAGCGGTCACATTCTTCAGGCAATAGGTCTCTGGTGCCACGCACAGCTTGTAGATTTGTACTCATATTTATAGGCTAAAGACTTTTATTCACTTTTTCAAGAGAAAAGGAGACAGAATGAATCCCGCTCTTTCCATCAAGAAAAAAATCCTTTTTACGCTTTTAGGTGTTTTATTAGGTATTGGATCATTAAGTTATCTCCTTTTTCACAACTCTTTGTTTCAACGCACTAAAGCGACGATTGAAGTGGATTGGAGATTGCTGGGTGAAATGGATTATATCACAGGAACCATCCCTGATACACTCAAACAGCATGATGGCAAATTGATTAAAGTACCAGGCTTTATGGTGCCGCTGGAAGATAATCAAAAAAAAGTCACTCAGTTTTTACTAGTACCTACCCCACAAGCGTGCATCCATGTTCCACCGCCTCCACCCAATCAAATGTTATTAGTTGATATGAAAGAAGGCAGTGAAGTTTCTTATGGACCCATTTGGGTTCATGGTATTTTGAGAATCAAAACCCAACGAACTATGTACGGAGATGTCTCCTATGCTTTTGAAGGTTTATTCGTTGAAAATTATCAATAGGATTTATTGACTTCCAATATTCCTCTGACATCATTGTTCCTATGCCATTAATTGAACTCAAAAATATTCAAAAAACTTATACTTTGGGTGAAACTAAAATTCATGCACTTCGTGGCATTAATCTAGAATTGCATGAAGGTGAATTTGCTGCCCTTATTGGCGCCTCCGGCTCTGGTAAAAGCACTCTTTTGCATATTCTCGGCACTATTGATCAACCCGATTCAGGGACTTTTTTAATGAATAACAAAGATATTCTGACACTCTCTGAGGATGATAAAAGTCATTTGAGAAATAAAAATATTGGTTTTATTTTTCAAAGTTTTCATTTAGTTCCTGTTCTGAATGTCTATGAAAATGTAGAGCTTCCTTTGCTCATACAATCTCAACTGACCAAATCAGATCGTCACGAGAGAATTCTACTGTCACTTGAAAATGTAGGCCTCAAAGATTTTATTAAACATCCACCTAATAAACTTTCAGGAGGTCAAAGACAACGTGTGGCAATTGCTCGTGCTCTTGTCACACATCCTTCGCTTATTCTTGCTGATGAGCCAACAGCCAATCTTGATTCCACAACAACTCATAAGATTGTAGATTTATTAATGGAGTTAAATTCCAAAATGAAAGTCACATTTTTATTCTGCACTCACGATGAAAAACTCATGTCCCGCGTACAAAGACAAATTCGAATTCAAGATGGAGTGATTATTTAATTCTATGGCATTATGGTTTTTAGCCTTTAAAAATCTTTTTCGAAATCCTAGGCGAAGCCTCGTTACTGGTTTAGCCATTGCTATTGGCTTTGCCGGGCTCAATATATTTAATGGTTATTCTTATCGAATTGAAAGAGCACTCGCCGTAGGCACCATCTATACTAATCATGCCGGTCATATTTCTATTATTAAAAAAGGATGGTTTGATAAAGGACTCTCTAAGCCAAAACATTACTCTCTCAATGAACAAGACCAAATTGACTTGACTCATTTCTTTAGAACTTATGAAAGTGAAATTTTATTTAAGACTCCCATTTATGTAGGAGTTGGACTGATTAGCAATGGCTGTCGCTCCCTCCCTTTTTATTTAAAAGGTTTGGAAAGAAATTATAGAGCTCAAACCCTAATAGCTCCCGAATATCTTAAATGGACGACTTTTATTAATAAAAAATTTCCTGGTTCCAGTTACACACAATTTGCGGATAAAGAGTCTCCTTTAATGATCACTCACAATCTCGCCCAACTTCTCAATAAAAATGCAATCTATGAAAATAGTCAATCGCTACCACCAAGCCAACTTATTGACTGTAAAAGCGATTCAAAAAAAGAACTGATTTCAAAGGACCCTTCTGTTCAGCTTCTGGCTAAAAATCTCGATGGCGGTTTCTCAGCCATCGATGCCAATATCGTTGGCCACTACATTGTTGGTTTTTCATTCTTAGATGATGTCTCTATTGAAGGACCTATTTCATTAGTACAAAAACTATATGATACTCAGTCCATTTCAAGACTACTATTATTTTTAAAAAATCCTGATTCAATCAATGATTGGAAAAGACAGATTCAACCCCTTTTTGCTGCACATTTTCCTAAACTTGAAATGGTTTTTTATGATGATCCAAGAATCAGTCCCTTCTTTGTCGGAACTTCATCTTTTTTAAAAAGTCTAACTTTATTGTTTGTTTTAATTTCAGGAATTTCAATTACTCTCACCATTATCAATTCCCTTACCATTAATATTCTGGAACGATCTAAAGAAATTGGGACCTTTCGCTCACTTGGATTTAAATCTTCACAAGTTGCTTGGATCTTTGGACGAGAAATGATTTTATTAACAAGCATCAGTTTAATTTTAGGTGCTGTATTATCGAGGTTTGCAGCACTAACAATTAATGCCGCAAATTTTACCTACTCTCCTCCAGGGGTTTCTGAATCAATCAAACTCGAAGTAGCTATTGAATCTCAATTTCAATTTATTACTTTTTTGGCATTAGCGACTTTAGTTCTATTAGTGAGTTACATTCTGACCCATAAGCGGGTTAATATCAATATTTCACGATTACTCGTGGATTCTCAATAAGGGAGACTTTTATGTTATTAAAATTTTTCAATGAGCAAGCTCCTACAAATATTAAAAGGAATTGGTCTATTAGAAACTGTTTGAAAAATTCAAGATCTTTAGTCGTTTTCACTTTCACTTCGCTGCAACACTCTCTATACGCGAATCTCTCCTTTAAATTCAAGGCCGCGAATATAAAACTGGCTAGACAGTTTTTTATATTTTTTGTAATTAACTTTATAACAATTCAGAGTTCATTTACCTATGCTGCTACTGAAATAGATACAAAAAAAATCATAGAATATGCTGATCGGACACGTGGTGCTATTCCCGAAGGACTTGAATGGACAGTCAAGCTTACTTCCATCGAAGAAGAAGAAACAACGGATAGAGAGTTTTTTATTAAATATAAAAACAATGACTCTTATGTTGAGAGTAAAGCTCCGGTAAAATATAAAGGTGAAATTTTTCTATTTAAAGGTCGCGCACTCTGGTATTTTAAACCTGGTCTTCGCGCTCCAATTTCTATTTCATCGAGACAAAAACTCAGTGGCGCAGCTTCAAATGGCGATATCGCTTCGACCAATTATTCCAAAGATTACACTGCTACTTTTGTAAAGATGGATACTGTTAACAATGACGAATGCTACCAATTTCACTTAAAATCAAATGCTGATGATTCAACTTATGACCAAATTGACTACTGGATTTCAAAAAAATCGGGTTTAGCTCTCAAAGCTGATTTTTTATCGTTACAAGGAAAGACACTTAAATCCGCCTTTTTTAAATATCAAAATGAACTCACTTACAAAGGTGAAAAGTTTCCCTTTATCAACGAAATGAAAATAACGGATGCGAAAAATCCTAAAAACCAAAGTACTCTAAATTACTCTTTACCTCGCGTTGTCAATCACCCTGAATCAATTTTTAATGTTAATAATTTAAAGAGATAAATTGTGGCTATATATTTTCGATTTGCCATTATGGCTTTACGAAATTTAAAATCATACTGGAGACAGAGTCTCGCCGCTATTATTTCTGTTGTTGCGGGATTTATGGCATTTGTTATTTTTGAAGGATATCTTCAAAATATTTATAAAGTTTATAAAGACTTCAACACTCATCTAGAAATGTATGGAGATTTAATTATTGAAAAAAAAGGTGCTTTTGAACTAGAAGGACGTGCCGAACCTTGGGATTATGCTCTCACCGAAGCAGAGCAAAACATAATTCACACTATTTTTGAAAAATTATCTCTGCAAATCGAAACCTATTCTCGATTTCTTCAAATCACAGGTAGTCTTGATACCTCCAATTCTTCAGCGACTTTTCAAGGCATTGCCTACGATGTGCAAAATGCAGCTATACTTCGAGGTCCTTGGAAGTGGGATACCTATTGGGGAAAACCACTGCAAGAATCTGTCAATGCTGACAATCAAATGATTTTAGGTTTAAGGCTAGCAAAAAAAATAGGATGCCTTCCAGATCAGATACCTAATCTTAAAAAATATTCCATCGATTTATTCAAAAGACCACAATTTCGGCCTTTCCTTTGTGAGAATGAGGATTTTCAAATTTCCGCTATGACCGAGTCAGGACAAATCAATGCCTTTGATCTTTCAGTAAGCGGCATTCAAGACAAAGGGTTTATAGATCGTGATTCAAGATATATGGTACTCTCTCTTCCTACTGCTCAAAAACTGTTTAATACTAAAAAAGTGAGTTATTACAGCCTCAAATTAAAAGCAGGAATAAATCAAAAATCCTTTATCATCGATTTTCGTTCTCTATTAAAAAATATAGAATCCACTCCCTCCATTGAAATTATTCCCTGGGAAACGCATTTTTTTGGCGTTCTCTATCAAAAAACTTTATCTCTTCTCAATGTCATTCGAAATTTTTTAATCTCCATCATCGTTTTTGTTGGCTCTATGTCTGTTTTTAATACTTTAGTAAAACTTGTTAAAGAGCGAACACCAGAAATCGGAATGCTCCGAAGCCTTGGTTTTCTCCCACAACAAATTCAAGGACTATTTTATCTCGAATCACTTTTTTTAAGTTGGATGGGTTGTTTAATAGGATCAGTGATAGCTTTAATACTGTCTTTAATTCTCAATCAGTTGGAAATCACCTACCCCTCAGGACAATTCTCGACCGAAACAGAATTCATCATTAAAATTTCAGCATCCTCCTATATTTATGGATTTCTATTAATGACACTCATTTCACTATTAGCTTGTCGTATTGCAATCAAAAAACCTTCAAAAGAAATAATTTCAAACTTACTCATTCACATTTAATGATGTTTATTTTTGACTAAGTGGTATCTGCTTAGAGCCGGTTAATTCAGTTGTAAATAACTAATCTTTTATAATTTTTTTAATTTGCTTTTTCATTTATTATTGATATGAGCTCGTTTTTATCAATTCATTATTAGTGTTCATTTTTTTCAATACTAATCCAGTCATAAGATGGTCTCGTTGACTTATTTTTATAAATAATTCCTGTAGGGTTATATTCAATCCCTGAGTTATGTAGTTCTGAATAACAACTAATTCTCACAATATTTAAACTATCTAAACTAAGAATTTCTTCAGATGTAGAATTACCATCTTGATTTTTATCTTGCCAAATAGCAACGCGATACAACTCATCGCCATTTAAAAACCCATCTTGATTATTATCTAATGAACGTAAAGCATCATAGCCAGATTTCCAAAAAATCCAAAAAGTGATATTACCAAATAGTTGCCGTCCTGAGTTAACTAAGGAACTTTGTTCTTTATCTAAATAGATAAGAAATCCGGTGTTGGGTTGAACCCATTGCCAATGTTTCTTGCCTGTACCATCAAGGTTAAATAGGACAAATTTATCTTTAGCAATCAAATTTTCAATAGAAGTCTCGTTTGCGTTTAAAGGTATAATGATCGGACTTTCGCTTCCAGGGATATCCATTTGATCATCGCTACTAGCATTACTCAGAAGACCTGCTTTATTTACTTTATCATTGATATCAGCAAGCTCCTTTTCGTTATTTTTTTTATCAAGAATCTCCTTAAGATAATTAGAGGATTCATAGATTTTAGTATAAAGAAAACGCGCTTCAGTAAGAGCGTTAATACGCTGAGAATTTGACGTTCCTTTATCATTTTTATTAGATAAAGCTCCTATTTTGTATAAATTATTATGTAAAATTATCGATTCATTAAAAACCCTTCTTAAATCCTTTAAAGCAGCATCTTTTTGATTGAGTAATTTATAACACCATCCCCTTCCGAGAAGATATTGCTTATTATCTGAATCTCTTTTGATGGCTTCATTATAATGTTCAATAGCTTTTTTTAAATGTACTGCTCCCCCTTGAATTAATGAATCCTTTGGATTAATCTCTGGGATTTCATTTGAACCACTACCTCTCTGAATTTCTTTTTTAGTTGCTGCTAACGCTAAAGCTCTTGCTAACTCCCAATGAGCTTGAGCGACATCTTTTCTTCCACTTAATAGTTTTTCAAGGTTTTCAACAATTTGTGTAGTTGGAATAATCTTCAATTCATTATCAGAAAGATCGCTATACATTCCTAATGTCAATGTACTAAAAATGAAAATAAAAATACTTATAAAGTTGTTTAATAAAACCATTAAGCACTCCTTTTATGTTTTAATACTATCGAGTCATGTCTAGAGTAAAATATTAAAAAATAAAATTCAAGATAAATTAGAACTATTGAGTTAAAACATCAGGCAATTATTTTCTTTAATTTTGTAATTTCAATGATGATTCGAAATGGTTTAAAATGCAGTTTTATTTTTTATCAGTTCAAAGAAATATCAAATGGATTCGACTTCTCTCAATCAAAAAATGAAGCCCTGTTCAATAAAATCTGTAAATTATAAACAAAATATGGGGTTCGATGAACACCACCAAATACACCTTTAATTTTCTTATGCTCAGAAATTCAATATAGCTGAACAGCCAAACCCGAGCCATAGTGCTTTTCTGATTCCATACATTGATATGTAATTTTAAATATTTTATTGCATAAGCTTTCTAGTCAGTTAGGAAATTTCTTTTTATTCGTGATCTGTAAATGAATTCATTGCTCTGTTAAAACGCAAACAGGATTCACACTGACCACACCACTCATCGCCTGCAAAATAACAGGGCCAAAGATGCTCAAAGGGAACTTCTAGGTTTTTACCCATTTTAACAATCTCAGATTTGTTGAGATGTGTGGTATAACAAAGGGTTCGCACCTTATTCGCTGTTGAATAAGCAAAACTTTGTGTCAGTGCATTTAAAAACCCCTCCGAATTATCAGGAAAAGTCGATGCTTCTTCTATATTAAATCCCGGCACAACACACTCGGCTCCAAGAGCTTCAGCATATCCTGCCGCAATATTTAGAAAGATCCCATTACGATTGGGAACCCATACCGCAGCGGCTGTTTTTAAAGATTGTTCTTGATTATCAATAGAAACATTCACGCCTTGTGGAATATCTCGAGACAAATCAATTAAACTGGAACCACCAAAATCCTTGATCCACGGCAACGAAATAATTTTGTGAGGTATCTTTAACTGGCGAGTAAGAAAAGTCGCGGCCTCAATTTCTTTTGCACCGGCCCGCTGAGCATAATCAAATGTTATGGCCAAGACCACTTTTGATTCTTTAGCAGCTTTATATAAATTCACGGCTGAATCTAATCCACCCGAAAGCAAGACAAGAGTTTTCAAATCCTAACCTTTTTTATTTTCTTAACTGATTTTGACTTTGTTTTTTTATTCATCAAAGACCCCATTGTTTCTGATAAAATAGGGCTAACCTTGATGTGCTCACTCACTTGTGAAGCTTGTTTTAAGATTCGATATCCTAAAGTTCGCAAATCCTCTAAATTAAAACTGCTTTTTTCAAGAGTTTTCATCACCTGATCTATTTGTGTCTGTAGTTTTGGAGATAGTTTCAATAATGCTGAATCAACACCCTTTTGAATTTCATGGCAGACGTTAATACAAGATGAAGCCTTAAAGGTTTTAGACCTTTTTGCATTTGAAAAAACTCTTTTTTTCAAACCTTTTTTAGGTTTTGCTTTGGTTCCCAGCCCCATAGTCAGTTCCCTCAAAGGAGTTAATAACTTCAGCATGTGTATCCCCCATAGCTGGCCTAATTGCTTTAACCAACAACTGGATTCTCTTTCTATTTTTAAAATAGTTCCACTGCATTTCGACTAAAAGGTCAATAAAGAAGTGTTGGTTAATTAAACTTAACTGTTCTTCAGATGGACCAAACATCAAAGCCTCTTGCTTGATCCCTTTCCATAAAAGTTCAAGTCGTCGATGTCCCCCACGCAAATCTTTGACTGACAAGACTTCAACTCCAGATATTTTAAAAATAGGTACTTCAAATGATTGTCCAAAAGGACCTAGGTGATCAATCCAAGACATCATTTGAGGTGAAATTTGATCTAAATTTAATTCTACATCATAATTAATAATGCTCGTCGCTTTATTTAATGGATTCTCAATTGATAAATATTTTTCTAACAAATTGATAATCTCATCCTTTTGAGACAAGGAATATTCAAAACCCGAGGCTTGTGCATGCCCTCCAAAACGATGAAGAAAGTCCGAGGCTTGACCCAATACCTCTACTAAATTTCCATTCCAACCTTGAGGTGCTCGAGCACTTCCTACTACAATTCCCTCTTCTGATTCAGAACCCACAAAAGCCGGTTTTTTACAAACTTGACTAAGCCTTGTCGCCACCAAACCAACGACACCTTTATGAAAACTTGGATCAGAAATAAAAACAAAAGGTTTTCCCACCCATTCTTTTGACATGGTCATGGCCAGTTGCTCAGCCTCTGATTGCAAAGTCACACGCATATCATTTTGTGTTAAAACTTGTGAAATAAGATTCTTAGCTTCATCTTGGCTTTCTACTGTGAATAAATCCAAAGGGCGCAAATTTAATTCCATGCGACTTAATGCATTAAGCTTAGGAGCAAAGCGAATGGCGACATCTTGACTTGTAAGTTCTTTTCCCAGGAGACCCAACTCTTCTAATAAAAATCGAATCCCAGGCCGCTTAGTTTTGGAAAGTTGAATCAATCCATGCTTTACCAAAACTCGATTTTCTTCTTTGAGTGGAACCATATCTGTAAGTGTTCCAATAACAAAACAATCGAGTAAGTCTTTTAAATCAAGAGCTGATTCAGAAACTTTTTCTAATTGCACGAGCTTCCTTCTCAGCGCCCATACCAGATAAAAAGCAACACCCACACCAGATAAGTGACCTAAGCCTGAAGGACATGTACCTTGATTAGGATTAATTAAAGCATAGGCCTTTGGTTTCTCTAACGCCGGCAAATGATGATCTGTTATAATAAGATCTACACCTAAATTTTGACAGGTGTTTGCTGCTTCTACAGCAGTGATACCAACGTCGGCCGTGATAATTAAAGTCACTCCAGTAGAGTGCAATAACTCAACTGCTTTGGCATGAAAACCGTAACCTTCAATTAATCGACTCGGTTGATACAAACTAAAATTAGTAAAACCAAGTTGGCTTAAACCAGTTTTTAGTAAAGCTAAAGCCGATGTCCCATCAAGATCAAAATCTCCATAGAGGCAGATTTTTTCTTGATTTTCGTAAGCAAGAACTAAGCGTTCAACCGCTTTATCCATATTTAAAAGCACAGAAGGATCACGTAGATCTGATAGACGGGGTTGAGTCCAAGCTTGAAAACTTTTGGGATCAAGCAATCCACGAGCTTGAGCCAGTTCGCGAATTTTTTCTGGAATTCTTTCGTCCCAGCAACTCGAATTGTTAGCTAAAGAATGGGAAAGAACTGACGATAAAGTCGTTGTTACTTCTGATATTTCAATGTCAGGGTTTAAATTTGTTGTTTTGGTGATGTCAGAGGAAAGATTTGAGGGACATTCACTTTGATTAAATCGTCTTGGTCTCCAATTATCTAACAAATTATCCCCTCAATCATCAAATGCGGCAGCATTACAAATAATCTTGCAACACCGATAGAACATATTCTCAATTCGACATACTCTAGAAACATGCCAAGAGTTATTTTACATAACTGTCCAGCTTGAAGAAAGTTGGACAGTTATGTTATCTCATTCTTAAGCTGAATGTGCTTGTGCTAAAGCCTTGTTCGTTCCACGATCAAACAAAATTACAAATGGAGCGGCCACATAAATAGATGAATAAGTTCCAAAAATAATCCCAATAACTAGAGCAAAAGCGATATCCGCAACAACTCCATCAGTAAGTAACCACAGAGCCGTTGCGCAAGTCAATGTTGTCCCAGATGTAATGATTGTTCTCTGAAGCATTTCATTAATGGCTTTATTAATAATAAACTTAATTCCTCGATCTGCATAAAGTCCTTCAGTTTCTCTAATTCGATCAAAAACCACAATCGTATCATTCAAAGAATAACCAATTAATGTTAAAATAGCGGCCAAAATTGGAATATTGACTTCTTTTCCAACCAATACAAATAGAGCTAATGTAATCACGGCATCATGGGCCAAACAAACTACAGCTCCTGGAGAGTACTTGTAATCAAAACGAAGACCAATGTAGATCAGAATAATTAGTAGACAATAAAAGACAGAGAGAAATCCATTCTTTTTAAGTTCGGCACCCACTTGAGGCCCTACCGAATCCACACGGCGAAACTCTGGTTTTTGAGCAGCAAATTCTTTCGTTAATGCTCCTTTTAACCTTTCAATATTGGCCCGACTCACTTGATTAATCTCTTTTTCAGTCCCCTTTACTGGCAATTGAAAACGAATAATATATTCTTTGTCATCACCAAAGCTTTGAAGTCCTGGATTAACCAAGCCTTGTTTATCAACTAAGGATCTGAGTTCATCTATTTTAACAGTGGATTCAAATTTCACTTGAACTTCTGTTCCACCTAAAAAGTCAATCCCCCAGCTAATCCCTTTAACACTTAGATAGACTAAGGAGAGGACGACTAGAAGAGCCGAGATTCCGCCAAAAAATAGACTCTTTCCTACAAAATCAAATTTACCATACGATTCTTGTTTTTTCATTTTCTACTCCTTAGATTGAAACTTTCTGCCAGCCCAATTTATGAATGAGAGCATCCATAATAATTTTACTGATAAAGACGTTGGCAAACATTGTCGCAAATATACCGACTAAAAGGGTCACTGCAAAACCTTTTACTGGCCCCGTTCCAAAATAAAGTAGAACTACGGCTGTTGCGGCAGTTGTGATGTTCGCATCTAAAATTGCACTCATCGCGCGATGATAACCTTCTGCCATTGCAATTTTAAAACCTGCACCCTTGGCTAACTCTTCACGCATCCTCTCGAAAATCAACACATTGGAATCCACCGCAAAACCAATGGTCAGGGCTATACCCGCGATCCCAGGAAGAGTGAGTGTTGCATTGAGCGATGATAAGGCTGCTAAAGACATAATGACGTTTAAAATGAGAGTTAAAACTGCAATGACACCACTCCCGCGATATCGAAGCAGCATAAATATGGCAATCAGGATAAAACTGATCACACCAGCAAGTTGAGATTTTTTCACCGAGTCAGCTCCCATTGTTGGTCCAACACGACGTTCTTCTAATTGTTCTAACGTCGCAGGTAAAGCTCCAGCACGGAGAGCTGTTGCGATCATTTTGGCTTCATTAACAGCCTGTTCACGAACACGACCTCGTCCCAAGGTAATAACAGCGCGCCCACCTGCAATTTTAGTTTGAATGACGGGAGCCGATTTAACGACCTTATCAAGTACAATTGCCATGGACTTACCAATGTTACCACCGGTTAATTCAGAGAATTTATTTGATCCTATAGAGTTAAATACCAGACTCACTTCTGGAACACCATATTGATCAAAGGAGACAAACGCATCATCCAGCGCGTCTCCACCAAGACCTGTATCCGTTCGTACCAGTATCGGTCTTCGGCCCGCTTCAAGTGTTAATGCATTTTCTGGTTTTTCAAAAATAACCATCGATTTTTCAGGTAATCGCCCCTTGAGGTCCTCATTGATGCGTGCAACATATTGTGTGTATCGCAGAGTTTTAAAATCATAGGCGCCTTTTTTCTCGGCCTCAGTAATCATACTTTGCAGCTCTTCCATTGGCTTAGAAGTCTCAACCATCATAAAATCTAAACGAGCTGATGTATTAATTAAGGCTTTAGCTTGTTCCGCATCCGCAACACCTGGTAATTGAATACTGATCCGATCAGTACCTTGTGCCGCAATACTTGGCTCTGCTACACCAAACTCATCAATACGATTTCGAATGGTTTCAATAGCCTGTTGAAGGACTCTGCTTTTATAATCTTGTAAGTAATTGTCATAGTAGCGGAAATGAAGAGCGGAATCCTGAACTCCCAAAGATTGAAAAATAGTTCCATATCTTTCATTAAAGTGCTTTTCGATAGAAGTCTTTTGAGTCTCATCGGCAAATTCAATTTTAATTTCACCGGTTGATGAATCAACGACAGCAATATTTTTATACCCAACATTTTTTTCTTGAAATTCAGTTTTTAACTGAACAGAGAGTCGATTGATTTGCTCTGAAATAACTCCTTGGACATCAACACCCATTACTAAATGGAGTCCGCCTTGGATATCCAAACCAAAATTTAATTTTTTCTTTGTAAACCACCAGCGATTATCTAAATTAGTAAAATTTGGCACTAACCAAATCATCGCAGCGACTACACCTATAATTCCTGCCCAAAGTCGTAATCTAAAATTCTCCATATTACTTTTTAACCTCTTGTTGTTGTGACAAATTGGAAGCTATTTGTGATCTTAAAACTTTAATTGATACGCCATCAGAAACCTCTAAAGTTACAAAACGATCAGTCATTCCTTCGATCACTCCAAGAATTCCACTGGCAGTAATAATCTCATCCCCTTTTTTAAGTTCAGTAATAAATTTTTGATGAGTTTTTTGACGTTTTACTTGTGGTCGAATGACCAAAAAGTAAAAAATGGCAAAGATAAAAACAAAAGGGAGCATCATTTCAAGGGCACCTGGCTGTTTAGGTGCTCCTGTCGCAGCCGCTGCATTTTGAGCTGCTTCTTGAGCATGAGCTAAAGTAGAATATAAAAATGGAAACATCGATACCTCCAAATATGGAATAAATAAGTTCATGAGAACCAAAACCTGATTTCCCAGAAACTTCGAATTTAATAAAAGTTATCCTAAGTTACAATTGCTATGTCATTAAAAACTAAATATTTATTAAAAATATTGAGTTCAGTCTATTTATCAAACACATTTTTTTGAAGTGTAGGTACTCATCAATCTACTTAATTGTTTAGAACATTATATAAAAACGACTGAAAAATACCCTATTCTTCATTGTTTTCGCCTAAACTTCGTCCAAATCGATGCACTTGGAGTCTAACTCAACCACACAAGTTTAGTGTCTCGAACAGAATTACTTTAAGACACCCTTCTATTATAGGAGTTTAAAATTTATTTTACAAAACGCGTTAAACAAAAATTTTTAAATGCAGTCCATTCTTTAGACATAATTGCTTCACGTGCTCGCTTCATAAGCTGAAAATAGAAATGCAGATTATGAATCGTGTTTAATCGCGATCCCAATATTTCTCCAGTTAAAAATAAATGCCTTAAATAGGCTTTAGAATAAGTACGACAGGTATAGCAATCACATTCTGGATCAAGTGGAGAATCATCAGCCTTATACTCAGCCCGTTTAATACTAACCTTTCCTCGCCACGTAAAAATTGTACCATTTCGTGCAACTCTTGTAGGCATCACACAATCAAACATATCAATACCTGCGTCAACAGCAAGTATCAAATCAAGCGGCGTTCCCACACCCATTAAGTATCGAGGCTTAGTTTTAGGCATCAATGGAGCAATGTTTTTTACCAGCTCGTGCATCAATTCAATTGGCTCTCCAACACTTAAGCCTCCCAAAGCATAACCAGGCAGATCCACACTTGTTATTTGCTGTAAACTTTCTTTGCGCAAATCAAGTTCTAAGCCTCCTTGTACGATTCCAAACAAAAGACTTTCTTCACGAATCATGGCTTTTTTTGAACGCTCCAGCCAACGATAGGTTAAATCCATACTCGATTTAGTTTCTTCTCGAGTGGCTGGATATTTCAAACATTCATCAAAAGCCATAATTATATCTGCGCCAAGATCCATTTGAATTTGCATGCTTGTTTCGGGGGATAGAAAACACTTTTGACCATCAATGTGGCTTCGAAACTCCACACCTTCCTCAGTGAGTTTTCGCAATTGAGAAAGAGAAAATACTTGAAAACCGCCGCTATCTGTTAAGATAGGCTTATTCCAATTCATAAATTTATGTAATCCGCCCAAATTTTGAATGAGTTTTTCGCCAGGTCGTAAATGCAAATGATAGGTATTTCCCAAAACCACCTGACACCCACATTCTATTAACTCTTCAGGAGTCATCGCCTTAACCGTTGCTTTTGTTCCTACGGCCATAAAGACCGGAGTTTCAATCGTCCCATGGGCGGTCGTTAGTGTCCCTTGACGTGCATGTCCATCTTCATGATTAACTTTAAAATGTCCGTTTGAATTGTTGATCACGGTTACTCTTTCTTTGGGTTATCCACATTTAACAAATACAAATGACTGTATCAAACTTTGGTTTTGCATTCCTTAATTCAGTTCATTAATGTTTTCAATACTTAAATTGAGTATTTGAAGTGGTTACTTCTGCTGGAAAACATAAAAAATTTGTCTGACGGTGGTATGTCTCGATAAAAATAGATTCTTCTTAATTAACCTTTTCTTGCTTTAATCAAGGCCATATGTATTTTTAAATTATAAAATTGTGATAAATTGTCTATAGTTAAACAAACCCTGTGTATTGTGTATAATTCAAAAAAGAATTGATTTTCAAAATAAATTCTGAACTCACTCCAATTGAGTTCTTTATCTCAACAGTCCGAAGTGAGTCGTAATATATAAAATCCGATTGTTAGAAAAGTAGCAAAATACTTATTATAAATAAAAAATGAACTTTCATATTAACTCCTTGATGCTGTTCAATACGTTGTGGGATTAGTTTCCCATATTATCAACCTGTTGAATTCTGAGCAGATCAACTTAGCACATTTCTCTGAAACTAAATACCTATTACTATTTTTGAAAGTATGACTATTTTTGTAATTATTCTATTTTTTGTTACGAATGGAAAATTGTGTAATAGCAAACATCAATTGGAGTGAGTTCATATTATTCCTTGGAGTCAAGGCGAGGAAATGGTGAACCGTCACTACGAGTTTATTATCAAAACCTCACCCCTATCGCACAAAAGAGTCTCATGGAATATGGCATAGGTCGAAGACTCTTATTTAACGATCGCTTTTTCTAAGGATTAGATTTTTTTCTATACAAAGCGAAATCAATAATAAGTCTTGAAGACAAATAAGCATCTTTATGATTTCGAGTGGAAGTGATAAATTACAAAGGAGAATCTCCATGGCTGGAGCAGATATTATACTAAATCGTTTATGTGATTTGCGTGGTACAAATTTTGAAATCGTTGTTTGTGAATTTAAAGAGAAAGAAGTGGTTTGAATCGGTCTGTGATCTAAATTTAATTTTGTGTAACGGGTTTCCCACCCTCCCCACCGCCTGTGAAAAAGAAAATCCCTCTGGGCTTTTTCAAGCGGCGGGGAGAGCGTGGAAAACCCTTATTAGGCAACAAGGTTATGATTCATATTGTAAGGGTTCAAATTTTTGAGAGTTCCCCTCTGCGATCGTTGACTGACCTAGTTCCTCCCTCTGAATTGCTTATAAACTTTAGCTTTTCATCCATTTTATTACACTCTTTCCATCTCATCTAAACTCCTCCTTGAGTAAAACAGTGTAAACAATGTCTTCGGTATAAAGTGTAAAGGAAGTGTCAGTAAGGACATATTTTATAATTAAAATTTTTCTTTTAAAGTTTTTTATTTTAAGTAAACAATACTTTAAATATTAAATACGAATAGGCTTGCGGATCTTATCCACGCTTTCCACACCCATGAAAAAGCCCGAAGGGATTTTCTTTTTCATGGGATGTGGGAAGGGTGGGTAAGTCCCCTCACCTGTAACCATGAAAGACCACACAGTTGTTATTATCGTTCTCAGATGGTAGCAACTGTGCCAAATTTAACTGGAGACACAGAATAAATTTGGCCCTAATTTTGGGGTAAAGGTCACCTAGCTATTTTCGTAAATGAAACTCTGTAACACCGACATATTGAAAAGTTTGCGTTATGATTTCCTTTTTTCACAAAAACTATTTGACTGCATTCTAATGCAAAAACACAGATTTACAGTTGTAAATAGAAACCCCTCATAAACATGAAACCATTGATGCTATTAGATTACAGAGCGTACTTATTTAAACATTTTGTTCCCGGATGAATCATGATTTTTTACTC
>Ga0154020_10001702_pt1 | contig 27070 bp, 27 predicted proteins | sample Klosneuvirus_201_FD_109709 | JGI IMG/M metagenome (GOLD analysis project Ga0154020, IMG submission 109709) | Active sludge microbial communities from wastewater, Klosterneuburg, Austria - Klosneuvirus_20160825_MG | ecosystem: Engineered > WWTP > Aerobic digester > Activated sludge | place...
CTACTGGTCATCGTCCTGGCGTGGCTAGGCATGGGCCTTGAGACCGGCCTGAAGAGTTCGTTCGCGGTGCACGTGGGTTCGGTCACCGGCGCGCCGGGCTTTGCGTTGCCCGTTGTGGTGCTGATCGCCCTGTGCGCCCCGCCGATGGCCACGCTCTGGGCGGCACTGGGCATGGGCTTGCTGCTTGATCTTACCGCGCCGTTCAACACGACGACCAGCGGCAACATGTTCCTGTTCGGCCCGGGCGCGCTGGGCACGGTGCTGGGCGCTCAGTTCGTTTTGCTGGTCCGCGGCATGGTGATTCGGCGGAATCCGCTGACGCTGGTAGTGCTGTCCATGGCCGCGGGGATCATCAGTGCGATCTGCACGGTGGCACTGATTACGGTCCGCGAGTTGATCCTGCGTGACCCGATCGTGTGGGCCCCGACGCATGAGTTGATGGACCGCCTGTTCTCGGCCATTCTCACCGGCGGCAGCGCGCTGGTGCTTGGCGTTCTGCTGCTTCCGTTGACACCCATGCTCGGTTTGCCTGCGGGTCAGCAACGCATTCGCTCGCGACGATAGGAGTTTCTCATGCCCGCACGCCCGGTGTATGTGTTTGATGACGGCCTGGCCAACCTTGCGCCCCTGACGGATCTGCGGGCTGCGTTTGATGTGCGCACGGGGGTGTTCACGACGCTGGAGCGAATCACGCGTGCGGGTGAGCTGGAACCGATTGGGTTGTTCGTGCCGGATGCGTTGGCCGCGGTTACGCGGGAGCGGCACAAGCTCTCGGTGAATGTGGTGCCCGAGCGGACGCCGGCGATTGTGGCTATCAACGGGCGATGGGCGATTCCTCGCGAGGCGGCGCTGGCCGCGCTGCGCGAGCCCAACACGGCGTTGATCGATGAGCCCAGTGGCCGGATTCTCGCGGCCTCGTTGAGAACCGAGCAGCTTCCTGCGCTCATGCATGGTGACACCTCGGCGTTCAAGCTGGTCAAGTCCGAGCCCGTACCCAAGGGCGGATTGATTGAGAGACCTTGGCACGTGCGGTCAATCCGCGACAAGGCGATTGAGTTTGACCTGTCGATGCTCATCGGTGGGGCGCCGGGCCGGGTCATTCCGCCGATCGCGTCGGTCGCGGCCACGGCCAAGGTTCACGCGAGCGCGGTGCTGGATCATGAGCTGGGGCACATCCACATTGCGGACGGCGCCATGATCCGGCCGGGTGCGATTCTGATCGGGCCGTGTGCGATCGGTCCGAACTCGACGGTGCTGGATCGCGCGGTGATCCGGCCGAATACGGTGATTGGGCCGTATTGCAAGGCCGCGGGTGAGGTGTCGGGGGTGATCTTCCAGGGATACTCGAACAAGGCGCACGACGGGTTCCTTGGCGATTCGTGGCTGGGGGAGTGGGTGAACCTGGGCGCGGGGACGACCAACTCGAATCTGCTTAATACGTATGGCGAGGTCATCACCGTCGCGACGCCGGGCGGGTCTTACGAGCGAACGGGAGAGCAGTTTCTGGGCGCGATGATCGGCGACCACGTCAAGACGGCGATCTGCACGCGGATCATGACCGGCGCGGTGATTCACCTTGGGGCGATGATCGCGCAGACGGCCGCGGTGACGGGTTGTGTTGAGCCCTTTGGGTGGTGTACTGATGAGGGGATTAAGAAGTATCGACCCGGCAAGTTCATCGAGGTGGTGAAGGCGGCCATGTCGCGGCGGGGGGTGGTGCCGAGTGAGGCGTATCTGGCGCGGATAGGTGGGTTGGCGGCGGCGGGAATGCCCTTGCAGGGGTGAGGCCGGTGCGGTACAATCAACATGAAATTGCATGTTGAATGGAGTCCCGGCATGATCGACCCCAAAGACGTTCATTCACTCTCGGACTTTCAGCGGAACGCCAAGGACCATCTGCGCAGGCTGAAGAAGTCTGGTCGAATTGAACTACTGACGGTGAACGGCAAGGGTGCGGTCATTGTGCAGGATGCCGAAGCGTTTTCAAAGATGATCGCTCGGTATGAGCGCGAGCACTTGGTCGAGGCGGTGCGCGTCGGTATCGAACAGATGGAGGCGGGGAAGGGGATCCCGTTGGAGGAGGCCGAGCGCCGATTGAGGACAAAGCACGGTCTGACTCGTAAGGGCCGTCGATCGGCGTGACATGGCACGCCTGGTTGTCCAAGTCATGCCGGCCGCGCTTGAGGACCTTGACAAGGTGCTTGAGTTTGTGCGTGAGCAATCACCGCAGGGGGCGGAGCGCTTCGCGGATGCGTTCTTCGACTCTCTGGCCTTGCTGGCCGACTTTCCGGAACGCTGCGCGATTGCACCGGAGTCCGAGGAGTGGGGATACGTGGTGCGTTCCTTGCTGGTGTTCAGTCATCGCGTGTTGTACACGGTTGGGAAGAACAAGGTGTCGGTCCTACGCATTGTGCATGGCGCGATGAATCTGCCGTCGGACTTCGTGTGAAGTTCAGTGAAAGCGACCGATCTCCGCTATCCTGAACGTCATGCCCACACTCTACATCATCGACGGTTATGGCCAGTTCTTCCGGGCGTTTCATGCGATCCGGACTCCGATGTCTTCGCCGGTGACCAAGGAACCGACGAATATGACGTTTGGGTTTGTCGGGATGATGCTCAAGCTGCTGCGCGGGGAGGGGAAGCACATGGCGGCCGCGGGGGGCAGGCCGGACTATGTGGTGGTTGCGCTGGATGTTTCGGGGGATACGGGGACGTTCCGGTCGCAGCTGTATCCGGAGTCCAAGGCTCAGCGGCCGCCGATTCCGGAGGCTCTGCCGGCTCAGATTGATCGGGCGATTGCGATGTTGACGGAGATTGGGGTGCCGCTCTTGGGGTCGGAGGGGTTTGAGGCGGATGATGTGATTGCGACGTTGGTGACGCGGTTGCGGAAGGAGCATCCGGACCTTCGCGTGCGGATCATCGCGAAGGACAAGGACCTGAAGCAGTTGCTCGACGCGAAGGCCGCGGTTGAGATGTATGACGTGCATACGGACAACTTGATTACGGAGGAGACTTGGAAGGCGGAGACGGGGCTGACGCCGCTGCAGGTCATCGACATGTTGGCGCTGATGGGGGATGCGGTGGACAATGTGCCGGGGGTGAAGGGGGTTGGGGATAAGACGGCGGTGGAGTTGGTGAAGGAGTATGGGTCGGTTGAAGAGGTGATGAAGCGGGCGGGGGAGATCAAGGGGAAGCGGGGGGAGAACATTCGGGCGGCTGCGGAGTTGTTGCCGCTTTCGAAGACGCTGGTGACTTTGCGGCATGACGCTCCGTTTGAGTTTGATTTGGAGTCGGCTCGGGCTTCGAATATCAAGCTGGACAAGCTGATTCCGATTCTGCGGGAGCTGGGGTTCAATCGGTATCAGGATGAGGTGAAGGCGTTGATGGGGGGTGGAGCGGGGCCAGCCGCGGCGGGGGTGGTTGAGGCCAAGCCTGCAAAGACGACGACAGTGAAGTTTGAGAGTGGGTTTGGGGGTGGGTTGTTTGATGCGTTGCCGCAGGCGGAGACTCGGGTGGTGCATGGGGATTACCGGGCGGTAACGACTCGGGCTGAGCTGGAGAAGTTGATCAAGAAGATGGAGACGGCGGAGGTGATTTCGGTGGATACCGAGACGACTTCGCTTTCGCCGCGGGATGCGAAGCTGTGTGGGATTTCGATCGCCGTGGAGGTGGGGGTGGGGTATTACGTGCCGATTCGGTCGCCATCGCCGGAGAAGCACTTGGATGAGGCGACGGTTTTGGAGTTGATGCGGCCGGTTTTGGAGGATGCGGCGCGGCCGAAGTGTGGGCACAACTTGAAGTATGACTTGTTGGTGTTGAGGAATGCGGGGGTGGAGCTCCGGGGGATGGTGGAGGAGAAAGCAGCAAAGCAGCAAAGCGGGAAAGCAGCAAATGCCGGAGGGGAAGATTGGGCGGGGTGTGACACCATGGTGGCTAGCTATCTGATTGACTCGTCGAGATCGAGTCATTCGAAGGATGCGCTTTGTTTGGCGCTGCTCAAACGGACGAATATTCCGATTTCGGACTTGATCGGGTCGGGGAAGAATCAGCGGTCGTTTGCGACGGTGCCGCTTGAGCAGGCGGTGCCCTATGCGGCGGAGGATGCGGATGTCACTTTGCAGCTTCGGAACTACATGATGCCGCAGCTGCGGGCGATGAAGCTGATGAAGTTGTGGGAGGAAGTGGAGCTGCCGCTGGTGGAGGTTCTGGCGGAGCTGGAGTGGAATGGGATATTGGTGGATCCCAAGGAGCTGGACAAGCAGCGCGAGAAACTGGAAGTTCGGATCAAGGAGCTGCGGGGGCAGATTGATGATGCGGCGATGGCGGCGTTGTCGCGGACGTTTAATCCCGAGTCGCCCAAGCAGTTGGCCGAGGCGCTGTTCAACAAGCCGACGGATCAGGAGCCGGGGCTGGGATTGAAGTCGCTGCGGAAGACCAAGACGGGGCATTCGACGGATATCGAGGTGCTGGAGAAGCTGGCGAGCGATCCGAAGATGACTTCGCCGATCCCGGGGCTGATTGTCGAGCATCGGCAGTTGTCGAAGCTGGTGGGGACGTATCTGGAGAGTTTGAAAGAGGCGATCAACAAGAAGACGGGGCTGATTCATTCATCGTTCAACCAGACGGGCGCAGCCACTGGTCGCTTGTCTTCGAGCGATCCGAACCTGCAGAACATTCCGATCCGGACGGATGTTGGGCGCGAGATTCGGCGGGCGTTTATCGCCGCGCCGGGGCATGTGCTGATCAGCGCGGACTATTCGCAGATTGAGTTGCGGCTCTTGGCGCATCTGTCGCGGGACCCGGGGTTGATCGAAGCGTTCCAGCGCGATGAGGACATTCACACCGCGGTCGCGGCACAGATCGCGGGCGTGAAAGTCAGCGAGGTGACCAAGGAGCAGCGGAACGGGGCGAAGATGGTGAACTTCGGGATTGTGTACGGGATCACTTCGTACGGGTTGTCAAGAAGGTTGAAGATTGGGGAGAAAGAGGCCGCGGAGATCATCGCGGGGTATAAGAAGAAGTTTTCGGGGATTACGACGTTTCTGGAGGAGTGCATTGCGCAGGCGCAGCGGTATGGGTATGTGGAGACGATGCTGAAGCGGAGGCGGCCGATTACGGGGATTGATGCGAGGAATCCTTCGGAGAGGGCGAATGCGGAGAGGGTGGCGATTAACAGTGTGGTGCAGGGCTCGGCTGCCGACCTTATCAAAATCGCGATGATTGATCTTCACAGGAGGCTTAGGCACGGAGGCACGGAGGCACGGAGGCACGAAGGGGGGGCAAAGGGGAAAGTGGAAAGTGGAAAGTGGAAAGACTCGGCACTCAGCACTCGGCACTCGGCACTTCCTCAGATTGAGGGCGTGAAGATGCTGCTGCAGATTCATGACGAGTTGGTGTTTGAGGCGCCGGTGGGGGTGGCGGAGGAGGCGCGGAAGTTGATTGTGGAGCGGATGGAGAAGGCGATGGAGATTTGTGTGCCGCTGAAGGTGGAGAGCGCGGTTTCGGGGAACTGGTTTGAGGGGAAGTGAGGGAGCGGCGGTCTTCAGGCCGAAGGCCTTGACCGTTAGTAGCCGGGGGTAGCGAGGCTCAGCGAGCACCCCCGGTCCGGGATTCGATGGCTTTGCACTCTGAAGGAGTGGGCGTGGCGGACCGTTGATGGTTGAGCACGAGCAGCCTTTCAGGCCGCGGGATGTAAACGGCATCTATCCGGGGGTGCCGCTGCGCGGCAACCCCCGGCTACTTACGGTCGAGGCCTTCGGCCTGAAAGTCAGACGTTTGTTCGACAGATTGTGTTCCTTGTATTCTCTGCATTCGCCGACGTCCGTATGTCCGGATTGTGGGAGTGCGTTGAAGGAGAAGTGAATGAGGCGCAGGGCGCGGGGGATTGTGGGGTTGGTGGTCTTGAGCCTGGGGCTTGGGGCGGTGACGACGTATGGGGTGGCGTGGTGGTTGATGAACAGAAGCGTGCCAAATCCGCTGTTGGGTTCGTGGGCAGGGCATGGCGACTTGGGGGATGATGTGGGATGGCTCGTCTCCGGTGAGCAGCAGTTCGGAGTTACCTGGTTCGCTTCGCAGTCGGTTTCTTTTGAAGGGCGCGTAGTTGTCTCGCGCGCACGCGGGCTCCGGGTGCCGCCTCCATGGAGTCTTGTTCGCAGCATGTCGCCTTCGGAGGTTTCCGCAGTAGGTTTTGCGGAGCCCTGGTTCATGATGCTCAAAGAGCGGGCGGCGGGTTGGCCGCGGCTGGCGGTCGTCGATCGCACAATGGAGGCACGTTCGAAGACGGTTTCAGTGGGGGGGCACGATCTGTCGTACCGACACCGGGGATCGTCTGATCCGTGGCTGACGACGACACTGGCGTTCATGCCGATCTGGTCCGGGTTTCTGATTGACACAGCGATGTTCGCATCGGTCTGGGCGATGCTGATTCGCGGTCCGGTCCTGGTTCGGCACTGGATGCGGGTGGGTGCTGGGCGGTGCCCGAAGTGTCGGTACGATTTGAGCGGGCTGACAGGTGGCGTGTGTCCGGAGTGCGGGAGCGCGGTGAAGGGGGTGTGAATGAGGCGCCGGGCGCGGGGGATTGTGGAGTTGGTGGTCTTGAGCCTGGGGCTTGGGGTGGTGACGACGTATGGAGTGGCGTGGGTCCTAATGAACACGGGCCTCCGTCAGACCAATCTTGCGATGTTGCAGATTGCCTTGGAATCGTCCGAGTCTGGGCCGCCTCGGAGGCTGCCAATAAGTGAGGGGTGGAGATCGAGCGTCAAAGCGTCAAGCGGCTCGGTGACAGTGATAAGCGCCCGAAGGGACAGGTACTCCCAAGATTCGACCGTCTGTGTTGTGTCCAATTCAGATGGACCTGTTCCGGCATGGAGCGATGTGCATCGAATCAGTCCTTCCATGTTCGAGGCAGTCGCGGCCGTTCGGCCGAACACGTGCTATCTCATCGAGCGATGCGGTGGCTGGCCGCGGCTGGCGGTGATAGATCGGTCTGCGGAGGAACTGGGCGGCAAATCCGCGTCCGCGATGAGCGGAGGCTTGTCCATTCGATGGACGAACGGACAGAAACGACCTGAGTCGGTTCTCCCTCTCGTGCCACTTTGGCCCGGCTTTGCTGGAAACGTAGCGGTGTTTGGGCTGGGATGGTTGCTATCTATCAGGACTGTGAAGTGCGCGCGGAGGCGGATTCGCGAACGAGCGGGGCGGTGTCCAACATGCCGGTACGACTTGAACGGGTTGACGGGCGGCGTGTGTCCGGAGTGCGGGAGCACGGTGAAGGGGACGTGAATGAGGCGGCCGCGGCGGGTTTTGGGGTTGGTGCTCTTAAGCCTGGGGCTTGGGGTGTTGACGACGTATGCTGTGGCGTGGGGCATATCGCTTTCGCGCGACGCGTCCCTTCTTGGGAGCAGGTCTTACGGACTTGCGGGCCGCGCGGGAGCCGAATGGAAAGCGATGATCGGCGCGCGGGGCGGGCTTGCGGTGGTGTTTGCGTACAGCGCTGATCCTCGGCGGATGGGGCTGGATGTTGGTATTGATGCGGAAGTAGGTCGCGTGGAAGTGCCGCGTTGGAGCGTGGTGCGAACCGAGTCGCCGGCGCATCTGGCTGTGGCAAGTGGGGTTGCCGAGAGCGGGGAAGAAACACTGTGGGAGCGTGCCACGGGGTGGCCAATGCTGGCGGTCGTTGATAGACAGATAGACGATAACCTTGGAGGTGCAAGAGCCGCAGTCAAAGGGCACGACTTGTCTCTGCGGTTCGATGGGCTTCCGGAACCGTGGACAGAGACGACGATTGCTTTCCTGCCGATCTGGCGTGGGTTTGTGATTGATGTAGCCGTGTTTGGCTCGGTATGGATGTTGGTGATCGTCGGAGTGAAGTGGGTGGTGTGTAGAAGGCGGGTGGCAGCGGGGCGATGTGCGAAGTGTCGTTACGACCTGAAGGGACTGACGAGCGGCGTGTGTCCGGAGTGTGGGAGTGCGGTGAAGGGGACGTGAATGAAGCGCAGGGCGCGGGGGATTGTGGGGTTGGTGGTCTTGAGCCTGGGGCTTGGGGTGGTGACGACGTATGGGGTGGCGTGGTGGTTGATGAATCGGGCTGATCTGGGTTCTGTGTTCACCACCAAGTTTCAGTACATCAAGGTCCACGGCGAGTTGTGGCGGCTGACGATTGACCATGCCAATGGCGTCGATTGCGTGGTTGCGGAGGGTTATGGCAGCGGCGGGACTGCCGACAATGAAACCTGGGAGGATGAGGCGGCTCTATTGCCGCGATGGAGTCTGGTGAGGCGGGAAAGCAGTGCTGAGGTCTTGCGACGATTTGGTGACAGGCAGCCGCCAAGCCTCTTTGTGGTTGAGCGGGCGAGTGGATGGCCGTTGAGGGCGGTGGTGGAGCGAACCTCGGCAGCTGTGCCCCAGAGGGGCGTTCCGGGAGCGGATCTGTCGCTGCGTGTGGGCGAACCAGGGCTCTTCAGCCCGGCGCGGCGTTTGAGCGAGGTGTCGCTGGCTTGTTTGCCGCTCTGGCCGGGGTTTGCGGTCGATTCGGCCGCATTTACGGCGGCTTGGGCGACGTTGCTCTTGGGGGTGAGGGCTGTACGTCAACGGATGAGATTGCGGACGGGAAGCTGCGTGGTGTGTCGGTACGATTTGGCCGGCTTGACGGGCGGTGTGTGTCCGGAGTGCGGGAGTGCGGTGAAGGGGATGTGAATGAGGCGTAGGGCGCGGGGGATTGTGGGGTTGGTGGTCTTGAGCCTGGGGCTTGGGGTGGTGACGACGTATGGGGTGGCGTGGTGGTTGATGAATCATCGCAACCCAAATGCAATGCCGATTGCGGTTATTCGGGATGCGCACTCGATCGGGCAAGGTTGGACCATGATCATGGAATCTCATGGTGGGGTGCAGTGGGCACAGTCAGAGTCGCGGGAAGTGAATGCCGGTGGCGCGTTTCTGCTCTATCACGGACGCAATGGCAATCCAATGACAGCACCGTCTTGGAGCTTGACCAATCGGGTGTCATCGAACTCTTTGTTTTCTACAACAGAACGACGGAGAATCTGGGAGCGAGCCGCAGGTTGGCCGCGGCTTGCGGTTGTTGAGAGGCAGATCCCGCAAGTGGGCTGGTGGGCAAACGATACTCGCGAGTATGGCTGCTCGATTCGAATTGGCGGCCGGCACGACGGAAGAAGGCAACTGTGGTGGGGAACCGTGTTTGCGTTCACGCCGATTTGGGGCGGCTTTGCAATCGACGTCGCCGCGTTTGGAGGTGGTTGGTTTGTAGTCATTGCGGGGCCGCGGTTTGTGCTGAATCGTCGGCGCGTCGCCGTCGGGCGGTGCCCAAAGTGCCGGTACGATTTGAGTGGGTTGGCGAGTGGCGTGTGTCCGGAGTGCGGGAGTGCGGTGAAGGGGCGTGAGTGAGGAGTAAGGCGCGAGAGATTGTTGGGTTGGTGGTCTTGAGCCTGGTGCTTGGCGTGGTCACTACGTATGCGGTGGCGTGGGGGCTCATGAACCGTCGCGTGTTTGTGTATCCGGGGGTCAACATTCTGTTTCAAGAGCCCGAGCGCGGGACGCCGGGGTGGAATGTGGCGATGGAGTCGCGTGTGGGGGCGGTGTGGTTGGTGGCGGATGGGTCGTACTTGAATCCGGATGCGCGCGGGGCGTACTTGAGTGAGGCGGGGCATGAGGGGCGGGCGATTCAGGTGCCGGCGTGGAGTCTGGCGAATCGGTTGTCGCCCAATGAGTTGTTTCCGGGTTGGAACTCGACGAACCTGGCTCGGTGCGAGTTTTGGGAACGCGCGGCGGGTTGGCCGCGGATTGCGGTGGTGGAGCGGGAGGTGGCGGATCCGCCGGGGGTGTGGCCGACGCGGGAGCGTGGGGCGTCGGTGAGGGTTGGTGGGAATGGGGATGCGTGGTCGGGGGTGGTGTTGGCATTTGAGCCGGTTTGGGGTGGATTTGTTTTGGATGTGGGGGTTTATGGGGTTTTGTGGGGAGGTTTGATTGTGGGGGGGCGTGCGGGGTTGAGGAGGATTTGGAGGCGGGAGGGGCGGTGTCCGCGGTGTGGGTATGACTTGAGTGGGCTGACGGGCGGGGTGTGTCCAGAGTGTGGGGAGGCTATTCGGCTGGTGGTTCGGGCTTTTGTGGCTTGAACCGGGCCGGTTGCGGAAATCTCTGCAATGCGTTTGCGGGGTCGGACATGAGCAGGTAACTGGCCGCGGCGAGGTGCCGGGGTCAATCGAAACAACGAGCCAAACTCAAGACGGACCCCGTGAGGTTCATCCGTCGCGGGTATCGCTCAATCGTGAAGGGATCGTCCATGAACCGCTTTCTTGCCATGTCGTTGATCGCTGTGACGGGACTTTGTGTGTCGGTTCAAGCCCAGCCGAAGCTGACGGGGAAGACCGTGAGCGCCGCCGCGGCGGATTCGGTGTTTAACCTGACGGGTGCGGGTTCGGTGGAGCTTTCGGCACCGTTTGGCCCGGGAGACCGCAGCGCGCGGATCAAGATCAACCTGCTTCCCGGCGAGACGACGGGCAACGTCGAGTACTGGGTGCTGTACTCGGATGACAAGTCGCTGTTGACGGGTGCGCACATCGGGAGCGACTTCCCTCAGGGCAAGGCCAAGCTGGATGTGAGCCAGAGCAACGGTGAGGTGTATGCGACGTTCTACTTCCCGCACGCCAAGCACCCGAAGCCGAACGTGAAGGATGTTCGGGCCACGCAGTATGGGCCGGACAAGACGGTGTACTTCCAGTGGGTGAAGCGGAAGGGTTCAACGACCGTCGAGAGCCCGATCGTGGAGTTTGTGATGCCGGATCAGTTCACGATCGCGAACATGGGCGATTCGTATGCCGCGGGGGAGGGGGCGCCGAATGCCAGCGGTTCCAAGTGGCAGAACGAGCGGGCGCACCGCTCGGGGAATAGCGGGCAGGCGCTGGCGGTGAAGGAGTTCCGGGAGAACAACCCGGGTGTGGCGGTGGCGTTCATTAATGTGGCCAGCTCGGGCGCCGGGGTGACCAAGGGGATCATCCAGAGCCAGACCAAGAAGGGCTTGTTTGAATCGGAGCTGCACGCGTCGATCATCCCGCCGCAGATCGATCAGGTGCGCGATTGGATGAAGCAGAACAAGCACGACACGATGAACGTGATCCTGCTGTCGATCGGGATCAACGAGATCGGGTTTGCGGATCTGGTGTCGGGCTACTTCATCGCACCGGGGAACCTGGTGGATGACAAGGTCGCCCGGGGTCGGATCGACAACGACATCAAGGAGCTCAAGGCCGACTATCAGGCTGTGAAGGAGGCGTTCGATCGCTCCTTTGACTATGACAAGGTGATCGTGTCCCAATACCCCGATCCGACGCACGGCAAGAAGGGCAACCTTTGCGGGAAGCTCGGGGATGTGCTGGGGTATGGCTCGTGCTGGGGCGCGGTGGAGGTGCTCAGCGGCGATGGGGAGTTCCGTATCGCCCACGCGGCGGGACAGGCGATGAATGACCGGATCAAGTCCGTCGTGGAAGGGTTCGCCGGTTCTCAGTGGGTCATCGGCGGCGATGCCGCGGAGAAGACCAAGGGGCACGGTCTTTGCAACTGCGATGAGCCGTGGTTCAACACGATCGGTGCATCGCTGAAGGTGCAAGGCGACTTTGACGGGACCTGGCACCCGAACCGCGCCGGACACCGGGAACTGGTCAAGCCCATTATCGCCCACGACCTGAAGGTGGCGTATCTGAAGTTCGCCAAGGAGTACGCGAAGGACCAGGCGAAGGAGGCGGCCAAGGAAGCCGCGAAGAAGAAGATCCTGGCCAGGCAGAAGCTGGCGCAGAAGACGGTGTTGAAGGCTTCGGAGCATGACGCGGGGGGTGAGAAGGCCACGACGATCTCTGCCGAAGCTCGCAAGAAGGCGTTGGAGTCTTCCAAGCAGCTGCCCCCGCCGCCCCCGGGTGAGGACAACAACGAAGGAGATGACAAGTAAGGACTGGTGATTGGAAGCAGGCCCTCGAAAGGGGGCCTGCTTTGTTTTCGGGGGGGGTGGCGTATTCGAGCGCGGGCTTTTGAGTCACTACACTCTTGCAGTGACACGACCCGCCCAACAGCAGGAGCCTTGGACGACCCGCCGCCTTCTGGCGTGGATGTCTGACGCGTTTACGAAGAAGGGGTTGGATTCGCCGCGGCTGATGGCGGAGATGTTGATGGCTCACGTGGTGGGGTGTGAGCGGATCAAGCTGTATATGGATGCGGATCGGCCGGCGTCGGAGTTGGAGCGGAACACGCTGCGGGATCTGGTGGGGCGGGCGCTCAAGCATGAGCCGATTCAGTATCTGGTGGGGGAGGCTTGGTTTTTCGGGTTGCCGTTTCATGTGGATCGGCGGGTGTTGGTGCCGCGGCCGGCGACGGAGACGATTGTGCAGCACGTGCTGCAGCACGTGAGGGCGGAGGCGGGGTTTGGGGGGAAGACGGGGGAGGGCGTGCTGGTGGGGGATGTGTGCACTGGGTCGGGGTGCATCGCGGTTGCGATTCTGAAGAATCTCAGTGGGGCGCGGGTGGTTGGGACTGATATTTCTGGAGAGGCGTTGGAGGTGGCGAAGCAGAATGCCAAGCGGCATGGGGTCGCGGATCGGCTCGACTTGTTGCAGGGGGACTTGTTGAAGCCGCTGCAGGAGTATCCGGGGACGATGGGGAAGGGGTCGCTGCACTTTCTGGTGGCGAACCCGCCGTACATACCGGATCACGAGTGGGATGCGGTGGAGCCGAATGTGAAGGATCATGAGCCGGGGTTGGCTCTGCGGGGTGGGAAGGATGGGTTGGATCTGGTGAGACCGCTGATTGAGGGTGGGGCGGAGTTGGTGCGGAAGGGGGGGTTGATCATGATTGAGACGGCGATGAGTACGGCGAAGGAGGCCGCGGAGTTGATGAAGGGGAGGGGGGAGGTTGAGGGGGTGGAGGTTTTGAATGATTTTGAGGGGTTGCCGAGGGTGGTTTTGGGGAGGAAGACGTGAGCCGCCGTAGGAGCATCAATCGGATAGGTGCTGGCCTGGCGCGGATAAGCTGCGCAGTGTTGTTTTTCATCGAGCCAAGCTGCGGTAGACCCGCTGTGGGGCCGCCCAGCTCGGCAGGCAGTCCCGCGAAGGAGCCGCGGGTTGTGCAAGAACTTCGGAAGGCATGGGAGACCGGAAGCGACGGGAAGGGCGGGAAAGACGGTTGGCAAGCGGCAGAGATCGCGCTCACCAAGGCATTTGACCAGACTGTGGCTAACGGACAGTTTGGAGAGGTGGAACAGTTTGTTGAAGTGAAAGTCAAAGCGGCTCCTTTGGACACGTTCGTAAGTGAACTGCAGACTCGTCTTGTTGTTGAACTCATATCCCGATCAGACCGTCTGGAGCTCGTGAAGGTGCTCGCCTGGGGATCGACCGATTACAGCACGATGTGGTGTATCGAAGATGCGCTCACGTCTGACGAGCCCTGGAACAAGTTATCCGATGGCCTAGCGGTCTTGTTTGACGCGTACGATCTTGCAGAATCTTTTGACGCGAAGGATGCGAACTACTTTGCAGCGTGGCGGGCTCTTGGGGATTTGCCGATAAAGACCCAAGACCAAAATGAGTACATGCGCGTCGCCCGTCCCTGGTACCAGTCAAATCGTGCCCATCTTCTGAAGCAACGGCGATATGACCACTCGGATTTTGTTTATGGTCCGCGCGGTACCCAGCCGCGGGACTCGCGTAAACACTTATTCACTATTGCCAAGCCAGTGGATCGTTGAGGTCTGAGGCCGCCCGATCGCGAACAATCCGCCATGCAAGACAACGACTTCAAACTCTGTGCGACTATCGCGGCCAAGGCGCGCGTGCTGCTGGAGGATTTGCGTCTGCATGTGGGCATGCCGACGGGTGGCGGGAACAAGGGGGCGCTCAACGAGACTCGGGACCGGCTGACGGAGCGGTTGCGGCGGCTGGGGGCGACGGTTGAGACGATTCCCGGGGAGCCGAAGCCGACGTGGCTGCATGGCGTGGTGCCGGGCGGGCACGTGCCGGCGGTGGCGGTGGTGCGCAGGCCGCCGCGGAAGCCATCGAAGGTGCCGGTTCTGATTTCGGGGCATCTGGATACGGTGCATGATCCGTCGGGGCCGTTTAAGGCGCTGACGATGGCCGCGGATGGGAAGACGGCGACGGGGCCGGGGTGCGTGGATATGAAGGGTGGGCTGGTGATTGCGGTCGCCGCACTCGAGGCGTTGTCGGAAGTCGGAGTGGACTGTGACTGGACAGTGATCTTCAACAGCGATGAGGAGACGGGTTCGTATCACTCTGAGAAGGCGCTGCGGGCGGAAGCAAAGCGGTGTCTGGGCCGCGGCGGGGTTGGACTTGTGCTGGAGCCGGCGCTGCCGGATGGGTCGCTCGTGATCGAGCGCTTGGGTAGTGGGCAGTTTGCGATTGAGACGCAGGGGAAGTCGGCGCACGTAGGACGCGACTTTGAAACGGGTGTGTCGGCGGTGACGGCGCTTGCGGAACGGCTGGTTACCATCGCGAAGATGCCGGATGTGAAGCGTGGGATGATCGTGAATGTGGGTCCGGTGGAGGGAGGGGTTGCGACCAACACCGTGCCGGATCGGGCGCGGGCCTGGGGAAATGTGCGGTTTCCGACTAAGGCGGTCGCGGATGAGCTGGAGGCGAAGCTCAAGGGTTTGGAAGCGAATAACGCCGTCGGAGCCTTGGATAACCGGGCCGGGGACGGCCCGGTTCACGCGGAAAAAGGCGGTGAATTGCCGATAGTAAGGGTGCAGACGAGCTTCAACCGGCCTGCCAAACCCCTGACTCCGGGCACCCAGAAACTGGCCGAACTGGCCAAATCCGTGGCTGAGGGCATGGGGCAGAAGTTGCCGTTTGGGAAGACCGGCGGCGTCTGCGACGGCAATATCCTTCAGGATGAAGGTTTGCCGACGATCGACACTTTGGGTGTGCGGGGCGGCGGGCTCCACACGCCGCAGGAGTGGATCGAGATCGCGAGTTTGGTTGAACGGTGTCAGTTGTTTGCAATGCTGGTGAAGAGATTGGCGGAAGGGGGGTTGGAGGGAAGGTAGTTGGAGGAACACGGGTCAGTGACTTGTGCAGCCTCAAGGTGAGTGCGGCCGACGAGGATCGTCGGGGCACCCAGGAAATGCCAGGAACGTCTTGGCGAGTAGGGCCGCGGACTTCGCGGCGTGAAACCTGTTGTGAAAGGTAGTTCAATGTCTCAAGTTGCGACGCAGAAGAAACCGGGCGGAAGCGATAAGCCCGCGAGCACGATCGGCCGGCAGCTCCATGAGAGCCCGGTGGTCCGTGAGGCGATCGACAAGATTGTCAACGAGGTCAAGGCGAAGGCGGCGCAGATCACCGGTGCGCGGCCGCCGACCGACGGCCTCAAGCAGAGTTACGACGACTACATGAAACGGGCCGCGGATGTGCGCGGGCGTGGATTGTTGTATCCGTATCTGGGATCGGGCATCGGGAACGGCGCCCTGGTCGAGATGCTCGATGGCAGCGTGAAGTGGGACATGATCTGCGGAATCGGTGTGCAGTTCTTCGGGCACTCCGAGCCTGAGCTGATCCGCGCGGCCCTCCGCGGCGGCATCGACGACACAAACAAGTACGGCAACCTTCAGAGCAACTTCGAGGCCTACGAGTTCTGCGAGACGCTGCTGAACGAGGCCAAGAAGGGGAGCAAGCTCAAGTATTCGTACGTTGCCACGAGTGGTGCGATGGCCAATGAGAACGCACTCAAAGTGTGCTATCAGCGGGCCCAGATCGTGAACAACCAGTCCGCGCCGCGTGTGATCGCGTTCCGGGACTGCTTCATGGGCCGCAGCGTGACGATGTCGCAGATCGGCGACACGGCCGCGTACCGCCAGGGTATCCCGCTTTCGACGCTTGTGGACTACATGCCGTTCTACAACCCCGTCGAGGCCGAGAAGATCGGCAAGGCCAAGTACATCGACGGCTCCGTGGCCAGGCTCATGGAGTACATCGAGCGGTATCCCAAGCAGCACGCGTGCTTCATCTTCGAGATGGTGCAGGGTGAGGGCGGGTTCAACGTTGGCGATCGCGACCATTTCAAGGCGCTCATGGAATGCTGCAAGGCGCACAAGATCGCGGTGTGGGATGATGAGATCCAGACGTGGGGCCGCCTGCCGCGGATGTTCGCGTATGACCAGTTTGATCTGGGGCAATACGTGGATGTGTTCTGCGTTGGGAAGATGACGCAGGGGTGCGTGACGATGTTTACCGAGGACTTCAACCCGCAGCCGGGGTTGCTCTCTGGAACGTTCCTGGGTGAGGGTGTGTCGTTCCGCGTCGGGCAGGAGGTCATCGAGCGTCTGCGCGATGGAAACTACTACGGGCCGACGGGCACGATCACCAAGCACCACGAGGCGTTCGTCAAGCAGGTGAAGGCCCTCGCGGCCAAGCATCCGAACTGGTTCCCTAAGGTGCCGGAGGTGTCCGACATCGCCGGCGGCCTGGGCGGAATGATGCGGTTCACACCGTTCGGCGGGAACAAAGACAAGATCATGAAAGCGTGCAAGACGTGCTTTGAGGAAGGCGTGATCGTCTTCTATTGCGGGCACGGGCCGCACCACGTCCGCATGCTGCCGCCGCTGGGTGTGTTCCAGGAGAAGGATTGGCCGGCGGTGTTTGAGTGCATTGAGCGTGGGCTGGCGCGGGCCGAGAGCTAAAGAAGAGGATTCACCGCAGAGGCGCAGAGTGCGCAGAGGAAAGGCATTGGGCAGACTCGGGGTTGATTGCGTTACTTCAGGCTTTGTCCCTCTCTGCGTTCTCTGCGCCTCTGCGGTGAGTCATTCCGGAAAGGACTTCCGTGTTCGTCATACGACAGGCCAAGCTGGATGATGTCGGCGCGCTGGTGAAGCTCGCCAAGATGGTTCACTTCATCAATCTGCCCGCGGATCGGGAGATCATCGCTCAGAAGGTGTTGCGGAGCCGTGAGTGCTTTTTGAAGGCCGCGGGCGTGGAGGATCACACGATCGGCAGCAAGCGCGGCCCCGGGGGGAAGGGCAAGGATGAGGGCCTTCCCGCGATCGTGAGTTCGACGGACTTCTTCATGCTGGTGCTTGAGGATACATCGACGAATGTGTGCGTCGGCACATCGCAGATCATCGCGCGGATGGGCGGCCCGGGGAATCCGAACTTCTCCATGCAGTTGTCGAAGCGTGACTACTTCTCCAAGAGTCTGCAAACGGGCACATCGCAGATCGTCGCAAAGCTCTACGGCGATGAAACTGGCCCCGCCGAACTTGGCGGCCTGATCCTGCAACCCGCGGCCCGCGGCCACAAACTCGGCCGTTTCTTGAGCCTCGTCCGCTTTCACCTCATCGGGCTGCACCGCGAGCTGTTCCCCGATCGGGCGATCGCGGAAATGATGGGGCCGATCACCGCCGACGGCCAGAGCTTGCTATGGGAGTACTTCGGCCGCCGGTTCATCCCGTTGAGCTACACGGAAGCGGACAAGCACTGCCAGCGATCGCGGGAGTTCATCTCGGCCCTACTGCCCAGCGAAGACATTTATCTATCACTGCTCCCACCCGAGGCACGCGATGTGGTGGGCCGCGTCGGTGAGGAAACCATCCCCGCGCGGAGGCTCCTGGAAAAGCTCGGCTTTGAGTACAAAAACTTTGTCGATCCCTTCGACGGCGGGCCGCACCTTGAAGCCCAGATCGATGACTTGGCGATCGTGAAAGCGACGCGGACCGCCGAACTCGGCGAGGCCAAGGGTGTGCCGACGGTACCCGCCTACGTCAGCCTTCTGAACGAAGATGGCGAGTTCCGAGCGGTGGACACCAAGATCACCGTCGATGGCGCCAAACGCATCGGCATGGATCGCGAGCAGATGAAGGAACTCGGCTGGGACGTCGGAACCAAGGTCGGCGTCACGGTGATGGAAGAGAAGCCCGAGCCGAAGAAAAAGAAGCCAGCCGCTCGCGGAAAGAAGGTCGCATCGTGAGTGGGATGCACGGGTCGCTTGGGCGGCCGCCGTCGGATCTCATCGGCGGCGAATGGGTGGAGCTGGGGGCCGACGGTGAGAAGCTCATCGAGTCTCACAACCCCGCGCGGCCGGCGGAAGTGCTGTGGTCTGGTCGATCCCGAATCGCGCACGTCGACTCAGCGATCGCCGCGGCACGGCAGGCTCTTCCGGTGTGGTCGCGTTGGCCCCGCGAAAAGCGGTTCGCCGCTCTCACACGCTACAAGAAACTCTGCGAAGCACGCGCCGAGAAGATCGCCGAACTCATCAGCGACGAAACCGGCAAGGTGCTTTGGGATGCCCGCCAAGAGGCCGCGGCTCTGGTTGGCAAGGTCGATATCACGCTCGATGCGTCACCCCAAGGCCCGCTTTCACGCGTTAGTGGATTTGAGCTCAACCTCGCCGCGACCCGCACCGGCAAGTGCTGGTTTCGCCCGCACGGCGTGATGGCGGTGGTGGGGCCGTTCAACTTCCCCGCGCACCTGGCCAACGGCCACATCGTGCCGGCGTTGGCGATGGGCAACACGATCATCCTGAAACCCAGCGACAAAGCCCCCGCAACCGGCCAACTGGTGATCGAGCTCTTCAAGGAAGCCCTCGACGCCGAAGGCGCCCCCGCTGGAGTCGTAAATCTGGTTCAAGGCGGAGCCGATGTCGCCCGCCAACTCGTTAGCCACGAAGGCCTCGACGGCATCCTCTTCACCGGCTCCTGGCCCGTCGGCCGCGCGATCATGCAAGCGAACCTCGACCGGCCCGGCCGCATCCTCGCTCTGGAAATGGGCGGAAACAACGCCGCGGTCGTGATGCCCGATGCCGACCTGAAGCAAGCCGCGATCGAGTGCGTCCGCTCCGCATTCGTCACCACAGGCCAGCGCTGCACCTGCACCCGCCGCGTGATCATCCACGAATCCATTGCCGACAAGTTCATCGCGGCCATCTGCAAAGCCGCGAGCAACCTGATCGTCGGTGACCCCCGCGCCACCCACCCCGTGTTCATGGGCCCGATCATCTCCGAGCCCGCCCGCAACGCCGTCCTCGAGTTTCAAAAAGCTGCCGCCGCGGCGGGCGGCGACGTCCTCGTGAAATCGACGGCAATAGAAACCAAAGAAGCCGGCTGGTACCTTACGCCGGGAGTCATCAAGGTGGACCGCTTCGAAATCGGCGATGACAACTCAAAGGTCCCAGGTCGTGACGTCGAAGTCTTCGGTCCTCTCCTGCGAATCTCCATCGTGAACTCCCTCGATCAAGCCATCGAACAAACCAACGCCACGCGCTTCGGCCTCGCCGCATCCATATTTACCAAAGACGCCGCGGCCATCGAGCGCTTCCTCCACGAAGCCCGCGCCGGCTGCGTCAACGTCAACACCGGCACCGCCGGAGCTAGCAGCAAGCTCCCCTTCGGCGGCCTGGGCCACTCCGGAAACCACCGCCCCGCCGGCTCATTCTCGCTGGATTACTGTGCGTATCCCGTCGCCGGAATGGTCGAATCCGGCTCCACCGCGGCCATTCCCACCGGCATGCGATTCGAAGATGCGTGGTTGAGGTAGACTCTCCTGATGCCCGACGAATCCCAAGGCTGGGGTCTGAGCCACAAAGAGCGCCTGATGGTGCTGGGCATCCGCGCATCCGGGCTGCTGCTTTTCGGTCTGGGCATTCCGGTCATTCAGAACCTCATCTGGTTGGTGTACAGCGGCGGATGGGCCGGCCCCGACGGTGAGCAGTTCTGGAGCATCAGCAACTTCCTCCACGTTCTGCTCACCAAGTCATTCATCGTCGGCTTCGTGTCCTCCATCGGCGTGTACCTCGCGGCCATAGTCGCGGGTTTGTACTTGATGCGATGCGACCCACGCCCCATGCTCAGATCCGCAGGAGTCAAAGTGTGAGCGACTTCGCCTGGTTCAAACTCATGGTTCGGCTCGTCGGCATCCTGCTCATCGGCCTTGGTGGGCCCATGGTCATCTGGCACATCGGCCGCCTGCTGGCGGCCTCGGTTCCGGACAGTCCGATGCGAACGTCAGCATCTTTGCATTACGAGCTCTATTCAGTTGGCCCCGGGCTGCTCGCGTACGGATCCCAAGTCGCGATGGGGCTCTATCTGCTGCTCAAGGGTGACTGGATCATCCGAAAGGTCGTCGCCCAGATCAACGGCCGCTGCGCGGTCTGCGGGTATGACCTGGCCAACCTCAAGGGTTCATCCTGCCCTCAATGCAACACTCCCTTCAAACGCTTCGAACAGCTACCCGTGAAGGTCGATGAACCAAAGTCTGATCCCCAATAAGTGCAGTTGAATATGTCCCCCCATGCCACGTGCAAAGTCGCGATCCGGCTCATCGGCATTCTCATCGCCGGGCTATCTCTGCCTCAGGTCTGGCACGCCGCCCACAACACGTTCTTCAACCGCGTGTGGTTTGGGTTGTACACCGACTGGCTCTGGCCGTTCACGAGCTATGACTCCGAAGCTCTCGATGACCTGGGCCACCTGATCCAGTTCGGCCTGTCCATGTCGCTGATCTTCGCCGCGGGACCGATCTCGCGGCTGGTCATGCGGGGCATCGCGCATCCCCCGGGCCAATGCGGCAAGTGCGGCTACGACATCCGCGGCGTCAGCGGCACCTGCCCCGAGTGTGGCGCGGCCATCCCCGCCCAGCCGATACACTAATCCTCGCATGACCAAGAAGACCCTGATGCCCGACCCCCGCCGCTCCCCCCGGTTCGCGGGTGTCTGCACGTTCTGCCGCTATCCGCAACTTTCCGAAGTCGCCCAAGAAAACGCCCCCGTCGATTGGGCCCTCTACGGCGTGCCCTTCGATGGCGGCGTCACCTACCGCCCCGGCGCCCGCTTCGGCCCGCGCGCCATCCGCGAAGAATCCCAATACGTCAAACGCTACTCCATCGAGCACGACCTGGACCTGACCACCACCCTCAGCCTCGCCGATGCCGGCGATGCACCCATCCAGCCCTACTCCATCAAGGGCACGCTCGACGCCGTCGCCGAGTTCGCCTCCACCCTCGGCGACCCCAAAACCACTAAGCTCTTCGCCGTCGGCGGTGACCACTCCATCGCCTACGCCAATCTCAAAGCCACCTGGCTCCGCCGCGGCAGCCCCAAAGGCGGCCTGGCCCTGCTCCACTTCGACAGCCACCTCGACACCGTCGATGCCGTCTGGGGCGAGAAGTGGGGCCACGCCTCACCGTTCATCCGCGCGATCGAGGATGGCCTGATCGACCCCAAGCGCATGCTCAGCGTCGGCATCAAGGGCCCGCTCAACACAGGCGATGATCTAGCCTTTGCCAAAAAGCACGGCGTCACCATCCTCACCTACGAGCAGTGGCACAAAGGCGTGCGTGCCGGAACCGGCGAGGTCGAGTCGTTCGTGAAGAAACTCGCCGGCGCTGAGGCCTACCTCACCTTCGACATCGACTGCGTCGATCCCGCCTTCGCCCCGGGCACCGGAACCCCCAGCGTCGGCGGCTTCACCTCCGCCGAAGCCCTGACGATCCTCCGCTCCCTCAAAGGCGCCAACATCGTCGGAGCCGACATCGTCGAGGTGCTCCCCGACCGCGACGTGTCCGGCATCACCGCGCTCCTCGCCGCCCACGTCATCTTCGAAGTGTTGTGCCTGGATGCGGCGGGCCGTCGAAAGCAGTGATGCATCAAGTGAGCCGGGGCGTCCACGCCCCGGTCCGCACGCCCAGCGCAACCGGGGCGAGGACGCCCCGGCTCACCAAATCAGGTGTGCTGCCTCAACGCCAGAATCAACTCCACCTTCCCCGTCTGCTGATTCAGCTGCCGCGCGATCTCCACCGACGGCAACCCCCGATCCGAAAGGTCATACACCTGCCGACTCATCGGGTCGGTCAAGTCCTGCCGATTAGGCCCCCGAGGTACCGGCTGAGCCAGCGCCTTCTCCAGCCGCGCTAGTCGATCATCCGCGGCCGCAATCAACTGCTCCAACCTCGCCGCCTGCCGATCCATCCGATCCGCCAAAAGCTGAGCCAACTCCTCCGCATCCGCCATCACCGAAGACAGCGATTCGGATTGCGTCGGCCCACGCTCTTCGCGCTCCCCGCCCACCGGCCGCGAATACGGAGCTGACGCCTCAGGCGTCTCCGGCCGCTTCAAAACCCGCCGCATCACTTCCGCAATCGATGAACGCATACTCCAGGCTCCAATGATGGCCCCGGCGATCATCAACCCAAGGGCAAAGCTCTGAATCAACGACGCATCCGCGAGCGGGAAAACGCCCGCGGTGTCTCCGATCAAAAGCTGGGGTGGGGGGGTCGGCATGGGGTGCACCCTATCATCGGTCAATGATGCCCGCAGAGGCCAAGCTAGGGGTTTCAAAGCGCGACCCTACGGTCCGAACCATCGCCCACGCCTGGCGTGAACTCACCGGCGGCACCGCCAAGGGCCGCGACCTCTCCCGCCGAACCCTGATCGCTTGCTCCGCCGGGGCCGATTCCTCCGCCCTGGCCCTCGCCCTGGCCGCGGCCGCCCCCTCCGAAGTCCTTGTCATCGCCCACGTTGTGCACGACATGCGATCCCCCGCCGAATCCCTCGCCGACCGCGACGCCGCCAAGTCCCTTGCCGACCGCCTGGGCCTCCCCTTCGTCGAAGGACAAGCCGAGGTCCGCTCCCTCAAGGGAAACGCCGAAGCCGCGGCCCGAAAACTCCGCTACGCCGCCCTCGAACAACTCGCCACCCAAAACCACTGCCCCTACATCGCCATCGCCCACCACGCCGGCGACCAACTCGAAACCATGCTGATGGCCCTGGTCCGCGGCGCAGGCCCCCGCGGCCTGGCAGGTATCCGCAAATCCCGAAAGTCCGGCAACGTCCAAGTCATCCGCCCGGCCCTCGGCATCGCACCTGAATCCATGCGGGCAATCTGCCGCGCCGCCGGCTGGACCTGGCGCGAGGATGCCACCAACCTCGACGAGTCCCGACTCCGAGCCGCCATCCGCCACCGGATCGTCCCGGAACTCGAACGCCTCCGCCCCGGCGCGGCCAAGCGTGCGGCCCGTTCCGCCGGTTTGATTCGCGGGGCCGCCCAACTCGTCCGAACCCGCGTCAAAGAACTGACGGCCGTCGGGGGCGCGGGCGTGTACAACTGGAAACGCTCCGACCTCCGCCGCGAACCCGCTGTCATCCTCGGAGACCTGATCAAACTCGCGGCATCCAAACTGACATCAACGCGCGGCCAAGACCAGATGAGTTCATCCGCTGTAACCAAAGTCGTCCGCGCCATCCGCGACTCCAGCACCGAGCCACGCACCTTCCACATCGGCGGCGCCGTGATCAACATCACCGCCCGATCCGTTACCATCGGAGTCAAACAAAGTGAGTGAACCCAAGCCCCGCATCGCCCTCGTAGGTCACTGCGGCCCCGACTCCTACGCCCTCCGCTCCGCCGCCCGCCGCGCCGTCCCCGAAGCCGAGGTCGAATTCATCACCGACGAACCCTCCGCCCTCAAAGCCGCGGCCGCCGGAGCCCTCCTCCTGGTCAACCGCGTGCTCGACGGCGACTTCAAAGATGACGACGGCCAAAGCCTAATCAACAAAGTCCTCGCCACCGGCTCCAACAAAGTCATGCTCATCAGCAACTTCCCCGACGCCCAAGCCGCCGCCGAAAAAGCCGGAGCCCTCCCCGGCTTCGGCAAAACCACCATGAACGCCGACGAAACCCGCAACCTCCTGAAACAAGCCGTGACAAACTAGGTCCCACTGGCGCGCGTGGCTCGGCCTGAAGAGGCGCGGAGTCGTGAAGGGATGAGGGGCGGCGATTCTGCATCCCGGAGGGATGCGTGAAGGTTGCCAGGGGTGGCTCTGCACCCCTGGATACTGCTTCTCTCTTGGCTTTCTACCCCAGCGGGGTAGGTGAGCCTTGGTTATTCTGCACGCATGCCCAGCTCATGGACTCAAAACATCTACCACGCGGTCTTCAGCACAAAGCACCGCGTCGAAATCATCACGCCCGAAGTCGAGGAACGCCTCTATCCGTTCGTAGGCGGGATCCTCAAAGACCTGCGCTGCATTCCCATCGCCATCAACGGAATGGCGGACCATCTCCACTTTCTGGCGATCTACCCATCCGACCTGTCACACGCCGACATGCTGCGACACGTGAAGAAGAGGTCATCGGAGTGGCTTCACGGGACGTTTCCGAAACTGCGAGAGTTCTCTTGGCAAGAGGGCTACGGAGGATTCACAGTTAGCAAGTCTCTCACGGACGAGGTTGCTGAGTACATCCGCGGCCAGAAGGAACATCACAAGAGGTTTGACTCGCTTTCAGAGTTCAAGGAGCTGCTGAAGCGGCACGGAATTGAGTTTGATCCAAAGTACCTGGAGTAACGCTCGCGTACCCCGCTGGGGTACAAGCGAATGAGATGAGGTTGCAGAAGCAGATCGCTTACCAGGGGTGCCGAGCCACCCCTGGCAACCATCACGCATCCCTCCGGGATGCCCGAGCACTCAAGCTTCTCCCGGCGGATTGACACTTGTCCTGATGGATTCAGATTTCTTCTGGAGGACATCGGAGCACCTTTGCCCCAAGCCGTCTTGTGTCCTCGTCCCAGCGCGGCTTTCCGTCCTGGCCCCAACGCGGTCTTCTGTCCTCGCCCCAGCGGGGCTTTCCGTCCTGGTCCCGGCGCGGCCTTCAGTCCTCGCCCCAGCGGGGCGCGTGAATGTTGCCAGGGGTGGCCCTGCACCCCTGGATACCAGGCCTCTCTTGGCTTTCTACCCCAGCGGGGTAGGTGAGTTAGAGTCACGCCGCGCAAATGCCAAATCTTTGGACCCAAAACATCTAACTACTGCTCCCTCCTCCACCCGAAGGGTGCCCGAAAGTTGCCAGAGGTCGCGAGGCTCTGCGAGCGCACCTCTGGTCCGACCACTTTGGTTCCCCCACTCGGCAGGGTGGACGAACCGCACGCCCCAAGTGATCGCGCCCGCCGTGCCACGGGCTTCGGCGCTTCGCCGACGCCCGTGCGTGAGACGTCACTGAAGGAAAAAGGTAACCAAAGGCAACAGCGTGGCACGGAACTCCGAGCCGTCATCCACCCGCACCGTCCGACATCAATGACCCAGGCTCGGAGATCCGTGACAACCGCGCGGGCCATCCTCGTTGCACTTCCCCACGGATCTCCAAGCCTGCCAATCGCAGTTCGCCAGCCACGGAAAAACGACGGCTTGGAGTTCCGTGCCACGCCAAGCTCCCGGCCACTCGCTGCTTGAATTTCCAGCCTCTAGATTGCGGGTATGCTCACTAAATGCGACTTAGACGCAAGCACTTACGGTTCGCTGCTGTTTGGATTGGATCACTCTTAACGGCGGTGATTGTGATCGCTTTGATCGCAAGCGGGTGGTTCAGCTTTCATGCGGCCTTTCGCGGCGTAAGCATCGGGATCTATGGAGGACGACTCGAAACGAGCTGGACGGGTCGCTTGGGCGTCCTCGGCACGTTCGCACCGCAGTGGGATAGAAATCCATGGGCGATGCAGTGGTGGTTCGACTGGCGAACTGTCCCATTGACGAGCACCTCCCTTTACACTTTGATGGTTCCTCTATGGGTTCCAATGCTCCTCACGGCGGCCTCTACACTATTTGCTTGGCGAGCACGCGGGAGATTCAACCCCGCCATATGTCCAACGTGCGGCTACTCCCAAGCTGGCGTCCCAAAGGGCTCACCGTGTCCGGAGTGCGGCAAGCACCACCCGCCTGACCTCTCGACCCAAAGCACATCCGCCACCTGAGTCCTCACAAACTCATACGTCACTTCATCAAATCGCGCCAGGGCCGATTCTCTAGTGATGAACTTGACCCCGCGGCCACAGGATACCCGCGTGCCAGCAATGGAGGTCGCTCCATCATCGTGTCTTCACCTCATCCGTGCCCGACAACTCAAGTCATCACCTCTCGCCACAACTCTGCAAAAGACCACTAAACCCGCTAGACTCCCCCCATGAACATCGGCGACGGAATGTCCATCTCAGAATTCATCTCACGCCGCAACGCGGTCCTCACCCGCCTCGGCTCCTCCGCGGCCATCATCTACGCTGGCGACGGCCCACCCTCCCTCCACGGCATCTGGCAACCCGACTGGAACTTCTACTACCTCACCGGCATCCGCGATGAACCCGGCGCCGCCGTCCTCTTTGACCCCAAGTCCGAAGACCCCACCCGCCGCTGCATCCTCTTCCTCAAACCCCGCAACCCCGAAACCGAAGCCTGGGACGGCTACCGCGACGCCATCACCACCTCACTCAAAAAATCCACCGGCTTCGACACCATCATGCGGACCACCATGATCCCCCGCATGCTCACGGCCGCGGCCCGCAAACGCAAAACCCTGGCCTGCCTCCACCCCTTCTCCGTCTACGACGCCCCCGTCTCCCCCGACCTCGCGACCTTCCGCAAAGTCAGCGAACGCTGCCTGGGCATCTCCATCCAAGACCAGACCAACTTGCTCCCCTCGATGCGCGCCATCAAGTCCCGCGACGAGCAGAGCATCATGGAAAGCGCCTGCATCGCCACCGCCGCCGGCTACGCCGCGGTCGCCAAGTTCATCAAACCCGACGTCAACGAAGCCCAAGTCCAGAAAACCCTCGAAGACGGCTTCCGCTCCGGCGGCGGCACCGGCACCGGCTACAACTCCATCGTCGGCAGCGGCTTGAACTCCACCGTCCTCCACTACAACGCCAACAACGGCCCCGTCCGCGATGGCGACCTCCTCCTCATCGACGCCGCTGCACGCGTGGACGGCTACACCGCCGACGTCACCCGCACCTTCCCCGTCAACGGCAAGTTCACCCCCGAACAACGCAAGGTCTACGACGTTGTCCTAGCCGCCCTCGACGCCGGAATTCGAGCCGCCAAACCCGGCATCCACATGCACCAAGTCGAGTCCGCGGCCCGCAAAGTCATCGAAAAAGCCGGCTACGGCGACTACTTCATCCACGGCATCGGCCACCAACTCGGCATCGAAGTCCACGACTCCACACCCGACGGCCCCCTCAAGCCCGGCATGATCGTGACCGTCGAACCCGGCATCTACATGCCCGACAAAAAGCTCGGCATCCGCAA
>Ga0154020_10001703_pt1 | contig 27069 bp, 34 predicted proteins | sample Klosneuvirus_201_FD_109709 | JGI IMG/M metagenome (GOLD analysis project Ga0154020, IMG submission 109709) | Active sludge microbial communities from wastewater, Klosterneuburg, Austria - Klosneuvirus_20160825_MG | ecosystem: Engineered > WWTP > Aerobic digester > Activated sludge | place...
CTCCCCGCACGGCAGGAAGGCTATGGCACTGCCGCTCGTGAGGGGCTTGGCGGATTCCTCTCAAGCCCTGTCGGAGGGATACGGGCTGCGGTAGCGGAGATTGCCGGGAACGTCGGAGGAGAGGCTTCGGCCAAGCTCTTCGGCGAAGGTCCCTTGCAACGCGCCGGCGGAGCACTGCCTACCGGAGGGCTGACTGCCGCAGGCATGAATCGCATCGGCCGGCTTGCTCCGAACGTCAAAGATCTGGCCAAGGAATCCCTGGAAGGGATTGAACCTGGGCAACTGGAGTTGGCAAAGGCGTTGATGGACCGCTCGCAGCAGCAAGGCGTCTCCATGGACCTTGCGCAGGCACTATCGGCGGTCGGAGCCCGCTCCGGCAACATGACGACAGTTCGGAATGTGCTGGCGAATAACAAGGCTGGGGATCGGGTGCAAGCCGCCCTGCGGGCACAGCCGTCTGAGCTGTCAGTGCTGGCGGATACGACGATCGCCAGGATGCCGGGGAGGGTATATGACCCTGGGCAAGCTGCGAACAATTTGCAGGAAGTTGCTACGCAGGCAGTCGATGCGGCAAAGAAGGCCCGAACTCAGGCCGTTCGCCCGCTTTACGAAAAGGCAGGGCAACTTGGGAATAACTTCCGCACTGCGTTTGCGGATCAGCTTTCTGAAGCCCTGCAGCAGCCCGGTGTGACGGAACAGGCGGCAGCAGCGATCAAAGATACACTTGGGAAGATCAAGGCACTTCCTGCTACCGGGGGTAAGACGGAATTGGCCTTGGATTATGATGAACTGATTCGATCGCTGCGAGGGCCCTACAAGGGAAATCCGCTGACCCCAAACGATGCTCGGACGAACGGGCAGTTGCAGGATGTTGCAGGGAAGTTGACCGATTTGCTTCGGAATGCCTCCCCAGAAACGAAGATGGCCGCCGCACGCTATGCCCAGATTAGTCAGGATGTGGTTGACCCACTAAAGCAAGGGCCTGTTGGGCAGCTGGCAGGGAAGCGGGGGTACGCTGCGGATACGCAAGCCTCGACTGCCAAGGTCAGGCAGATCTTCGAGCAGGGCGTGGATCCCCAGGGGCCCAGCCCAGTCCGCGTCCTTGCAAAGGAGCTGGCAAAAGTGGATAAGGAAGCCTTTGCGGATGCGGCGAAGACGCATTATTCGGGGAAGGTTGCGGAGGCCTTTGACCCTGTGATTGCAGGAGCCCCCGCAACGAATTCCGACGCTGCGAAGCGCATCTGGGATTCAATGCTCAAGAACACGAAACAGTATCAAGGGGCAAAGGATACTGTCGCATCTATCGCAGAGACCTACGGACAAAACCCGGCACAAGCGGTGAAGGGGTTGGAGAACTTTGCCCAGATCACGAAGGCGCTGACAAATACGACGAAGGTTGGTGGGCTTGCACGCGAGGAAATCTTCCGCCTCGGCGGGAAGAACTACGGGGCAGATGCCCTGCGGGTCTTCGGCTTCTTGCCATTTGAACGCGCAGCCCGCCGACTTGAAGACCACACCATGTACAACGCCTTTGCCGATTTCGACAAGATCCTCACCACGCCGGAGGGGGTTGATCTGCTCATCAAATTGTCCAAGCAACTTGCGATGAGCAAGGAAGCGCTGACGCTGATCGGGGTCGGGCAAGGGGCTGCGGTGTCGGCGCAGACTGGTGCGAATTCCCCGGACGTTAATAGAAAGTAATCCCACGGAGATTCATCATGCCTTTTAATGGAACTGGAACCTTTCAAGCCCTCCCCCCGCCGACCTACCCAGCAGTGGCTAGCGAGGTTATCCGCGCTTCGTACTTCAACGCGATTGTCAATGACCTGATTTCAGGTCTGACGAATGTCATTGCAAAGGATGGGCAGACGACTCCCAGCGCGAACCTTCCGATGGGAGGGCGGAAGCACACGGGGGCAGCGGACGGGACAGCCGCCGGGGAGTACTATGTCTTTGGCCAGAATTTCACAACCGCAGCGGTTGATACGAATAATCAAAAACCTGCGACTACAGCGTTTGTCCTGGGGCAGCTTGCCTCAACTGTCCCTGTGCAGATGGGGACGGCGGCTGCGGGGGCTTCGACGAGAATGGCGCGGGCAGACCACGTTCACCCGAATACTGTCGGGGGGCTGGAAGTCGGGACGCGTCGAGCACCGGTTTCTGTAAAGATAACTTCCTATACCCTTGTAGCAGGGGATAGTGCCGGGTGTGTATCGACGACTGCGAATGTCTTGGTGCCGAGTGGGGTGTTTTCCGCTGGAGATGTGGTGCTGATTTTCAACAACAGTGCGGCGAGTATTACCATCACGCAGGGCGGCGGGGTGACGATGTACTTCGCGGGGTCGGCACTCACCGGGAACCGAACTTTGCTTCAAAGAGGTCTTGCTTCCCTTGTCTGCGTGGCCACGAATACCTTTGCCATCACGGGGGTCGTATGACAGGGATTATCTGTGCTATAGTCAGTGGGCGGGCTTCTCTAAGACTTGAAGGGGGCACGGCACGCCATATGACGGTAGCCCCGACGCCTGCATCTGCTCACATTATTTTCAGTACCGACGGGACTCATCACAAGTCTGTGGGAGGGGTTGTTACAAACTTCCAGAATTGGTATCAACCTACGACTCCCGGGATAGGGAATTTCTTTTGGATTAAGGCTACCTATACAGGAGCTATTCCAACAGGCTCTTCTACAGGGGTATGGCTACAGCTAGACTCTGCAAGGACATGGGGGCTTGCACGATCTTCTGGTGAATCTGAATCCGACATTACTGTGCAACTTGCTGCTGATGCAGCTGGCGCTCAGATAATTGCTACGGGTTTCTATAACATTCAAGCCGATTCGGTGCTGTAATGCCTACCCCTCATAGCGAAACTAGTTCAATAGTATCTTGGAGCTGGGTTACCTCTGCCGTTGGCTGGTTTTGGCAATGGTTTGTCGGGGATGCAAGTGGGATGAGTATCCTGCTGGGGCTCGCTACGACCTTGCTGACTTGTTTGAAAATTGCCCAGGAAATCCAGGCGTGGCGGGCTCGGGATGAGGAGCATCAGGCCTTGCGGAAACTGTGGGAAAAGGTGTCGAGGCGGAGCCGGCCAATTCCGTTGGATTCGAGGGTTGAGAAATGAAATGGGTGTTGGTGGGATTGTTACTGGCCGCTGGGCAATGCCATGCGCTCACGGTTTTCCTCTACGCTCGCGCGGATCGGTCCGTGGTGGACTGTCTCGCCCATGTGGCGGCGGTTTACGGGCCAGTGTGGACGGATTTTGAGATCCGCCCGGGGATGGCATGGCGGCGCGCTGTTTCCCTCGCTATCCGCCGGGCCGATGTGATTTTCTTGATCTGGTCCCCCGCCGCCGCGCAATCCCAAGAAGTGGCGTCAGAGTGGAAACAGGCACTAGCCGCTGGGAAACGACTGGTGCCTGTTACTTTGGGAAATGACGGGACGGTTCTGCCAGGGGAACTCGCTGCTTTGCAATGGCTGGACGCAGGGTTTTGCCGGAAGCCTCATTCCAACTTATCAAGTTCCTTGTAGAGCTTTTCTACGCCAGTACGGTTGCGAACCAGCCACCGCCAGACTGGTTCCCAATCAACTGCTTGGCTGATCGGGTCGGTTGCGTAGAGGGAGTTTGCATCCCGCTCGAGATTGTGAAGGGCCGCCGCGGTCGCTGTTGAATGCAGTGTACCGTCGGCGGCTTCGTACTTGGTGACTGTGACAGGTCTGGCCATAAGGGACTCACAGGGAAATGGAACGGTTGCCGGCTTGCGCGGCGGGGAGGGGTTGGTCCGGGATCATGCAGTGTTCAGCGCCGGTTTGGAGGAGCTTGATGTAGCCAGCCCGGACGCACCCGGCAACAATGTCTTCGAAATCCCGCATGGAGGGGAAGTGGGTGTGGACATGGCGGTAGGCTTCCTGGTACCCGACCTTGCCCTTCGCGTGGACGAAGGTGACTAGACGTTCGGTGTAAAGGGAGGCCTCGCTGCGCCCGATCTTGGAAAAGACGAATTGCATGTCGGGCTCGAGGTCCGTCACCATGTTGTGGGCGATCTCGAGGTGCTCGGGCTCGATGAGTAGACTATCGCCTTGGGAAGCCGCGAGGATCATGGAAAGCTTGTGGATGTGAGTTTGCTTGCGGGCGAGGTAGCCTCCGAAGCGTTCGGGGTCTAGGTTTGCAGCGCGGACTGAGTAGTGGTTCTCATACCAGCGCTCCCCCCAGCGAATTGCAGCTGGGGATAGTTTGTACTCCCCGACTAGCTGGGAGATCTCGGTCAGGTCTTCGACGAGCTTCTCTGCGAAGCGGTCGAGGTCTTTAGGGACCTTGAGTCCTGGGTACGCCACATAGCGGGCCTTTTCCTCCGCGTAGACAAAAATCGTCCGGGAAGTGAAGCCCCCGCCGATCATGTATTCGGGGAAATTTCCAGCGATCCAGGCCGGAGTGGTGCAGGCGATTAGATTGATCCACGGGTTTTGTACCGTGTCGTTACCGGAGTGCTTTGTGTTTTTCTTGAATTCGCCCTGCTTGCCGTCCCAGAGGGAAACGAGGAGGTCAACCATTTCCTTGTCCTGGGGGTTTAGCAGGTTGCCGAATTCGGAAGATTCAAGGGTCATGGCGGACATGACGTGAATGTCTCCGTTGTATTCAAAGCCCTCCGCCGACTCCGCAAAGGCTGAGACAAGCGCAGGCCAGGTCACCACATCCGGCCCGAACTTAATCCCCGGCACCCGGCGAAGCAAGTTCATCGACATGCTCGCCGTGGTTGACTTCGACACAATCCCCGGCGGGGCGACCAGGCAGATGTACATGTTACTGTACCAGCGGAAGTATGCCTGATCAATCCACACCTTGCGGCGAAGAGCCCCCGCTACCGCGGAAACCCCGCACCAAAAGTGCATATGCCGGGGGGCCTCGGAATGGCTGGCGTAGTCAAGGAATGCAGTAAGCCAGTCATTAAAGTTCCGTTTAGCCACAGTCGCCCCAGGATGCGGTTGATGTTTTGACTCCGACGGGGATCACGAGCGGGTCGTCGTAGGGGAGGGGGATCTCCGCGGCTTCGACGACCTTCGAGATAGCCCAATCGCCAAGGTGTGTCGGGAACTGCCCGGCGAGGGAGTCGTGAACCTGGAGCAGCACCTCACACCATGGATGCTGTTCGAAGATATTCACATACGCCCGGTTTATCAAGCACGCGACTGTCGACTGAGGGATCCACGCCGCAGCTTGGTTGAAGATCGTCCCCTCGATCCGGTCGAAAAAGTACTGGCGATAGCCGAACACGTTTTCGACCATGCGGCGCTTGAAGACCTGATCCTTGAGATCTTCCTGCCACTTTTTGATCCGTGGGAACCGCCCGAAGTACCACTTTTGGGTTTTCTCAGCCTCATGAACAGACAAGCCAAGCCGCTCGGCAAGACCTTTAGCTGTACCCATGTAATTGGTTCCGTGTGCGAAGGACTTGAACGTCTGACGGCGGGGGTCTTTCTTACTGATCGTAGGGTCATGGTAGAACTCCTTGGCAATTTCGGTATAGGGGTCGGCACCGGCTCTCAGCATTGCTTTGAATTCAGGCTCGTCGGATTCCCAGACCACGATTCGCAGGTCAGCACTGCTGAGGTCAATGTCGAAGAATGTGTGCCCAGGGTCCGGAATGAAGAGAGCTCGAACGTTAGGGAGCTCGAGGTCATCGTCGCCCCCACCTTTCGGGATATTTTGCAGATTGAGTCCGCTGCCGAAAGCGTTCTTGCTGGAGGAGAAACGGTAGGTTTCAGTCCCCGCGATGTTAAAACTGCAACGCATTCGACCATCAACGTCGAGAGGAGCATTGACGAAGGTGGAGAGGAAAACTCCAAGTGAGCGAAGCTCTTGAATCTTCTTGACGACAGGTCGTAGGAGAGGTTCTCGATCAGCAATTCGACCAAGCGCTTCATCATCGCATGTGACCGTCCCGGTCTTGCGTCCCAGGATAGGTTTCTGTCCGAGTTCTCCATAGAACAGCTCCTGCATTTGTTTCGGGGACTTTATGTTGATGGGCTGGCCGAAGACGGTGTGGAGCCAGTGCTCGCGGGCGGAGATTTCATCAAGCAAGGACATGGCGAAACTTGCCCGCTTCGCGTGGTCGATCCGAATGCCCCGGTTCATGGACTGCAGGACGGGCCAGAAGAGCTTTTGCTGGAAGTCGTGGACTTCGCGCAAGCGCATGGAATCGACGTTGGCTTGCTCGACGGCGGCGACTTCAAAGGTGATTACAGCATCCTGGCAGTTGTAGCGCCAGAGCTGGTCTTCGCCGGTCTTCTCGTCCCAGGTTTTCCCATCGTCCTTCCAGTACTCGTGGTGCTGGCAGTACATGGAGGAGAGGAAATCGAGGCCCTTTTGCATGTTGGAAAAGCAGACATGCTGGGCGAGCATGGTATCGTGTTTTAGGCGGGGGAGGTAGTGAAGGTGCCGCCAGAAGTACTGGGCGTCGTAGGAGAAGTTCTGGCCGATGACCTCGCAATTCTGGTGGGTGAGGACTTGGTAGAGTAGGTGCATCAGGGATGCTTCTTCTTCCAAAGTCCAATAGCCATCAGCTCGCTCAACGCACATCAGAGGGATGCAAAGGGCTTCAAGCCGTGACCAGGCGAATCCGATACAAGCGATGTGGCCTGCGCGGGTTTCAATGTCCACGGCGAGGCGCTTGGGGCCGGAGGTGAGCTGGGAAAGGAGCTGGGAAAGGACGCTGACAACGGTGCCATAATCCGGGCGGGTTATGAAATAGTAATCCGGCCGGATTAACTCGCGACTCTCACTCTGCGCCTTAGCCCGCCGAAGGTCGTGGACCAGGATTTGCCGCCAGCTCCACTGCCGCATGATAGAGGACGGGGAGTAGGCGGGGAGGACTTTCGGGGAATAGTCCAAGGCGAGGTCGAGGTCGGTTTGAAGGGTTGACCCCCGCCAGCTTGTGATCCCGGATTTGCCGGTAAGTGCCCACATCGCCACATTTCCCAAGGCGATGATGATATTCGGCCGGACGAGTTCGATTTCCCGCTTGAGGAGTTCGATCCCTTCCCAGACCGGCGGCAAGCACATTTTGTCACGGACAAGGCCATGTTGGGGTGTGATGTCCTTTTTGCGCTCGGCGATGAAGGCACCTATGTCGTTACCCGGAGGGCGGGTGCGGATGACGTTGGTCAGGAAGCAAGCGGAACGCATAATCCCGGCCTCCTGCAGCATCTTCGACAACTCGAGGCCGGAGTATCCGACGAAAGGCTCCCCACGGGCTACTTCCTGCTCCCCTGGGGCTTCCCCGACGATCATTATCTTAGCGGGCGCAGGGCCCGTGGGGCGGATTTGCATCTTAGGCTTTCGGAGGGTTGCAGGCAGATTCGACCAGGCGGTGCGGGGAACGCTGGCCTTTCAGGAAAGCCGATTGCAATGAGGTAATGATCTCGATCTCCAGACGAAGCCGGTTCTCTTCACTCCTCGCGTGGCAGTAGGCACGGACTGCAACTTGGATCGGATCGGTGAATTCCGCGAGTTCCTTTTTGGTGAGTACCATCACAGGCCTCCGAAAATGTCAGGGGTTTCGGAAGACTTCAAGGCTTGAAGACGCTTCAACCCCATAGCGAAGTATTCAGGGTTGAGTTCGGTGCCGACGGCAGAGCACTTGTAGGTGTGCGCGGCCTCGAAGATCGTGCCGGAGCCGGCGAAGAAGTCGGCTACACGATCACCAGGGCGGACGCTGCGCTGGAGGAGGTTTTGGTAGAGGGCGACGGGTTTCTGGGCGCCGTGGGAAAGGTTCTCGTCGGCGGAAGTGGTGATGACGTCAGGGTAGATGTGGGTGACTGGCTTTTTCCCCTTGATGGCGTAGAGGACGATTTCGTACTGGCGGCGGGGGCCTTGGTCCGGGAGAGGGACGCGGCCGGAGTTGAGCTTGTGGTTGATGAGTGGGGTGCGGAAGACGTACCAGCCCGCGGCGCGCATCATGTCCTTGAGGAAGCCGAAGTTGTCAATGTCGCAGAAGACATAGGCGTGGGCCTGGGCTTTGGCGACCTTGTAGGACAGGGCACACCAGCCGGTGGCGCCATCCATGAGCTTCATCCAGGCCTCGAAGGAATCATCGTAGTGGTGCTCGATCCCCGACAAGCGGCCGGCGCCGTCGCCAAAGGAGTCCGCCCCCATGCCATAGGGAGGGTCGGTTAGGATCACGTCGAACTTCTCCGATTCCGGACCCTCGGCAACCTGCCGCATGTAGTCAAGGCAGTTGGTGTTGAGGAGCTGATGGTTGTCAGCGTTGAAGGTCGCGCCGACGGTTTGAGCGAGCTTGATATTGCGAGCGCGCTCTTCTTCCTTTTTGAGGATTTTGAAGGCTTCGTCAGCGGACTTGGCCTTGGCGACGGCCGGATTGTCGAGGTGGCGCGCGACGATCAGTTCCTTGCGGAGGTTGTCTTGATAGGCGCCGTCGCGTCGGCCGGTGAGTTCCTCGGCGGTGTCGGCGATGGTATAGGAGGGGGTGGGCGTGGCAGTAACGCCAGAGGCCGAGGAAACCTTCAACGCATGCTGGGCGGTGCGCAGCTTATGCAGCCGATCATGCGCCGACGCCAATTCCTGCCACGTCAGATCCCGCCGCTTGAGGTTCTCGTCGAGTTCAGCCTCTTCGGCTTCCAGGGGGGAGAGGTTGCCCAAGGCGACATAGGGGATGACGGCTTGGTCAGAGGAAAACTCCACCTCATTGCAGATGAACTTCCCGCCGAGTTCGAAGATCTGCTTGATCGCACGGAGGCGGCGCTCACCAGCGACGAGGTAGAAAGAATCGCCCTCCTGGCGCAGGACCGGGGGGTGCATCAAGCCGTTGTTCTCGATGGAAACGACGAGTTCTTGCAGGGCCTCGGGATCGAATTCCTGGCGCTGGCGAGCCGGGGATATGAGGATGGCGGAAGCTGGGATTGTGTTGAAAAAGGCGAAGGATTCCATGTGGATACTCCAGGGGGTTTAGTGCACGGTGGCACGGGTTGCGGGGATTACGGGAATGCCCATGCCGTAGACGGAATCGGGGCGCCATTGTGGCGCCGTGGCATGGGCGGGGGATAGCACACCCCGGATCGGAAAACGCGCCACGGGTCGATTAAATTGGCGCGGAGTTACAATTCCAAGGTCCGGGTGCATGGGCAAATGCCTCGCTGCAAGTACTAAAAAGAAAAACCCCTTCGGCGAAGCCTGCAGCCCGCGGCGGGAGGAGAAACCGCGTCGTTCGGCTGCAGGGATGGCATGGGAATGCCGAAGGGGTGGAAAGGTTAAAGTCTGGGAGGGGCGCTAACCTTTCCAGGCACCTTACGGGTGCCAATCGTTGACAGATTACGCCATCTTGGCGACCTGCTTCACTTCCGCGAAGATGTTGTCATCGGCAATGCGGTGCTCGACGCGGATCTTGGCCAGCCGGCCGACCAGCATGGAGAAGGAGAACGGCTGCCCAGGGGTGTTGAGGTTGCAAGCCTCGCGCAGGCGTCCCAGGCCGAGGTTCTTGCCCTTGCCCATGTCCAGGCCGCCGGAGTCGGACAGGTCCAGCATCACACCCTGCTTGACGGTCACGCGGTCGCGCCCGAGGGCCTGCTTGACTTCGTAGTCGTCGATGGACCAGATAATGTCGAGGGCGACGCCAGCCTTGGAGGGGTCGGCCTTGGAAACCCAGTTGCGGGGCTTGACCTCTTCGATGATCCCGGTGTACTCGCCGACAGGGACCGGAGTGGCCTTGGTGTCGTTGGACTCGGTGATGGTCATGTCGAGGAATTGTTCAGGGGAAAACATGGTAGTGGTTCCTGGAAAAGGGAAGGAAGGGGAAGAGTGGATGCCGCTGGGGTTTGTTGACGAACGGCACTCAGCGGCGCAGCGCAGTTCGTGTTGGGATTGGTAGTGTCGGGGATCTCGCCGGGGCTGTCAATTGGTTTGTGGAAGGGTTAGACGACACCCCCACGGCCAGTCCACTTGGCAATGATCTGCTTGAAGTCGGGGGAGATCTTGGACTGGTAGGGGAGGTTGCGGGTCTTGAGGTCGGCGGTGGGATCTTCCGTGTCCCAGTACCACTCCCGGCCGAGGCGCTTGGTGAGGATCACGTCGGCGAACATGGCGGGGAGCTTTGGGGCGAGGGCGCGGCCAAGTGCGGAGGCCATGATCTTCAATCCCCCGCCGTTGGGGTCGGTTTCCCGCTCAACGTGGGCGATCAGGACCATGCCGCAAAGGCACTCAGAGGTGAGCTTGCGGAGGATGCCCTCGATCATACCCTGGGCCATCCCCCAATCCTTCTGGTCACGGGCGAACTTGCCGCCGATGCAGGCCTTCATGGCGGAATCACACAGGCCGGTGAGGCCGTCGATGACGATCCAGCGCTTCGGGGTCCAGGTGTTCACGGCGCCGAACTTGGCGCCAGTGTCATCGGTCACGTCGTTGAAGTTGCGGAGGAATTGCTCGAGCTGATTGTACTTGGTTCGAGTGCCATCGGCCATCTTGATGAGGGCCTCGAAGGACAGGGTGTTGGCCTTGTTCACCGCGTCAGCCATGTCGAGGAAGGAGGCGTTGTGGCCGCGGACTGTGCAGATGTGGAGGTTCGGGGGGATCGGCTTGCCACGGTCAGCCCAGTAGCCGAGGAGGGACTCGGAGCCCTGCTCATAGGCGAAGTAGAAGACCTCGCCGGTGGGGAGGGAATCAACGAGGGTGCCAATGGCGTGGGTTTTGCCGGTGCCGGAAGGGCCCATGAGGAGAACCTTCGGGGCGGGGAGGGAGGGGTTGGGAGTGGTCATGCTTGGGTAAGGCGAAGTTGAAGTTCGTAGGACAAGACGGACGCAGGGAATTCAGAAGGGCATCCGCTGCGCCATGGGTGGATGAAGGAACCTCCCACGTCCAAGAGGTCCGGGTGAAGGGAGCAGCCACGGCGGATGGGAAGCCACTCACGCCCAGGCTGGAACACCCGCCCCCAGGCTTCCCCGCAAGTAGGGCAGACAAAGACGAGCGAACGGATGCACGGCTGGGCGTCTGCCCATAGGTAGCCGTTACCTGTCCCGAGCAGACGGGTGCCGAGGAAGTACGAGGCGGGCATGGCACGCTAGGGCAAACTTGACGGAACCACAACCGGGGCAGCGGAGGTAGTTTGGGTGGTGGGGGAGTATGCACCAGGATGGGTGGAGGCAGGAAGGTTTGGCGGATTGAGGGGAAGTCGGAGGGAGAGGGGGCCTGGGTGGCAGTGGGCGGCTGAGGTCTGGGTCGGAAGGGGAGTCAGGACTGCGGAGGGGCATGATAAACTCCGGTGGGTTAATCGGGGGTAACGCCGATGGATAACTTCACCAGCACTTCAGCCGCTGTCTCCTTCACATAGACCTCCCCGATTGCGAGAAGCTGGACGGTGCTGCCGGCGGCGAAGTCTGGAGTGGCGGAGCGATCGACGACCTTGTCGATGAGATGCTTGGCGACGATGACTTGATGGCCGGGTGTGGCAAACTTGTCGGCGATAGTGAGGGTGATCCAGCTCATGATTGATGCCCCCAGCTTGCTTCCCACTCAGGGATCGTGAGTTCCCGCCGGGCCAGGGGATCCCACACACGGGGCTCGAAGTACATAGGCAGCCAGTTCTCCGGCTCCGCGGACTTGCAGATGTTGGTCATATTGCAGCCGCCGTACTCGGCACAAGCGTGGTCGAGGGCGAAGTCCCAGTAACCCTCCCGCCACATCTGCATTGCCCGCCGAATATCCCGCTCGGTTTGAGCAAGCCAGCGGTCGACTTCATATGGGGAGCGGTAGGTGATCGCCTGTTGCGTGTCGTACTTGGTCTTGAGGATGGAGATCCCCCGGACAATGGTACCCTGGACGTTCAAACCGGCGCGCTGCCCCGCCCACTGGTAGCCGGTGAACTGCGCACGCATTTCCCACTGTTTTGCCCAGCTTGCTCCGAGCGAGGACGCGGTCTTCTCGTCCACGGCGTAGACCCCGCCAGCGAACTCCGCGATCATGTCACAGCGGCCGGTGTAGAGGATCGGATCGCCAGACATGGGGTGCGGGATGGAAAGGGGCTCGGCGAAGGAGAACTCAATCGCGGTTTTGCCGTTTCGGAACTTCAACGGGTTGGCGCCATCGGCTCCGAGGGGGTACTGGGAAAAGTAGAACTCCAGGGCACCTGCGGTGCGTTCGAGGGACTTGGCGGAGTCGGGCGGGCACTGGAAGTCGCCGTAGTGTTGCATGAGGGCGGCGAGGCCGAGGGCCTCAGCTTCCTCACGGGGGAGGGATTGCTCGTAATAGGCACGACGAGCGGCTTCGATGCCGGAGGCAAAAGCCCCGCCGGCGACAAGGTGGACAGATTCGGACTTGGGCTTCCAGTGCTGAACGTAGGTGCGGAAGAACTTCTGGGGGCACGAGCGGAAGGCGGCGAGCATCGTGCTGTCGAAGGTGTGGGGGAACATAGGGCGCTGGGGGATCATTCAGGCTTCTCCCCAAACTGCTCGAAAGTGGCGATGACTTTGACCTCATCGGGGATCGAAAAGTACACCGGCCCCGGATCAATGCGTTCAAACTGGATACCAGGGAATCGAGCGGAAACTGCCTTGAGAAGAATCTCTTGGATTTCTGTGTCAGTCAGCGTAACGACGATCTTCATGAAAATCTCCTGCGAAATGCGCTGCAGGAACGCAGCCGATTGAGCACCGCGGGGATGCTCAAGGTGGCTGGGTTCAGAAACCTTCCAATTCGCTCAGCAGATCATCCCCGGAGGGCTTTTTCGCTGCGGCGGTTCGGGCTTTGCTGACCTTCGACCCGGCGGTTGCCTGGGGGATTGAGGAGCGATCCTTGCGCAGTGCAGCGATTGCCTCCCTCATTTCGTCGATGGTGAGCGTGCCTTGGCGGGCTTTGTCTCGCCACTGCTGGATTTTGAGCTGGAGTTCGGGGGACTGGGCTGACATGAGGGGGCCTTTTTCAGAAAAATACGGTACTTACCGTCGGCTGTGGCGCAGACAAGCTGTTCACACAGGTACTTGTTGTTAACGGCTACGCAGCCACCGCAGGAACCTTTCGGTACCTGCTGAGCGGTTAAGCCGTACTCAGCACATACGTCCTTCCACCTGCGAAAGGATTGCATAGGGCTGGAGGGGGTGGGCGGGATTTCAATCACCCGGTTATTATTGCCGGATAATCCCCGGGTGTCAATGCCCATAGCCCAAGTTATCCCAGAATCAACGCACGCTTCGGTCGCGTGCAGGCCACGTAAAGGCAGCGGAAGGCTTCTTGCCGGTTCTTGTTGAGGAGGATATCCCGCCAATCGACGAAGGCCATGTCGTAGGTGGAACCCTGCGCACGGTGGGCAGTGATCGCGTAGGCATGGCGGAGGGAGTGGAAGGCTTCCTTGAATGCCCAGAACTTTTTCCACAGCCGGCCGTTGCGCTTGGCGGCGTCGGAAAGCTCCGCGGCCTTGCGATTGAAGGCCAGGAGGTAGTCTTCATGAAGGACGCGGGCGATGACAGGGCGGTTGTCGTCGAGGGTAATGGAGATCCGCCAGATCTTGAACTCGGGGTAGAAGGCGTGGAATTCGGTTTCGATGCTTTCGATGGTGCCTTCGTCGTCGGTGGTGGCAGCTGGCTCGTCGAGGTCCTTTGCGGGAGCGGTGAAGATCACACGGTCTCCGCGGCACCAGGGGGAGGTGACTGCGGGGAAGATCTTCCCACGGATCAGCTTGTTGAGTTCATCGACACGGGAGTTGCGCCAGGCGATGGCCTTGGCCTGGTTGGGTTCAGAAAAACCCCCGGCAAGGGCTTCGGAGATGATACGGTTGGCGAATTCAGGCCCGTCGGCCTTCCAAACCCCTTCGTCGTCGGAATGGGCAGAGACGAGGGAGATGGAGGGGGCCGGGCGATCCACGACCTCCCGGATGCGGGTGGCGAGGTCAAGGATCTGGTTGTCGTGCCGCAGGACCTTGGTCAACTCGGCCTTGTTCGGCAGGGCCCAGATGGGGGAGCGAAGTTCTCCGACCGGCGGAAGTTGCGCGGGGTCGCCGAGGAAGATGAACTTCACCCCGAAGGTGTTCGCGGTAAGCTTGATGTGCCGGAAGAGGTTGGCGTTCACCATGGAGCCTTCGTCTACGATGACAGCCTTGAATTGGGAAAGGTCGATCGGATCCTCCGGGGCGGTGAGTTCCTTGACTTCCCCCGAGGCTTCCAGGCGCAGGCCGAGGAGGGAAAAGATCGTCCGGCATTCAGGCTTGTAGTCCTTCGACGTGACGGACTCGCGGAGGACCTTGGTGGCCTTGTTGGTCGGAGCGGTGAAGACGAAGCGGCCTTTTGTACGGTTGACGAGTTCGCGGATGCAGAATGTCTTGCCCGTGCCGGCATAGCCGGAGAGGGTGAAGAACTGCTCGTCGGAAGAAAGGAAGGCGAGGATGGCGGAAAGGGCCGCGGATTGGTCAGGGGTAAGCGTGGCGGGCATGGGGAGTCCTTTTCAGGCAGATGGCAGGGCTTCGATGAGGCTCCAGCCGGAGGATTTGATTTCGGCGTCGGAGGGGAAGTCGCAAAGGGTTGAGTCGAAAGCGAAGTAGTCGGGGTTGTTGAGGAGGAAGACTGGGATTCGGTTCTCCTTGCAATAGGCCAGTTCCCGTTGAAGCCCTTGGGATTCCCGCCAGCCGTGCAGGGGAAGGAGCAGCAGCGCGTCGGACAGGCCGAGGATTGGCAGGCACTGGCTCATCCAGAATTCGTGGCTGTCTTTCAGGGACTGGGGGAGGGTGAAGGCGATCCGGTGGCCGTGGGTGATAGGGGAGTAGATGGTGAAACCGAGCTGCATGAAGTACCCGGCGACGATGGAAGCCTGCTCGACGCGATCATTCCGGCGAAGGGCAGAAGGGTGGGAGTAGGGGGAGGCGAGGTAGAGGATGGTCATGGGATTCTTTTGCTGAGTTTAGCCGCGGGCTTTTGCCGGGCAGGCGCTGTCGGAGCAGCCATCGGGGCCGCAGCGGCAGGGTTTTTCGGGCTGGGGCGCAAGCCCGAAGTCATCCCACTGCGCGATGTGGTTGAGCGTCTCCCGCATCTGCCGCCCGGCAGTCGGCGCATCACCGCGCAGCGCGAGGAGCGCCCTTGCGGCCTTGTAGACGTAAGGCTTCAGGTCGTCGTTGCCGGGCTTGATCGTGAACCCGTTGGCCATGAATACCTCCCGGATCTGCTCGTCCGTCACATCGGCAGCCTTTGCGTCGTCCCGCTTTTCGGCCTTGCTTTTGGTCACCAGGCCACTGGCTTCGAGGTGCGTAATCACAACGCGTTCGCCAGCATCGCGCTGGGCCATCTGAATTTGTGCAATCAAGTCGCTCATGTTCTCTCGCTTCGGGCACCAGGCCCAACAGGTTGTTGCAGCGGACCCGCCGCGGCAGGTTTCCGCACTCGAATCACTCAGCGGGCGTGCCGCCGAACATCGCGTTCGGCCTCTATTGCCCAGGCCACGTCAGCGCGTCGGCGCGGCCAACCAAGACCAGCCACGCCAGCCGCAAGCGCTGAAACAGCCCCGGGCAACTCACAGGGCGCGCAGGCTGCCAGCACCCGCCAATTTCAGCCTGCGAGTCAACGAGGTTGTGCATCGCTAGCGATGTAATGTGGTTCGGGTGGTACTTGTAGCTCATCACGTTCCTTTCGCTTCGGCACCAGAGGCCGAACAGGCGGGTTACCCTTTTCGTTGGGCGCCTTGCCGGTCATCCAACAGTGCCACCGGCTGGATGGCCTGCTGGTCGTGCTGCTCGACCTCTTCCGAGGATGCGTCGCCGCCACCGCAGAGCGGAACCAAGCCTCCTGATCGAACTGCGCTACAGCGCGACGGCCACTGAAGAAACGGTTCGCAGCTCTGATCGACACCGCGAAGCGTGAGAAACGCCTTTACTGCATCTACGGCGGGGCCTGCGTTGTCAGCGACAGACAGCGTGATACGTTCACTGCGCATTGTCAGGAAGCCAGCGAAATCGAAGATCGCTCCGGAGACGATGTGGTCAAGTGATTCAATGCTCATGTGGTCTTTCGGTTGTTGTGCCAGCGTTGCACGGGTGCTGGCTAACCCTTCGTTCGTAGCGACAGCTGACGACCGCGCAGCCTCCAGGCGCGGGATCTGGCGCAGCGCCTCACCAGCGGCGTCAATGACGGGCCTCCAATCGTCCACCGGGTCCAGCTGGTCATACATGCGGTCCAATTCATCAGCCAGCCGCAGTGCTTCGTGTTGGTTGCTCACAGCATACCCTCCTCAACCTTTTCCTTCACAACCTTATCCAGTTCCAAAAGCATCTCATCGCTGAAGAGGTCCGAAGCCGCCACCCCCGCGGCGAAGACGCGCTGGCTGACAGGTCCGTAGATGAAAATCCCCTCGGGGGTTTCCCCGACCACTTCCCAGGAATAGTCAACGGTCAAGGGGATTTTGCGGAATTCGACGACGGCTCGGGAGTACTTCCCCTCCGCCGGCGGTGCCGGGAATTGCAGGGCATCTGCGAGCTTGTTGAGAAGCTCCGCGACGCCGTTGATCCAGTTCTTGGTTTCCAGCGCGATCGCCGCGCGTCGGGCTTGTTCAGAAAGTGTGGCCATGATTCAAGCTCCGATGAGGATGAGGATTTGCCAGGCAACAAGCGCGGCGGCGGTGGCAGAGAAGAAAAGGAACTCAGCACGGGATTGCATTTTAGGACTCCTTGGCGTTAGCCGAAATTTCCAGCAGATGGCGTTCAAGCAGCTCGGTGACGAGTTTCTGCCAAGCACCGAAGGGAACCTTACCCTCGAGTTCGGAATAGAGTTCCAGATCCACACGGGCTACGAGGGTCTGGGGGAGGCAGATGGTCTTTTCGACCGGGCGGTCGGTTTTGCGAGGGCGCGGCATAGTTACCTGCAGGCAAGCCAGTCGATGATCCGGGAAAGGAACGTCGAGCTGGCGGGTTGAGGGGACTCGGGGATCAAGGGAGTGGTTTCCGGCTCGAGGTGGATTTCGTGCCAGTCCGCCTGCGTGGGGCAGAAATCGGAAAGGGTGTGGGGGATTGGGCAGCCCTCGTCATCGAGGCCGCCTGGACGAGTTTCCATGCGGTCGAAGGAATAGGGCATGGCCGGCTCCTTAGAAAGGGCAGAATTCTGCGTCGAACAGGTAGTCGGGTTCGAGGCCGAAGTAATCGGCGAGGACTTCTTCTGGATCGGCGCCCTCGGCGACCTCCTCCCGTGCATTGGCGAGGAGTTCGTCGATATCAGCATCGCTCATACCGTCACGGCGGCGAAGGACTTGGCGGATGGTTTCGAGTTCCACAATCAGCTCCTTAAGTTTTTGGTTTTGATTTTCCACCTTGCGCGGCATCGAAAACAAAACCAACAAAACAAACTTACCCGCTATTATAGACCTGTCGCAGCATTTTCTTGTTAACGCGGCCCAAAGCTTGCGACTGCAAATCCGCGAACTGATTAGGTCAGATTCCTTGCGCGGCGAAGGCCGCGAGCATAATTCCAAGGGCAATTGCGAAGATCCAGTCGGACACCGGGGATCCCCAGATTAGAAAGGATAGCAGGTCACGCAGCAGGCGCTTCATTCGTGCCACTCCTGCATGGGAAGGGAAAGGTCAAAGCCAGCCGCGGGGGCGCAGGCCGGGCACATTGCCGTTTTGACTTCCTTGAAAATCACTTCATTCGGCAAATCTGCGCGGGAGGCCGCGACGGCCTGCCAGCGTTGACTGCTCCGCAGATGCCGGTGGACTTGGCGCTGGAGGAGCTGCTTGAAAATGGTGGAATGGCTGCCGCAACGGCAGGTCAGGCGCTCGAAAAGCGCGGCATTGGCCTCGGGGCGCCATTCGTGGGCGAGCTCCCAGCGACGGATACGCTCTGCATCCGCGGCTTGTTCAGCGGCGCTCAGCCCCCCGCGCTTCATCCGCTCCTTAGCGGCTTTGGCTTCCGTGGATTCCTTGACGGATGCGAGGGATTCGGAAAGGAGGGAATCGAGGTCGTCGAAACCTGTCTCGGTTTCGTTTTCGGGATTCGAGTCTTGGGGCTCGAGGAGGTCGTCGAGGTCGTCAGACAGGTGCGGGGTCATGGATGGTCTCCAGGGTTGAAACACGGGTTTGTGTTTCATTGACGGTATTATTATCCATTAACCCCGCGGTGTCAACCCAGTTCTACGCCAAATCCCCCAAGCAAAAAGCCCCGAGGGGGAGACCATTCCCTCGGGGCTTATGCCCGGCGCTATTCGCCGGCGTCAGACTGATGACCGACCCCCACCAGCCCAGGGGCTTGGATTACGCCAGTTCGCCCAGCATCGCATCCGTGTCCACGTTGGACTTCTTCGCGGCCTTCTCCGCCTCGATGCGCTCGACGATCGGCTTGATCTTCGGGTTGTTGCGCAGGGCGATCTTCTCCGCCTGCGTCTTGCCGGCCAGGAAGGCCTTGATCGCTTCGCCGGTCTTGCCGGTGTGCTCGACCAGGGCGCGGAGCAGGGTCGAAGTTCCGGCCATGCCGTTCGCTTCGCGCTTGACGCTCCACTCGCCGTTGTACAGGCGGTCGATCAGCTCATCCACGGCCAGCACGCAGTCGGCGGTGTCTTCCAGGCCGGCGATCTCGTCACCGAGCTTCTGCTCGGCGCCGTGGGCCGCGAACTTGGCAGTCATCGTGTCGGGGATGGTGAACAGGCGGGTGGCGCCGTTGCGGAAGTCCATGCGGACTTGCACCTTCCCTTCGGGGGTAACGTGGGATTCCTTCAGCAGCTTGCGCTTGCCGGCGAAGTCCACGATACGGCCGTCTTCCATCGTGACGGTTTCGATTTGAGGTTCTTGCTTGGCCATGATGGCGGGTCTTTCAAAGTTTGGCAGGCACTTAGTGGATCGCGCCGCGGCGGGGTGCTTGCCGGTATGCCCCTAAATGCGGCGCGATGGATGGATATTCGGGGATTGGGGGAGGGCTGTCAATCAATTTTCACCATCACTTTGCGAAATGATTTTGAATTCTACCGGACCTTGCTGTTTTCGACAACGCATCTGCACATCCCAGCCCACGACGACCCTCCACTTGCGAAAGGTCAGCTCAAACCCGGACTGAAGCTTAGAGGAAAGTTCTGGTAGGCGTGTGGGGTAAAGTAAAATCCCGTTCCGAAACTCCCGCAGGCTTTTCATCCGCGAGATCGCTTGGGATTCTGTCTGCACCCAGACCACGTTTAACCATGTTTCAGGGTTTTCTGCTGCGTAGCGTGCCGTCGAAACCCAGTTCATCGGGTATCTATCCGGGCTTTTCGGCATACGTTTTCCCTTGGACATAACTCACCTCGTGTAATAAGGCGTCACGCGGGGCGTGCCGGGGACGTATTCCCCCGGCTCCTGCGGTTCTGCCAGTTTCTTTTGCACCAAGGCGAAGCTCGCCTCCGCGGCCACGTCCATTTCATCAAGGATTCTTTCCTCCCCCAGCACCGCCATCGCGGCTTGCATCATCGCGGAGGAGGTTTTCTGACGGATTATGATGATGGAGGAGTCCTGCTCGTGAAACGACACGCTGCATTTGTCCAGGGCCATCTGGAGGGCGGGATCGGCGAGTTTCTTCGCGGGATCCCCCTTTGGCGTCGGTTTGAACTCCCGCACCGCGTTATATAGGGCAAACCGCAAGCGCTTGGCGTCCGCATTCGACGCGCAGGCAATTTCCAGGGGTTCATCTTGCCGGCCGGCTTTGCGCCACAGGCCTTGGAGGACGGATTTTTGCTGGTCCATGGGAGGGAAGGGGGAATCGGGTGGCGGATCGGGGATCAGGAGTAAGGGAATCCCCGGGCGAAAATCAATTGTGCCCATTGTAAAAATTGCATTCAATGTGAAATTGCGAAGTGTTTAAAAAAGTTTCGTGGGAGTTATATGGGAGTTCGCTAGAAAGTACGGTGTAGAAGGGGGCCCCCCCTATACCTGCCCATTGACCCCGTTTTATAAAAAAAAAAATTTTACAATGGATACAATGGATCGGGGGGAGGGATAGGTAAGGGGGGGGGTACCTCGTACACCGTACACCCTAGGGAACTCCCACGAAACTCCCATGCAACAAAACGAACTGGTACACCGTACACGCCCAGGAACGGGTTGCAATGGGTGCAATGGGTGCAATGGCGGTTCCGTGACGTGCGGTGGGATAGGTCGGCCCGAATGCCCATGCCCGGATGCCCATGCCCGGATGCCCCACCATGCCGTTTTCGGGGGGTGGGGTAGGCTACCCCACCAGCTCGCCCGAAAACGCCGCCACGGTCGTTTAAATCGGTCGATTGTTACAATCAATCCCGCCGGGGTTAAGATTCATTAACACCCGGATGAAACCCAGAAGCAAAAAGCCCCGGACGATGCCGGGGCCTTGCGGGGGTGCGGGATGCGGGTTAGTCTTCCAGGTCCGCTAACATATCATCCGAATCCACATCCGTGGTTTTGGCGGATTCCGCCTTGAGCGTTTCGATAATCCCCGCAACCCGCGGGTTTTTGCGCAGCGCGGATTGCTCCTCCTTGGTCTTCCCGTCCAAAAATGCGCGGATTTGATCGGGGGTCTTCCCCGAATACAGCCGGCACAACGCACGGAACAACAACCCGCCCACACCCGTACCCGCGCCATCCCCACGGTTTTTGTTCCATTGACCGGCGATCAGCCGGTCATAGACTTCACGAACCGCGAGGTACTTGTCCTCAATTGTCGCTGACCGGCCCGTGTCAGGGTTCCGGGACAATGCCGCAGCATCCACGAGCTTTTGCTTCAACCCGTGAATCGTCGCATGTGCCCGGATATCCGAATCCAATTGACCCTGGGAAATCGACAGGGTTTGCCCATTGGCGAATTCCAGTTTCAACCCGTAGGGGGTGCCGGATGGTTCAGTCAGGATCGTTGCAGAAATTGCCGTGTCGCGCTTTTCGTTTGCCATCATTAACCTCGATTATGTGTGCGATGCGGGATTGCATCCCATATGGGGCATAACCCCATAGGCGGATGGAATCAACCTTCCAAGGCGCCTGCCATTGCATACACACCGGCCTTGGTGGCATACATGCGCGTCAGGGTATCCTCCAGTCCCCGGATGGCAACCGTCACCAAGGCACGGGCCTCCCCGGGGGGCATCATAGTGCGCGCCGCGTGCAACGCCACCAAGGCCGCCTGCACGCTATCCATATGTGCCTGCATTGTCGTCGTCGTCGTCGTGCCCATCATCATCTCCTATCGGTTTACCGGCCAGGCACCTTGCCTAACCGATGCCTCTATTTGACACCCAGGCCGCCGCCGTGTCAACCCCCCACGCGATGGTTAGAGTCGAACCCCTAATTCCCGGGTGTTTCCACCCCGACAAACCTACAAGCCGCGCCTGCGCGTAGCAAATTCCGTGCCTGACCTCGCCCATCCTGCAGCGCGCCACCTGTTAGGGGGGGGGGGTAGTCAGCGGCAGGCCGGGGGTCGGTTCGCCGGGGGTTTAGCGGCATTGCCACCGCACGCACCACTGCCACTTTTTCCGTCCCCTCAGTTTCTCACGCTTTTTCTTAATGGGAGGCTGAGGAGGGAAAGGTCGCGGGGTTTGGGCTCTCCTGATCCCGGTCCGCCGGGGGGGGGGGCTTCGCCAGTGCCGGGGGTAGGTGAGGGGGACTCCCGGTGGAAAATTCCGGGGAATTAAGAATTAGTAACCCCGCGGGGATTCCCATCCCCCTTCCCACCCTCCCTAGCTTGACACCGCTCCCAGCCCCTGTTACCCTGTGCCATCCGCGACCGGAGCCCCGCCATGAACCCCGACCTTGCCACTGCCGAATTCCTCCGCCAGCCATCCCCGCCCCTCGAAGGGACGGAAAGTGCTGCCCTCGCCATCGCCCGAGTCAAGTACTCCCACGACGCGATGATCGACCTGCTCCTCGCCCAGCCGGCGATCAAGCAAGGCGAGGTTGCGAGGCATTTCGGCTACACGCAGGCCTGGGTCTCGCGGATCATGAATTCCGACGCTTTCCTGGCCAGGTTGGCCCAGCGCAAAGCCGATCTCGTCGACCCGGCGATTGCCCTTTCCATCGACGAAAAGCTCCGCGCGGTGGCTTCGAAGTCCCTGGACATTGTCCTGGAAAAGCTCGAGCTCCCCTCCGCCACCTTCGACCAAGCCCTCAATGCCACGAACGTCGTCTCCAAGGCCCTTGGCTACGGCGCTCGGCAGCAAAACCTCAACGTCCAGACGAACTTTGTCGTCGCCCTTCCCTCGAAAGTCCCCGACGCGGCTGCCTGGGCGGCCTCCCGGAACGGCGGGGATCTCACTGTGATTGAACAGACCCGCTAAGGGTATTTTTTGGAGTAATCTCATGGCGCTGAGCCCTCAATACCCGCAAGGCGCAGGGGGGTTGTATCCTGCGACGAGCGCGTCGAAGCTGCCCGCACCGGCTGGGTATAATGTGATTGAGCCGGTTCCGGCCTCCGTACCTGTAGGGCTGACCCCCTCGCAGCAGTTGGTTACACCAAACCAATCTCCGGTACCAGGTGGCGGGGCGATGACGGGCGCAGACATCACCGCGGCTCTGAATGCGTACCTGGGATCTTCAGACTGGCAGGGCGGCGTCGCGGGCGGGTCTGCGCTCCCCACGGTCACGACGTGGTCGACCACTTGGGACACGGCCGCCTATAAGGACATGGGTAGCTACACCGTGGCCGGCGCACTGGCGCTTACGAGCAGCGACACTAGCTCGGTGCGCGGCGGCTGCACCCAGGCTGTCCTGATCGCCGATGGAACCAACGTACCGACACTGGATGGGGCTGCGGCCACGGCCTTCGGGTACGTTAACACCAGCGGGGCTCGAAACCTCGTGCAGCTGTTCCGGGCTGGTGATGCGAAATTCTGGGCCTGTGGCGCTTACGTTGGCGCTATCTTGTCCACTCCGACCGCCCCAAGCTGGCCGTCTGCTCCATCTATTGGCGCGGCAACAGTTGGTGTCGCCACTTCTGTCACCGGCTCGGCGAGCGGATCAGCCGCCATCACCTACACCTACCAGTGGACGCTGGACGGCGCCAACATTGGCGGGGCCACAGCCTCCAGCTACACCCCGGTCTTCGACGACGCCACCAAGGCGCTGCGATGCATCGTCACAGCCACCAACGACTACGGGTCTGCGAACGGAACCTCCAACGCGTCCACCGTCAGTGCTGCCGCAACGGTTCCCGGCGCCCCGACGGCACTGACCCTTGGTACAGCCACTTCCACAACGCAACCACTGTCCTGGACTGCCCCGGCGAGCGACGGGGGGTCTTCTCTGACCGATTACGTCGTGCAATGGTCTCCGGCAGGTGCCGGGACGTGGACCACTTTTGTAGACGGCGTCAGCACCGCAACTTCCGCAACTGTCACCGGACTGACAGCCAGCACGAACTACGACTACCGGGTGGCTGCCGTTAATGCCATCGGAACCAGCTCCTACAGCAGCACCGCGACCGGCAGCACCGGGGCTGCGACCAGCTTGGTCAACGCCCAGCTGACGACGGTCGCGGGAATCACTCAGAGCGGCGATGCGTCGGCTGGCTGGACCTACACCTGCACTGCGGCCAATGCCTCGTTCTCCGGCTCGCAAGGGGGTGTGACATCGCTCAAGATCCCCAGCGGGGCGGGGGGCTACTTCCAGGCTAAGCTGGACGGGTGGAGCACGGGCAATGCGTTTCACATCGGACTGAAGACAACCGGTGCAACGGGCGCATTCGGCACGGCTGCCTGCGGGCTGTACGGGCGCAGCACCAACGTTTACAACGTCAGCACGGGGGTCACGGGCTCGCAGACACCGACGGGCGGGGCCTTGGCTGTCACCAACGGCGACATGCTGCGCGTAGGCCGCGATGCGGACGGAACGACCTGCAATGCGTACAAGTCCAGTGACAACGGCGCGACATGGACCCTGATGCACACGTGGGCGGGCATCAGCGGCAATTTGTACTGCCTGCTGAACTTCGGCGGACTGTCTGCGCAGGCCGTCGACGTTGAAGGCTTCGGGGTCATCTGATGCCGGCGCACATCGCATCTACCCGCTCGGCGCGGCGCCTGCGCTGGGACTCGAGCGTGAACGTCGTGTGGGACGGCAACTCGCTGGTGTACGGCGTTGGCGCAACCGGAGGCCAGACGCTACCGGTGCAGGTTGCGGCCCTGGCGCCGATGGCTGGCAGCGGTGCGGCGGTGACAAACTGCGGCATCAGCGGGCAGCGGTGGTCCGCCATGACCAGTGGGGCGGTAGACGTTGACGGCGCGTGGCAGTCCGGCAAAACCAACGTGCTGATCTGCTGGGAGACCACGAACTCGGCGTGCAACACGCCGGGCCTGTCCGCCGCGCAGATCATCTCCGACATCACAACCTACATCGCGGCCCGCAGGTCGGCTCATCCCTGGGTGATCGTCGGACTGACGACGATCCCGCGCGAGACCTCGGGGCTGATGACCAGCCAGGCCGAGCGCGAGCGGCTAAACGGGATCATGTCGGCTGTCGACGCGGCCATGAAGGCTGGACAGCTCGACTTTGATGCTGTCGTCGACGTTCGGCAGCCCGGATCGGCGTTCGCGTTCTCCGGGTACACGACGGCCGATTTCGATGGTTCCGGGTGGATCTGGGCAGAGCTGTCCCCGAACCGGGTGCACCTGCTCAACGCCGGTTACGCCATAGTTGCCGGCTACGTGGCTGACGCACTGAAGCGCATCCCGAGGGTGCCCCACTGAGTCAACGCATTAAGCTCAGCCAGTGGTGATTGCCCATAACAATTGGATGATTGAATTTTGACCCCGCCCCTTTCCCAAAAGATCATCTGGGAGCCCCAGCCCGGCCCCCAGACCGATCTCCTTGAATGTCCCGTTTTCGAGGTCTTCTACGGTGGCGCTCGGGGCGGGGGCAAAACCGAATCCTCCATCGGCGACTGGCTCCAGCACTCCTCCCTCTACGGCGAGCACGCCATCGGCATCTTCGTCCGGCGGAAGCTCACCCAGCTTTCCGAAGTCATCGCCCGGACTAAGCAACTCTTCCCCCTCCTCGGAGCCAAGTACAATGAGCAGCAAAAAACCTGGTCAATGGCGAACGGCGCACGACTCAAGTTTGTGTACCTGGAACGGGACTCCGACGCGGAGGAATACCAGGGCCATTCCTACACCCGCATTTACGTCGAGGAACTCACCAACTTTCCGCTCCCGGGGCCAATTGACAAGTTGCGTGCGACACTCCGCTCAGGTGCTGGCGTTCCTGTTGGTATGCGCCTTACCGGCAACCCTGGGGGTCCTGGTCACAATTGGGTAAAGGCCCGCTACATTGACCCTGCCCCACAAGGGTTCCAGATCATCCGCGAGATGACGGAACTGGTCTTTGAAGGCCAACGCCAAATGGTCTCCCTCGACCGAGTCTTCATCCCGTCGAAGCTCGGCGACAACGCCTTGCTAATGCGGAATGATCCGACTTACATCCTCCGGCTCCGCCAGTCCGGCTCCGAGGCCCTGGTCAAGGCCTGGCTCGAAGGGGATTGGTCAATTGTCGATGGGGCTTTCTTTGATGAGTGGGATGAGGCGAAGCATGTCCTCCCCTCTCGCGACTGGCTGCCGCGCATCCCACAATCCGCTCTTTGCTTCCGCGCATTCGACTGGGGATCCGCGAAGCCCTTTTCCGTCGGCTGGTATGCACTTTCCGACGGCACTTGGGGGTTGCCGAAAAACGCCCTCCTCAAGTTCGCTGAATGGTACGGCGCCTGCGGCCCGAACAAGGGCCTCAAAATGACAGCCGACCTTGTCGCCCAGGGGATCATCGAGCGGGAAAAGAAGTTCCGCAATCGAGTTTCCTACGGTGTAGCCGACCCCTCCATCTTCATCCGCGACGGGGGCCCTTCCATTGCTGAAAGCATGATCGTCAAGGGGGTAAATTGGCGGCGGGCGGACAACAAGCGAAAGGCTGGCGCCGAAGCCATGCGGCAACGCCTTGTCGGGGCTGATGGCCTTCCCGCCCTCTACTTTCTCGACTGTTGCGATGATTCCATCCGCACAATCCCGACACTTCAGCACGACGACACTGATCCTGAAGACGTTGACACGGAAGCCGAGGATCACGCCTATGACGAAACTCGCTATGCCTGCATGTCTCGCCCCTGGCTACCCGCCGTTCAAAAGCCTCAAGGCTCCGGCTTGCCGAAGCTTCCCTCCGAGTTGACAATTAACGAACTTGTCGAAAAACTCCGCAACCAGCGCCTAGCACGCCAGGAGGCTTAACATGTCTTTCAATCCTACCATTGTCCAGCCCCTTGGGTTCAATTCGGAAAGCCCCGCAGCCGGGGAGGGGACATCCCTATCGGAAGTGATTGAGCAGGTACAGCAACTTTCCGCTGCCGCGGTGGAGTTGACGGCTCGCTCGGTGCGGGCTCCGCTTGGTGAGGAGATGGCGAACTTGCCGCCAGCGGCAGAACGCGCGAACATGCTGCTGGCGTTTGACGATGACGGCGATCCGGTAGCGGTTGCTGCCACAGCTCAGGGCGCAACGCAGCTTGCAATCGACCTCGCCAGCACGGCGGACGGCAAGGGCGCGTCTCTGGTCGGATACGCCCGACCAGAGGTTGGAGCTGTCGCTAGAACAGTGCTGGTGAAATTGCGTGAATCGGTGTCTGTGCGCGACTTTGGCGCTGTTGGTGATGGGATAACCAATGACCTGTCTGCCTTCATTGCCGCTGGTGCTGCCATCAGCTCCGGAATGTCGCTTTACATTCCATCTGGCACCTATATTCTTGACTTCACTGGCAAGGCGCCAACTACCACGTGGAACATCTTAGATGCAGTTATAAACCTTGGAGCAAAGAACACTATCTCATTTAGGGGTGACGGGTGGTCGTCAAAGGTGGTGATGAAGAACCTTGACGGGACAACTTCAGGTGGCTGGTCATTCATTAAAACATCCGAAGGTGCTCACACGATAACGCTGCAGGATTTTTGGCTTGACATGCAGCCAATAACTGGCATGGCAACCTACACAACCAGCTATCCGCGTTATTTTGGACTTTGCGCATCAAAGACCAGCAAGATCAAGCTTGAGGGAATGAAGTTCACTTCATTCAACCCAAATGGAGCAGGGCCGACCAATGACGGCGGGGTTTCATTCACCTATAAGCAAATTGCGGTGTATGC
>Ga0154020_10001704_pt1 | contig 27061 bp, 15 predicted proteins | sample Klosneuvirus_201_FD_109709 | JGI IMG/M metagenome (GOLD analysis project Ga0154020, IMG submission 109709) | Active sludge microbial communities from wastewater, Klosterneuburg, Austria - Klosneuvirus_20160825_MG | ecosystem: Engineered > WWTP > Aerobic digester > Activated sludge | place...
TAAGGAATGATCCACACTTTTCCCATCTTTAATGGCCGAAATACTGCAACCATTTCCTAGATGTATGGTAATAATTTTGGAACCTGAATTGATGGAATTCGATTTCAAATAAGCAATCGCTTGCTCTGAAACATATTTATGACTGGTTCCATGAAAACCATAGACTCTAATCTTTTGCTCGGTTAAAAAAGAAGTCGGAATGGCATATTTATGGGCCACTTCTGGAATAGTCTGATGAAAAGCAGTATCGAAAACGGCCACTTGGACAATTCCCTTCCCGAAGATCTCACGGGCCGCGCGAATTCCGCTAATGTTGGCCGGATTGTGAAGCGGTGCGAGTTCGATGCAGTCTTCGATGCCTCGGAGGATGTCGTCACTGATAATTACCGATTCGGAAAAGTGTTCGCCGCCGTGGACGACCCGGTGGCCAACTGCTTGAATGTCGCCCAGACCGTTCACCTCGGCGATCTCTGAAGCGTCGGATACTATCCACCTAACAATCATCTCGACCGCCGATCTCATATCCCTGATCGGGGCCGCCGAGCGTTGCGGTGTTTTGCCTTCAGCGGTTTGCGTAATGATCGCGGCCCCGCCGATGCGCTCAATAGTGCCGTGAGCCAAACGCTTGTCATCATTCTTCTCGATGCGATCGAGGTCAGTGGCTATAAGTTGAAACTTAAGTGACGAGCTGCCGCAATTTAAGACCAGGATATTCATGATTTTAGTGCTGAATCCTTAGAATAGCCCAGCCACGCCCGTACGGAGGTTTCTCCTCGTAAATATTTTTACGACCTCTACAATCCCGACCGGCAAAATGACGGCGAATAGAATCACTATAAGATCGGTTCCCGTTGGCGGGACGGTATCAAGAACTCGAGCGAGCGGCGGAAAGTAGATCGCAAAGGCCTGCAGAACTATGACGACGCCCGTGGCGGCAAAAATATATGGATTACTAAAATCAAAAGCAGAGCGGGTTTGCGATCGGCAATTATAAAGGTGCCCGAGTTGGGCTCCCACGACGGCAAGCAGCGTTATCGTGCGAGCGTGTGCCCCTTCGCCGTAAGTCTGGAAAGCCCAATAATAAACGGCGATGGTTACGGCCGCAAGCATTATTCCCTGCCACGAGATCGTGAATAAAAATGGTCCGGACAGCAGATTTTCCCGCAGTTTCGGACGCCGACTCATTGTTTCCTGAGAGGGAGGTTCTACAGCCAGAGCAAGTGCAGGAAATATATCGGTGATTAGATTTACCCAAAGAATTTGTAAAGGAAGAAGGGGCAACGGATAACCTGCCGCGATCGGGATGAAAATAACAATTATTTCGCCCAAGTTACTCGAAAACATCAGGTGAACAAATTTAGTGATATTAGCATAGATCGATCGTCCGCCTTCGATAGACTTTACGATCGTTGCAAAGTTATCGTCCGTTAGAACTATGTCGGCGGCTTCTTTGGCGACTTCGGTGCCGCGCAGTCCCATCGCAATTCCAATATCGGCACGCTTCAGGGCTGGAGCGTCATTCACACCGTCGCCGGTCACCGCAACTATCTCTCCCGCATTCTGCAAGGCCTCGACGATGCGCAGTTTGTCTTCCGGCGTAACGCGAGCAAAAACGTTTGCGTCCCTCGCCATTTGCGCGATCTCTTCGCTATTAGCGGCTGTTAGATCGTCTGAATGGAATGCAAAGATATCTTGCCCATCACTCAGGCGAAGTTCCTCGGCGATCGCCCTGGCAGTATTTATCTGATCCCCTGTCAACATGACGACGCGAATTCCCGCTTGCCGTGCTTGCCGGACAGCGGTGGCCACGCCTTCGCGTAACGGATCGGTCATCCCGGCGAAACCCAAAAACGTGTAGCCGTTTGAAATCTCTGCGTTTGAAGAAGGATTGAATACCTCGTCTAGCGGTTTTTCCGCAAAAGCCAGGACACGTAGAGCCCGGCTCGCCATGGATTCATTGATCTTTAAGAATTCTCGGCGAAACCCCTCGTCGAGAATTCTAATGCTTCCAGCGGTCGTTATGAAGTGGCTACAGATATCAAGCACCACTGCGGGGGCACCTTTCATCCCGGCAAATTGTTTTGCATCGCCACTCTCAGACACGGTGATCATCCGCTTCGTAGAAGCATCGAAGGGATGCTCAAAGATCTTTTTATACTTTGATCGCTCAGCAGGGGCGTTTAGTCCATATTTATCGGCCGCGATGAGCAACGCCGTTTCGGTAGGATCTCCGATGGCTCGCTTGTCTTTTTCGAGATCGGGATCAAATGAAGCTTCGTTACACAAAACACTCACTCGAAGGAGACGGAGGAACGCATCATTTGGCGATGCGGTTAGTTGGCTGTCTGAAAGTTTGATCACTTCACCATCAGAGAGCTGAAATTCCTGAACCGTCAGTCTATTTTCGGTCAGTGTGCCGGTCTTGTCTGTGCAGATCACCGAAGTGCTTCCAAGTGTTTCGACGGCCGAAAGTTTGCGTACGATCGCATTTCGGCGGGCCATTCGCATTACGCCGAGAGCCAAGATCAGAGTGGTAACGGCGGGCAGGCCTTCCGGAACTGCGGCAACAGCAAGGCTTATCGCTACTTCGAACATCAGCCAAAGATCGTCTCCGCGCAAATAGCCCGCAATCATGGTCGCGACGGCAACCACGACCACAATATAGACAAGCCACTTGCCCATCACCTGAAGTTTTAGTTCGAGAGGTGTTTTTCCCGGGGAAGTTTCATTCAATAAGCGGCCGATGCGGCCAATTTCGGTTTTTTCACCAGTGGCAGTCACAACCCCGAGAGCCCGTCCACGTACAATGTTCGATCCGAGGTATAACATCGATCGGCGTTCGGCAAGCGGAGCCGAAGCCGATACGGCACCACTCATCTTTGCAACCGGCAAGCTTTCACCCGTTAGTGACGATTCATCCGTATATAAATTGGCGGTCTCTACGAGTAGTGAATCAGCCGGAACGCAGTCGCCGGCGGTTAAAACGACAATGTCACCCGATACCAGATCGCTTGAATCGACGATCCGCTCACCACCTTCACGCCGAACACGCGCAAATGTGTGCGTCGCTTTCCGCAACGCATCGAGTGCTCGCCCCGCCTGCCACTCGATCGCAAAACCGATCAGAGCGTTTAGAACGAGCACCGTCAAAATAGCTACCGCTTCGAGCCGACTTTCGGTAAACCACGCGACGACGGCCGCAAATGCCAACAGCCAGATCACGATACTGGCGAACTGCCTCAGAAAGATCTGCCACCAAGCGGGTCCTTTGGAAGTCGCGATCGTGTTTGTACCGTCGCGCAACTGCCTTGCTAACGCTTCATTATTTGAAAGGCCTTTTGATGGGTCGACTTTAAGAAAATCTGTGATCTTATCTACCGAATAGGAATAGGGAGCAGCTGAAAGCGAATGGAGCGAATCTTCTTTTCGGAGAACGTTGTTGGAATTATTTATTCCATTATTTTTGTTTGACATCGTGATACGCGATCTCACCTATCGCATAGACAAAGAGCCTAATAACTCCATTTCCAGTCCCGAATCTCGGGCATGTCGTCGCCAAATTCGTTGATGTATTGACGATGCTCAAAAAGGCGATCACGCATTATTTGTTTGACATGAGATCCACCGTTTTTAATTTTTGGAACGCGGTCAACAACATCCATAACCAAATGAAAGCGGTCGAGGTCATTTAGCACGACCATATCGAACGGTGTTGTAGTGGTGCCCTCTTCCTTGTAGCCGCGAACGTGCATATTGTGATGATTGGTTCGGCGATATGTTAGGCGGTGGATCAGGGTTGGATAACCGTGAAAGGCAAAGATGATCGGCTTGTCAGTAGTAAAAATCGAATCAAAATCATCGTCGGAAAGTCCGTGCGGGTGGTCCGATTCCGGCTGTAATTTCATCAGATCGACGACATTAACGAAGCGGATCTTTAGCTCAGGGAAATTCTGACGGAGAATATCGACCGCCGCCAGAGTTTCAAGCGTCGGCACGTCGCCAGCACAAGCCATTACAACATCCGGCTCGTCGTTAACCCCACAGCCCGCCCATTCCCAAATACCGATACCGGACGCACAGTGCTTAGCTGCGGAGTCAATATCGAGATACTGGAGAGACGGCTGCTTTCCCGCAACGATGACGTTTATATAATTGCGACTCCGCAAACAGTGGTCTGTGACGGAGAGAAGCGTGTTTGCGTCGGGCGGAAGATAAACGCGAACGACCTCGGCCTTTTTATTGATCACATGGTCAAGAAAGCCGGGATCTTGATGAGAGAATCCATTGTGATCCTGCCGCCAGACGTGCGAAGTGAGCAGGTAATTCAGTGATGCGATCGGCCGGCGCCAAGGAGTATTGCGAGTAACCTTCAGCCATTTGGCGTGCTGATTGAACATCGAGTCGATGACATGAATAAACGCTTCATAACACGAGAACAATCCGTGTCGTCCGGTAAGCAAATAACCCTCAAGCCAGCCCTGACAGAGGTGTTCGCTCAAGATCTCCATTACGCGGCCATCGGGAGCCAGATGATCGTCAGTCGGAAGTATCGGCTGAACGGAAACCCGGTTCGTCGCCTCAAAGATGTCGCCGAGGCGATTCGATGCCGTCTCGTCCGGCCCCATGACGCGAAAGTTCTGTTTTGCGGCATTACTTTTCACAATGTCGCTTAAAAAATGGCCAGTAACGCGCGTTGCCTCCGCCTTTATCGTTCCGGGTTTTGGGACATCAACGGCATAGTTTCTAAAATCCGGCATTTTTAGATCCTTGAGCAACCGACCCCCGTTTGCGTGCGGATTAGCTCCCATTCGCCGCTCGCCTTTTGGCGCGAGATCTGCCAGTTCCGGGACTAACTTCCCTTCGTCATCAAAGAGTTCCTCCGGTTTGTAGCTGAGCATCCACTCTTCGAGCATCCTGAGATGCTCTGGCTTGGTCGCGAGTTCCGCCAGAGGTACTTGATGCGAGCGAAAGGAATTCTCAGTGGGCAGACCGTCCACAAATTTAGGCCCCGTCCAGCCTTTTCGCGAGCGTAAGACGATCATCGGCCATTGAGGGCGACCCGAAAAGCCGTCAATGCGAGCCTCTCGCTGAATTGCCTTTATTTCGGCGATCACGGTTTCCAAAGTCTCCGCCATGAGGGGATGCATGATGTCGGAGTCATGTCCCTCCACAAAGTAAGGCTTGTGACCGTAGCCGATAAGCAGACTGGTAAGTTCCTCGTCACTCAATCGGCCAAGAACCGTTGGGTTTGCGATCTTATAGCCGTTTAGGTGCAATATGGGCAATACCGCGCCGTCCCGAACGGGATTCAGAAATTTGTTCGAGTGCCAGCTTGCCGCCAATGCCCCAGTTTCGGCTTCACCATCTCCGATGACACACGCCGCGATCAGATCAGGATTGTCAAAAACGGCTCCATAAGCATGCGCAAGTGAATAGCCTAATTCGCCACCTTCATGGATCGATCCTGGAGTTTCCGGCGCTACATGGCTCGGGATACCGCCGGGAAATGAAAATTGCTTAAACAGCTTTTTCAGGCCGTCGGCATCTTGCGAGATGTTAGGATAAAATTCACTGTAGGTGCCTTCGAGATATGTGTTAGCAACGATCCCCGGCCCACCGTGTCCGGGCCCCGCTATATAAATGACATTAAGATCGTGTTCTTTGATAAGCCGATTGAGGTGAACATAAATAAAGTTCAGACCGGGCGTTGTTCCCCAATGACCGAGTAATCGACGTTTTACATGGTCGATCTTCAACGGCTCACGGAGCAGCGGATTATCTAGTAAGTAAATTTGACCGACCGAAAGATAGTTCGCCGCCCGCCAGTAAGCGTTCATCATCTGCATCAGATGATTTGATAGCGGCTTTAATTCTGTCTCCACAGTGATTCCCAACTAACGCAACGTGAAACGCCGATCGGCAAACTCGTACCTATGCGATCATCAACCGCACTTCTTGTTTAGACGGGACTTTGCCTGTCATTACGACCTTTTCGTCAATGACGATGGCTGGCATCGACATAATGTCGTATTACATGATATTCTGGATGTCTTCGATCTTTTCAATGTTGGCTTCGACACCTGTCTCGGTTAATGTTTCGCGAATGACCGCTTCGGTAAGTTTGCATTTCGCACACCCTGTGCCTAGGATCTTTATCGTTTTTATGTTTCGATTCTAAACGTTTTACGTTTACCTCTCTGTGCGTTGCATCACACCCGTCAGATCCGTTCCGGGTGCGACGGTGTTAAACACGGTCCCGAATTTCTTCACATTGTCGTGGAGCAACTCCAACCGCTGTTCGGATTCATCGGTATCGACAACGATCTTGTATGTGATCGATTCCAATCTCGGCGGCACGTCCTGTCTCACGCCTTCGATCCTGACGGTCACGCCTCGAAGCGAAAACTTGAGGATCGGCGTCACGCGTTCGATGCCCTTGATTATGCACGCCGTTATGGCCGCCAGTAACAGTTCGGCGGGATTGAAGGCGTCCGGGTTTCCTGCCATGTCCGTGTCAAGCCGGATCTCTGCTGATTTACATCTAGCCAGACTGCCGTGTTCGTCGACACGAGCGGATTCGACGTGAAACGTTAACTTATCTTTTTTGTTCTCCATATCATTCACAATAAACAAATATTACTAATCAAAACCAATATTCTCGGGCGTCGGTCCAGCACAGCAAAATTATGCTAGGCTCGATCTGAGTCGACGCTTGGTAGCTACCCTCAGTGGGATTCACAAGATCCAGTTAAAGAAATACCCAGAGACAATAATGCAGGTCGTGACTATGCCGAAAAAGATGGCGATCAGTTTGATGGTCATCACGTTTTTGAGCAGCATTGCCTCGGGAATCGACAGCCCGACGACTGCCATCATAAAGGCGAGCGAAGTCCCGATCGGGATGCCTTTGGTGACTAAGACCTGAATAACTGGAACGATCCCGGTCGCATTCGCATACATTGGGACACCGATAGCAACGGCAAGCAGGACGGCATACCACGTATCTTTGCCGATTTAAGCCTCAAAGAATCCTTCGGGAACATAGCCGTGCATTGCGGCACCGACCGCGATGCCGATGAGAATGTAGGGCGTCACGCTCTTTACGATACCGAGGGCCTCGCGGGCGATCTCGGGCAGGCGTTGGACAAATGTTTTCGGTTCGGCCACAAAGGCTTCGCGATCGGCTTCGGCTTCTTTCCAGAGTTTGTACACCCAATCGGTCAATAAATGTTCGGCTTGAGCCGATCCATTACGATGCCACTGACAACGCCAAGCCTTATGCCTGTTGCGACATGGATCACTGTAGTTTTTAGCCCGAAAACCGATAAGAATCGCAACAGCTACCTCGTTAACAAGCGGTGAAGTCACCAGAAACGCAAACGTCACGCCTAGCGGAATACCGCCCCGCACAAATCCAATAAACAGCGGCATGGACGAGCAGGAACAGAACGGTGTCGCCGCCCCGAACGTGGAAGCCAGCAGGTACTCGCCGCCATAGAGTTTGTTTCGAGAAAGGAATGAGCGTATTCTTTCTATCGGAAAGTAGGCATTCACAATGCCCATCACGAACGTGATCAAAAATAGTAGAATTGTGATCTTGATCGTGTCAAAGACGAAGAAATTGAGAGCGTCACCCAAAGCTGAGCCCTGTTCGATACCAATCATGCTATAGATCAGCCAGTCCGACAATGATTGAACCCAGTCAAACATACTTACTATAAGCATCGCCGCTCCGGAAACGCGCATCGGGAAGCCTAGTGCAACAAGCGGTGATCAGATCCGGGACATAAAGCGATCGCGTTTTACATGAACTAAGAAATCTGGATAATCGGAATTTCAGGTAAACCTTGTCATCCTGTTCCCTTTCGACAACCCTCTCAGTTCGGATCCCCGCACTTACATTCTTAACGATGCCGCTATGACCCGGTTTTGGTTCCTTAAAATCTGACCTCCTTGAAGTTGCAGTTGCGATAAAAACGATAACTACCACCGAAAAAATGATCAATTTAATGCTGTGCAATGAGAGTAATATTTTAATGAGTTTCACGATCTTGTCCTTTGATCGGACTCAGTCCGAGGCCGGAATGGCACTTGAGTTCCGAGTCGGTAGCAAACGGATTCCGAAATATTGTTGAGCATAATTGCGAATAAGCTCTCAGCTATATTTTCTCGCTATCTGGCGAATTTCTTGCACGAACCTTTTCCTATCCAAGAAAAGGGTGGCCCTCAATTCCATGATGAACCGTATTTGATAAGACGCCTTCGATCCTGCTAATTTGATTTGACGGTCCGTGGGCAATAACGACATAATTGCCAGCCTTAATTTGAGCCTCATATTCGATAATGCTGTTTTTTGGAATACCGAGGCCGTAGAGCCCTGCACCCAGTGCACTCAAGCCTCCAACGACGACCGCACCTTCGAGAGCTGCAATGATCCATCCGATGATTTGGCCGGCAAGCAGAACCGGACCAATTCCGGGAATAACAAAGAATGCCGAACCGAACAATAGACCCCATAAACCACCCCAGAAAGCCCCGCCTCGACCCCAGGCTTTCATCCGGTCGCCATTATTGTAGTAACCGATCACGTGTTCTTCGGTATGAAAGTCCTTGCCGACGATAGACAACTGCTTCATATCAAAGCCCGATCTCTGTAATTCTCGTACCGCCTTTTCCGCCTCTTCGTGGCTGTCGTAGACCGCTAGAACGGATTCGCGCTTGATCGTGAGTGCCTCTTGTACCTTTGCTTTAACCTGTCCTGCTTCTGTTTGCATTTTCACCTCAATAATCTATTCTCTATCCGAAACTCGCCAAGAGGCGTCATAGCGATTGAACCCTCCGCCATCTAATGCGTAAAACCCAACACACTAAAACTAATAAGACCAAGGTTATCCTTTTCTACGGCTACAGTTGGTGCTGTAGCACACACGATCAAAAGGTGAATAATCCTTGTGTCCTAAAATGCGGCGATAATTGAGCCCTTTATGACAACCGAAAACCCATCAAAGATATCTGTCTACGTTGAGCTCGCGGGAAATATCGCAGTACCAGTGGCATTTGTCGCCGCTGTAAACTGCGAAACTAGGACATTGCGATCTTGTTCCGGGGAGCCGCAAAGTTCCAGACATGACGGTCTCTGGATAAAAAAGGTTGCTGATCCAAAGAACACGCAACAAAGTATGACGGGTGGCGCCGTTCTACCCTGGTCGCTGACTAAATTTTCGCGGCCAGAGAAGTTACCCTAATCCCGCTCGGGGTTCTCAGAATCTCCCATAACAACGGATATCTCATGGGTTTGCCCGTCTTGGATCAAAGGAATATCCCCCGATGGTAATATCGTTCCATCAAGGCGAACCACTGCTACGCCGCTGCAAATGCCAGATGGGTTTTCTACCTTTATCTTAAATAGCGTTTTTTCCCGGCGATAGTTAATCTCAAAACTGCGCCAGCTTCGGGGAATACAGGGCTCAATTGTTAGAACGTCTCCCTGAAGATGAAAACCAAGTATCGATTCTAGTGCCGCGCGATACATCCAACTGGCTGCGCCTGTGTACCAGGTCCAGCCGCCGCGGCCGATGTGATTTAGTTCGTTATACACGTCACCCGCCACGACATACGGCTCGACCTTATATTTGTGAAGGCCCGCGCGTGTAGAAGCATGGTTGATCGGATTAAGTAAAGCGAAAAGTTCGCCGGCTTTGTCTCCGTCACCGAGCATTGCAAAAGCGATGACCGTCCAGATCGCGGCGTGAGTGTATTGTCCGCCATTCTCACGAACACCGGGAAGGTAGCCTTTAATATAACCGGGATTCACAGGACTTTTATCGAAGGGCGGCGTAAACAGAAGTATTAAGCCGTCGCCACGCCGTATCAAATATTCGTCAACCGATGCCATTGCGCGCGCTGCCTGCTGCGGGTTCGCCCCGCCCGAGATAACGCTCCAGGACTGCGCGATGGAGTCGATCTTGCATTCCTCGTTTTCAGCTGATCCAAGCGGGGTGCCGTCGTCAAAATATGCTCGGCGAAACCAATTTCCGTCCCAGGCGTTCTTCTCAAGGGCGCTTTTCAGATCTTCCGCATGTTTAAGATATATTGCGTTTCGATCTTCTTCGCCCCGGACCTTACAAAAGGGCGTGAACTCTTTTAGTGTGTTGATCAAAAACCAGCCGACCCAGACGCTTTCGCCCAGTCCCTTGTTACCAACGCTGCTCATCCCGTCGTTCCAGTCGCCTGATCCCATTAGGGGCAATCCGTTTATGCCGGTCGCGAGACTATGGTCGACGGCTCGGGCACAGTGTTCAAACAGGGTCGCGGTTTGCACGGAAGTTGTCGGCTTGGTGTAAGAGTCGTCCTGTCCTTCAACAAGCAACGGAGCCTCAACAAATGAAACCATCTCGTCGAAGACTAACTGATCGCCTGTAACATTGACGTAAAAGCTTGCGACGAATGGCAACCATAAAAGGTCATCTGAGAAACGTGTGCGAACACCCCTATCCGATGGCGGATGCCACCAATGCTGCACGTCGCCTTCTTCAAATTGATGGGCCGCAGCGAGCAGGATCTGCTCACGAGCTATCTCGGGCTTCGTATAAACTAACGACATTACGTCCTGCAATTGGTCGCGAAACCCAAAAGCCCCGCCGGATTGATAAAATGCGGAGCGTGCCCAGACGCGGCAAGCGAGTGATTGGCACAAGAGCCAACGGTTTACTATCGTATCTAGAGACGCTTCTGGGGTACGCACTTCGATCGCACCTAGCAGATCGTCCCAATAAGCCGTGACGGCGGCGAATGACTCTTTAACAGTGTTCAGTGCCGTAAACTTTTTAACGGTCTTTTCTGCTTCCTCGTTCGATTCGCATTCGCCTATCAAAAATACGATCTCCCGTACTTCGTCGGGTTCGAGTTCGATCATTGTCTGCAGTGCAGCGCAAGGATCCAGGCCGGCACCAATACGGCCCGACAACTTTTCGCGTTTCAGGGCAGCGGGATCTTCCAGGCTCCCGTTTCGGCCCACAAACTCCTTTCGATCGCACGTGAACGAGGTTAATTTCGCGCTCGTCGCAACAAAGGCAACGCGTCCGGCAAACTCATTATTGTATGGATTCCGTGCGCGGATAAAGCTGTTTGTGTCGTCGATTACGGTAATAATGAACGGCGCCGTTTGGCTGCGGTCAAAACCCAGGACAAGTTCACTGTAGCTCGTAATGGATAACTTTCGCCTGCGGCCGGTTCGATTGTGGAGCCTCAACAGAGATATCTTTACGGTTGCATCGAGCGGAACAAATTGAACGAGCTCCTGGGAAATACCATGGCGCGGATGCTCAAAGATGGTGTAGCCCTGACCATGTTTGATCGTATACGGTTCCGATTCCCGAATTGGTAGGGCTGTGGGTGTCCAAACCGACCCCGATTCTTCATCTCGCAGGTAAATTACTTCGCCGGGCGGATCGCTGACGGCGTCGTTGGACCACGGCGTGAGTCTATTTTCGCGGCTGTTTACCGACCACGTAAATCCCGATCCCGTTTCCGAAACCTGAAAACCAAACTCGCTGTTGTTAGCGATCACATTCAGCCAGGGAGCCGGTGTCCATTGCCCGTCACCCAAAACCGTGACATACTCCTTGCCCTCCTGACCAAATCCACCGAGGCCATTAAAAAAGGATAGTTCTGGCTGCGGCGTCGCTGGTTCAGGATAGTGTCGATTCGGACTTTTGGCGACAAAAGGCCTCGGCAAAGATGTCTCGACGGTTTTACGTAAAAGTTCGTCTTCCAGGCCGCCACGCTCGCCCACGATAACTACACGGGCAACAACATGGAGAAGAATGCGGTCGGCTTCTGGTATTTGATCCGTTCTTCTTAGAAAGATCCCTCCGGTTTTATCCAGCAGATTCGCTTCGCCGCTCGTACGGACAATTCTTGTCAATTCATCCTGAAGCGTCTGCATATAGCTCTGCGCGTTGTCATTAAGGATGACCAGATCAAAGATTAGCCCCTTCAGCCGCAAATATTCGTGAGCATTCAGCATCTGACGGGCAAGCGGCAGGTCTTCGGCACGGTTGATGCGAACAAGAACGACGGGTAGGTCGCCCCCGATTCCATACGGCCAGAGGTCCGACTGTGCTTTGGTATTTAGTTTCAAGACACCCGGACGGGATCGGAGGGTAACATCTGTGTAGAGGATGTGAGCGGCAAGGCGCTGAAATAAATATGCACTCTCCGGCTCAATGTTCAAATGGCGCATTTCGACCTGTGAACGCGTCCACGCCAATGTAGCTTCACGATCGAAGATGCTAACGTCATGATATTTATCGGCAAGCCGCAACGCCTCGTCATGCGAGGCCGCGACCGCCGTTGAAAATGTCACGCAAGCCGTTTCGCGGGGCTCGATACGCATGCAGCATCGCAATGAAAAGATCGGGTCCAGCACCGATCCCACTGTATTTGAAAGTGGGCGGTTTTCTATTACAGCCCTCGGCCCGCGAGTATCATGTCCACGTCCCAGGAACCGGGCCCGATCGGTTTCATACTGGACGGCTCCTACGGTTTCGGCGTCGGTCGCGATCGTGTGTATTGCCCAGATAGGTTCATCCGTTTCGGCCCGCGGACGCCGTTTGGCGATGAGGGAATTTTCGTCGGAATTAAACTCCGTTTCAATAGATAGGTTGCTGAACGCAGGATGCGCGGCATCGGCTTTTGGCGGTGCCAAAACAATTTCCGCGTAACTTGTGACCTCTATCTCTATCGCTTTTGACGAATTATTGGTAACTGCAACACGCCGAATTTCGGCGTTGTCTTCGGGTGAAACAATTATTTCTGTGCGTGTGTCGGTATGGCCGTCACTTCTTTTGATCACCGCTTTATCTTCGGAAAAGGCTACTTCGTAAAATTCCGGCTTACGGCCTAACGGCTGATAGCCGCCCGACCAAACGTCTCCGCTTTCCACATTACGCAAATAGACGAAACTGCCCCAAAGATCTCGTGTAGTATCTTCACGCCAACGCGTTACGGCAATATCCTTGTGCGTTGAATAACCGGCCCCGGAGGTAGTTACCATAACGGAATATATGCCGTTGGACAGAAGCTGAACGCGCGGCGTAATCGTGTTGGGGGTGTTGAAAACCCGTGTCACCCGTCCGGAAAGTTGCCGAACCACACGCCCCGACAGCACCTCTTCGGCACGCGGATGAGAGGCCGGAGCTCCGTGTGGAATCCGCTCCTGCAGCAGTAACTCAGTTGCTTTAACGAGAGGTTCGGAATGGAAACGTTCCTGTATGACATTGGCGTGAACCAGATTGTTAAGCGCAACTAGGATCATTCCCTGATGATGGGCCATGTATGCCTTTACGATCGCAAAGGTTTGATCATGCGGCAGGCGTTCCGTCGTGTAATCGATAGATTCGTAAAAGCCGAAACGGGCGAGCATCCCATTTGTTGCGAGATGGCGAAGGTTGTTCATCGCTTCGTTCGGAGAGATCGCTGCGGCCAGTGCGGTAGCGTAGGGAGCAACGACTAGATCTTCACTCAAACCACGTTTTAGTCCCAGTCCCGGAACACCAAATGCCTGATATTGGTAATTTAGTTGTAGATCCCGGGCATTGAACGCACACTCCGAGATACCCCATGGAACGCTGTTCTTCGCACCATACTCGATCTGTCTTTGCACGACGGCCTTGTAGATCTGACTTAGTAGCGTCTCTTCATAGTCGTGCATCACGAGGAGCGGCATCAGGTATTCGAACATCGTGCCGGTCCAGGAGACTAGTGCACGGCTTGAGTCTACCGGGGTCAGTGATCGCCCCAGGCGAAACCAATGTTCCTGCTCGACCTCGTCCTTCGCAATGGCGACAAAACTGGCTAACCGAGATTCGGAGGCAAGCAGATCATAAAACGAATTGTCACGCTTTTCCTTGTCCACGTTGTAACCGATGACAAACACCTTTCGTTCCTCATCCAGAAGAAAATCAAAGTTCATTTCTTTGACGATCTCTGAGCTTTGCGAAGCGTAGGAATTCAGATTTGCCAGCGTCCCGAGGGCCGATTGCTCGGCCTTCTTGACCTTAGACATCAGAATCTTGAGAGCGTTGTCTGCGGCGTCAAATCCTGTTCCGCCTACCTTCGAACTCTCGATCTCCAATGTAATCCGGGAGAGTCGAAGCAAAATGCCCTCGTAAAGTTCGGGGAGTTGAGATAACGAAGGGAATAGATTTAAAAGATCCGTTAGTTCCCTCCATTCCTGCTGAATTGAGGGAAAATCACGGTCGATTATCTGGGACAATTTGGAAAAGTCCTTTTCCTGCCAGGGAATAAAAGTTTTGATGTCCCGGAGAAATGTCTGAGCTTGATGCGATAGATCCGACGACCAGAATCCTAACTCGTTAAAATGTTTGCTGCCGTGTTCCAGAGTCAGAGCCCGTGTGATATCCCCTATGACCTCGATATGAGATATCAGGGATTCCAGCAATTTTACCCAGGCATCAGGTGTTTCTACCGGTTGATTTTTTAACAGTCGGAGACTGGCGTCGATCTCCGAATGAAGCTGTTTAATGCTAACCCCTTCGGTACGCCGATTGACTACCCCCATCTGATTTGCTTCTTCACGCATCATTTGGAGTGAATCGGCGAGTCCTTCCATTACGTGCGTGTCGAGCAAATTACGATTCAAGATCTCCATAACGGCTTGCTTGACGGCCAGCAAGTGACCGGCGAGATTCCCGCTGTCCACACTGGAAATATAGCGAGGGGCAAGTGGCGCGAGCGTTTCAGTGTTATACCAGTTTAGGTAGTGTCCGCGGACTTTTTCGAGCTTTCCAAGCGTGGCAAACGTAAGTCCTAGTCTTTCGGTCAACTCAAGCGTGCCTATATAACCAAAATCATGAGCAGAAATTGTCGACAGCAGCAAAAGGCCAATATTTGTGGGCGAAGTGCGGTGAGCGATCTTCGGCTGCGGGTCTTCCTGAAAATTGTCAGGCGGCAGCCAATGCGACTCGTCACCAACAAACGTCTCAAAAAAGCGCCACGTTCGCCTGGCTATCATTCTTGCCAGTTTTATCTGCTCATCGTTTAGGGGGCGCCGTATGTTTGGCGGACGTAGACTTACCCGATACGCGATTAGAGGCGAAACCATCCATAGAAGTAAGAATGGAGCGGCGATCAGCAAAACTGAGGGATGAAACCAGAGAACCAGTATGAAGCTGACGATGGATAAAATAATCGCGACTCCCATTGATCGCAGGTAAGAAGCGGGGTCGTGTTTCGTATCAACCTCGCTTTGCGCGGCCGTCTTCCACTCGAGCAGATTCTTTTGGGATATCAGTACGCGATATAGAGTGCGAATGACCGCGTCAGAATTCGAATATGCCTGATAAGCCAGCACGGCAAAGACGATCAATACCTGCTGTGTGTTGGTCTTTACATCGCCCAAAACACTCCAAAAATGACTCGTCCACGGAATACCCCGGGGATGCGTCATTATATTGGTCTGCAAATGAGCGTAAACGGGAAAGGCTAAAACGAAGACGATGAAGGACGTCCACCATAAGGCAGGCCCGGGCATTAGGGTCCAAATGGTCAGAAGCCACAAAAAAATGGCGGGAGCTACCAGGCTACGACGTAGATTATCGAGAATCTTCCAACGCGAGATTACAGGCAGCTCGTTCCGCATATTCTTACCTTCGCCGTTCTTGACCCACGGCATAAGCCAGGCCGCAATCTGCCAATCGCCACGAACCCAACGATGCGAGCGCTTTGAATATGTATCAAAATGCGTCGGAAAATCGTCGAGCAGTTCGATATCGGTTACTAAACCACATCGAGCATATAGACCCTCGAAGAGGTCATGGCTGAGGACGCAGTTCTCGGGCACCCGGTTTCTCAACGCTGCTGAAAAGACGTCGACGTCATAAAGCCCCTTGCCAGTGAAGCTTCCCTCACCAAATAGGTCTTGATAGATATCCGAAGAGGCAGTAGTGTATGGATCAATGCCCGTATTTCCAGAAAATATCCGGGCAAAATAAGACCGGGACGCACTTGTCAGCGAGATGCTGACCCGCGGCTGCAAAATGCCAAATCCTTTAGTTACCCGCTGAAGACCCTCATCAAAAAAGGCCCGATTTAGCGGATGGGATGCAATGCCGATGAGTTTGCGGGCCGAATCACGCGGCAGTTGGGTATCTGAATCCAGAGTTATTACGAATTTTGTTTTTCTAAGGAGCTCTTCTTCCGCTGTTACGATCGTGAAGCTGGTATTTTGGCTACCACGAAGCAATCCATTAAATTCTTCGAGTTTTCCGCGTTTACGCTCCCAGCCCATCCATTTTTGTTCGCTTTCATTCCACAGGCGTCGACGATGGAAAAGGTGAAATTTCTGACCATTGGTCTGTCTATATTTTCGATTTAAATCTGCGATTCCAGCGTTTGCGGATTCTAGAATTGCCGCATCTTCCATCATTTCTTCAGTCGCGGCATCTCCAAAATCACTGAGCAGGGCAAAATATATGTTGTCGTTATTATTGGCCAGGCTGTAAACCTCGAGCTTTTCAAGCATGCCGGCAACACTCGATTCGTTTGTTAAAAGAGTGGGAATCACAACGAAGGTTTGAGCGTCGGCCGGTATCGCTTTGGAAGTCTCCATTTGAGGCAGAGTCCGCGGTGGGATCAATAGAGTGAAATCCCAGTTCAGAATGCTCAAGGCCATTTCACTCGCCGGGATCAAAGACATTAGGGCAAAGAACACGATAAGCGGCAAACCCGCTCCAAAATGCCATGCAACGGATACTAGCAAGGTGACGGTTAAAACTGTCAAAAATGCTGCAGAACCAAGGTAGGCAAATGCAGGAAACTTGAGGATAAGGGAGACCAGCTTTTCAGAGAATTTATAACGGTAGGCAAATTCCTTTTCGAGGATTGCCACACCCTTATCTATCAGAAAATAGCCGATATGAGATTCTCTCAGATCCTGAGCGTGTGTCGGAAGTGCTGCGGCAGCCAGTTCAACAACTTTGTCCGCAACCGTTAACTCGTCTGTTTTCGTCCGTTTCGCGATCCTCTCAATAACTTTGCGGTAACGGTCACGCGTGGCAAAGTTCATGTCCGAATAGACTTCGGCAGGATCCGTTTGGAGCAGTGGGTCGATCAAACTGACATTCTCAAAAAAAGTGTTCCAGTCGATCGTTGAGAGCAAACGCATACTCGTGATGGCATTTCCGATCGTGACCTGGGTGGTAGCCTGACGCTGATATTCCGCATCAACAATCTCGTGTATGCTCGTCCCTTGTTTATTGAGCCGATCTGACAGCCATTTATATCCGGCAGCAATTAAAAGGTCCTGATCGCGTAATTGACGGGTGAACTGCTCCACATACGCGCTTCCGAACGTCGTTCTTTTGCCCAACCTTTTTTTCAATAATGGCAAGACTTCATTCGGTCGCGTGTTAGCGAGTTCCAACAATTCATCCGCGAGATCGTCAGCTTCTTCACGCTCTTCGCGTGCGACAACGATGAGTTGGGCCAATCTGCGCAGATTTTCTACCAATGCAAAGCGGAGCGTGATCGCGACCGCCCATAATTCACCGATCGTTAACGGTGTGACCGCCTGATAAGCTCGAAGAAATCTAGCAAGCGTGTCAACCTCGAGTCGGCTGTCAGTGTGGGCGATGATCGACATGGCGACCGCATATATTCGCGGAAACCCGGCAAACTCTCCTTCCGACAGTTTTGGCAGCTCACGATAGAAACCAGCGGGAAGATCCTCTTGAATCTCACGCAGTTGTTCCTCAACAATGTGAAAGTTGTCCACAAGCCACTCTGCTGCCTGAGATACTGCTCGTTCTTCACGAATAGCATTAGCCAGAGAATAGTAGGCCGCAATCAGCACCTCGCGATTATCTTCAAGTCGTGGGTGTAATTTCTGAAATCGTTTAGGGAAGTCAACCGATTTATGCTCGTTCGCCAGAATGGCCGCAAACTGTTCTAGGCGTTCGACGCTATAGAGCTCACCGCGAATCGGATCATAATTCTCGTTTTGATTAAAAATATTCTTAAAAAAATCGGACTTCGAAAAAGATAGCTTCGCCATGTTCTTTTTATTTTTTTAACTCAAACCTTCCGGATTCCTAACTTGACCCAATAGCAAAAAGCGGGTGGTTCAGGTTTAACCCTAAATCACCCGACGAGGCCGCGTTCCCTACAGCAAAGTAATGCGGCACTCGCCGCGTCCCTTAAAACCCGTCATCCCCGCTCCGCCCGACTTTTCAGTGATACTAGGCGCCGGGGATAGTGAAGAGACTTTAGATAAGGCTATTAGAAAACCGAGGGAATGTTTGTGTGCTGTCGTACATTCAGCAGAGTTATAGAGGAGTGTGTGATGTGGGCGGCTTCGCTAACGTTCGCGGCATCCACCGCCAGAGCAAAGCGTACGATCGTTTTCCCATTTAAAGATAAGAGCTTCAATGCTACCGAGTTTAAGTCCTCTAAAAAGAATATCTTGCACAAACACCCGACGCCTCGATCAATTCAAGCATATATGCGACTATGATCGGCTTTGCTCATTTCGATGGTTTGCCCGTACTCGATAAGCAAAATGCGGTCGGCTTGTTGTGCCAGCCGGTCGTCATGGGTGATCATCACAAACGCAACACCTCTTTCTCTGTTCATCTCCCGCATCAAACTAAAAACTTCTTCACCTGAATTTCGATCTAGGTTGCCCGTTGGTTCATCAGCCAGAATGATCTTAGGAGAATTTGCGAGCGAGTGGACGATTGCGCATCGCTGGTTTTGGCCGCCACTCATTTCATCTGAATATTTATGGTCTGCTCGCTTTATCCAACTCGGTGCAGAAGTTCCAGAACTCGCGCAGTTTGCTCATTGTTGGGTTCCCCGTGCCGAATTGTGATCGGCATCAATGCATTTTCAAGACAGGTAAACTCATTGAGCAAATAGTGGGACTGAAAGATAAATCCGATCTGTTCGCTTCGGAGGTGAGCCAAACCGTCTTCGTCAAGATCCGAAATATCGATGTTATTTATGAATACCTTTCCGGCAGTCGGAACGTCGAGAGCACCCAGAATGTTTAGCAGGGTTGATTTACCGCGACGCCACCGATTGCCTATCAAACCCCTTCCTCACTGCCTCCCGCCTGAACTCATTGTCATATTTCTTAATGATTTCCAGAGAATCGAAAAGGCGGAATTCGAAATTTCACGTCTGAACCCAGAACTATTCTTAGAAATTCTTTATTTCCTTACCAAAGATATCCAAGTATGTCGTGGCGTTCGCATCGTCTGCTACCGAAGGAGATCGTTGCGGCTTTTCGAGATGGTCAGAAATGACCTTTTAAGACATTTCCGATCAAAATATCACAATCTATTTCAAGCAAAAATAAGTGGACACGGCCAATGATCTTAACCGTGTCCAAGCGTTAGATCGCCTACGATCTGCAGAATTCGGGGAGTGAAGCGGTAGCGTCTCGATGTGATCGTGAAGGTCAACGTTACTCCGTTCGGTACATTGGTAAATGAGAAAATACCGAACGAACTCGTGGTCGTGGTTCGACGAACACCCTGAGTATCTATGATCGAAACCCGTGTGTTCCGCAGAGCGATCCCGGTCGGGGTCACGACACGGCCTGAAACCGTAACGCCCGAGGCTAGTTTGCTGATGAAAACATCTGAGGCTCCACCGACGTTTGGTGCCTGTATAGGACTGGCTGTCGGGAAATTGACCGAGGCTGTCCGGCCGAAAATGTAAGAGTTCCCAAACGAATCGATGGCTATGTCGGCGCCCGAGTCGAGGCCTTAAAGAAAGCATCCGCCGTTGAGGAAACGGCGGCGGCCTCTGGGGTGTTGGAGTTACCCGTGGACGGAAGATAATCGACGGTACGTTGATTAAAAGTATTGTTAAGAAATTCCTTTACAAGGTTGGGAAACTCAGTGTCCCACCAATCGATGAGTCCCGGCCAGCGCGCAAGTCCCGATTGGTTTGTGTACCGAAGCAATTTTGGTTACTTGCGTAAGATTCAACTCATCCGTCGACAGGCCCGTTGGACTTAGACCAAGCCATTACCAATCTTTGAATGAAAGTAGTGGAGAGAAAGTGGATAGAATATGATTTTGTTTTTCCTATTTATTGCATTTAATAGACTTACAGTCTTATTAGGCTCCGACCCTCGGTACCACATTCTTGGAGATACGATAACCGGCGCTCAAGCCGGTTTTTTTGGAGCTAAAATTGAGATGAATTTTTGATCCAAACCCGAATTTTCCCGATTTTCCCCCATTTCCTGCAAAATGCCCATTTTTACTGACTTTGGTCAAAGGACTTTGCCTGATTGTTCACACGAAAACCGGAGATTGGTAAAGTAATTCCCGAGATTGGTCGAACGTGTTTTGAGACTGGAAAACATCAATTTTCGGGGCGCACCGATGCCAAATTTGATGAATTTCGATTCGCCGTCGAATCTCTCTCGATGGGTACTAAGATGGGGATAAGATGGGAAGCGTGCAGAAAATAGAGTCAGTCGCCTTAAAGTCCTTCTCAATTCAAAATTCGACATTCAAATTTCTGCATTGCTTCCCCCACTGATCCCGGAACTTCAGGTGAGAGATGTGCCAAAAAGGAATTTGTAAGACGTTTAACTATTGACTTACTTTTTATGCTCGTGCTACGATTTTGTTTAGGTGGTAAATATGGAAACAACATCTACAACCAAGGGCCAGGTGGTGATTCCCTCAGCCGTTCGTCGCAAGTTGGGCATCAAGGCTGGCACGCGGTTCAGCGTCGAAGTTAACGAAGAAAATACGCAGATCATCCTCACGCCTATCACACGCGAATACATCAAGAGCATGGCCGGAAAGTTCCGTGATCTGCCGCTTATTGAGGATCTGGAGCGAGAGCGTCGGTTGGATAGGGAGCGTGAGGACCGCAAGTTCGATAACCTGCTCGGAAGATGAAAACTCGCCAAACCATCGTATTCGATTCGTGGCCGATGATGGCGTATCTTCAGGGCGAGCCGCCCGTTGACCGGATAATCGACATCCTCGCCGATGCTAATGATCGCGGCGATACCTTATTAATGTCTGTCGTCAATGCAGGCGAGGTCTGGTACTCCATCGCGTCGCGCCGTGGTCCCGAAGCGGCCGATAGTGCTATCGCGATCATCCGCAGCCTCGGTATCGAACTCGTCGACGTCGATTGGGAAACCACCCAGATCGCCGCCCGCTTCAAAGCCAAAGGCGGCATCTCCTACGCCGACTGCTTCGCCGCCGCCCTCTGTCTCAGAACCGCGAGCCACAGCGACCGGACCTCCTGCGTCCTGCTCACAGGCGATCAAGAGTTCAAACGCGTCGAAGACGAGATCACGATCACCTGGCTCTAGACCTTATTTCCTTTCCTAATTCGTTATTCGTTTTTCAACATTCTGCATTTCCCGGCCTACACTGATACAGGAACTCCGGATTCGCGAGGTACCGAAATGAGTGAGCACATCGTCAAAGTCACGTATACCGAAGAGTTGATCCGTTCGGCGGCCAGGTCTTATTGGAGGCGGGGCTTCGGCAATGCTGGGCTGATCGCGCTTGGCTTGGTTGGTTTTTGGTGCCTTGTGATGGCGTGGCTTCGGGTAGATTCGTGGATACTTAGCTTCTTCGCAGGTGCGTGGGTCATCTGTCTAGTGGTCGTCGTCGTCATATATGTCGGCATCCGCAACCGAGGGTTAAATATCTATCGCAAGATGGACAATAAAACCGCGACGTTCACCTTCACCGAAACAGGCATCGCTATCGAAGCCGACAACGGCAAATCCGAAATTCCGTGGAAGACGATCGATACTGTGATCCAGTATCCCGATCAATGGCTCTTCAGCATCTCCAGCAGCTACCTCACCCTCCCAACCGCCTCTGTAACGACCGAAACCAAAGAGTACATCCTCGCCCACTGCCCCAAAACCAAATGACTGGATACCTATAGGTCGTTCGTCATCCGAAATTCGACATGCAATATTCTGCATTTTGTTTCCCTCCACTGATCCAGGAACTGCGGGTAAAGGAGGTTCGAAAAACCAGGAATAGGGCTTTAAGAATATTCTCTGCGAATTTGCTGGGAACATAGGCAATAGTCGACGCATAATAACTATGTCGAAAGGCTCTTTAAACCTGGGTCAGGTTTAGCGATTGCAATTTCGTACGACTAACAACCGTACTCATCTGACAACGGTAATTATGAGGATGAATAAGCCTAAATGTAAAATAGAATCTCAACTGCCTTATGCGACGCTATTACTCATCGCGAAATCGTAATCGGACACTGGACATAGGCGCCGTATATCTCAAAGTGGACGACTTATATACATTCTTTGAACAGAAGCAATATTTTAAAGAAAAATTAGAAATAAGTGGTAACTCGGTACCCGAGACCGCCCGCCGTTTAGCAAGTTTGGCACTACAGTTTTGTCCTTTTCCCATTAAAGCTTGGCCGGAGGGCCTAAAGACTGAGGATGCCATATTTGATCTGCTGGAATTTCTTTTCGATCATATATCGAAACCCGGTGAATTAGTGTCGATGAGTAACGAAGGTTATCAATATTACGACTTCATAGACTATGACGAGGCACAAGGCAAAAAGGAGTTTCGAGAACTGGCGAATTCCTTCCTTTGCGATTACCGGGATGGATATGAAATTTCAGCGGAAGGGCGAATTCTGAGCTTAGACCCGGAACTTGGTGGTATTCTAAGCGCCGAAATCATACCCTATAACAAGGTCAAGGTTGACGATAAGGTCCGCCTTGCGATTCTAAAGTGGCGCAACCGCCATTTGGATTTGTCACAGCGAAAAGACGCAATCCGTGAATTGGCCGATGTCTTTGAATGGCTGAAAAAATCGGGCGACCTCGGGAAAGTTTTTTCAACTAAGGACGATTCTGATCTATTTAATATTGCGAACAATTTTCATATTCGTCACCACAACCCAGCTCAATCCTCAAACTACGACGAAAGAATTTGGTGTTCATGGATGTTTCATTTCTACCTCGCATCTTACCATGCGCTTGTTCGACTTTTAATTCGAAGGGCCGAGGCAGCTTCTAATGGGAAGGGCGTGGCGATGTCATAAATTTCTGTAGCATCACCGAATTCGAAGTGAGTCTTTAATTCAAAAGTGGAGTCTATTCTGTTGCCTTTTCAGGACAGCTACCCTGTCAATCGATGGTGGCACTGGTTTAAAAGTGTCGTCAGTTCTAGTCAATGAGTATTTCTTGGATTGAAACGCACGGAGGCTCTTGTAATCGATTTCACCAACTAAAATAGTATTATTAAGTCCGCCTTTGAGTTTTAGCAAATCTTTTTTGACTGTCGACGACGGTTGAGTAAGCCTCGAGTCCCCGAATTTGCTGTTGTTAACCTGAGCGACATAACAGTGAATATCTCTGCTCAACGATTCGACGATATTTGAAAAATAACTTACGTCGGCGTTCCACTCGGAAGCAACGATCAGATCCACTTTTGACTGAAACAGTGTCCGATGGGATATGTCAGCCAGTTCTATGCAGTAATATGGAGCAAGGTACAGACCGCGCCAATTAATCAAATCGTATCGAAAGATTTCGGGTTTAGGGATCGTTAATCCTCGTCCATGGACTTCTAACATTTCTTTCGGGGAATAGTGGTTTTTTAGGCGCAATAAAACGACGCAATCATTTACCCCACGCCAAGTGAAGGGAACCAATGTCAACAGAAGGTTGTGCGAGATATTATTGGCGACCCAGTGTTCCAGTCCGGCAACAACAAGTATTTGATGCTGAGCCGAGAATCGAGCCAAATCATGAGCCCAAGCATAGGGCACGGAACATTCTGGTAAGAGGACTGCTTGAACGTTTTCAACTCTCGATGCTTTCAGGAGTTTTGAAAGCACATCATAACGTGCAACGTCGAGCTTAGGTTTTCCTTCGATACTTGCGAGGAAATTCGACTCATCAAGACTCATATTTGCAAACGAAATACGAGGCTTTGCGGTGAATTGATTCTCTAGATCAATCTGAAATTCGCGAATCGAGAAGTCCCCTGAAGATCCTAAAAATGACTGAACCGGAACGGGATTGCTTACAAATAGATTTTTTCGGCGTTTTTCAGCGGATTTTCCGGGAATGCGCCCCGTGTGCATGCGATTTATCCTTTCATAGATTTCAAAGGCCCTGTCGAGGTAATAATTTGATTCTCCAAAAATCGCTGAACGTCCGCAATCATCAGTATTGTTTGCGGGAGTGCACGTATTCTGCATCACGTCAGCGTTTGCAGTGGACAGACAACATTCCCAAAAATGGACTGGTCGCGGCGATGTGTCTAGGAACTTTTGCGAGAAGCTGAAAGGCGATCTCCTCATTTTTCACTCCCATGGAATAGTGGCTCCGCAAGGTTTAGATCAAGTTCTTCGGCTGCCTCGGTAAAGCTTAGTAAGGGTTGCGTTACATAGTTATGCCGGACCATATTACTACGCCGGTACCTAAGAACGAAAGATTCGTCAATCTCGATGCCATATTCTTCAATGGGACTTCGTACAATCGTATGCCATGGAAATCGCTCAGTTTGCAAGGAAATCTTTGTTCGTCGACTGATTTCCGGATGTTCTGCTACAAATTTTGGATTAAGACTCAAAGCGAGTTCGAGAGATGCAAAAAGATGTCGAATCAAGGATCTTTTTATCAGCTTGAGAAGACGAGGCGGGTTAGATGTCACGAGATAGATTTTGTCTATCTCTCCCAGCGTATGGGTGAAAAAATTTACAAACCCTTTTCTGTCGTTAGTTATGATCAATAGAGTAAAAACCTTCTCCCACGAGCGATAAAAAATCAAGGTGTTAAGCCCTTGAAAAAGCTTAACAATCTTGCTCGATTCAATTTTTTTCTCCTTGCCACTTCTTCTAAGCGCCGCAAAAATCGAATTCGCTAGGTACACGCTCATACCATATCTATTTTCTTTATAATCTTTAAGGGTCCGGATTTTCCCCTCCGAGTCATCAAAGATTAGGTGATAGGCTTGCTTCTCAAAATACTCTTCCATCAACGCGGAGTCAGGAAGATCTCTAAACTCACTCGATTTAATGCGTAATTCGTGCTTAAGCTTATCCAACGCAGCAATTGACTGAGTGTGATCGAAGAAGAATAGTAGGGTCTTATCTGGCTGTACTGAACAGCCGTCCGCGCAGCCGAGTTTAAACCGTCTGTCATCCGCGTTTTTTGTTCCAACTAATGTAACTAAAGGGTAGAGAGTCCTTAAAACATACCGTTCTAGTTCAGATAAATCCTCCCATGAAAAATCCACAACATCATCATTTTTAGTGGTCTTTGTATAATTTTCAAAGCTGAACTGCGACCCTTGGCATCCGACGTTGCTATCTAAAGCCAAGTCCGGATTCGAAATCACAATTAGAATGTCATCCACATACCGTCCATAGTAGAGCGGGCGCAAATTGCTTACGACTGCATCATCAAAATTTCTCAAGTACCAATTCGCTATGACATATGACGAATTTAGCCCAATCGGCAGAATTATTCGGTCATTATCTTGAATTGAAAATTCACCTGAATCAAGCTCTTTTAGCTTTTGATTGAATCGAGAGTGGATCTCCTTAAACAAACCGTGGAGGAAATCGTTCTCAGGAATGGAACACGCCTTTTCAATCTCACTAAAATTGATTGAAATTGAATAGAAATAATTCTTAACATCCAGACTTAAGATTGCTATGTTTTCGCCTTTAGCTAAACGTTCGCTCGCCTCTCGCATTCCGTCATCCCGCCATTTTTGGTATTGACGAAAGTACGGTTTGAACAAGGCAGTTCCACCCACTAACTCGGCTGTTCTGTCGACTGTTGAAACGCCCTCGGAGCCATCACTTGCGGTCAGAATCAACCGATTTCCAAGACAATGCGGGGAAAGTAGCCGATCAAGTTTATATCCGTATCTCATTATCCAAAGTGTAGCGACAATGTGAAGCTCAACCGGTAACTCGGCGAAGATCGTGGTCCGCGTTACCTCGTATTTCGAACTTATACGTTGATTAGTGACAAAGTTACCTAGCTCTTTCTCGCTACTATGGGGGGCGACTACTTTCTTTGGATATGCGGTTGCAGAGATTTGATTTAAAAAGAAGTTAAAGAACTCCCCGCCCACCTCAGCAGACTCAAGAGCCTTTTCGATTATGTCGAATTTCTTTAGAAAATTCAGTTCTTTTTCTGAATCATCTTCAAGTCCGTAAATCTCGGGAAATGAAGGGGTTGATCTATCATTTAGTCCGGTTTCAAAGATTGCGATCTGTCGACGCTGAATTACCTCATTCAAATCATAATAAATTTGCTTTTTATACTTGAAATAAGCGGTTCTAACGTCGCCCCATTCTTCCGGCTGATATTTTAACTTCAATCTTATCCTAAGCCTCCATGCGGGGTTGAATAGCTTGATCACCTATAGATGTGATACGACTTATACCATATTATTGGTACACCTGAAAGGGTTATTGCGACGTTAGTCGGTTAGAAGTTCTCATTTATGCGCAGACCGCTATGTCGCCTTTGATGGCTTGAGAGTATCGGGGCTCGGAGTCGTTGGGAAACAAAACCACCCCTAGTACAAGTGGGCTTCTGGCCTGATCCACATCAAACTGTTTGAGAGGTCGAACGTCACGACGCATTGGCTGAGGAAGGGTTGGCCTAGGTTGCCGTCCATTATTAGGTCGGTGACCATGACGGGGGTGTCGATGGGGATGCCGTTGGCGGCGAACCGTGGGTTGTCGCTTTAGCACTGGGCGCGTTCTGCCAGGCCAGAAACCGCACGGCTACAATCAGATCGCCGCGATGCGGCGGCGGCGGTAATACTAGATCGTGGGAACGTCAGGGTTTTTAGCCGTTGGCAACCAGGGATGGTTCTAGCAAAAAATACTTGCCAGTGTTGCGAAACGCAACCGTGCCGCTCCGGTCTTCAGACCTCGATGAGGATCTCGACTTGGATCCTTCTTTTGGCTTCGTCGAGGAAGCGTTCGATGGCGGTGGCTATTTTTTGGTTGGTAAGGATCTGGCGGA